>OGNQ01000011.1_pt1 | contig 163587 bp, 126 predicted proteins | sample 1573481 | NCBI WGS metagenome assembly OGNQ01 (sample SAMEA2581920, study PRJEB24529) | metagenome | biome: Human gut stool | place: China | collected 2011 | reverse complement strand
TACAAGAGTTATTGTTCGCAGGCTGTTTTTTCAGATTTGCGCCGTATGGGCGGGCCTTAGTTTGGGCGCAGTGTGGCTGAACGCCACATAAGCCCAAAGGGACCGCTCAGACGGCCAAATGTGGAAAAATGTTGCCCGTTAAACGCAAACAAGGGGAAAAATGTTATTTTTCCCCTTGTGCGTTAAAATCGCCGCTTACCAAATGCCGTTATTTAATAGCTTTTACTATTTGCGGGTCCTCCATACACAAATACACTATTGTTTTTGGGAACGCCTTACGCAGTAAAGGCACCAAAAAGCGGTACACCTCCAACCGCTGTGCATCCGCATAGCGCATTTTGCCGTCAAAATCCAGCAAAAATTCCCCGTCCAAAATGGTGTTGTTTACAAAGCGGGTTTCTATCATTTTTTTAAGCTCCCGGCTAAAGCGCAACGTCCCCACGCTAATCCAGGCGATTTTTTCGTGCGGCAACGTGTCCGCCATTTCCTGTACGGTGCGGGCATAATCGGCCTGATAGCCGTTGTAAATAATCACCGGGTCAAAGTGGAAACCCAGGCGGTACCCGGCCCGCGCCACTTGGCAGGCGGCGTGCAGGCGCTCGGATAAATCCGGCGTAAAATGTTCCGCTTCCCCCGTAATTTTGGACGAATTGACCGACCACGAAACCACCACATTTTCCGCCCCGCCCGCATTCAACAAACCGTCTATACAAACGCTTTTGGTTTTGAACTCAAACTGCAAATGCGGCCGCGCGCGGAAAAACGGCACAATTTTTTGGCTGTATTGGGTAATGGAATCAAACACCAAAGAATCCGTAAACTCCCCGCTGCCGATACGCGGGCGGTCAAACGGCCCTTTATTAAAATGGGCCGTATCTATTTTAGCCAAAAACTCGTCCACATTGGCCGGCAACAGCACCGCGTGCAAATTTTGGTACTGCTGTAAAAAACAATACTCACATTCAAAGCGGCAGCCAAACCCCAAATTGATTAAATTATATCCGCACCCCGCCGCCGCACAACTGCACGGGCAAGGCTTTAGAAAATCATACTTTTCACGGTGGATGAGCAGCGTTTCCAACCGTTTGGAAAAATTCGGGCTTCCGACATGCGTTTTGCCGTCGGTCAGCTTAAACTGCGCTTGCGGGAACAAAGCCCGCACCCGCGCGGCCAGTTCGCTTTCTTGCACGCTGTCTTCTATATACACCGTTTTGGGATAAAACGGCCGGGGGGTTAAATCGGCCCGCTGGGCGGGGTCCAGTTCCAGTTTAGGCAAATAAAAACGGTTGCGCGCGGCGGTGGAAAAATTGACCGGATAGCGTTTTTTTAATAAAAAAGTTTTGGCGCTTTCAAAATTCCATTTCTTTTCCGCCGGGAATAACTGCGCGGGCGTTAAGCCGTCACGCTTGGTAATTTCATAAACCAGGCGGGTGATTTCCCGCATTTTATTTACGCCCAACCCGGGCAAAAGTTGCTGTAAGTAAGTTTCTATGGTGTTTAACGGCATACGCCCTCCAAATATGCAATCTCCTGCGGGGTGAGCCGCACCTGAAGCGCGGTTAGGTTTTCCGCCATTTGGGCCGCCCCGCGCGCCCCGCAAAGCACGCTTTTTACCCCCGCTTGGGCCAGCACATACGCCAACGCCACCGCAGACGGACAAACCCCCTGTTGTGCGGCCACTTGGCGCACCCGCTCCACCACCGGGCAGGAATAATCGGTAAAGGTTTCCCCTTTATAAAAACGGTAAAAATAACTGCGCGCATCGGCCCGGCGGATATTGGGCATTTTTTTGTATTTGCCGGTTAAAATTCCCCCCGCCAGCGCGCCGTACGCTATAAAAAACAGCTTTTCAGCTTGGCAGAGCGGCAACACGGCCTTGGCTTTGGCCGTATCCAACAGGCTGTACGGCCCCTGCACCGCCGTAATGGGCGCCAGGGAACAGGCTTCCCGTAAAAGCGCCGGAGAAAAATTACACACCCCGATAAAGCGGATTTTTCCCTCCTGCCGCAAACGCACCAACTCCTGCAAGGTATCAGCCAATGGGGTGGCCGGGTCCGGCCAATGGATTTGGTACAAATCAATATAATCCGTACGCAAACGGCGCAGGGAGTTTTCCAACTCTTGCCGGACGGAATCCGGCTTGAGCCAGTGGTTAATTCCTTTGGCAAAACGCACCAAGCCGCATTTGGTGGCAATAAAGGCTTTATCCCGCCGGCCTTGTAGGGCGCGGCCCAGCACTTCTTCGGCGTGGCCGTCCCCATAAACAGGGGCGGAGTCAAACCAATTTATCCCGCCGTCTAATGCGGCGGACACGGCGGACAAAGAGTCCCCGTCCTCTGCGGGCCCCCAATCGGTCCCCCCGCCAAAAGCCCAAGTACCCAGCCCCAGGCGGGACAAACGCATAAACCCCGCGCAAAGCGGGGTATTTATCAAAGTCACAAGGCAAGTTCCTTTCCCAAAGCGGGGAACATGGGCTTACGCCTGCGGCATATTCAAGCCGGCCATGCCGCCCATAGCTTGGGCCGCCATAGCCTGGGAATCGCGCACCGCTTTATTAACGGCGGCTTTAATTTCTTCGCCCAATTCGGCCGGGGTGGCCGCTTTGGCAATATCAAAAATTTTTACTTCTTTGATTTCCTGCGAGCCGGAAATGGTAATTTCCACCCAGTGTTTGGGGCCTTCCACCTTAACCACCATACCGTCCAAACGCTTTTTTAATTCTTCCATTTGGCTTTTGAGTTTCCATAAATCTTTTAATTGTCCTAATTTTTCAAACATGGTACAACCTCCACAAAATTTAAGTATATTTTAGCTTTTATAAATCCACCGCCGCAAACTCCCGCACAAAAAACACACTGCAACGCACATTTTTTACACCAAAAATCTTTTGGGCGGCCTGACGGTATACGTCCAGTTGGGCGCGGTATTTTTCCGCCGCCTGTGCCGGGGTTTCCCCCTCCAAACGGTCGGTCTTATAGTCGGCAATCCAAAGCCCTTGCGGGGTTTGGGCCACGGCGTCTATTTCGCCCGATACCACCTGTCCGTTTTGCGTCACTAGCGAAAACGGCATTTCGCACGCCAGTAATTTAGCCTGCAAAAACGGCGCAAAGGTTTTGCTCTGCACAAAACTTTGGGCCAGTTGGGCGGCTTCCTGCCGCAAAGATTCGTCCGCCTGCTCTAGCGCAAAAGCGCGGTTTAAGGCGCGGGACAAATTGCGGGCTTCGTCCGCCAAATACAGTTCCAACGCCTTGTGTACCAACGTGCCCAATGCCAACGCTTGCGCTTGGGCCGCGCCTGCACCCTGCGGAGCCGGAGCGCTGGGCGTAAGCACCGGCGTATTCAATGCCGCCTGATAACGCGCCTGCCGGGCGGCAAAAAGGCGTTGCCAATCCGTCAGCTCCATTTCGCTTTGCTCTTGTTCCGGCGCCTGATGCGTGGTATAAATAAAAGTGGCCGGGTCCCGGTACTGCACATAATGCACCGGCACCGTTAAATCCCCTTTTACAAATTCTTTAGGCAAAGTTTGCGGGTTTGGCTCGCCCTGCGGCATAGGAGGATAAAACCCCGCCGCCATGAAAGATTCCGCCAATGTTTTTTTGTTTTTGCCCACATTCCCCACTACCAGCAATTTGAACTTGGCGCGCGTTAAAGCCACATATAAAATGCGCAGTTCTTCGCACCGGGCGTGCTTTTTTTGTTCGTCTTCCAAAAAGGCCAGTTTTACATCACACACTTTGCCGGCACGCAAACCGTGCATATTGTACTGCCAGGAATAAATATGTTTGGGGCGTTTTTCCGCCGTTTCCTTAGATTCGTGGGAAATATCCGTCAAAATTACGACAGGGAATTCCAATCCCTTGGATTTATGCACCGTCATTACGGAAACGGCATTTAAGGATTCTTCGCTGACGGTTCCTTTTAACAAATCGGGCTGGTCTTCCATTAATTGTTGGGCAACGGATAAAAACTGCCCCAAGGTGGAAGGCGCCTCGGCGGCGTAGCCCTCCGCCAGCGCGCACAGTTTGGCTAAGTTGGAAAGGCTCCGCTCGCCGTCGTACGCCATGGCGCAAAGTTCCGGCAAAAAGGTTTCTTCCCGCACGGTGCGCAAAAGCTCTTTGAGCGGCGTGCGCCCTGCCCGGTTGATAAATTTGCGCAACATTGCATAAAATTCGCTCAGGCGCTCATCCTGCACCGTGGCAAACGGGGAGAGTTCGTTTCGGCGGGCAAAGGTGTAAACTTCTTCGTCCGTAAACCCGCCCAACGGCCCGCGCAAAACCCCGGTTAAAGCAATTTTATCCGAGGGGTCCTCCACCACGCGCAAGAAGTTTAAGAAGTCGTGGACTTCCTGGTTGGTATTGAAATTTTTGTCCGCTTCCACATTAAACGCAATATCCGCCCGGCGCAACGCATTGGTATAAAAATGTTGCGAAGTAGACGTTTGGGACAAAAGCGCCACATCCCCATAAGTTAATTTTTTACCGCCGGGAAGTGTCATCACCCCCACTTGACTGCGGAGCCAATCGGCCACAAATTGGGCTTGGTTCTGGCGCAACACATCCGACGCTTTTTGGTTGCCGGATACTTTTTCCGGGGGCATTACGGCGGCTATTTCCACCGCTTTATTGCGCCCGGGTTTGCTGGTAAAAATCGGCACATATTCCGGCTGGAAAGAGGGCTCCGCTTTCATCACGCACCCGCACACGGCGTTGGAAATATCCACAATTTCCGCCACACTGCGGAAGTTCTGCTGTAAAAAGCACTTTTGCCCGCCTTGACGCAAAATCAAATCCGTAAATAATTCATAGGCCGTAATATCCGCCCCGCGGAAACGGTAAATGGATTGTTTCGGGTCCCCCACCACAAACAATTTGCCGGGGGCCAAACGCACGTCCTGCCACCGGGTAGCCGCGCCTTGTTTTTCTTCCGCCAAAAACAGGAACATTTCCCCTTGGGCGGGGTCCGTATCTTGGAACTCGTCCACAAATAACGCATCAAACTGTTCTTTTAACTGGCGGCGCACTTTTAAGTTGTTTTGCAATAAATTGCGGGTTTTGATAATCAGGTCATCAAAACTTAAAATGCCGGCTTCCTGCGCGCCGGAGCGGACGTCTTGCACTAAACCTGCCGTCAGCTCCAACACTTTGCGGAACAAGTCCTGTTCTTCCGGCGCGGCTTTGGCGGAAAAAGCACAAATTTCCCCCGCTTCCGCATACGCATCTTCGTCCCAGCCTTTGGGCATATTGCCGTTTAACACGGTCAATTCTTCCGGCGCCGGGCCCGGGTTTTTCCCCTGCAAATATAGCGCACTGCGGCGCAGTTGGGCGGCGGCAGACGTTAGCGCATTTTCCACCTTGCGCGGCTTTTTGACCCCTTCCATAAATGCGGTGGAAAGCGCCTCGGCCCGCGCGGCTCTTTCCAAACAATACTTGGCCAGTAAATCCGCATGGGAAAAATAATCATACGCATCTATGTTGCCTTTGCATAGTTCGGAAGCGAAACTTTTTATATCGTCTAACGAGATTTTTTGCAGTACCGCTTTCCACTCCTCCGCCCGCGGGGCCTGCACGCCCAGTTCTTTATCTAAAAAGGTATTCCATTTGGCTTCAAACAAGCGGCTTGCCCGCGCGCCTTGGTCTATTTGCGCGTTGGGGGATAGCCCCGCCTCCAGCGGATAGGCCCGCAAAATATCCCCGCAAAAACTATGAATCGTGCCGATGGCACTACGGTCCAAATGGGCCAGGGCTTCTTGCATACGCCGCAACATTTCCTCCTCCGCTTTTTGGTGGGCTTTTTCGTCTTGCGGGTCTACCGGGCAGTGGGCCCAAAGCAGTGCCAGCGTGCCGGAGTCGTCTGCCTTGTGTTCCAAAATGCAGGCAATTAAATGTTGTAATTTGTCAATTAAACGGTTTTTTATTTCCGCGGCAGCTTTTTCCGTAAAGGTCAGCGCGACCAACTTTTCGGCCGCCATGCCCTGCGCCACCAACGCCAAACATAACCGCTCAATTAAAAGCCTGGTTTTGCCTGTACCTGCGCCGGCCTCCACCACCATATTTTGGCCGAGCAAAAGCTGTACTTTTAGGCGGTCTTCCCGCGGGTCCATATTTAACTCCCGGGCCGCGCGCGCCCAATCCCCGGCTTGCACCAGGGGCCAAATGCGGCGGTAATCGGCAAGGGTAGGATATTCGTTCTGGCTCATAATTTCCTCCAATCGGCCACTTCTGCCGCGGCGGCGCTGTGCCGCGCGCGTAAACGGGTTTTGAACGCATCTTTGCGGCAAATACCGCTAAACGGGCAATAGGCGCAATTTTCGTTTACTTCCAAGTAAAAATCTCCTTTTTTAATGAGCCGCATCAGGCAGGCAAAAAAGCCGTCCGCCTGCGGCTTGACCTCATCAAAACCGTCCCGGGATAAATCCTTGCGTTTGTAGCCGTTTTTTAATTCCAGTAGGCACGAACCGGCATACTCCCACCCCGCAAACCGGGCATTTTGCGCCAACATAACGGCGTATAAAAACGGCTGGAACACATTATCCGCCAGTAAGGCTTGCTCCAAACTTTTTTTGGTGTGGATACTGGATTTGTAATCCGCCACCTGATATTGGCGGGAAGATTCGTCCAAATCCACCCGGTCCACAATCCCGTGAATTTTTATTTTTGTATCTTGCGCCGCGGTGTAAACGGCCTCAAATTCCGTTTCAAACACGCCCGGCACAAAAGAACCTAACTTGGGCGCTTCTTCCACCACAAAATCCGTTATTTTTTGGATAAGCTCCTGGCGAATTAGCTCCCACACCACAGGGTAAATACCAAATTGTTTATATGCGTTGGCCGGTACTAACTCTTGCACCGCGCGCTTGACCCGCTCTTCCAACGCGGCAGGGAACAAATCCTGCGGGCGGATATGCTCTTGGTACAAATCCCCATACACGCGGGCCAGTACGGCGTGATAAGCACTGCCTTTGGCATTGGGGGCCCATTCCTGGCGGGAAAGCACCTCATCCGGCGCGGCCAGCCCCACCCCGCGGGCCAAAAAGTGCCGCATGGGGCATTGGGCCAGCGTAATTAAGGCCGAGGGCGAAAACCCTTTTTCGTTCACGCGCGCCAGTATTTCCCCGCCGCAGGCAATTTGCCCGTCATAGGCGGTAGGCACGCCAAAAGCCGCTAAATTTTTAACAGCCGTTAAAGAGCGTTCCAACGCCGCCGTAAGCAGGCCGCTTGTTTGGTAGCGCTCTTTGCGCCGGGGCGCCGGGGCCAGGGCGATGCGGGTGGATAATTCCTTAGGGGTTAAATAACGCACGGGAATTTCCGCCAACCGTTTGGCTACCCGCCCGCTTATTTCCGTCCACGCGGCGGACTTTGACGTCAAGCAGGCCGCGCGCGCCATTTCCACAAAATACAGCGAAGGAATTTTCGGCGTGCCGGAATCATCCGCACTTTGACAGCAAACAAACAATTTTTCGCCGGCAGAGGCGGCCAATATATAAAAGAGCAGTTTTTCTTCTTCCAGCCGGGCGCGGGTGAGGTTGAGCCAAAAGCCCAGGCCGTCACGCAAGCGGGCGCGGAAATAGTCTTTCAGCACCGGGTCTTCCGGCACGATTCGCGGGAAGGATTTTTCGTTAAGGCCCAATAAAAAGACCACCTTAAATTGCAACCCGCGCGCCCCCAGTGCGTCCGTAAACACCACGCCGCCCGGCACATGAACCGTTTTAGGCAGGCGCAAGTCATTCAGGGCGGACATTAAATCCGGCGTAAACTCGTTAGGGCGGGCCTGTTCCCGCACGCAACGGCGGCGCTTAAAACAATCCACGCACGCAAACACCTGGCGCAAAATTTCGTTTTCCTGCGGGGTGAGCGTTTCTTGGGCGATATTTTCCTGCAAAAATTCCTGCGCCAAGTCGCATAGTGTTCCCCAGTCCAGCGGTTGGTCTAACTGCTCCAAACGGTTTTTGCAATTTTCCAACCAACTTAAAAAAGCGGGGTCATAATGTTTGGTTTGGGGCGTGATTAAATCCGTCCATTGGGAATAATCCCGGCAGGCCAAAGAGGCATTAATTAAATACCGCCAATTATTTTTACGGCTGAAATAAGGCGAGGTGACCACCGCAAGCACCGTTTCCCGCGCAAAATTATTAGCCGCCAACCCAAACAGATTTAAGCAGAAAATCCCCAGCGGGGTGGAAAGTAGCGGAATTTCCACCGCGGCATCCAGCGCAATTTTGTTTTGCCCAAAGACGGAAAAAATTTCGTCCCGGTATTCTTCCGTACCGCGGGCAAACACGGCAATATCACTAAATTTATAGCCGTCTTCTTCCACCAGTTTTAAGATTTGCTTGGCCGCAAAAAACACTTCCCCGCGCACCCCGGGCGCTTGCACCATACGCAAGGCCGGGCACGCGGCCGAATGGCCTGGCACAAACAGAGCCTCCCGCGCCGCGCCCAACGCGCCGGATTTGGCGGGAAGTTCCTGCTTGTCTTGGGCAGGCTGATAGATACTTGCAAAAAATTTTTCCGCAAACGCAAAGCCGGGGGTTTTTTCGTACGGGGCAAAAACCGTCACCGGATAATACTGCGCTATGCGGGTAAACAGCTCCAACTGGCGCCCGGTCATATCATAAAACCCATAAAAAACCACCTGCGCAAAAGCCTGTAAATAAGCGGAATGTTCCACCCGCTCCAACGCGGACTTAAAAAACGCCGCATACGAACGGTACTCCGGCACGCGCTCCATGGCTTGCAGGTACGCGGCGTACACGTCACAAAGCCACAAAAGGTGGGCGCGGTCCGCCTCTACCCGCGGGTCCGCCGCGGTGGAAACATATTCCCGCAATACTTCCGGCTCCGCCAGGGAATCCCCCAAATCCCGCAACGAATTTTTTAAGGCTTTAATAAACCCGCGCCCCGGCGCATAACGGTTGAGCTGCGGGCGGGCAAGCAGTTCGCGTAAAATAAAATCGTGCAAATCGTCATTGGGCAGTAATTTTGGTTGCGGCGTTTCCGCTTCCGCATCCAGCTCTTTTAAGAGCCGCCCGAAAGAAACAAAACGCACATTCCCCAGTGCCCCGTAGCGCAAGGCCAACGCACGTTTCAACCGGGCCGAAACCCGGTCCGACGGACAAACCGCCAAAATACGCTCCGTGGCCGAGGAGCGCTCCTCCCCCGCCAGGTGCAAAAAAGCATCTTCCAACGCCGGATAGTTTGCAAATTTAAGCCGCATAAAATGATATATTAATAGATAGAATAGATTTTTATTATTTATTTACATTATGGCATTTTTAAGGAACTTTTACACCCCATGAAAACACTTATTTTAATCCGTCACGCCAACGCGCTTTCCTGCTTGGAAGCCCGCGTTCAAAAGGATTTTGACCGTCCTTTATCCCCGCAAGGGGAACAAAAAGCCGCACTCACTGCGCAAAAACTACTCCGCTTGGGTTTAACCCCCAGTCTAATTTTGCATAGCCCGCTTAAAAGGGCCGCACAAACGGCGCAAATCATTACGCAAACCGTACCCGCCGCCTTGGAAGCCTGCACCGAGCTAAACGGCCTGCACGACGACCGCGACGTGTGCGAATTTTTGGCCGGGCGTATGCAAGAGGCCACTTGTTTGGCCGCCGTGGGGCACAACCCCAACATTGCGTTTGTACTGCATTTGTTCACCAAACAAACCAGACATTTTGCGCCGGGCTCTTTTGCGGTGCTGAATTTTGACGACCCCCACCACCCGCAGTTGGTGCAATTTGAGGAATAACCATGACTATTTTTGATGCTGTTTTATTAGGGCTTGTTCAAGCATTGGGCGAATTTTTGCCCATTTCCAGTTCCGCCCATTTGGTACTGCTGCCGTATTTGCGCGGGCAACAGTATCAGGGTTTGGCCTTTGATGTAATGCTCCACGCGGCCACCTTACTGGCGGTGCTTTTATATTTTGGCAAAGACTGGTACCGCTTAATTAAAGACGGCCTGTTCCGCCCGAAAGAGCCGCAAGGGCGCCTGCTTTGGTATTTGGCCTTGGCCACCGTTCCAGCGGGCATAGCCGGCCTTGCTTTGGGGGATTGGGCCGAAAACGTATTTAGAAACCCGCTGTTAATTGCCGCCTGTTTAATTGTGTTTGCCGCGGTTTTATGGTGGGCCGACCGGAAAGCCGGCAAAAACGTGGCGGAAGTCCTCACGCTGAAAAACGCGCTTGTTATCGGTTGTGCGCAGGCACTGGCCATTTTGCCGGGGGTATCGCGCAGTGGCATTACCATTACGGCGGCCCTGTTTTTGGGGTTGTCGCGCAGTTATAGCGCCAAAGTATCCTTTTTGCTTTCCACGCCCGTTATCGGCGGGGCGGCTTTACTGGAACTCCACCATTTGACCCCGGCCGATTTGAATGCGCCGCTGTGCTGGGGGTTTATCAGCGCGTTTTTAGGCGCGCTTTGCGTGATTGGCTTTTTGATGAAGTACATAAAAACCCATTCTTTTGCGGTGTTTGTGATTTACCGCATTGTACTGGGGTTATTTATTATCGGGTTTTTCTTGTATCATTAATACCGCCGCAAACACCAAACGGGGCCTGCCCAAAAGCAGACCCCGTTTTTTAGTGCCTAAAAACCTTTTATTTGGCAACCGCTTTGGCTTTGTTCACGGTGGCGGCAATAGTATCCGTCAGAATTTTTTGCATATCCGAGGCACGCATTACGTCCATTCCCGCCGCCGTACAGCCGCCGGGAGTGGCTACCTTTTGGGCCAATTCTGCGGCCGGAAGGCCGGTGCTTTCCAACATTTTAGCCGCGCCGATAACCGTTTGCAACGCCAGCGCGGCCGATTGTTCTTCCGGCAAGCCTTGCGCCGCGCCCGCTTTGGCAAACGCATCCACAAACGCATATACAAAGGCCGGGCCGGAGCCGGAAACGGCGGTAGCGGCATCAAAAAGCGGCAACGAAATTTCAAACGTTTTGCCCAAACCGTCAAACAGTGCCATTACTTCCCGGCGGGTCCGCTTGGGGGTTTCTTGGGCAAAGTGGAACAGCGTGACCCCTTCCCCCAATGCAAGCGGCGTATTGGGCATAATGCGGATAACAGGCCACGACGGCAACACCTGTTGGATTTTTTCCACACTCCACCCCAACGCCATGGAAATAAGCGGTTTGGCCGGAGTGCCGCAAGCCGCTATTTGCTGCAAAACAGCCGCCACTTGGGCCGGTTTTACCGCCAGAAACAGCCAGTTGGCTTCCCGGATGACGCGCACGTTATCCGTACCCGCCGTAATGCCCAGCTCCGCCTGCAAACGCGCGGCGGACTGTTCCGTATGCACGCCGGCTAAAATATCCTCTTTCGGGTAGCCTTTGCTCAGTAGCCCGCGAATGATAGCACCTCCCATTTCTCCGGCGCCGATAAATCCGATTTTCATATTATTTTGCCTCTTTTAATAAGTTTTTATGTGTAAAAGGTTTGGCGTGGGGGCCCACATAATCGGCCACCACCTGCCCGTTGCCGCACAAACGGTATTTATAAATCGTCAGCCCCACGAGCCCCACCGGGCCGCGTGCGTGCGTTTTGGCGGTGCTGATACCCACTTCCGCCCCAAAGCCGTAGCGGTAGCCGTCCGCAAACCGGGTGGAGGCGTTCCAGTACACCCCGGCGGAATCCACCGCCGACAAAAAATACTGTGCGCGCGCTTCGTCTTGCGTTAAAATGGCGTCCGTATGGTGGGAGCCCCATTGGTTAATGTGCCGCACGGCCTGCTGTACCTGGGGGACGGAACAAACGGAAATATCCAAACTGCCGTATTCCGTATGCCAATTTAATTCCGGCGTATATGCGCACCCGGGGAAGCGCGTTTTTTGGCTTTCCAAAGCGTGTATTTTTACTCCGGCGCCTTGCAGAGCCGCCAACAAACGGTTGACGTTTTCCTGCGGCCAAGCCTCATCCACCAGTAAAGTTTCCACCGTGTTGCACGCGGCCGGATATTGCGTTTTGGCATCCACACACACGCGCTGTGCCATCTCCGGCGCGGCATCCGGCGCGATATAAATATGGCATACGCCGTCCGCATGGCCCAATACCGGGATGTTGGTATTTTCTTTTACATATTTGACCAGCGCATTCCCGCCGCGCGGAATGACTAAATCAATCAGGCCGTCCTGCTGTAAAAGTTCGGCCGCTTCTTGGCGCGAGCTGACAAAATTAAGCGCATTTTCCGGCCAACCGCCCGGCAGAGCCGCCAGGGCTTCCTGCAAAATTTTCAAGAACGCTTCGTTCGTGCGCACGGCTTCCCGCCCGCCTTTTAGAATAACCGCGTTGCCGGATTTAACCGCCAAGGCGGCAATTTGCGGCAAAACGTCGGGCCGGGCCTCAAAAATAACCAATAAAACCCCTAACGGACAGCTGATTTTTTTAAGCGTTAAGCCGTCGTCCAATTCCGTAGCCGCCAACACCTGCCCCACCGGGTCCGGCAGAGCCATTAACTCCCGCATGCCGTGCGTGACGGCGTGCAACTTGTTTTCGTCCAGTTTCAAGCGGGCCAGTAAGGCCGGTTTTAAGGTACCGCGTTGGGCGGCTTCTTGCGCCTCTTGCACATCCAAACGGTTGGCGGCGTATAATTCCTGCGCGCGGGTTTCCACGGCGTGCGCCATGGCCGCCAGGGCCGCGTTTTTCTGCGCGGACGTCAACAACGCCAGTTGCGTGGTGGCGGCTTTGGCTTTTCGGGCCAGTTCTTGCATATTCATTTTTATCCTCACAGCACTACAATATTATCGCGGTGGATGACTTCATCATAATTTTTGCCGCCGAGTTTTTTGGCAATTTCTTCGCTTTGGCAGCCTAAAATTTTAGCGCAATCCCCGCTGGAATAATTAACCATCCCTTTGGCAAATTCTACGCCGGATTCATCAAAAATGCCGATAATATCCCCCACGTTAAATTCCCCGGCCACGCCGGTCATTCCGGCCGCCAGCAGGCTGGCCCCTTTTTGTGTAAGGGCCTTAAAAGCACCGCTGTTGACCGTCACGCCGCCCGTCATATTGGTAGAATACGCAATCCACACTTTTTTACCGGGCAAATCCGCCACCGGCTTAAACAACGTGCCTTCAAATTCGTCCGTGAACACCCGGCCCAACGCCCCCGGCTTTTTACCGTTGGCAATCACCATGGCGCAACCGGCGTGGGTGGCCACTTTGGCGGCTTCCAACTTAGTACGCATTCCGCCGCGCCCCCGTTTGGAAGCGCCGCCCGCCGCGGCTTCAATTTCCGGCGTCACTTGTTTGACTTCCGTAATCAGTTTGGCATTTTTATCTTTGCGCGGGTCCGCATTGTACAAGCCGTTAATGTCAGACAAAATCACTAACAAATCCGCATCCAGGCCGCCGGCCACCAGGGCGGAAAGTTTGTCGTTATCACTAAAACAAACCTTCACGCCGTTTTGTTTGTAGGCACGCAGTTCGTTGGTGGAAACGGTATCGTTTTGGTTGATAATCGGCACTACGCCTAGCTCCAACAGGCGCGAAAGCGTATCGCGCAAACTTAAATACCGCGGGCGGATGGAAAAATCGTCTTCCGTCAGCAACACCTGCGCCGTGGTAAGGCCCAACGCGGCAAAGCCGTCTTCGTAAAATTTCATCAGCCGGCACTGCCCCACGGCCGCGCACGCCTGTTTAATGGATACCAAATCCGGCATTTCTTTCAGGCCCAAACGCTGGGCCCCCAACCCTACTGCCCCGCTGGTAATAACAATAATTTCCTTTCCTTTGGCTTTCAGGCGGGCCATATCTTCCATAAATGCGTAAATGCGTGATAATGCTAAGCCGCCTTCATCAGCGGTTAAAACATTGGTTCCAAACTTAAAAACAATCCGTTTTGCGTTTTTGATTAATTCCTGCACCATAATTCCTCTAAAGTGAAAAGCCCGCTGTAAGCAGGCTTTGTTTTAAGCGTTTTGCGTGTTTTGTTCCTGCGCTTTCAAAGCCGAATGTTCGCACCGGGTATTGAAAGGGCACTCCGGGCAATGCGCGCAGTTGGGCTCAAAATCGTTCACTTCTATTTTTTTGCCAACCTCAATAAAGGTATTTAAGATTTTTTCCTCGTCAAAGTCTTCAAACGGCACACTGGCGGTTTTGCCGTACGCCACAAAATACAGCGTGGCGCGGCCGTTTTTTAAGCCCCACGCACGCCGCGCGCCCACGGCATAAATGCCCAGTTGCAAGGAATCTTTTACCTCTTGGGTAAAATCTATATCCGTGCCGGTTTTATAGTCAATTACTTCCCAAGAGCCGTCCGGCCATTTATCAATGCGGTCTATTTTGCCGCGGAACGTCCACGGTTTTTGCTCAAAAATAAATTCCCGCTCCGTGGAGTCCACCGTTGTTTTGCGTTCATATTCGCGCTGGGCGTAGGCTTCCAACATTTTTTTGCCTTTTAAGTACCACTCCATTTGCTCGCCCGCGCTGGCATACCCGGCCCCCAACCAACAATCATCATAATAAGATAACAGTTCGGACGGGTCATTACTTTCTTTATGGTATGCCTCCAACGCGCGGTGAATGGACACCCCGAGAGAAGACGCCGGCACCAGGCCCTCGCGCTTGCCCTCTATATATTTTAATTTATAGAGGACCGGGCACTCCTGGTAGGTTTTGATTTTGGAAAAATTTAATTCGTATACATCACTATACATAAGGGGCTAATCCTGTTTGGTTTTGGCGCGGAAAAAGTGTACCAGGGTATCGCCGTATTTTTCCTGGCGGTACATTTCAAACACGTCCGGGATAGCAAACTGTTCGGTTTTATGGGTTTGCAAAATCACAATACCGTTGGGAGCCAATAGCCGCGCATCCGCCACGTTTTTGAGGGCCGGTTCCGAAAGGGCCAGCATTTTATTGTTTTGGTCCCGGTACGGCGGCCCCATAAAAATAATATCATAGCCGTCGTTATCACTATACGGCATCAGCCAATCCAGCGGGCGCAGCACATCCCCTTTCAGCACTTTGGCGCGGTCCTCAAACCCCAAATGCGCCAAGTTGCGGTGGATATTTTTAATACAGGCGCCTTCCCTATCCACCATAACGGTTTTTAAGGCCCCGCGGGAAAGTGCCTCTAAAGACACGTTGCCCGTTCCGGCAAATAAATCCAACATTTTGGCCGCCGTAATGCGCGGGCGCAAAATATCAAACAGGGATTGTTTTATCCGGTCCGAAATCGGCTTTACGGGCAAATTTTTAGACACGGAAAAGATACGCCGCCCGCGGGCGGTTCCGGCAATAATACGCATAGATAAAAGACCTTCCTTATTTACAGTTGTGCAATACCTTCTTTAATAGCAAAGCGCACCAAATCCGCTTGTTTATGTATGGCCAATTTTTTCATAATGTTGTTGCGGTGGACGTGAATGGTATTCAAAGACAAATTGAACGTTTTGGCAATTTGTTTGCTGCTGTACCCTTCCGCAATCAGTTGCAAGACTTCTTTTTCTTTGGGGGTGAGGCCGGTAGCATCCCGCTTGCGGGTGGACGTTTTGCCCAAAAAGCCTTGCACAATATATTTGGATACTTTACTGCATAAATAAAAGCGCCCGGCGGCAACTTCGTGTATGGCTTCCACAATTTCATCCGCGGTAGATACCTTTACAATAAAGCCTTTGGCCCCGGCTTTTAAGGATTTTTCCACCGCTATACGGTCATCATACATACTAAGCATAATCACTTTGGCTTCCGGCTTGGCTTTTATCAGGCGTTGGGTAGCTTCCACCCCGTTCAAAACAGGCATAGAAATATCCACCACATATACATCGGCATCATTCGTTTCGGCCCAAGTGACGAGTTCTTGCCCGTTGCCCACTTCTCCCACTACTTCCAAATCCTTACCTTTCCGTTCCAAAACGGCTTTTACGCCGTCGCGTACAATTACGTGGTCATCTGCTAACAGAATTTTAATCATGTTCTTTTCTCCCCCCGTACACGACACGCGGACACGTGACGGTAATAACCGTGCCGCAGCCCGGTTTACTGGTTATTTTGAAGGTCCCGCCCAAACAGGCGGCGCTATCCCTCATGGCCAAGAGCCCCACCTGCCGGATGGAACGCTGACGCGGCGGCTCAAAACCCACGCCGTCGTCTTCCAACCGCACAGTGGCAGTCTTTTCCGTTTTACGCAGCAATAGTTTAACAAGTTTGGCATGCGCGTGTTTTGCTACGTTATTAAGCCCCTCCTGAATCACGCGGTACAGCATAATACATGCGTTTTCAGCAACGGGCAAGTCCGTCTGATAATCTAACTCCAATTCGTGTTTCACGCCGGTAAGCGCAGTAAAATTTTCCAATAATTCCCGGGCGGCGCCTTCCAGCCCCAAGTCTTCCAAATGGGGCGGGCGCATACTGACAATAATGTTCTTCACCCGTTCTATGGTGTTTTTTATTTGGCCGTCCAACTGGGCAATATCTTTTAATGCCTGCTTTTTATTGCCCGAAGACACGCTGTCTTTTACTAAAGATAATAAAGAGGTCAACACCACCGCAGACGTGCCGATTTCATCATGGAGTGCTTTGGATATATCCCGCTTTTCTTCTTCCCGCGCGGCTAATAACATTTGGGCAAAAGTGCGCCCGCTGGGCTCTTTGAGTAGCGGCCCCACCAAGGCTTCCCGGCCGTGCGCGCTAATATCGCGCACCAACCCCAAAATATTGGCCACGCGGCCGGAATCATCAAACAAAGGCACCAGCGCCGTTTGATAATACAGGGTTTTACCGTTAGAATCGGCACTCCACGCATACCGCACCGGCTGGCCTTGCAACGCCTGTTTGAACGCCTTGCCGTGTACGGCGGAGGCATCTTTCCCGTCCATCCGTACCGAAAACCCTTCCGCCCCGCCAAACATAAACACTTTTTTGGTTTCCGGGTTGGCCACATAAATCAAATCATACCCATACGCTTGCGCGCTTTGGGCGGCGCAAACGGTGGTAGGATTATGAACATATAAAGCGGTTTCCCCACACTGTGCTTGGCACGGATACAGACAACCGGGTTCTTTTTCTTTCTTGCAAGACATAAAATCCCCTAGTACAGTATATTAGGATTCTACTATTTTTTAGCCAACTTTTGCCACCAAAAAACGGTTATTTTACAGGCAAAATCATACGCGGCGCACAGGAGCCAAGTTTGATATAATGAGAAGATATGAAAAAATCTTTCAAAAAAATTATTTTTACTAAACTTTTTTTATTCAGCGTTTTAGGCGCGCTTTTTGTGTTTATCTTGGGCGGCGCAATTTTTATGCGGTATATTTTTGCCGGCTTGCCCCCGGTGTATGAATTGGAAGAATACACCCCCTCTTTAACCAGTAAAGTATACGACCGCAACCAAAAACTGATTCATGAATTTTCTATTGAAAAGCGCAGTATGGTGCCGTTGGCGGACATTCCCGTAGACTTACAAAATGCCGTAGTAGCCATGGAAGACCGCGAATTTTTTGAACACGCCGGGCTTTCGTTTAAGGGTATTTTCCGCGCGCTCTTGCATGACGCCGCCACAGGCCGCGCCAAACAAGGGGCCTCCACACTTACGCAACAGCTTTCGCGCGGGGTTTTTCTGTCGCAGGAAAAAAAGCTCATCCGCAAAATACGCGAAGCCATTTTGGCCGTACAAATTGAACACCAGTTCAGCAAGCCGGAAATTTTACAGCTTTACCTGAACCAAATTTATTTGGGCGAAGGGGCCTATGGGGTCAAAGCCGCCGCCAAACGCTATTTTAATAAAGATTTGGATACCCTCACCACCGGCGAGGCGGCCCTCATTGTGGGGCTCATCCCCGCGCCGGGCCGTTATAATCCGTTTGCCAACCCTAAACTGGCCGAGCAGCGCCGCGATTTGGTTTTGCAAGTGATGAAAGAGCAGGGCTACATCAAGCAGGAAGAATTGGAAGAAGCCAAAAAAGAGCCCATGCCCACCCGCCAAACCGCCGCCGAAAACAAACCCGGCCTGTATTTTATTGAACATATCCGCCGCATACTGGAGCCCAAATACGGCACGGAAACTTTATGGAAAGGCGGCCTAAACATTTACACAACCGTAGATATTGACCAACAGACGTTGGCGGAAAACATTATGAACGAACGCCTGCAAAAGTTGGACGAACAGGTAGCCAAAGGGCTCGGCATAGAAATTGACCCCAACGACGCCGAGGCCGAAACCGCCGCAGAAGAAGACGGCACGTTAACCGACCCTCAAGCGGATTACCCCCGCCTGCAAGGGGCGTTTATGGTGCGGGACGTAAAAACCGGGGCCGTGCGCGTGCTGATAGGCGGGCGCGGTTTTGACGAAAGCAAATTCAACCGTGCCACCCAGGCCAAACGCCAGCCGGGCTCCTCGTTCAAACCGTATGTTTGGATGGCCGCCCTGCAAAAAAAATACACCCCCGCCACCCTGGTAAAAGACCTGCCCACCATGTTTTATAACGACGGGCGCAACTGGCGCACCTTCAACGAAATGTCCGATTTATATTCGTTAGACCTGGCCTCCCAACCGTTTATTTCTTCCAAAGATTTTAACGTGTGGGTTCCCAAAAACTACGGGGGACGTAATGACGGCTGGATTACACTGCGCAAAGGGTTGGAAAAATCCAAAAACCTGGTGGCCGTCAACCTGATTGATGCCGTAGGCGTGCCGGAAGTGGTGCGCGTGGCCCGCAAAGCGGGTATAACGTCCGCCCTGCCCCGCGTGCCGGCCCTGGCGTTGGGCGTAAGCGTGCTGACGATGGACGAACATTTGGCCGCCCTGTCCACTTTTGCCAACGCGGGGATTCATACCGATAATTACTATGTGGAACGCGTGGAAGATGCCAACGGCCGCGTGCTTGAAAAACACGTTTCCGTGGAAGACGCGGCGTTTTCTCCGCAAAATTCTTATTTGTTAATTAATATGATGAAAGGCGTAGTCCAACGCGGTAGCGGCACCGCCGCGGCGCGGTTAGGCCGCCCGATAGCCGGCAAAACCGGCACCACCCAAAGCCACCGCGATATGTGGTTTGTAGGCATGACCCCGCACACCGCGGCCGCCGCCTGGATGGGCTATGACGACGACACCTCGCACGAAAAGGGCGCCCGCTTTACCGGCAGTACCGCCGCCCGGTGGTGGACGGACATTATGGAGCAAGTCTTAAAAAACGAGGCCAAGGACGATTTTGCCGTACCGGAAGGCATTTCTTTTGCGTACATCAACCCGGCTACCGGCAAACTGGCCATGCCCACGGAGCGCAATAAATTCTGGGAAGCTTTTATAAAAGGAACGGAACCTAAAAGCTATTAACTGTTATGAATGAGGAACACCCTTCTTTTCCCCCGGTATTTTACGGGCTGCCCAATGCGGCGGCCCGTGCGTACTTTGTGTGCCAACATTTTTTAACCCAAGGCAAAAACGTCGTTTGGGTGCGCAAAAGAGAGGAAGATTCCGCCGCGTTTGAAGCCGCCGCCCACACCTTTGCGCCCCAAAATGCGCGCATTATTTCCATGCCGGAAGCCACGGCGGGCCGTATGGCGGCGCTCTACCGGCTCACCCAAAAGGGCGGCCCCTTTTTAATCAGCCTGTCCGCACAGGATTTATCCGCCTTATACCCGGACGAACAGGAATTTCAGCGCCGCCTGCTATGTTTAGAGCGCGGGGGCACGTTGCGCCGCCAAGATTTACTGGACACATTGGAAAACGCCGGCTACCAGCGGGAAGATTACACCGAAGCCCCCGGCCAGTATGCCGTGCGCGGCAGTGTGGTGGATATTTTCTGCCCGGATAAAGAACGCCCCCTGCGGCTTTATTTTTCCGGCCATAAAATTGAGTCCATGGCGGAGTTTGATTTGGACACCCAAAACACGCGGGAAGGCACCGCCCGGGCCGTCATTATCCCCTTGCGTTTTGAGCATTTAACCGCGCCGCTTCAGCCGTATACGCCCCAAGCCGTGTATGTGTTTGAGGAGCCGGAGCGGGAAACGGATTTTGCGCCGTACCCGCAAGCGGCGGTGGTGTCTTTACTGCCTAGCGCAGGCGCAACGGATTGCGGTTTGCAAGCCGGCCTGCGCTTTGGGGCCGATTGGAAATTGTTGGAGCGGGAGGCGCAAAATTTACAGCGCCGCGGGCTCCACCTAACCGTTTGTTGCTTAAACCGCGGGGAACTGGACCGCTTGAGCGAAATTTTCCGCGATTACCCCACGCTATCTAAAACACCGCTCCAAATTTCTCCGCTCACCCAAGGGTTTACTTGTCCGGCGGAAAAATTCGCGCTGATTACTTCCTGCGAAATTTTAGACCGCCGTTATGATGCGGCCGCCGTTATTAAACATTTTGACGTGGAAGGCGCCAAGCGCGTGCGGTTCAAAGAGCTGGCCCCTGGCGATTACGTCGTCCACCAAAACCACGGCATTGGCAAATACCTGGGGCTAGAGCTAATGGATAAAGACGAAAACCCCACCGATTGCCTGATTATAGAATACCGCCGGGGCAGTAAATTATATGTGCCCATGTATGACTTCAAAAAAGTACAAAAATACATCGGGGCCGGCGGCAAAATCCCGGCGCTTTCCGCCCTGGGCGGTTTAGCCTGGCGGGAAGTAAAACAGCGCGTAAAAGAAGATGCCCAAAAAACTGCTAAAGAAATTTTACAGTTGGAAGCCCGCCGCCAAGCCACCCAGGCCCCCCTTACCCCCGGTGACCCGCGCATAGAACAGGAATTTGCCGATTCCTTCCCCTATACGCTGACCCCCGGCCAAAGCCAAGCCATAGAAGAAGTTTTGCGGGATTTGACGTTATCCAAACCCATGGACCGCGTACTGGTGGGGGATGTGGGGTTCGGCAAGACGGAAGTGGCCATGCGGGCCGCTTTACGGGTGGCGCTATCCGGCAAGCAAACCATGGTATTGGTCCCTACTACCATTTTGGCAGACCAACATTACAAAACTTTCAGTAAACGCATGGCAGGGTTCCCTGTCACGGTGCGGATGTTATGCCGCTTCCAAAGCCCTAAAGAACAAAAACAGGTGGTGCAGGAAATTAAAAACGGCGTATGTGATATTATCATCGGCACGCACCGCCTGATGAGCAAAGATATTTCTTTTAAGGATTTGGGCCTGGTAATTATTGACGAAGAACACCGCTTTGGCGTCAAGCAAAAAGAAAAAATCAAAGCCAAAAGCGCCGGCGTGCATACTTTAATGTTAAGCGCAACGCCCATTCCGCGCACCTTAAACCAATCGCTTTCCAGCCTGCGGGATATTTCTTTAATAGATACGCCGCCCCGGGGGCGCACACCCATTAAAACCGTCGTCACCGCGTGGAATAACGAGCTTGCCTCCGCCGCCATTACGCAAGAATTGGCCCGCGGCGGGCAAGTATATTATGTATATAACAGCGTGCAAAGTATGCAAAGCCGCTACCTGTTCTTAAAAAAACTGGTTCCGCAGGCGCGTATTTGTATGGCGCACGGCCAAATGGACGAAAAAGAATTGGAGCAAACCCTTTGGGATTTTAACAACGGCAAGTATGATATTCTGCTGGCCTCCACCATTATAGAATCCGGCATAGACATCACCAACGCCAATACGCTGATTGTGGAAAACGCCCAAAACTTCGGTTTGGCCCAACTGTACCAATTACGCGGGCGAATCGGGCGCGGCAGTGCCAAAGCGTATTGCTATTTATTCCACCCGGATTGGCTGTTCAAAAAGGCGGCCCCGGCCGAAGAAACGTCGTTTAACCAACTGGCCGCCGTGGCCTGGAAACCCAAACAGGAAAAAGACCCCACCGAAGAAGCCAAAAAACGCTTGGCCGCCTTAATGGAATTTGGGGATTTAGGAAGCGGGTTTAAGCTGGCGTTGCGGGATATGGAAATCCGCGGCGCCGGGGAATTATTAGGCGTTAAACAGCACGGGTATGTAAACGAGGTTGGCTTGAGTTTATATTGTGATTTGGTGGCTAACGAAGTCAAAAAACTCAAGGGCCTGCCCGTCAAGCGGGAGTTGCGCGCCACCGTCAATTTGCCCCTGGCGGCGTTTATCCCGCCGGATTACCTGCCCGACGACGCGGAACGCTTAAAATATTATAAGGAGCTAATGGGCGCGGACGAAGCCAAAACCCAACAAATTTTAGTGCGCCTGGCCGATTTGTGCGGCCCGGTTCCGCAGGAAATAAAAAACTTAACGCGCGTATTTGCGCTTTCCGCGCAGGCGGGGGCCTTGCAAATACAGCATATAGAATCCGCCCCCGGGCGTTTGGAATTTTCTTTCTCGCGGGATTTCCAAATGCCGCCCGATTTTCCCGCGCGCCTGTTTGCGCAGTACGGGGCAGAGCATATTGAATTTTTGAAATCCAACTCCGGCGACGGTATCCGCCTGTTGCTGTCCGACACGCAGGATATGCCCGCCGCGGCAGAACAGGCCCTAGCCTTTTTTAAGGCCGTTTTTGCCCATACTAAAATGGTATAGTATTATTATGCGCCAACACATTATTTATTTACTGGCGGCGGGGCTTTGTTTGGCCGCCTGCCAATCCAAACCGGCGGACGAAACGTCCCCCAAACCCGCCGCGCCCGCTAACGTAGCGGCCAAAGTGGGGCCTGTATCCATTACGGAACAAGAGGTAAACGACCGCTTGGCCCTGGTGGATGAAGACGACCGCGAATTTGCCCAAACCCCCATCGGGCGCCAAAACTTTATCAACATTTTAGTACGCGAAAAACTGTCCGAACTGGCCGCCAAAGAGGCCGGGGTGGATAGTTCCGACACTTACCTTTCCGCGTTGGAAGACAAGCGCAACCAACTCAAAGAAATTTATGATGATTTTGCCAAACAAACCTTGGTGCGCCTGTGGGAACAACAACTGGAAGATTCCGGCAAATTGGCGGTATTGGACGAAGAAATCAGCGCCTATTACAAAAAATATCCGTATGAAATGACCATTAAACAAATTATCATTTCCAACGCCCAAACGGCCGACCAGGTACTGCGCACCTTAAAAGGTTCCCCCTCGCGCTGGAAAGAAATGGAGCGCCAGTATTCCGTTTCCCCCCAAATGGCGCGCGGGAAAGAATTTTCTTTTATGCCGGGGGAATTTCTGCCGGAAATTGAAGTAATTGCCGCCAATAGCGCCAGCGGCAGTGTGCAAGGTTTTATCAAAACCGCGCAAGGATTTCATATAATAATGAAGACCAGAGAAAAACGCCTTTCTTTGAAAGATGCCGCCCCGCGCATACGGGCCATTCTGCAAGCACAAAAGGAAGACGCGGTATTAAACTCTTTGAAAAACAAATATGAGGTGGCTGTATATGAAAAAAATGAATAAATTAGCTTTACTGGCCTTGGCCCTCACAGTAGGGGTAGGAGTGCAGGCCAAAGTGATGGAATCGTCGGTAGCTACGGTAAACGGGCGGCCGGTTTTAAGCTCGGAATATGACTCGTACCTGTCCGGTGTGGTAGAACAGTATAAAGTAGCCGCGCCGCAAATTTTGCAGCAGCCGTACGCGCAAGATGTGCTGGGCCGGGAAGTATTAAAAGAGCTTATTTCCAAAGAGCTTTTATACCAAGCCGCAGACGAAGCCAAAATTCAAGTAAAAGACAGCGATATTGATGCCGGCATTAACGAAATTAAAGCCCGCTTTATGGTGGACGAAAAAACCGGCAAAGAAGACCCCAAAGGGGCCGATAAACGCTTTTCCGAAGCGCTCAAAAAGCAACACATGAGCTTAAAAACGTATAAGGAAAAAATCAAAAAAGATATTGCCGTGCGCAAACTGGTGGAACAACGCATTACCACCACGGTTAAACCGGTGGAAGAAGCAGACGTAAAAGCGTTGTATAGCGACGTGGAAACCTGCTTAAAAGGCAACACCAAAAAAATGAAAGCGTTGGAACAAAAAGACCCGGCCCGGTTTAAGGAAGCCATGGCGATTGCCGCCAAGCTCAAACAGCTTACGGCCGAGCAAGTGCGTATCGGGCACATTTATTTGGCCGTCACCAAAGACATGAAGCCCGAAGAAGTAAAAGCCAAAGAAGAAACCGCCAAAAAAATTAAAAAAGAATTGGACGGCGGCAAAGAATTTTCCACCGCGGTTAAGGAATATACCGAGGACAAAGCGGCCCTGGCCAGCGGCGGGGATATGATTTTAATTAAAGGCATTGCCCCCAAAGCGTTAGACCAACAGGCGTTTTCTCTGCCGGTGGGTGAAGTAAGCGCGCCGATTAAAACGGACGTGGGTTTCCACATCATTAAAATTAAAGAAAAACGCGCCGAAAAACAAATCGGTTATGACGACATCAAGCGGGATTTGGCCCAATACCTGGCCCAACAAAAAATCCAAACCACGTTGGCCGCTTATATCGGCGAATTGTACGATAAAGCAGACGTAAAAATTACCAAAACGTTTGAATCGGACAAACTGTTGGAAGAGGCCGCCAAAGCAGACGAAGCCGCTAAAAAAGAAACGTCTAAAGAAAGCAAAAAATAAATTAGCGTATTAAATTTATACAATAAAGGGAGAAGATTTATTCTCCCTTTATTTTTTTAGGAGTATTTATGAAACCCGTTTTAGCCGTCACCGCCGGGGACCCGCTGGGTATCGGGCCGGAAGTGACCGTAAAAGCCTTGCAAGACCCCGCCGTCCGGGCCGCCGCCCGCTTTATAGTGGTGGGGGAGCCGTCCACCTTATACGCGGCCGGATTTACGGATGATTTAGCCGCCTTACTGCCGGTGGAACATCCGCAAGCGGCGCTTAACGCCCCGCACGCGCCGTGTTCCTGGGCGGGGGAAGTATCTTTTAAGGCATTGCAAACGGCCTGCAAACTGGCGGCCGGGAAAAAGGCGCAAGCGTTAGTGACGGCCCCCATTTCCAAACAAAGTTGGGCGTTGGCCGGGGTGGAATTTACCGGGCATACGGAATTTTTACGCCGCTATTACGGGCCGGAGGCGCTCATGATGTTTATTAGCGGCCCCCTGCGATGTGCGCTAGTCAGCGAACATTTTGCACTGGCGGATTTGCCGCGCATTTTAACCCAAGCGCGCATAACGCACACCGCGCGCCAATTTGCCGCGGCCTTGCAACGCTTACACCTGGAAAACCCGCAAATAGCCGTCAGCGCGCTCAACCCGCACGCGGGCGATAACGGCCGTTTCGGGCAAGAGGAAAACACCGTGTTGGCCCCGGCCATTAAAACCTTACAGCAAGAAGGGCTTTCCATTACCGGGCCGTATCCCATAGACAGCTTGTGGTTGGCCCACACCCGGGGGAAATTTGACGGCCTGTTGTGCTTGTATCACGACCAAGCTTTGCTCGGCTTAAAACTGGCCGCGCGGGAACCGATTGTGCATATTACCGCCGGATTACAGTTTTTGCGGGTTTCCCCCACGCACGGTACCGCTTTTGATATTGCGGGGCAGAACCGGGCGGACCCGGGCAGTATGAAAGCCGCCCTTTTGTTTGCCGCCGCGCACGCCCGGTAAAATTTAAGCCACAGACAGGGCCCTTTTTTGTTAGAATGAGAGTATGAACCCGGTTTTGCATTTCCCCGTCTTAAATTCTACCAATGCTTACGCCAAAACACACGCGCAGGAACTGGCAGACGGAACTGTTGTCTGTGCCGACGAGCAAACCGCCGGGCGGGGCCGTTTTGACCGGGTGTGGGTTTCCCAACCGGGCGGGCTGTATTTTTCCCTTTTATTAAAACCGCAACAAATCGCTTATTTGCAAAATTTAACCCAACTGATGGCCGTAAGCGTTTGCCAGGCCGTGCGGGAACTGGGGGCGGATGCGCACTTAAAATGGCCCAATGATGTACTGGTAAACGAACAAAAAATTTGCGGTATTTTAAGCGAGGCCGTATTAAAACAAAACCGTTTTTATGCCTTGGTGTTGGGCGTGGGGATTAATGTGAACCAAAACTCCCTGCCGGATGTGGGGCGCCCGGCGGCCACCCTAAAAAACTTGGGGATTCCGGCCGATAAATCCGCCCTGTTGAACCGCGTTTTAACCCTTTTTAATGCCCGCTTAAAAAATGCCTTAACGCAAGGCTTTGCCGCGTTTGCGGCGGATTACAAAAATTGGTTTCCCTATTTGGGCAAAACCGTTTCTATTACTAGCGGCGGCCAAAAACTTTTTGGCGTGGCCGAAAACATTTCTTCCGCGGGTACTCTGGTAGTAAAAATGCCGGAGGGCTTGCGGGAATTTTCAATAGGAGACATGAACGCATGAATCTTGCAGAAAGCACGTCCCTGATGGACAGCGTGAACTTAACGCTAATCGGCATGAGTGTTGTGTTTGTATTTCTCATTCTGCTGGTTTTTGTTATGAAAGCGCTGGGGTGGTTGGTTAAAGTGCTTGAAAAATACTTCCCCCAACCTGTGCCTGCCGCGGCCGCCACGGCCGTACGCGCAGATAACGCGGCCATAGCTATTGCCATTGCCGCCGCCAAAAGACTTACCGGAAAATAAGAGGAAACAAAAAGAATGAAGAAAGTTAATTTTATGCTCACCGCCTTCCGTGACGGCTTCCAATCCGCCTACGGGGCGCGCGTGCTGACTAAGGATTTTATGCCGGCGGTGGAAGCCGCCCGCCACGCGGGGATTACCCACATGGAATTTGGCGGCGGGGCCCGCTTCCAGGCGTTGTTCTTTTACTGCAACGAAAACGCCTTTGATATGATGGACACCTTCCGCAAAACCGCCGGGCCGGATGCCAACCTGCAAACCCTCGCCCGCGGTGTAAACGTGGTAGGCTTGGAAAGCCAATCTTCGGACGTGATTAAAGCCCATGCCCAACTGTTCAAAAAACACGGCACCACCACCATCCGCAACTTTGACGCCTTAAACGACGTAAATAACCTGATTTATTCCGGTAAATGTATTGTAGAAGCCGGCCTCAAGCACGAAATTACCGTCACCATGATGTCTTTGGCCCCGGGTTGGGATACCACCGGCACCATCCACACCCCGGAATTTTACGAAAAAGTCTTGCGCAAAATTTTAGATTCCGGCGTTCCGTTTGACTCCGTCTGCTTCAAAGATGCCTCCGGCACTGCTACCCCGGCCACCGTGGGCCGCACGATTGCCATTGCGCGCAAAATGCTCCCGCAAGGCACCAAAATTGCGTTCCACACGCACGAAACGGCCGGCAACTCTATTGCCTGCTGCTTGGAAGCCATCCACGCAGGCGCAGACCAGTTGGACCTTTCCTTCCAACCTGTTTCCGGCGGTACCTGCCAGCCCGACGTGCTGACCATGTGGCACGCCTTGCGCGGTACGGATTACACCTTGGATATTGACCCGCACAAAATAAGAGAAGCCGAAAACGTATTTCAAGAATGTATGAGCAAATACGAATCCTTGGGTGAAGCGGGCCGCGTACTGCCGATTATTCCGTTCTCCCCCTTGCCGGGCGGCGCGCTGACGGCCAATACGCAAATGATGCGCGATAACGGCACGTTCAACCGCTTCCCCGAAGTGGTGGAAGCCATGGGCGAATGTGTAAAACTGGGCGGTTTCGGCACGTCCGTCACGCCGGTTTCCCAATTCTACATCCAACAGGCGTATACCAACGTTATGCAAGGCGCCTGGAAGAAAATTACCCCCGGCTACGGCAAAATGGTGTTAGGCTATTTTGGTAAAACCCCGGTGGAGCCGGACCCGATGGTTGTAAAAGCCGCCAGCGAACAACTGGGCTTGGAACCCACCGCCAAAACCCCGCTGGAAATTAACGATGCGGACCCCAAAAAAGGCTTAAAACCCGCTATTGAAAAACTCAAAGCCGCCGGCCTGCCGGTGACGGACGAAAACGCGTTTATTGTAGCTACCTGCGCCGATAAAGGCATTACCTTCTTAAAAGGCGAAGCCAAAGTAAACGGCATCCGCTGGGCCAAACAAAAACAAGACGCCAACGCGCCTGTTTGCGTAAACGTAAACGGCACGGCCTATCAGGTGGAATTTGACGGCGATAATGCCGCGGTCGTCAACGGGAAACGCTACGATATTTCCTTGGGCAAAGCGGCTCCGGCCGCCAAAGCCGCCGCTAAACCGGCCTCCGGCGCGGCGGACACCATTAATGCTCCCGTACCCGGCGCTATCTTGCGCTTTAGCGTAAAAGACGGCGACACGGTGAAAGAAGGCCAGGAAATTTTGGTCATGGAAGCGATGAAAATGGAAACTTCCGTCAACGCCCCCAAAGCGGGTACGGTGACTTTCTTGGTAAAACAAGGTGACCAAGTACAAACCGGCCACCCGGTAGCGCAAATTCAATAGGAGAGAAAAATGGAAATTTCCAAACTATTGGAAGCTACGGCACTTTACGCCGTCACTTGGCAACAAATCGTCATGATTGCCGTGTGCTTGTTCCTGCTGTGGTTGGGCATTAAAAAGCAATTTGAACCGCTTTTGCTGGTACCTATTGCTTTTGGCGGGTTGTTGTCCAATATCCCGGTGGCCGATATTGCCGCCCCCGGCAACTTTTTGGGCATTATTTTTAATGCGGGCATTAACACGGGCCTGTTCCCGTTGTTTATCTTTATGGCCGTAGGCGCCATGACGGACTTCGGCCCGCTCATCGCCAACCCGAAAATGGCCCTTTTGGGCGGTGCCGCGCAGTTTGGTATTTTTGCCACGCTGATTGGCGCTATTGCCATGAACGGTATGCACGTTGAAGGCTTGGGCTACACGTTGCGCCAAGCGGCTTCTATCGGCATTATCGGCGGGGCAGACGGCCCGACGGCTATATTCTTAACCTCGCGCCTGGCGCCCGAATTATTAGGCGCTATTGCCGTAGCGGCGTATTCCTATATGGCGTTGGTGCCGATAATCCAACCGCCCATTATGAAACTGCTGACCACGGATGCAGAACGCAAAATCAAAATGCAACAGCTTCGCCCCGTTTCCAAACGGGAAAAAATCCTGTTCCCCATTGTTTTGCTTTTGCTCTGCGCGTTCTTGTTGCCGGATGCCGCGCCCTTAATCGGTGCGCTTACGTTTGGCAACCTGGTTAAAGAATCCGGCGTGGCGGAACGGCTTTCCAAAACGCTTCAAAATGAGTTTTGCAACATTGTCACCATTTTGCTGGGTTTGGCCGTAGGCTCCAAATTGCAGGCTAAATTGTTCCTTACACCGCAAACCTTGGGCATTTTGGTACTGGGCGTTATTGCGTTTTCCATTGCCACCGCTTCCGGCGTGTTAATGGCTAAACTGATGAACTGCTTTAGCAAAACCAAAGTCAACCCGCTGATTGGTTCCGCCGGGGTGTCCGCCGTGCCTATGGCGGCCCGCGTTTCCAACAAAGTGGGGCAAGAATATGACAAGAACAACTACCTGCTTATGCACGCCATGGGGCCCAATGTGGCCGGCGTAATCGGCAGTGCGGTTGCGGCCGGTATCTTACTGGCTTTCTTGGGCAAATAATTTTACCCAAACGCAAAAATCCCCGCCAAACGGCGGGGATTTTTTTGCCCAATCACAAAATTTTACGCGCTTATTTTTACCCCTTTCCGCGGGCACAAGGGGCGCAACGGGCATTGGGTGCAAAGGGGCCTGCGCGCATTACACACTTGGCGGCCGTGCAAAATAAGCGCAATCGCAATCCACCCCCAATAACGGTAGGGAATAACATCCGTCAAATCTTTTTCCACCTTTACCGGGTCCGTTTGGCAAGTCAAACCCAGGCGGTAGGCCAACCGCTTTACATGGGTATCCACTACAATCCCTTCCGGCTTTTTGAAATAATCCCCCAACATCACATTGGCCGTTTTGCGGGCTACCCCGCGCAGGGAAAGCAAATCCGCCATATTTTGCGGCACTTCCCCGCCGAAAACATCACAAATGCGCCGGGAGCTTTCTATTAAGGAAAGCGCCTTGCTGTGGTAAAATCCGGCCGAATGGATGATTTTTTCCACCGCCTGAATATCCGCCTGCGCTAACGCCTGCGGCGTGGGATACGCCGCAAACAGCGCCGGAGTAATGGTATTCACGCGCGCGTCCGTGCATTGGGCGGACAAAATAACCGCGCAAAGCAACTGCCAAGCGTTTGCATGGTGCAACGGAATAATATGTTTGGGATACAGCTTTTTTAAGGCGCGGATAAGCGGCAGAGTGTCCGGCTTGGGGTTAGCGGGCATAACGGCTCCGCAGGCGGTTCCACGCATAAGCCGCCGCCAAAAAGGCTAAATTTACCAAAATAATGGTAGCGCCGGACGGTATATCAAACAAAAAGGATAAAAACACGCCCGCCCATACCGCCAGTACCGCCAGTACCACCGCCCATACCAACACTTGCTTAAACGTGCGCGCGAGCATCAGCGCCGCCACCGGCGGAATAATCAACAAGGCGGAAATCAGAAAAATCCCCACCACCTTAAACGTAAGCACCACGGCGGCGGAAGTAATCAGCGTAAGCGTTAAATCCATGGCCTGCACATTAATCCCGCGCGTATGTGCAAACGGCGCATCAAACGAAGCGGACACCAAATCCCGGTAGAAAAAGGTTAAAAAGAACAGTAAAATAGCCAACAGCACCGCGCACAAGACGGTTTCGTCCCAACCTACCGTCAAAATACTGCCGAACAGGTAGCCCAGTAAATCCGTATTAAACCCGCCCGCGAGCGCCGTAATAAACAGGCCGACAGCTAACCCGGCCGCGCTGACAATCCCAATTGCCGCGTCCCCGTAAATGCGGAATTTTTCCGCCAGTTTCAAAATACCCACGGACGACACCATCACCACCGGGATAGATACATACACCGGCGAGGCCCCCAACAAAAGCGCCGCCGCCACCCCGGTTAAACACACATGGCTCAGGCCGTCCCCAATCAAAGAAAGCCGTTTTAAGACGAGAAACACGCCCAGTATCGCACAGATTGCCGCCGCCAAAGAGCCCGCCAGCAACCCGCGTTGCACAAAGCCATAACTTAAAAATTCACTAATCATGGTGCGCCTCCCCACAGCCGCCCAGCGGGCAGTGCCCCGCATTATGCAGGTGGTCTATGGTATGTTGGGCAAACGCCCCCAACTTGGCCGCCACCGCGGACGATTGGCAAAATTCCTGTTTGGTTCCGTAAAAAACCAACTCTTTATCCACATACATAAATTTAGAGATGTATTTTCCCACCTCGCCGGTATCGTGCGTGATTAATAAAATAGTCACGCCGTGGCGGGTGTTCAATTCCCCCAATAAATTAAAAAATTCTTCCCGGCTCCCCGCATCCAACGCGGCGGACGGTTCATCCAAAATAAGCAGTTGGGGTTTGCTGACCAACGCGCGCGCCAACAGTACGCGCTGTTGTTGGCCGATAGACAAATCGTGAAAAATCCGCTTGGCATAATCCAGTGTGTTGGTTTTACGCAGGGCCTCATACACATTGCGCAGGTCGGACATCCGCACCCCGCTATGTAGGCGGTTAAATTCCAACCCCATAAAAACTACTTCTTCTACGGAAATGGGAAAACGGCTCTGCGCTACCGGGCTTTTTTGCGCCAGATAGCCTATTTTTTGCCAATCCTTAAATTGCGCAAGCGGCGTGCCGAACAGGCGGATTTCCCCTTGCCCCTTTTCCAAACCCAACAAAACTTTTAACAGCGTGGTCTTTCCGCCGCCGTTGGGGCCGATAAGCCCCACATAATCCCCGGCTTCCACCTTAAAATTAATGCCGTCCAACACCCAGGCGGATTCATACTTAAACCGTACGTTTTCGGCTTCTATTACGCTTTGCATTGTAAACCCCGTGCCAAATTGGTTAAATTGCGGTGCATAAACTGCGCATAAGTGGTATGGGCCGCCACATCTTGGCGGCTAACATGTTCCACCGTATACAAAGGCAACACCTGCGCGCCGGTTTCCCGCGCCACCGTAGCGGCTAAATTTTGGGCAATTTCTTCTTCCGTAAACACATATTTTACGCCGCTTTGGCGCACTTGCTTAATCACTCCGGCCAATTTGCGCACGGAATGTTCCCCGTCGTGCGAAGTGCCCGCCAGAGCCGTCAAATGCAACCGGTACCGCGCGGCCAAATTGCCAAACGCCAAATGGCCGATATGCACCATTTCGCGGGTTTGGCAAGAGGATAACACGCGGGAATATTCCGCATCCAATTCGTCCAACTCCTTCAAAAACAGGGCCAGGCGTTCTTCAAAAAAAGCACGGTTGGCGGGGTCTTGCCCGCTCAACGCCGCACTTACGGAGCGGGCAAACGGACGCATATTGTCAAAATCCATCCAAATATGCGGGTCTTTGGACGGCGCCGCGCCGCTAGCCGCCTCCACCACCGCGGCACCGGGGCGGACGCTGGGCAAAATATCTTTTACCCACGGCTCCAACTGCGGGGACACATATATAAATACCCCGGCCGAATGAACGGCAATAATGGTGCCGGGTGTCGGCTCAAAAGAGTGCGGCTCCGCATTGGCGGGCAAAAGCATAGACAAATTGATTTTATCTCCCCCGATTTCCCGCGCTACCGCAAATGCCACATAGCCGGACGTGACCACCTTTAACCGGGTGTCCTGCGCCGGGGCTTGGCGGCGGGCCAGCAAGGCAATCAGCCCCGCCACTCCAACCGCCGCTATGATTAAAAGTTTGATAAAAAACGCTTTTTTGAATTTCATAAAATAATCCTTATATATATTATACTTTTTTGTATCCCCGTCTTTGGGGGCAGTTATTTACTATAATGTAAAAAATACAGGAGGAAAAGCACATGAGTTATTTGTTGGCGTTTTGTTTGGCCCTTTGTTGGGGCACGGCCTTTTTGGCTTCAAAAAATATGGTGGAAGCGTTGCCGCCGTATTGGAGTACCTTTTTCCGCGTGTTAGCGGGTTTTATGTTTTTTGTTGTTTTTTACGGGGTTCAACGCAAAAACCTCAAATGCCCAGTTAAAGAATTGTGGCGCCCGTGGACCATTGGTTTTTTGCTTATTTTGTTCCCGTTTGCGGCTATTTCCTGGGGTCAGCGTTTTGTGGCACCCACGATTGGCGGCATTTTTAACGGAACCGTGCCGATATGGTCCTTTATTGCCGGGGCCATTTTGTTAAAAGGCGTAGACCGCTTTACCTGGCGCCGCGCCGCCGGGGTGAGCGTGGGGTTAGCCGGGTTATTATGCACGGTGTGGCCGTCGCTTTCCATTGGGCATGACAAATGGGCTATGTATGGTTGCGCCGCCATGCTTTTAATGGCGTGGTCTTACAGCTTGGGCAACGTGCTGACCAAAAAAATTATGGTGGATAACCAATCCGTTTCTTTGGAAGCCAACACCTTCCACCAATATTTATTTTCTGCCGTGGTATTATTCGTGGTGGCGTTTTTTGCCGAGCCGTTCCCGGCCACCAGCGCGTTTAGCCCCAAAGTGATTTTATCCATTTTAAGCGCGGGTATTTTCTCGTCCGCGGTGGCGTTCTTGCTGATGGTAGCCCTGATTAAACGCTGGGGGGCCACGCGGATGGCATCCGTCACTTATTTTACGCCGGTGGTAGCCATGGGCAGTGATATTATCGCCCGCGGGCGTATGCCCTCCGGCTTGGAACTGATTGGCCTGGGTATTATTTTTGTCAGCCTGTTCCTCATCCAAAAGCCGGTAGAAGCAAAATAAAACCGCTTTTTTTACCTCAAGTAGACCCCGCACACCGGCGGGGTTTACTTTTTTTGTTGCCTTTTGAAACCCCCGGCCGCCGCAGTGCTGAAATAATCTAAAAAGCCCTTGATAAAAACGGCTATTTTTGCCGGAATAAATGCTACAATATAATAGCTAAAGAATATCCTGCTGATTTGATAGAGTTGATTTTCTAAAGGGTGAGGTATTAAGTATGACACAAAATTTATCGTCTACCGCGTTTGTAAAACCCGCGGTAAAAGACGCACAAGCCGAAGTAAACATCCCGGCTTCTTACGGCAAAACGGAAAGTTTCCTGTTGCCGAAGGACCCGGCGTGGTTGTTCCTGTTTTGGGAAATTACCGCCGCTACCATAGAATGTATTAAAAGCCAATACAGCGCTGACCTGTTAAACGCCGCCAAAACGATTATCCGTTTGTACGACGTGACAGGCGTTCCGTTTTTTGACGGCTCCAACGCGGTGCAATTTTATGATATGCCCGTTATTTTTGAAGCCCGCAGCTGGTACATCAACGCCCCCGCAACCGGGCGCAGCTATGTGGCGGATTTGGGCTTTTTAACGCCCGACGGCCGCTTTATTTTGGTTTCCCGCAGCAACCAAACGCTCCTGCCGCCCGGCAAAATATCAGACATTATTGATGATAAATGGATGATTGTGGAAGGGGACTTCCAAAAACTCTTAAAACTCTCCGGCGCGGACTACATTGGTTTGGGAGCCAGCGAACGGATGCAAGTGGTGGGCCAACGCTGGAAATTGACCGAGCTGACCACCTCCGGTGCGCCGACCAGCTGGTCCTCTTTTGCGCTCCACACGCAAGCCCCGCAAACGGACGAGGACATCTGGCTCAAGGCGGATTGTGAAATTATCATTTACGGCTCCGCCTCTAAAAATGCCACCGTTTCCATTAACGGCCAAATTATTGAATTAAAAGAAGGCAAATTTTCTATCCGCCAACACCTGCCCGCAGGCAGCGTGGTGGACTTACCCATTAAAGCCCAAAACGCCAAAGGGGATAAAGTCCGCCAAATCAACATTAAAGCGCTACGCGAACAGGGGAAATAACTATGGGAGCAGAAAAAGGCTATTTAGCGCTGGTATTACACGCACACTTGCCGTTTATTAAGCACCCGGAATACCCGGACTTTTTGGAAGAAGACTGGTTTTATGAAGCCATGGTGGAAACCTACCTGCCGCTGTTAAATGTATTTGAAAATTTACAGGCGGAAGGAACGGATTTCCGTTTAACCATGTCTTTAACTCCGCCGCTTTGCAATATGATGTCGGACCCGCTACTCATTGAGCGTTTCCGCCATTATTTGAACCAACGCATTGAGCTTTCTTCCAAAGAGATTGAACGCACCCGCAACACCGCGTTTGAAGCCGTTGCCAAAATGTATTATGACAAATTCCGCCGCTACCAGGATTTGTTTGAAAACCGCTACCACGGGCATATTTTGGAAGGGTTTAAGAAATTTCAAGATTTAGGCAAACTGGAAATTATTACCTGCTGTGCCACGCACGGCTATTTGCCGCTTATGGTGCATAAAGAAAGCGTAAACGCCCAAATTAAAACCGCCGTGACGGACTACCGCAGCCGCTTTGGCCGCAGCCCGCGCGGGATTTGGCTGGCCGAATGTGCCTACAACCCGGGCGACGATAAATTCCTGCGGGAAGAAGGCATCCGCTTCTTCTTTACGGAATCGCACGGCGTTCTGCACGGCACCCCGCGGCCCAAATACGGCATTTATGCCCCGGTATACTGCCCGCAAACGGGCGTGGCGGCTTTTGCGCGTGATATGGAATCGGCCCAACAGGTGTGGAGCGCCGAATCCGGCTACCCCGGGGACCCGCGCTACCGTGAATTTTACCGCGATTTAGGCTACGATTTGGATTACGACTACATTAAACCCTACCTCCATTCGGACGGCGTGCGCCGCAATATCGCCATGAAATACTATAAAATTACCGGCAAAGTACCGCTGAACCAAAAACAGCCGTACAACCCGCACGAGGCGCGCGAAGTGGCCGCCCAGCACGCCGGCAATTTTATGTTCAACCGCCAAAAACAAATTGAATATTTAAGCACGCTGATTGACCGCAAGCCGCTGGTCGTTTCCATGTATGACGCGGAACTCTACGGCCACTGGTGGTACGAAGGGATAGAATTTTTGGAATTTTTATTCAAAAAACTCTATTACGACCAGACGGATATTAAGCTCGTCACCCCCAGCGAATATTTGGCCATGTACCCGGTCAACCAAACGGTGCGTCCGTCTATGTCCTCTTGGGGCGATAAAGGCTACCACGACGTTTGGCTCAACAGCGGCAACGATTGGATTTACCGCCACTTGATTAAAGCGGCCGAACGCATGATGGAAATGGCAAACCGTTTCCCGAATGCGGACGGACTTTTGCGCCGCGCGCTGAACCAAATGGCGCGGGAATTAATGCTGATGCAGTCTTCCGACTGGGCATTTTTAATGACCACCGGCACCGCAAAAGAATATTCCACCAAACGCACCAAGGACCATATCAACCGTTTTAATGAGTTGTACGAACAAATTAGCGGCAACCGCATTAACGAAGCGTATGTGTATGACTTGGAACAGAAAGACTCTATCTTCCAACACATGGATTATAACGTCTATGCCAGCGCGGCGAAAGACGCCGTACTGAAAAAATACTAATCAGCCGTTTGCTTTTCATCCGCGGTCCGTCGGGCCGCGGATTTTTTTGCCTATCTGGGGCATTTGGGCCCAGCCTCAATTTGGGTCTAAAGACTCTGTTTTATCCGCTACCGTTTTTACTATACTAATAATAATGAAAACATTAATTATTACACTACTATTGTTAGCCACTCCGTGCGCGAGTGTCTTTTCCCAGGGGCTTGTAAGAACCCTGCCCAAAACGGCCAAACAAGCCGTTAAACGCTCCTATAAAAAGCAATCCCCCACCTTAAAAGCGCGCTTCAAGGCCGAGCAAGTCCGCCCCGTGTATAATCTCGCCACGGCACGCCGCATTGATTTAGTCATGAAAAAAACCGCCGCTAAAGATTTGTTAGCCCGCCGCCACCTTTATAATATGGAAATGCAAAAAGTTATCCAAGCGTTGCCCAAAATACAAGCGCTGGAAAAGGCCCCCAACGCCGCCGCATTGGCCGAAGTAAAAACATGGGTGGAAAACCAGATTATCAACAAAACGCTCAAAAAGACGTTGCTAACCTTACTGGAACAAAAAAAATACGCGCAAATGGCGCAGGAATTGTCCGATTATTACGCCATTCCGTTAGACAGAGATTTACTGACATTATCCCAAAAAAATATGCGTGAAATAGTGGTAGAAAGTGCGTTGGCCTATACCAAACGCCACCCGCACAAACCCAATTTGCCGTTGCGGGAGTTGTTAAAGTCGGAAAAAGTAAACGCCCGCACCAAAGAAAACATCCAACGCTACTTGCAGAACCCGGTAATGGTCAATGTAGTGCCTATGGGTTTCAAAACCATGGTCCGCACCGCCTACAAACAGCACTATAAAGGCGTGCGCCAGGCAGTCAATGCGCCGGAAGTGCAAGCCACGGTAATGTCTTACAACAAAACGGTAGCGGAGTTGCGCAAATTTGTAGCCAAACACCACCGCCAGCCCCGCTGGAATGCCCCGCTGGCCGAACGCCGCCTGTACAACAAATTGCAGTTAATTATGGTGCATAACGTGACCAACTGCTTTTGTGAAGCGGAAACCGTCAAGCAGGAAATACGCGCCATTTTGGCTAAATATCCGAACCGCTCTTACGAAGAATTTTATAAAGATTATACCAACTTTGTAAAAACGTTTAAGCGCCAACCGGAACCGCTGACTCAGCGCCCGGGTGCCTCCCCGCGCGAACAACAGCTGTATGATGAAATGGCCCGCTTTATGATAGACGGACAATTAAAATAACCGTTTTACATACAACCCAAGGCCCGAACCGGCAACCGCCGCTCCGGGCCTTTTTTATACATACGGTGCCCAACAAAACGCCCCCTATTAAATAACGGCAGGCAAAAGGCCCCCGCGTTTATAAACGCAGGGGCCTTATAAAAAACGCCGGGCTTTATTTGTATTCCAGTTTTACCAGTTTGTATTTTTTGGGTCCGCGCGGCAGTTCCACCGTAAAGGTTTCCCCTTGCTTTTTACCCAATACCCCGCTGGCTAACGGAGATTTAACCGATAACAGCCCCTTATCCGGGTTGGATTCCATGGAACCCACCAGCGTATAAGTAAATTCAATATCGGCCACCAAATCTTTCAGGGTCACCGTGGCCCCAATGCGGGCTTCACTGTGGTCCACCGCCAAATCGTCCGTAATTTCGGCATTACGCAGTTTCATTTCCAAATCATCAATACGGCGCAAGGTTTCCGCCTGTTTTTCTTTGGCGGCATGATACTCCGCGTTTTCTTTCAAATCCCCCTGGGCGGCCGCTTCTCCGATTTCGTCGGAAAGTTGCGCTTTTTGTTCTTTCAAACGTTTAATTTCGTTTACTAAATCTTCATATTTTTTACGGCTTACATAAAACTTTTCCATAACATCACTCCTCTTAATTAGAGTTTACAATTTATGCCTTTGCATTTCAACCGCGCTATAAATTTATTATAATCGTGGTATGAAACACTTACCCGCTTTGCTTGCCTGCCTGTTGTTTTCTTGCGTGTGCGCGGCCAAAACGCATGTGGAAATTGCCGAACAAAACGCCCAAAGCGTGGTGGCCGTAAATGTGGTTAAAAAAGACGGCTCCACCTTTACGGGAACGGGGTTCGTCGTCAGCCAAAACGGCCTGATTGCCACCAGCCGCCACGTTTCCGACAACGCCCTTTTTATCAACATTACCTTTAACAACGGGGCCGTATCCGACGAAGCCAAAGTGGCGGCCGAATCCCAACTGGTGGATTTAGCCTTGCTCAAAATACCGGCCCAAGGGTTGCCCACCGTCACCCTGGGGGATGCGCAAACCGTTTTGCCGGGGCAAATTATTACCGTTATCGGCAACCCGCGCCGCTTGCAAAACACGGTTTCTTCCGGCCTTATCAGCCAAGTGCGCAAAAAAGCCAACGGCGTGATTTGGCACCAAATCAGCGCGCCCATTTCCCCCAGTTCCAGCGGCAGCCCTGTGTTTAACGAGAACGGCGACGTAATTTCCGTAGCGTTTGCCAGTTTTAAGGGGGACGGCAACCAAAACTTAAACTTTGCCGTTCCCGCCAACTACCTGGCCCAACTGATAGACAAAGCCGGGTATCTGCCGCCGTTGCGCCCACAGGCGGCCCCCGCCCCGCAAAATGCTTTTGTGCGGCATATTCAAAAATCGTGGCACATTGTAAAGGGGTGGTTTGGCCAAAACCCGGCCCCCGCCCCGGCGGAAGAATAAATTTCCCTTGAAAAATAGCCCTTAAATGGGTAGACTATTGGTATCCACCCAGGGGGCGCTTTCTGGCGCGGCCCAAATGTTGGAGCGAATTTTTGTTTTATTTCAAGAGGAACTTATGAAAAAACGCATTGGAAAAATTGTTCTAATCTCACTGGTTAGTATCGTTTTGCTGTTTTTGCTGTTGCCCTTTATGGCCCCCGACACCGAGGCGCCGCAAAGCACTAAAAAAGCAAACCCGCAAATTTTTACGTCTAACCCGCTAACCGCTTTGGTAAACCGGATTGCCGCGGTGTTTCAGGGCAAACAAAAACGGTTGGAACGCAAGGCCGCATTGGCCCAGGCCCAAGCAGATGCCGCCAACGCCAAATTAAACGAGCTGTACGCCTCCGCCCAAAACGCCCCGGCCGAAAGCCGTTATAGCGCCGCCGCACCCGGTACGGAAAACGGAGAAACCCCGCGCTTTAACCAGCCCAACGTCACCCAAGACGAAGACGGCAACTGGGTCCTCGTCCGCCAGACGGCCCCGGAAGGCGCCGGGCGCGGTATGCACGAAATTAACTCGGATGATGACGCTTACGAGCGCTACGTCCGCCAGGAACGCGCCGCCCGCTACACCCCTGCTTTAGCGCCCGAGTCCGACGAAGAACAATCCGCCTTCGCCCGCGTGTTTGCACCTATTAAAAATTTCTTTGGTTTTGGCAAAACGCCGGCCCAAAAAGCCGGGGTGGGCCCGGATGCACTGGCCTTAGCCGGAGGGGATGGGCTCGGCACCACAGACGGTAAAACCGCTTCCACTTCCGCGCGGCAGAAACCGGGCATACCCCATATTACGCTCAATACGCGGCCGGGCGCAGGCGCCAAAAATGCCGCCCGCGGCGGGGAATATGCGGGGCCGTTCACGTCCGCCGCCGAAATGTTTGACCCCATGGTTGCCATTGACCGCGCGACCGAGTGGGCTTTGAAAAATTCCGACGAAAGCCTTACTACCGAAGAACGCGAATCTTTGCAAGAAAAACTAAAAGCGTTCCGGGAACAAAAACGGGCCGAATTAGCCGCCATGCTGGATAAACAAGTCCAGGAAGCGGCCGGAGATGCCCCGGCTACGGACCGCCTGCCCAGCACCATCGGTTGCCGCGGAGAAAGCGGTTCTTTATACAATACTGGGGAACAAGTTTGCTCTATTTCCCATTCTATATCCGAAGACCCCTCCGCCTGGAAAGATGCCAAAGCCCTGGAGCAAAGCAAACAGGCCGGGCGCCAACAAATGATTGAAAAATTAAACTTACAGCAGTTAACCGATAAACTGCCCGAAGTAAACGTACTGGTTGTGTTAGGTAAAACGAACCATTTAATGCCGCCGGATGCCCAAGAGCAGGAGGGCTCCGTCTCTACGTCCGACATGCGGGAAGTATACAACGCCCTGTTAAAAACCCAAGGGTGCGACAAAGGCGACTGCTACTGGATTCCCAACCGGGTGCAACAATACCCGGACGTGCGCGAAGCCGTGACCGCCGCCGGGGTAAACCCGGTGGAAGACCCGCTGGATATTTACCAGAAAATCGCCCAAAAAACCTTGGAAAATTTGGATAATGAAACGGATTTGAGCGACGAAGCCACCCTTCGTTTTATGGAAATCCAACGCAATTTGTCCGAAAAAGCCCCGGCGTATATTCCCATTACGCGTGCGCAGTTAGACGAACTGAACGCCCGGAATGACGATAAAAACCTGTTGAACCCGCAAACGCGCAACAATAACCTGGTGTTTTATGTGCCGGACCCGCAAAACGCCCGGGACATTCGGGACGCCTTCCAGGAAAACCCGGCTTTCTTTGTGTGGGGTAAAGACGGCTCCGCTTTTGAAAGAGGAAATAACCTCACCGCCGAAGAACGCGGGCAAATTGTGCAGGAAGACTTAACCGAGCGCGTACAACAAATGGGCGCGTTCGTGCGCCAGGTGGAACAAGGGCTCCGCCAGCAAAACATTGCCGACTCCGCCCGCGCCGCTGCCGAAAAAGCCGCCGGTAAATCCACCAAAGAATTAAACCGGGCCATTAGAAGTATTAATAAATCCGCCGCCAACAAAGGCGCGGCCAAAAACGGCTCCCAAAAAACCGGGGCCAAACGCTCCGGCGCTAAAAAAAGTGCCGGCAAGCGTAAATAACTTTTTGCAAACCGGGCCTTGCTAAAAGGCCCGGTTTTTATACGGGCCGGGCCCCGCTAAAATTACTCCCTTAAATTAGGCTTTCCAAACACACTTAAAACGGGTATAATTTTAATAGTATGAACAGCCCTTTTGCGGGTTTTATTTAAGGAGTTTTTATGAAAAAACTGATTCCCTTTTTGCTGGTATTCTGCACGCTGGCTTGTTTAGCCGGGTGCCGCGGTTCCAAAGAAGCCCCCTATGACCGCTCCGATTATAAACAGGAATATGAACGCCTTTTCCGCCGGAATGTTTTTGCCCAGTGCGAAAACATGGGCACTTTTTATGCCACTTATTGCCTGGCCCGCCTGGACCAAAAACCGCACGGGGAAGACCCGCGCTACAAAGTGACTTTTCTGCGCGGGCCGTTAAAAGGCAAAACCGTGCTTACCCGCCACGTAATTACCAAAACCCTGCCGGTGGATGCGGGCCCGCTCCCCAAAGGCATGGTGGTTTTGCGCAATTTTGATAACCCGCGCAACGCCTATGATACCGAACACCTGGACCGCTGGCACTTGGCCGTGGTACACGATACCACCCATGCGGACAAAGGCCACATTGAATTAGAATTCCCCCGGGATGCAAACGATTTTATGGCCGCACGCGAAAGCATTTATCTGCACAACATCCGCTATGTAGTAAAACCGGAAGTCAAAGATATCCGCGTTTGGTTATAATTTTTTATAAGGAGCTGATACTGTGAAACTTAAAACTTTGTTATTTGTCTTTTTAGCCTTTTTCCCGTTGGCCGCCCAGGCCGAACAAGGCGACCCGGTTTCCATGGAAACCATGCTGTTAGACGTGCCCACCGCGGAAGTGTTGGACCGCTACCAGGCGTCCTTTACCACCCGCGCGTATTCGCACGGAACGGTTATGGAAAGCATAGATTTTGGCGTTTATCCCCGCATTAATATCGGCATTTCCGTTGCCTCGCACGAACTGGTGGGGGATTCGTCCTCCGTTAAAGTGCTGGACCCGGATTTTCAAGCCAAATGGAAAATTTTTGATGGCAATTTATACATCCCCGCTATTGCCATCGGCTACGACGGCCGCCGCTATGGCTACGGCTACCAAAACCGCATTTATACCTACCCGGTAAATAAAAATAAAGAATATATGGACAACCGCAAAGGCGGGTATTTGTCCCTCACGCGGGAAATTATCATCCCCGGGTTGGATGCCACCGCCGGGCTGAACTTTTCCGATTTTGACTTTGACGAATTATATATGTTTACCGGTATGTCTTACACCATTCAGGATATGGTGGGGTTAGTGGCCGAGTGGGATAACATCCGCAACATGCGGGACTCCCGCTTGAATATTGCCGCGCGGTTTTATTTGCACCCCTCCCTGGTGTTGGATGCCGGCGTACGGCGTATCGGCCGCGGGGACGAAAGCGAACGCATTTTGCAAATCCGCTACGTCACCAATTTTTAACATTCAGACATTGTTTTTTTAGCCGGCTCCGCGCCCCTGCGGCGGCGGAGCCGCTTTTATACGAGGACTTATGAACCAACAATTAACGCCCAAACCCGGCGCACCGCAATTCAAAAGACGCACCATTTTTATTAAAAAATCGCTCCAGTTGCGCTATATGATGCTTATTATTTTCAGCGTACTCATCGGCCTAGGGATTATGACCTTTGAACTTTCCGCCACGCTGGATGAAATTTTTGACCGCTACCCCGTACTCATACAACCGCTGTATGATAATTTACTGCCTATTATGACCTCTTTTGCCTACAAACTGGCGCTTTATATTTTATGTGTGGTGGTTATTTCCGCCCTGGTATCGCACAAAATGGCCGGGCCGGTATACCGTTTTGAACAAGTGTGCAAAGCTATTGCCAAAGGGGATTATTCCCAGCGCGTGCATTTGCGCAAAGGGGACCAATTTATGGATTTGCAAGATGCCTTCAACCAAATGATGGATAAAATACAGGCGGATATGCAAAACAAAAAATAGGGGATATTATGAAAAAATTACTGCTTTTAATACTGGTGTTCTGTGCCGCCCAGGCGGCATTCGCCCAAAAAGAATACGGCATTAAATTTTCCAGTTTAATTAATGATGAACTCACGCTGGAAAACGCCATCCGCCTGGGGTTGGAAAACAATACGGATTTTTTAACCGCCCGGCAAGAAATTATTATTGCCGAACAAAAAGTAAGCGAGGCTAAATTTATGTTCTTCCCGCAAGTGGCTCTGCAAGGTACGGCCACTTGGTTTCATTTGGATTACCCGATGGTACTGCCGGAATCCGTTGCCAACCGCTTTATTTTAAGTGATGACCTCATCCGCTTAACGGATGACTCCTATAAAAACCAGTTTTACGGGGTGGGCATTACCGCCACCCAGTATTTGTATTCGGGCGGGCGGATGTCCGGCGCCTTAAAAATGGCCCGCGCCAACTTAAAACAGGCCCAAAGCAAATACGATACCGTTAAAAACGCCGTGGTATTAAACATCAAAAAGGCATTTTTCAATTTACAATACGCCCAGGAATACGCCCTCTTGACCGAAAAAGCCACCCAAAAAGCCACCCGGTATTACAAAAACTCCGTCTTTTCCCCCTGGGAGCGGGTGCAAGCCCGGGCCGAATGGGCCCGCTTTACGGTTGCGCAACACGCCGCTCTGCACGACCTCAAACAAGCGGAACTGGCCATGTTGGTAGCCTTAAATAAGGAGCTGAACTCCCATGTAAAAGTGGTGGGGGCGTTCAAACCCGTGCAGGTGGATTTGGATTTGCCGCACCTCAATTTATGGTCTATGGAGTTTCGCCCGGAATTAAAATCCGCCATTTATGCGTTGGAATTGGATAACCTGGCCATAGATTTAGCCCTTTCCCGCCGCTACCCGGATGTAATTTTAACCGGCAGCTATGAACAACTGGGCTATGATAATTTAGATGCGGTCAACAAACAAATTTCTTTAGCGGTGCGGTTGCCGTTTTCGTACAACATAGCCAACCAATCCGCCCAAAAAAAGGCCGAACAACGCCAAAGCACGTTGCGCCGCTCCGCCATAGAAGATAAAATCCATGTACAAGTGGCCCAGGCCCACGCGGCCATGACGTTTTGGCAAACGGAAGTGCTTACCCGGCAAGAAACCTTTAACGACGTTTCCGCCCAACTGACCAAAGCGGAACGGACCCCCTTATCCGGCGTGTCCCCCCTCCGCGCCGCACAGGCTTATTTGCAAACCGGCACGGATTATTACCAGGCCATTCGCAATAACTTAACCGCCAAAGCCCAACTGGAATGGGCTATCGGCAAGGATTTATAATGCACGCAAAAAGCATTTTTCTATCCGTTTTAGGGTTTATTTTACTGCTTGTTTCCGCCCAACCGGCCCTGTCCCTCGGGCGGGAAACGGATGACGAAATTTTGCGCAATTTTTTATGGGAAAAACTCATCCAACTGCCTAAAAACAAACGCCCGCAAATCGGGGTGGCCTTGTCCGCCGGCGGCGTGCGCGGCTTTGCCCATGTGGGCGTGCTGGAAGTATTAGACAACGCCGGCCTGCCCATAGACAGTATGGCCGGTACGTCCATGGGCTCGGTGGTGGGGGCGCTGTATAGTGCCGGGGTGCCTACCTCCAAATTATGGGAAATCAGCCGCCACATGACGCTACAAAAAATCACGCCGGACTTAAACGTGGGCGGGCTTTTGCGCTTTTTACTGGCTCGGCAACTGCCGTCTTCCAGCAATATGGAAAATTTCTTAAACGAACAACTGGGCGAAATGCGCTTTGAAGATATGCAAATTCCCTTTTCCTGCGCGGCGATGGATGCCAAAACCGGGGAGCGCGTATTATTCAATTCCGGGCCCTTGGCTATTGCCGTGCGCGCCAGCATGAACCTGCCCGGCATTTTTGCCCCGGTGGAATACCGCCACCGCCAACTGGTAGACGGCGCCGTGGTGGATTATCTGCCCACCGAAACCCTGCGCAATATGGGGGCGGATTACATCATAGCCTCCGTCACGCCGCCGGATTTTTCGTCAGATGCGCCCCAATCTATTGCCGCTTATTTTTTACGCATTGGGGATGTGCGCGGCGCGGCGATGATAGAAGAATCCTCCAAAAAGGCCGATTTTGTAATTACCAACCGGGTGTTAAACATTTCCACCTTGGAACTAAACAAACTGCCGCAAGCGGGCGAAGTGGGGCTCAAAGCCGCCACCTTGGCATTACCTGCCTTGCAGGAAGATTTACTCTTAAAAATGGGGCGGTATGTATATGAACCTTAAAACCGTGTGTGTGGCGCTGTTTGCGTGCTGTTTAACCGGGTGCGCCGGGCAGGCGGGGCTACTGGGCTTTGGGGTGCTTTCCACCCAAGACCGCAACGACTACCGCCACGCGCGGGATTTATTTAATGCCGGGAACTATCAGGCCGCCGTGGCCGATTTATCCAATTACATTTACAAAACCCGCAACGTGCGCCGCCGGGAAGTGCGCGCCTACCGCCTGTTGGGGAAAAGTTATGAACATTTAGGCAATTTAAGCAGTGCGTTGGAAACGTATTTGGAAGCGTTGGAATTTCACCCGAAAGACGTGCCGCTTTTACTGGCCGCCGCCACCTTGTACAACCGCACCGGCCTGACCGACCGCGCCATAGAACTTTACGAACGCGCCTTGCAGTTGGAACCTTCCAACCAAAATGTTTTGGCCGGGTTAGGGGAAGTGTATGTAAAAACCGGGTTTTATTCCAAAGCCCGCGGCTATTACGAAAAACTCTTTGCGCTGTATCCGCAGGCGGCCGCCGTTCACCGGGCCCGCTATGCGGCCTCGTTTTACCAGCAAAAGGATTTTGCCAACGCTTTTATTCACATTACCCTAGCGCTGGAACAAGAGCCGGAAAATGCCGATTTTTGGCTTTTAAGCGCCAAAGCACAGCGCGGGCTCAACCGTTTAACGGCGGCCCTGAACGATTTGGACCTAGCCCTGTTATTAGCGCCGGAGCGGGAAGATTTGCAAGCCTACCGGGCGTTGTGGCTCCACCAAGCCGGGCAATACGACGCCTCCGACCAAACCGCCCGCTATATATTGGCCCGCTACCCGGAAAACGAACTGGCCCGCTTTGTACTGGCCATGAATGCCAGCGCACGCGGCCAACACGGGGAAGCCAAAAAGTATTTAGCCCAAATCCGCGCCGACGACAAAGACACTTTTATCCACCGTTTTGTCCAAGCCTTGCAGAACCCTCCGGCAAAAAAGGCTCCTTAATTTCCCGGCCGGGGGCACATCTTCCCTTGTGTAAAGCACAAAAAAATCCGCCTGAAATAAGGCGGATTTTTTATCAGTAAACCTTTGTTTATTGCGGCTTTGCCACATACGGCGCGCGGTCCGGCTGTTCATCTCCGGCCCACATTTCCATTTCATCCACCAGTAAAGAAGGCACCGTCACGGAATGGGCCTCTAAACCGAATTTCTGAAAGGTTGTTTCATCCGTTCCGGCGGCTAAAATATCGCGCAAAGCGCGGGTGGTTAAATTGCGCGGCGCCATCCCGTACACCGGCTCCTCCCGGCCGTCTTTTACATAAATGCGGGTTAAGCGCATCGCGCCCGGGCCCGCCATGGTTTCCAAGCGGTAGCCGTATTCCAAATCCAACGCTTTACAGCGGGCGATTAACTTTTGTTTCATTTCATCCGGCGTAAAAGCCTGCTCCGGCGTGATAAACAAATTGGTAATGCCTGCCCGCGGGCGTTTGTTTTCCGTCATACGCGCATGGCCGTTGCTGGCTTTACGCGCCGCCGGCAAACTGCGGCTGAACGGCAAGTCGGTCAATTTGCCGTTTTTAACCAGTGTAATATCCTGCGCGGCAACGCCTTCCATATCCACCGGGAAATACCCCAACAGGGCCGTGCCTTTATAACTGCTTAAAAGCGGGCGGTCCGTAATGGTAAAGCCGGGCGCAAAAACACGCTGGCCCAGTTTATCCTTAAACTTTCCGGCAGTGCCGCCGCCGTCCGAATCACTAAGCAGGGCCGTGGTGTTGCTGATTTCCGGCACTAAAAGCGAACGGATAAAACCGGCCGCGGCCTGCGGGCTTAACAATACTGGGCCCAAATACGGCTCGGCTTTCCGGGCCGGATAAACCCCATTTATAGCGGCAAACCACTGGTCTGCTTTTTCCAGCAGTTCTTCCTGCGGCGGGAAAGGCGTATCTACATAGTTAAACTCGGTTTCAAAGCGTTGCCGGTAGCCGGCTTTGTTGCGCAGTTGGGCCGTTAAATAAATGCTCCGCACCGTATGCCCTAACCGCCACGCTCCGCCGTGGTTGTCCATATACCAATAGTTCAGGCGTTGCCCGGAAACCCGCGCCCGGGCTACATCCAAATAGGCGTATTTCTTCCCTAAGGCAGAAAGTTCACGCGCCAAACGGTTCATATCTTCCGGCTTATCCAATTCGGCAGTATCTGCCGGGCCGATAAACCGGGCCGCCTTGGCCGGGGCAAAATCCTGGCCTGTTTCTTTCAGCCGTTTCTTGCGCTTATACGCTTCTTTTTGGGAAAACATTTCTAATGCTTGGCGGTATTCTTCGTCGGTAGCGCGCCAAAACCCCTCGCGGATTCCCGCGTAATTCCCGGCCGGGAAATATACCGTTGTGGGCGCGTACGCATACAGCATACCCAGGGCACGCTCCGCCTGGAAATTATTGCTGTTTTCTTTGGCGTTTCCTACAATCATATTCACTACCGCGGTGCGCAACGGCTCGTTTTGCGCCGCGGTGGCCGCTATTTCCAACTCTCCCCACGCGGCTTGTGCGCGGAGCCCGGAAGATTGCGTCAATACATAAGAAGTAAAATAAGGGCGCACGGAATCTTTTAATTGCAATTTTTTATGGGTGCGGGCCAGTTCGTCTTTCATGGCGGAAAAGTACACATCCTGCGCCGCGCAAAAACCGCCGCCCGCTACTACTAAAAGCAAAGTAAACAGTAATTTCATTTATTTCTTCCCCTTGTGATTTTCTGTATACGGCGGGCGCAAAATGGGCGGTTTAGAAGGGCTCTTGGCCACCTTTTCCACTTCCATTTCGGCCACTAAAATACTGGGGGAAACCGCCGACACCGGCACCCAGCCGGATTCCGCCCCGCAACTGCCGTTAAAAACGGCGTAATCGTCCCCCGCCGCAATTACTTTGCTGAAACTGGCCAGCGGAGTGCCCACCAAATCCACCCCACGCACTACTTCTTTGCGGCCGTCCGGGTACACCCGGTAGACCAGCAACGGGTTTACCTTAAAAGACTGCGGGGCCGAAGTGTCGGTCATGGTAAATCCGCCGGAAATATCTTCTATAATTAGCCCGTACGGTTTGCCCTGGCGCTTGATTTCTTCCAGCAGTTTTTGCTCTAACTGCGCATATGGCATACTTTCTTGCGGCGTGATGACCGTATTGCCCATGCGCGCCACCACCCGGTACCCGGCGGACTTGCGCCCGTGTCCGTTGGATTTAGAAAAATTTTGGATAGGGCTGGCACTCATTAAAAAGTTTTTAAGTACGCCCTTTTCAATCAACGGCACATTTTCGGCCGGGTTGCCTTCGTCGTCAAACAGATAAAACCCCCGGAGCGGAATACCGTTAAATTCTTCCCAACGCGGGTTATCGCTCACGCTTAAAATGGGGGATACAATTTGCGCCCCCACTTTTTTAGTGAACGTCTGCCCGAAAGTATCGCTTTTTTGGCGGTGGCCCTCCAAGCGGTGGCCTAAAATCTCGTGGAAAAACACCCCGCTCGCCCGGTTTTTTAAGATAACCGGCCCGGTAAACGGCTCCACCACCGGCGCATTTTTTAAGGCTTTTAATTCTTGCGCCATGCGCTCTAAATCCGCCGCCATGGTTTCTTCGGTGGGGAAGTCCTCCGCTTTTACCCCGTCATAAATCATATTGCGTTCCAAATCCATACCGTCCGGGTTGCGGGCCTGCACGCTCAAAATATAGCGCCCGAACGCCCGGGAAGTAAAAATGCGGTTGCCCACGCTGTCTACAAAATAAGTATTAATGCGCTCCAGCCGGAAAGCAAAGGCGGAATCATCCACAAAATCATATTTTTCCCCCTGCAAAGACAGCCGTTTCAAGCGTTCCTCTATTTCGGCCCGGTTGTATTCAAATGTTTTTTCCTCTTGGCAAAATATATTTTTTTGCGGCAAGGCAAAATCATCCGACGTATCCATATTTTCCGCGGACACCTGTTTATTGGAAAGCACCCGGTTGTATTCCTGTTGGGCATTTTCCACCGCCGCCTGCGTGCCCCGCCACAAAGCGTTGCGCAACGCCAAAGAATCCCGCCGGGCCAAAGGCACTTGCACGGAAACCAAATCCGTATTTGTATAGGTGCCTTTTAATTCGTGGGTATTATCGGTATGCACACTGCCCACGCGGGCGGAAATATCCACCGCGCCGGAATCGTCCGTAATGGAAAATTCCAAGGCTCCGGCCTTGGCATTGGCCTGAAAAGCGGACGTTTCATACAGTTGGTAAGACATATAATACACCGGCGGGCGCAATTTTTTAAGCGTTTTGAAATTACGCCGTAATTGGGCGGACAGCGCGGAAAGGAGCGCATCCTGTTCCGCGGGACATTCGGTGGCGGACACGAACCCGCCCCCCACACATAAAACGAGTAAAAAGAGAAGTTTTTTCATAAATAACCTTATATTGCATTGTAGCAAAAAAGCCGGAGCCCCCAACGCCGCGCAAGGGGAATTTTATGCAAAAAGAGGATAAGGAACCGCAAGTAAGAGGACAACGCCGGCGGGCAAAAGAGGACGCAAAAAAAGCCGAGAACAAGAAATAGCCCTAAACCGCCGTGCATAATAACAGGCGCCAAAAACTTAAACCCATTCCACACAACCGGCGTATTTTTTGCGAGTATTTTGGCTGTCCGGCTAGGACACAGCAACCGAGCGTATACTGTAAAAAGGGCGGCAGCCCGAGGTATCCGAGGTTGCGAGGACAACGCCGGCGGGCAAAAGAGGACGCAAAAAAAGCCGAGAATGGGAGTCGAACCCACAACCTACGGTTTACAAAACCGTTGCTCTGCCAGTTGAGCTATCTCGGCGTGAATACATTTATTTTAGCATTTTTCCCGCCCCGGGCCAAACGCTTTCTGCCGTCTCCGGCAAAATTTGTATAATTTTATTATCTTAATTTTACGGAGAATTTAATTTTATGGAACCCGTCACAACTACTGTATCGGTGGCTATGTGGATTGCCTTTTGGGTAATTGTACTAGCCGCTTTATTTATTGATTTAGCCATACTCAACAAACATCATGGGCACGTTTCCATTAAAGAGGCCGCAGGCATGGTCTGCGCGTGGGTTTCTTTAGCGGTATTGTTCGGCGGAGCCATTTGGCTGGTGGAAGGCCCCACGCACGCACTGGAATTTTTTACCGGGTATGTACTGGAATATTCCCTGTCCGTGGATAATATGTTTGTATTTATTATGATTTTCGGCTATTTTGCCATCGCGCGGGATTTACAGCCCAAAGTGTTGCTCTGGGGTATTTTGGGGGCCGTAATCATGCGCTTTTTGTTCATTTTCATTGGCGTACAGCTTATTTCCGCGTTCTCGTGGACGATTTACCTGTTCGGGGCGTTGCTTATTTTTACGGCAACCAAAATGCTTTTGCAAAAAGAAGACGATAATTTTGACCCCAGCCAATCGTTCATCTTAAAAGTTTTCAAAAAAATAATGCCCATTAAAACGGACTACCACGGGGAAAACTTTTTTACTAAAGAAAACGGCAAATGGCTGGCCACCCCGCTGTTTGCCACGGTGCTGGTGATTGAAATGTCCGACCTCATTTTTGCGGTAGACTCCATCCCGGCGGTGTTATCCATTACACAAGATACGTTTTTGGTGTATTCGTCCAACATTTTTGCTATTATTGGTTTACGGTCTTTGTATTTTTTATTGTCCGGCATGGCCAACAAATTCCCCTACCTCAAATACGGCATTTCCGTTATTTTGTTCTTTGTAGGGGCCAAAATGTTGGTAAGCCATGTTTTCCATGTGCCGGTGGTGGCCTCGTTAAGCGTAATTGTGGGAATTTTGGCGCTGTCTGTTTTAGCCAGCAAGGTGTTTCCGCCTAAAGAAGCCTAAACGGGGTGGACAAACACGCTTGGATTTAATAAAATATAAAGACAAAATTTAATTCAGTTATAAGGAAGGGAATTATGGCGTATAAATGTGCAGTGTGTGGCAAAGCCCCGGTTTCCGGCGGCTCTTACAGCCACTCTAACATGAGAACAAAAAGAAGCTTCAAGCCCAACTTGCAAAAACAAAAAGTGATGTTGGACGGCAAAGCACAGACTGCGTATGTTTGCACCGTCTGCATCAAAAGCGGCCGTGCGACCAGACCCACCAAATAAGTCAGCACTTTTTGCATTCAATCAGCCCGTGCTTTTAAGCTAGTGCGGGCTTTTTTTGTTAAATAAGGGGCGGGAATTGATTAAATTTTCCAACTTACAGTTGTTCGGTGCGGTGCTGTTATTGGCACAGCCCGTTTTTGCGGCACAGGCCATTGAGGAAGAAGTAGACCCCAACGGCCCGTGGATGGTTTGTGAAGTAGCCGTAGAGGGGTTGCGCAATATCTCTAAACGCACAGTCACCAAAGCAGGCAGTGCCAAAAAAGGCGCCCTGTACGAGCGCTACTCCGTATCGGAAGATATTAACGATATTTCCGCCTTAGGCAATTTTGATAAGGTGGAAGTGGATATTTCCCGCATCAAAGGCACCAAAAAAGACAAGCAGTTTTTCCAGCCGTATCCGTGCCACCGCCTGACGTATATTGTGACGGAAAAGCCTATTTTTGACCGCCTGACTTACCAGGGCCGCAAGCATTTGGGCAAAGGGGCCATTACCCAAGCCATGACGCTTAAACTCAAGGACCCGTTCAACCAAGCCAAGTTGGATGCGGACTTGGCCCGTATTCAAGCGAAATATGCCGAAAAGGGCTATGTAAACGCGCAAATTAAATACGAATTAACCCGGGTAGAAAAAGAAAACACCGTAGAAGTAAAGTTAATTATAGACGAAGGCCCCCGCACCCGCGTAGAAGCGGTCAATATCACCGGCCTTCACGAAATCCCCCTTAAAAAATTGCTTGCCAAAGCCTCCAACAAGCCGGGCAAAGTTTACAAACCGCAAAACTTACAGCGCGATTATGTAAAAATGATGCTCTACGGCCGCAACAAAGGCTATGCCCAGTTTATGATGACGGAACCGAAACTGGATTACAACGCGGATAAATCGTTAGTATCCGTTTCTTATGACGTCACCGAAGGCCCTAAGGTGGATTTCGGCACCACCGCATTTGAGGGCAGTACCGTTTTTTCCGACGCGGAATTAAAAGAAAAAGTCTATTACCGCACCGGCAAATTATACAACCAAAAAGATTTTGAAGACACCGTTTCCGCCATTCAGGAAGCCTATGCCGATAAAGGCTACCTGCAAGCCCGCGTGCAACCCCGCTACGACGTACAGAACGGGCTGCTCAACATTTCGTTTGATATTTCCGAAGGCGGCATTTTTTACATAGATAATGTGGACGTTTCCGGCTATGGGAAAACCAAAAAATACGTTTTTACGCGGGAGCTTTCCATTCACCCCGGGGATTTGTATGACGCGGCCAAAATACGCCGCAGCCAAACCAAAATTATGAACCTCGGATTTATTAATGATGTGCAAGTGGACCTCCAACCCACGGCAGACCCCCAAAAAGTGGATTTGGGCTTTAACGTGGTGGAAGGCCGCCCGGGGATGTTCCAGGCGGGGTTAGCCATGTCCTCCATGGACGGCTTATACGGGGAAGTTTCCGTCAACCATTTGAACTTTTTGAACCGCGCGCAACGCCTTTCCCTGCGCACCATGTTCGGTAAAGAAATTTTGGATTACACCGTCAGCTGGTATACGCCGTGGATTTACGAAAAACCCACCTCTTTGGGGGTGGATGCGTTCAACACCCGCCGCTACCGCTCTTTCGTCACGGAAAACCAAGCCTATACCGAAAAGCGCATCGGCGGCCGCGTAAAAGTAGGCCCACGCTTTAATGATGACATCTACCAGCTTTCATTCGGCTACTCGTTTGAAAATGTAGATATTTACGATATTGACCCCAAATACATGTACACCCCCGGTAAAAAGCCCGGCCAATATATTGAAAAAGGCAAAACCAATATATCCACGTTCAGCGCGGATGCGGCCATTGATACCCGCGATAATATGTGGGACCCCACCCGCGGGTGGCGCAACTCCCTGGGCGTGGCGCTTGCCGGCGGGCCGATTGGCGGCGACCTGGATTTGTGGTATTTTAACGCCCGCTCCATTTTCAACCATACGGTGCTGAACGTGGGGGGCAACTACCCCATTGTGTTTGTGCTTTCCAACAAATTCGGCTCCGTACAGCCGTATGGGCGCACCAAATACGTTCCCCCTTATGAAAAATTCTTCTTGGGCGGGGCGGACACCGTCCGCGGGTATGAACGCGCGGGCGAAATCGGCCCGGTGTACGGTGGCGATATGTATTATGTAATGAACGCGGAACTGCGCTTCCCGATTGCGCGCGAAGGGCGCCGCAACATGGCCCAGTTTGCCTTCTTTTTTGATATGGGCAACTCTTGGGACCATTTTGACGATATTGACTTTAGTTTGGGACCGAACGAACACCAATTCAAAGCCGGGGTGGGTGTAGGCTTGCGCTTTACAACCCCCGCCCTGCCGATTCGTATTGATTGGGGCTATGGTTTGAACCACGCCAAAGGGCAAGACAAATCCCACTTCTATTTCAATATGTCTAATATGATGTAAGGACGGACTATGCGTAAAATTTTTTGCCTGTTGGGTGTGTTGGTATGGGGCGGCGTATTACACGCCGCCGACCTGGATTTAACCCCCGAGGAAGCCGCGGTGGTGGCGGCCATTAAGGCAAAAAACAAGACAAGCGCGCCGGACGAAACCATTAAATTGCCGGAAACCACCAAACAGCAGGCGTTTGCGGAACACGAACAAGAATCATCCCAACCCGCGGCAGGCCCAGTGCCAAGTTCCACCGCACCGCAGATTTCTGCCGCGCCGCAGGAGCCCGCCGCTACTGCGCCTACGCAGCCGGAAATCCCATTCCAAGCCCAACGGCTGGCCGTGGAACCTGTAGAGAAAAAGCCCCAACAAGCCGCACCGGATACCCCAGCGACGGCCCCCCTATCCGTTGCCTTGCCTGCCGAACAACCTGATGAAACGGACGAGCCGGAAGATTTATCCAAATATCAAAACAAATGCTTAACGGTAGCGTTTATTGATATTGACGAAGCATTTAGCAAACACCCGCGCACGGTGGCCGTTAAGGAGCAAATCCGGCTGAAAATTTTAGCCAAAGAGCAAGAGGTGCAAAGCGCGCGCCAGATTATAGATACGCTTACACTGGAAAACTCCCGCTTGGCGGAGCGCCTCAACCAGTTAAAACCGTTTTATGAGCGCATTGTGGTTGTCCCGCAGGAACTGGCCCCCAAAATTAAAGAAGAAGCGGACTCTTTAACCTTGGAAAACTTACTCAACCGCCTGTTATTTTCCGGGGCGGAGCTGATTACCGCCTCGCCGTTAAGCACCCCGCAGGAGTTGGACGATATTTCCGCCCGTATAGCAGCCAACCAAAAAATTATTGCAGAGCGCGGCTTTTTTATTGATAATTATAAGTATGCCACGCGCGAAGAAATTTTGAAACTGGAAGAAAAAGAAGTAAAAGCCATTTTGAAAGATATTTACACCGAAATAAAATCGTTCGCCAAAAAAAGAAACATCGGCGCCGTGGTGCGCAAAGACGAGATTTTATACGGAGAAAAGCCGGTAAACGTGACTAAAGATTTTGTAAACCGGCTGAAAAAATCCAAAAAGTACCGCAAAAAATAACGCGGCCGAGAGGGACTATGAACTTAACATTAAAAGATGCCGCCCGTATCGCCCAGTGCGAACTGGCCGGAGATGAAAACCTTGTCCTGCACGAATTGTGCGCCTTGGACGACCCAAAGCCGGACGGCCTTTGCTATTTAACCCAGCTGGAAAAGCCGGAAGCCCTGGCGGACTTAAAAGCCGGTTGCGTGATTTTGCCGCTTAGCGCCAAAGGGCAAGAACTGCCCTATAAAGGGGCGGTTTTATATGCCCAAAATCCGGAATGGGCGTTCATCCTTTTATTAAAATACATAGATTCCCAGCGCGTTAAATATACGCCGGGGATTCACCCGTCCGCCGTCATCAGCCCCAAAGCCACGTTAGGGGCCAACGTGACGGTAGGCGCCCACAGCGTGGTGGAAGACGGCGCCGTCATTGGCGATAACACCGTCATTTACCCCCAATGCTACATTGGGCAAAATGTAAAAATCGGTAAAAACTGCCTGATTTACCCGCAAGTGGTCATCCGCGAAGACTGCATTTTGAAAGATTTTGTTATTTTGCAAGCCGGAGCCAAAATCGGTTCCGACGGCTTTGGTTTTACCTTCCATGAAGGCCGCCACCAAAAAATCCCGCAAATCGGTAATGTGGTTATAGAGTCGGACGTGGAAATTCAATCCAACACCTGTATAGACCGCGCGAAAATTTCCAGCACCACCATTGGGGCCAACACCAAAATTGATAACTTGGTGCAAATCGGCCACAATGTGCATGTGGGCATGAGCAGTATTATGTGCGCGCAAGTGGGCGTGGCCGGCACTACCGAAATTGGCAACGGCGTTATTTTAGCCGGGCAGGTGGGGTTAGCCGGGCACATGAAAATCGGCGACCGCGTACAAGTAGGCGCCCAGTCCGGCGTTGTCGGCAGTATTCCGGCCGGGCAAACCTACTTCGGCTATCCGGCCATGCCGCAAAAAGAAGCGTTCCGCCAGGTAGCTATTCTGCGCAAACTGCCGGAAATGTATACGGAATTCAAAAAACTTAAAAAACAAATGGACGAAGCCAAAAAACTGGCTTGGTTCGGCAAACTTAAAAAATGGATGGGCCAATAATTTATGAGAAAAACCCTTCAAAAACCCGCTATTGTGCAGGGAATCGGTTTACACACGGGGGTTCCCTCCGTGCTGACGTTCAAACCGGCCGATAACGGCATTTCTTTCTTACGCACCGATATTCCCGGTGCCCAACCGATAGCCGCGCTGGCCGCTAATGTCAGCTCCACCCTGCGCGGCACAAACTTGAAAAACGCCACCGCCGAAGTATGGACGGTAGAACACGTTTTATCGGCCCTGCACGCATTGGGCGTGACGGACGCTTTGGTGGAAATGGACGGCCCGGAACCGCCGGTGACCGACGGCTCCGCCGCCGTGTACGCCAAAGAAATCCTGGCCGCCGGCTTAAAAGAGTTGGGCACAACCCGCCCGCAACTGAAAGTAAACCGCAAAATTACTTATTCCAGCGGCAACATTTCTTACAGTGCCGAACCGGCCGACAAGCTGACGTTCTCTTTTGAATACATCCACAAGCACCCCTTGGTGGGCCGCCAAACTTTTACGGTGGATTTCACGCCGCAAGCGTACTTAAAAGAAATCGCCCCGGCGCGCACCTTTGGGTTTGAAGAAGAACTGGCTTTCTTAAAACAGCACGGTTTAGCCAAAGGCGGCACGCTGGAAAACGCCGTCATTATCGGCAAAGATAAATACATCAACGAACGCCGCTTCCCGGATGAATTAGTGCGCCACAAACTGCTGGATATGATAGGGGATTTAAGCCTGACCGGGCGCGACTTGCCCCCCTTAAAAATTACTTGTTCCTGCGGCGGGCACAAACACAATGTGATATTTGCTAAACTGTTATTAGACAATTCGGAGGACAAATGAGCGAAAGACGTGAAACGCTTAAAAACTACTTGACCCTTCCCGTTATTAAAACGTTGGACAAGCAAGCTATTGAACACAACATTCCCCACCGGGAGCCTTTCCTGTTGGTGGATGAAGTGCGTGTATTGGAAGAAAAAAAGAAATATATTGGAGTCCGGCGCGTCCGCGCGGACGAATACTATTTTAAGGGCCATTTCCCGCAAAAGCCCATTATGCCGGGGGTACTGGTAGTAGAAAGTATTTCCCAGGCGTTTGGCGGCGCCATTATGGGTTATATTACCCAAGGCGGCGGCGGTTTGCCCTTATTTTTAAGCATTGATGAGGCCAAATTCCGCGGAATGGTTGTTCCCGGCGATTTGTTGGAAATGCCCATAGAAATCATCCGCTTCGGTAAAATTTCAAAAATTTACGCGGAGGCTTATGTCAACGGCAAGCTCTGTACGCAAGCCAGCCTGACATTCATTTTAGGAGAAACCCCCCATGCCTAACATTCACCCCACTGCTATTATTGACCCCTCGGCCAAAATAGACCCCTCTACCCATATTGGCCCGTATTCTATTATTGGCGCCAATGTAGTAATCGGTAAAGAAAACCAAATCGGCCCGTACTGCGTGATAGAAAATACCACCATGGGTGACAAAAACCGCATTATTGCCAGTGCCTTTATCGGCGTGGCGCCGCAAGATTTGTCTTACAAGGGCGAAGATACCCGCGTAGTCATGGGGGACGGCAACCAAATCCGCGAATGTGTCACCATTCACCGCTCCACCAAATTGGACGTCCCCACCTCTATCGGCAACAACTGTCTGCTGATGGCCAACTCCCATGTGGCGCACGACTGCCACCTGGGCAACAACATTATTGTAGCCAACTGCACCGGTATTGCCGGGCATGTTATTGTGGAAGACCGGGTGGTTATGTCCGGCATGGTAGGTGTACACCAATTTGTGCGCGTGGGCACGATGGCTATGCTTTCCGGCGGAGCCATGGTACCGCTGGATATTCCCCCCTATTGTATTGCCCAGGGCGAACGCGCCCGCTTGGTGGGCTTAAACATTGTGGGTATGCGCCGCGCCGGGCTGTCGCGCGAAACGATTATGCAAATTCGCCAGGCCTTTAAGTTTTTATTCCGCAGCAACAAACGCCTGGAAGACGCCATGACGGAACTGGAAGCCACCCACCCTTGCAAAGAAGTGCAGCACATGATTGACTTTTGCCGCACCTCTCCGCGCGGTATTACCGCGGCTAAACGCAAAGTCAACGAAGCCGATAATGACTAATAAATTGGGAATCATCGCGGGCGAAGGCAAAATGCCCCTTTATATTGCCGCCAAAGCGGCACAAAAGGGGTATGAGGTCTTTATTGCCGGGGTAAAAGGCAACGCCCGCGAGGATGATTTCCGCCAAATTCCTTGCGTTTTCAAGACGTTAAGGCTCGGGCAAATGGGCGCGTGCATGGAGTTCTTCAAAGCGCACGGCGTACAGCAAATTTTAATGGCCGGGCGGGTACAGCACACGTCCATTTTTGCCAACCTCCTGCCGGATTTGCGCGGAGCCAAATTTTTGGCTTCCCTTAAAAATATGGGCACCAAATACCTGCTTTCCCGCGTGATAGAGGAATTTCATAAAGAAGGGCTGGAATTTACCCATTCTGCCCTGTTTTTGGAAGATTTTATGCCCAAACAAGGCGTTTTAAGCCGCCGCCAACCCACCGAAGACGAATTAAAAACCGTTCAATTCGGGTTAAAAATTGCCAAAGCGGTGGCCGCGCTGGATATTGGCCTTACCTGCGTGGTCAGCCAAAACGCCACGATTGCGGTGGAAGGCATGGAAGGCACCGACCAATGTATTTTGCGGGCGGGCGAGTTATACAAAAAATCGGCCGAAAAAGACGTACCCGTAGCCGTTGTAAAAGTGGCCCGGCCGGACCAAGACGCACGGTTTGATTTGCCCGTGGTAGGCAAAGGTACGCTGGAAAGCGCCCACAAGGCGGGGTTCCATATTGTAGCCTTTGAGGCCGGCAAAACGCTCGTGTTGGATTTGGAAGACGTTATAAAACTGGCCGATAAATACAAAATTTGTTTCCTGGCCGTATAAAATGGGCCCGATTTGAAAAAGACCCCGGTTTTGCCGGGGCCTTTTCATTTTATCCGCCTTGCCGGGCCACACGGCCCAACACCCCACGCGTTTAAGCCCCCCGCACTGCCCGGCCCAAAATCCCGCGCACCGGGGCCGCCATAGGGCGCGCTTCCCTGCTATAAAGGGCTTTTCCCCCGTAAGGCTTTCCAAACGTCCGTTTATTTGATAGTATTTAATAGGATACTTCCCCCTTGAAACGGGAGAAGATTTTGCCGTATTTTAATGATTAAGAGGAAAAAAATGACCAAAAGAACACCCATTATTGCCGGAAACTGGAAAATGCACAACACGCTGGCGGAATCTGCCGCGTTAATCAAAGGACTTACCGAAAATTTTGAAAACAAACAAAATGCCGAAATTATTGTTGCTCCGTCTTACACCTCTTTGGCTAAAGTAGCCGAACTTTGCAAAGGCACCGCCATTAAGGTAGCCGCCCAAGACGTACATTGGGAAGACAAAGGCGCTTTCACGAGCGCGGTTTCCCCCGTGCAGGCCAAAGATGCCGGCGCCACCCACACCATTATCGGCCATAGCGAACGCCGCAGTGTATTTGGCGATACGGACGAAATTTTGAACAAAAAAGTAGCCGCCGCCTTGCGCCACGGCTTAACCGTCATCTTCTGCGTAGGCGAAACTTTGGCCCAGCGCGAAGCCGGCGAAACCTTACAAGTCATTGAAGCCCAACTGAAAAACGGCTTAAAAGATTTCACCGCCGAACAATTAAAAGGCCTGGTTATTGCCTACGAACCCGTTTGGGCCATTGGTACAGGCAAAACCGCCACGCCGGAACAAGCGCAGGAAGTACACGCCGCTATCCGCCAGTATTTAGCCACCGCTTATGGGAATGATTTTGCCCAAGCCACCCGCATTTTGTACGGCGGCAGCGTGAAAGATTCCAACGTGGACGAAATTATGGCTAAAGAAGACGTGGACGGCGCTTTAGTGGGCGGCCAGTCTTTAATCGCGGAAAAATTCCGCCGCATTATTAACTTTAACTAAGCCGGAGGCTTTTATGAACCTTGCCAAAGTAATTGACCATACCTTATTAAAACCCACCGCTACCCGCGACCAGATTGAAACTTTATGCCGCGAAGCGGCCGAACACGGCTTTTGCAGTGTATGCGTAAACCCGTATTGGGTACCTTTAGCGGCCAAAATGCTCAAAGGCACCGGGGTTAAAACCTGCACCGTGATTGGGTTTCCGTTGGGGGCCAACGCCACTGAGGTAAAGGTTTTTGAAGCCAAAACCGCGCTGGAAAACGGCGCCGACGAATTGGATATGGTTATCAATATCGGCGCGTTAAAAAGCAAAGATTACGACACCGTCCTCCAAGACATCCGCGCCCTGCGGGCCTTGGGGGACAACTTTGTCCTAAAAGTTATCATTGAAACCAGTGAGCTGACGGACGAAGAAAAAGTAAAAGCCTGCGAACTGGCCGCCGAGGCCAAGGCGGATTTTGTAAAAACCTCCACCGGCTTTACCAAAGGCGGGGCTACCGTGCATGATGTGGCCTTAATGAAAAAATCCATTCCGGCCGGCATGCAGGTAAAGGCCTCGGGCGGCGTACGCACCCGGGAAGATGCCGAAGCTATGCTAGCGGCCGGCGCCACCCGTTTAGGGGCCAGCAGCGGCATTAAAATTGTAGAGGGAAAATGATTCAAAATTGGGATATTGTTTCTCGGATTGACCCGCAAACTAAAAGTCTGCTTTACGCGCTAGTAATAGACGGCACGGAACATGATGCCCGGCTGATTGCCAAAAAATTGGCCGGGTATGCACAAACTCCTACGGCCGCCGTGGCGCCGTTTGTGTATCAATTTGAATTGCCCAGCGATATGGACGAAGGAACCCTGGACAAAATCCGCACAGCCGTGACGGAAGGCATATCCCAAACCAACAAAGTAAACCAATTTGTTCCCGGCGGCGTATTGGGCGAACCCCTGTTCAACCAAGACGTGACCAAAGAGGACAAAGATTTCCCCACTTTTATTACGTTAGACCCTTCCGAAAGTTTTTTCAGCCCCTCCGGAGCCGGGGACGTGGCCAACCGCGACACCATCGGCCGGGGCTCTATTGATTTAGATGTCCCCGCCGGACTTGACCTGCAAAAACAGGTCGTCAGCACCCAATCGGAAGCGTTGCCGGAAGAACTGGCCAAATTGGCCGCCAAACACCAGCCCAACGCCGCAACTGTTCCGCCCGCTCCGGCCGAAAAAGCACCCGCCGAAGAAGTACACGCGCCCCAAGTGCCCGCCGCCGCAGAGCCCGCACAAGGGCCCGCCGTTCCGGCGGCAGAAACACCCGCGCCGGAGGTTTCGGCCCCTGCCGAAGAATGCAACCCGATAAACGACAAAGATATGCTGATTAAGGACATGGAAGGCACGTTGCTGGACCAAATGCCCTTGGACGACATTTTTGAAGCCAAAACCAAATACGATATGTTTTTGGATTTGAACGACCCGAAAGCCAATCAGCAAGCCAATGCCGGGCGGGATGCCAAACTGGGCGACTTGGCGGACGGCAAAGACAGTTTAGAAGAAACTTTCAACATTTTTGAACAGAAAATAAAAGACGAAACCTGCTTTATGGATTTGGACGCGCAAGGCCACATTACCACGCGCGCCGCGGGAGCCGCAACGCCGGAAAAAGCACCCGCCGCGCAAGTGTCCGTTCCCCCGGCCGAAGATAAAAAGCCGGAAGAGCCCGCCGCGCAAGCCGCGGTTCCGCCCATCCAAACCGCCCCGCAGGAGCCGTCTGCCCCGGTTTCCAAACCGCAAGCGCCGGAGGAGGATTCCTTAAAAATACAAATCCGCGCGCCGCAACCGCAAACGGCGCAGGAAACCCCGGCCGCTGTGCAAGAGGCCCCCGGGAATGACACGTTCCGTTTAAGCAACCACGACGGCGCCATTAACCCCGTGGCAAGCGGTATGCCGGATGTTGCGGCACCGCAAACGGCCCCGCAACCCGAAAAAGAAAACTCCGTGCAAATGCCGGAAGAACTGAAAATTTTGGACACGATTGCTCCGGTTTCCGGGGTCAGTGTCCGCCATTTTGATGCGACGGAACACCAACCCGCAAACCCGGATACCGATTTACCCGAAATTACCATCCGCGAGCGGGTGGACGTATTAGAAAAAACATTCAATTTAGAAACAACCATTAATAAAGAAACGCTCCAGCGGACTTTTCAGCAAACGCTGGATACAGAAACGCCGGAGCTGGCGCACCCGCTCCGCACCGAAACAACGGCCATGCGGGAAATGCGCGAACGCCAGGAAGCGCTGTTGCGCGAGGGCGTAGCGCCCGAAGTGCCGCAAGTTGCGCCAAAAGTGCAACAGGCCGAGCCCCAAGCACCGCAAATGGCGCAAGCTGTGCCCGAAATGCCGCAAATAGCGCCCAAAGTGCAACAGGCCGAGCCCCAAGCACCGCAAATGGCGCAAGCTGTGCCCGAAGTGCCGCAAATAGCGCCCAAAGTGCAACAGGCTGAGCCCCAGGTGCCGCAAGCTGAAATTTCTATGCCCGCGGGCCCGGTTTTGGCTCCCGCTCAACCGGCCGATTTGCCGGATATTCCCCAGGTTCAACCGGCGCAAAGCGTTGCCCCCGCACAGCCTGCCAAGCCGCAGGCGGCCCCAGTGGAAGCCGCCCCGGCGCAACCGGCCCCGGCCGTGCAAGAGGTGGCCCTGCCGAAACACAAGACTTTTCGTATTAAATTAAAAAAACCGCTGGAGCAAACCAAAGCCCCGGCTACTGACGATTTACATTTACAAAACGATAATAAGGCGGAATCAGTTATGCAAGAAAATAACGAAGCAAAACATACTTTTCGTATCCGGCGCAAGGAGCCGCTAACCCAGCCCCAAGCACCGTTGCAGCCTGCCGCTCCGCGGCCGGAACCTGTACAAGCACCCCAGCAACCGCAAGTGCCGCCGATCCCGGCTCAGCCGGCCGTTCAGCCTGCACCCATGCAACAACCTGCACCGCAACCCGCGGTGCAACCGGCGCCTGTACCACACGCGCCGCAACCGGCCGTTCAGCCTGCGCCCGTACAGCAACCTGCTCCGGCCCCGCAACCGGCACCTGCGCGCCCGGCCGCTTTAGGCCCCAACTCTACCGGGGCCCGGGTAGAAAAACCCAAAACCATAGACCATTCTATTGAGCTTCCGCTTTCCGAACTTAAAAAACATAACTGGCCGCTGGAAGTGCCGCTCGTGCCTACTTATACCCTGGAAAACCTGGTTATTTCCGTCAATCGTTTTGCGCACGCAACCACGGTTTCCGTAATTGATGCCCCCGGCAAGCTTTACAACCCGCTTGTTTTGTTCGGGCCGACGGGCACCGGCAAAACCCACTTCTTAAACGCCATTGGGTATGCCATGAGCCAAAAACTCGGGCAGGAAAATATTTTTATGACCAACGGCGTCCGCTTGTCGCGCGGTATCCAACGCTATGTGATGGAAGGCAATATTGATAAATTTGAAAAATTTATGGATTCCGTCAAAGTATTATTAATTGACGACATCCATTTAATTGCCGTCAACGAACAAAACCGCGTGCATATTTCCAATTTGCTTAATAAATTCTTAAAAGCGCAAAAGCAAATTGTCATTACTTCCAAATATCCGCCGGAATCCTTGGCTAAATTGGAAGAACTGATTAATTTTAAGTTGGATTCGGGGTGGATTTCCGAATTAAAAAGCGCCCACGGCCCGGCCCATTTCAAAATTGTTAAAAAAATGTTGACCGATAACGGGATAGACTTGACCGATAACCAGGTGGAAGCCTTTTTCGGTGCGCCGAACATCACGTTAAGCACCGTTTCGCGCAGTATCCGCCGTATTAAAGTGTTGGAACAGGTCATTTTCCCCGGGTTGGAAGGCGTGGACCGCTCCCAAGTGATGATTTTGGAAAAACTCCTGGCCACCAAAGGGGAAGACCAAAACAGCGCCATTATGAAGCATAGCCCGGATGAAATTACCTCTCTGCCGCCGTTTGGCAAAGGGGAATGGGGCCGCATTGGATTCTTCTATCCGCAAAACAGTTCCAATATGATGAACTGGATGGTGTATGCGCTGTCCGAACGCGCCAAAGAATTGGGCATAGAAGGCAGTTTTGAAATTGCCGTCCGTTCTTCTTACGCTACGGAAAACGTCATTTCGTCCGCGTTCAAAATAGCCAACCTGTGCGACAATAAAAAGCTCAAAGGCGCGGTTATTTTGGGGCCCTCTTTACAAGTGTGTGACCCCTCCGTGCGGGAAAACTTCTACGATATTTTAACGCACATGTTGGAAGTTATGCTCATCCGCTGCGGCATTATTAATATGGAAGACGTCCGCCTGCCCAGCACTTATGTAAAGCTGATTAGCGAATTATTGAGGTAAACCATGAAAAAACTTTTCTTGGGCGTGTGTTGCGCTTTATGGGTATGCGCCTGCGCGGGCGGCTTAAAAACCGCCGTCAAAGACGGCAAAATTGCCCCGCAATTTAACGATACGTTGGTGGATTCCAACTACCTGTGGGTGCGCGGTTTCGGGGCGGCAAACCCCAAACATACCGGCGTTTCCCAACGCCGCATTATGAGCCGCGAAGCCGCCATCGCCCATGCGTACCAACGCGCCATAGAGGTATTGAAAGGCACCCAAATTGATGCAGACGTGCAAATTATAGATGCCGTCAGCCAGGGCTCCACCATTCATACCTCTGCCGACGGACTGGTACACGGTATGGAACTGGTCAATACCGAGTATTTGGAAGACGACGGTTGCACCGTGATTATGCGTCTATCCCAAAAGCAGTTGCAACAGGCCGGGTATAACCTAAAGGAAACCAAATGAAAAAACTACTTTTATTAACTTTAGCCGCCGGTATATTGTGCGCCGCGTGCGGCTCTTTGCGTATCGGCCCCAAAGGGGAAGGCGAATATGTGATTGCGGAATCCCTGGTTGCGTATGACGAAAACAACCTGCGCCAGATGAAAAAAGACGGCGAACTGGAAGCCCAAAAACAAGCGGTAGAAAAAGTGGCCGGCGTATTTGTGTCCGCCACCGCCACCGTGGACCAAGCCCAGTTGGTAGAGGATAAAATCACGTCCAAATCGGCCGGGTTTATCCGCCGTTTCCACACGCAAAAAGCCTACCGCAAAAACGACCAATGGTACACCCGCATTAAAGCCATGGTGCTGGTTAAAGACATTGGGGACGTTATCCGCCAAGCCGAGGCCGACTCTTTTGCCAAAAAAACAACCATGTTAGTAGCCTCGCGCGAAGTTATTGGCGAAGAAGTTTCCGTCAAGCAAGACTGCAAACAGGCCGTCTACCGCGCCTTAAAAACACAGCCTTACGCCCTGGTAAACGGGGATAACCTCAGCCAAAATAATTTGGATAACCCCAACCAAACCATAGACAACGCCCGGCGGGAAGGGGCCCGGTTTATCATTCTGGCGGATGTGGAAGCCAAGCCGCTAACCACCCTGGCTACGGGGCTGTCGTCGCCGTTCAAAACGTACCGCGCCAATGTAAATATGAAAGCCGTTTCCACCAAAAATTACGAGGTGGTGGCCGAGGCTTCCCAACAGTTAAGCGGCCTGGACCCCATTGAATCTATCGCCGCACAAAAAGCCATTTCCGCCGCGTGCGAAGCCGCCGCCAAGCAATTAACGGAGCCTATCAATGCGGCTATCAATTCCGCCGTTAAATACAACCTGCGGGTGGAAAACGTCAACAACATTGAACGCTTGCGCCAGTTGCAAGACATTTTGAAAGAGTTGCGCGAAATTGAAGATTTCAACTTAGTCAAATACACCAATTCCGCCGCTTATTTTGAAATTTCCGCCAACATTTCCTCCGGGGAAGAGCTGGTGGCTAAAATTTTACGCAAATACAACCAAAATTTCACGGTATCAGCGGTCACCCCGCAAGGGATTGTACTGCTGTTTATATAAATGCTTTCCAAAGTACACGCCTGCGCAATTAAAGGCATAGACGGTTTTTTAGTTTCGGTAGAGGTGGACATCGCCCCGGGGATGCCCACCTTGTCCGTGGTCGGCCTGCCGGATACGGAAGTAAAAGAAAGCAAAGAGCGTGTGATAGCCGCCCTGCGCAACAGCGGGTTTGATTTCCCCCTCAAGCGCATTACGGTTAATTTAAGCCCGGCGGAACTGCGCAAAAGCGGCACCCAGTTTGATTTGCCGATTGCCGTGGGTATTCTGGCCGCAAGCGAACAACTTTCCGAAGACGCCCGGCGCAAACTGCCCGATTTTCTGTTTGCGGGCGAACTGGCACTAGACGGCGCCTTGCGCCCTTGCGCGGGGGTGTTGCCTATGCTTATTTCCACGCGCGCGGCCGGCAAAACGGCCGTTATTCCCCCGCAAAACGTATTGGAAGGGCAAGTATCTTCCGCCCCGTTTATCACGCCGCACACGTTGCGGGAACTGGCCGATTATTTAGAGGGCAAAATCCAACGCGAAGCGGTACAAATTACCTATTTGCCGCCGGAAGAAGACACAACGCCCGACCCGTTGGATTTTTGCGAAGTGAAAGGCCAACCGCTTGCCAAACGCGCCCTGGAAATTGCCGCGGCGGGCGGGCACAACGTCTTAATGATTGGCTTGCCCGGCACCGGCAAAAGTATGCTGGCCAAACGCTTCCCCGGTATTTTGCCGCCGCTTACGGAGCAGGAAGCGTTGGAAATTACCAAAATTTATTCCATTTGCAATTTAATCGGCAAATCCCGCCTGATTACCAAGCGCCCGTTTCGGGACCCGCACCACACCATTTCGGATGCGGCCCTTATCGGCGGCGGCTCCAACCCGCGCCCGGGGGAAGTATCCCTGGCGCACAACGGCATTTTATTTTTAGATGAATTTGCGGAATTTTCCCGCTCCAGTTTAGAGGTCCTGCGCGAACCGCTGGAAAACGGCGTCGTGACCATTTCCCGCGCCAAAGAAAGCATTACATTCCCGGCCCGGTTTACCTTACTGGCGGCCATGAACCCCTGCCCCTGCGGCAATTTGGGCCACCCGCACAAGGCGTGTACCTGTTCCCCGGCGCAAATCAACCGCTACCAATCGCGCATATCCGGCCCGTTGTTGGACCGCATAGATTTAACCGTTAATTTGAATCCCATTAAATACGAAGATTGGAGCAAAGCGAGCGAAGGGGAAAAATCCGCCCAAATTTTAGCCCGCGTTTTACAAGCGCGGGAGCGCCAAAAAGTGCGTTTTAAGGGCACGGCTACCACCGCCAACGCGTTTATGACGCCCGCCCAAATTAAAGCGTTTTGTCCGCTTCCGCCGGGGGCGGATGCCGTATTGGAAACCGCCATGCGCAAACTGGGGTTAAGCGCCCGCAGTTTGGATAAAATCTTAAAAACGGCCCGCACGATTGCGGATTTGGAAGGCAAAGACCACATTGAAACCCGCCACATTATTGAAGTCATGCAATACCGCCCGCTGGACCGCAAGGGGGTAGCTGACGTATGAACCCGCATATTTCCATAGATGAACGCCTGGCGCGCATACGCATTAACGCATTTCCGTACTTTCGGGCGGATTGGTTGGAACACCTGATTCAGCTGTTCGGCTCCGCGCAGGAAATTTTACGCCAAGATGCCAAAACGCTGGCCGCCGAAGCCCAACTCAACCCGGAAACCGCCGCGCGGCTTTTGCAGGATGCGTTTGCCATTGACCCGCAAAAAGAATGGGACCGCACCGCGGCCCTGGGCGGGCATATTTATCTGCCGGAAGACGAAGAATACCCGGAGTGCATTAAAAACAGTAAAGAGCCGCCGGTGGCCCTGTATGTCCTGGGCAAACTGCCGTCGGTCAATACGCCCACGGTAGGGATGGTCGGAACGCGCAAAATTACCCCTTACGGGCGGCGCGTGGCCGATAAGTTGGCTACGGAGCTGACCCGGTGCGGCATTACCGTCATCAGCGGGTTGGCGCGCGGGGTAGACAGCGCTTGCCACGCCGCGGCGGTACGGTTGCAAAAACCGACGGTTGCCGTTATCGGCACCGGGGTTGGGCGTTGTTATCCGGCCGAAAACCGCCCGCTTGCCAAAGCCATTTTGCAATACGGCGGGGCCATTGTATCGGAACTGCCGGTAGACAGCCCGCCCAGTGCGTTTCACTTTCCGCGGCGCAACCGCATTATTGCGGCCCTTTCGCAAGCGGTGACGGTGGTAGAGGGTGAAGTAAAATCCGGCGCTTTAATTACCGCCAAACTGGCCTTGGAAATGGGCAAAGACGTACTGGCCGTCCCCGGCCCCATAGACAGCCCCCAATCCGGCGGCCCCAACCAACTGATTAAAGACGGCGCGGGGGTTGTTTCCTGCGTGCAAGATATAATAGACTATATACCGGAGCAACTGCGTTTTGGCATTACGGATAAGCCGCTAAACACGCAGCCGGCCGCCAAAGCGGAAGAAGCCGCCTTGGAGCCGCTGGCCAAAAAAGTGCTAGCGGTCATCGGCCCCGGGGAAGCCAGTTTAGATGCGGTAGTGGAAGCGTTAAAAATAGATGTACCCCAGGCGGCCAATGTGCTTTTTGAACTGGAAGTAAAAGGGATTTTAGCCTGCCGGAACGGGCTTTATTCCCGTAGCAAATTTTAATTTATGTAAGGATGTGTGCCTTATGGCGATGACGACTCGGAACGGAAAAAAATTGGTCATAGTGGAATCTCCCACCAAACAAAAGACCATCAGCAAAATTTTAGGAAACGAATATATTGTGCGCAGCTCTTTCGGGCATGTGCGGGATTTGCCCTCTAAAGATATTGGGGTGGATATTGACCACAATTTTACCCCCACTTATGTACCGGTGGAAAAGGCCAAACGCCTGCTGAAAGAACTGGAACCGTTAGCCAAAAACGCCAGCGAAATTTACCTGGCTACCGACCCTGACCGCGAGGGCGAAGCCATCGCGTGGCATTTAGTAGAATTACTCAAAATTCCGCAGGACCGCTACCAGCGTATTTATTTTCACGAAATTACCCCCGCCGCTATTAAGGAATCTTTTTCCCATGCGCGCAAGATAGACTTAAACTTGGTGGATGCCCAACAGGCACGCCGCATTTTAGACCGCATTGTGGGGTACAAATTATCCCCCCTCTTGTGGAAGAAAATTACCTCCGGGCTTTCGGCCGGGCGGGTGCAATCCGTAGCGGTGCGCTTACTGGCGGAACGCGCCAAAGAAATTGCCGCCTTCCAAGAAAAAGAATACTGGACCTTAAACGCTCAGTTTGAAAAGCCGGACACCGCCCCCCGCTTTTGGGCCCGCGTGTTAAAATGGAACGGCAAAAATGTGGAACAAACCACCACTTACCATTTATTTGCGGAAGATTACAAAGTAAAATCCACCGTGTTTGATAAGCCGGAAACCCTGGCCCCGGTCAGCGCACTCCTGCGCAAAGGGCCCAACACCGTGCTGAAAGTGGAAAAGAAAGAAGTAAAACAAAAACCGAAACCCCCCTTTATTACCAGCTCCATGCAACAGGATGCGTACAACAAACTGGGGTTTTCTTCCCAAAAAACCATGATGACCGCCCAACACCTGTACGAAGGTATAGAAATTTCCGGGCAGACCGTAGGTTTGATTACTTATATGCGTACGGACTCTTTTAACGTGTCCAAACTGTTGCAAGAACAAACCAAAAAATTTATTGCGGCTAAATACGGGCCCGATTTTGTGCCCGCCAAAGCCAACATTTATAAAAGCAAAGTAATGGGCGCACAGGAAGCGCACGAATCTATCCACCCGACGGACGTAAACCGCACGCCGCAAGCCATGAAGCCGTATTTAACGGCGGACCAGTACAAACTGTACGAACTGATTTGGTTGCGCTTTGTGGCCAGCCAAATGGCGGAAGCGGTTTTTAATACGGTGACGATTGATATTGCCGGGGAAAGTGCCGAAAAATGCGTTCTGCGCGCTACCGGCCGCACCGTTAAATTTAACGGTTATTTATCCATTTACCGCGATGACGAAGATTCTGCCTCCGGCAAGGATGACAGCGCCGCTTTACTGCCCGCCTTAACGGAGGGCGACACGCTGACACTGGTGGAACTGTCAAGCAAAGGGCACAAAACCACGCCCCCGCCGTGCTATAACGAAGCCAGCCTGATTAAAACGCTGGAAAAACACGGTATCGGCCGCCCGTCTACCTACGCGCCTACCGTCAAAACCATTTTGGACCGCAAATACATCGCCCGCCAACCCAAAACCAACAAACTGGTCGCTACGGATTTAGGCATTACCGTCACGGACAGCTTAAAAGATTATTTTAAGGAAATTATGGACCTTTCCTACACCGCCGGCGTGGAAGAACAACTGGATAAAGTGGCGGAAGGCAAAGAAGGTTGGGTGGGCCTGTTAAACGGTTTTTACGGGCCGTTCAAACAAGAGTTAGACCAAGCCGATAAAGGCATGCAACGCCCCGGCGCCAAAGAAACAGACGAAAAATGCCCCCTCTGCGGCAAAATGATGTTATTAAAACACAGCCGCTTTGGGCAGTATTTGGTTTGCAGTGGCGCGCCGGAATGTAAAGGCAAAATCAATTTAACCAGCTCCGGCGAAAAAGTACAGCCCGAAGCCACCAACGAGGTGTGCGACAAATGCGGCTCCCCCATGGTTATCCGCACCGGGCGGCGCGGCAAGTTTATGGCGTGTTCCGCGTATCCCAAATGCAAAAATACTTATTCCGTGGATGCCGAGGGGCACAAAGTGGCCTCCGCCGGGCCGATTATTACGGAAACCCTCTGCGATAAATGCGGCAAACCCATGGTACTGAGGAGTTCCAAGCGGGGCTACTTTTTGGGTTGTTCCGGCTACCCGAAATGCAAAAACATTGTAAACATTTCGGACGAAGAAATAGCCAAAATCAAGGCGGCGCACGAACAAAAAACAGCCGCCAAGTAGGCAAGTATGAATACATGGGTTCAGGCGTTTTTATTGCATTTGGAAAATAAAAACTTTTCAGCCAATACGGTTAAAAGTTATCGGGCCGATTTGCAAGAATTTACCGATTATTTATCCAAACGCAAACAAAATACGTTGGAGGCTTTTACCTCGCCCGTGATTCGCTCTTTTTTAGCCTCTTTACCGCAGGATTACGCCCGCAATACGGTTTTGCGCAAAATAGCGGCCCTGCGCAGTTTGGCGGCGTTTTTACTGCGCCAAGGCAAACTGGCGCGCAATCCGTTCAAACTATTACCGGCCCCTAAGCGGGAAAAGCTGTTGCCCAAATTTTTAACTTTGCCGGAAACAGACCGCTTAATTAACACTGCCGGGAACACGCATTTTGCCGCGCGGGATAAAGCCTTGTTTGAGCTGATGTATTCCAGCGGACTGCGCCGCAGTGAAGTGACGGGCCTGAAAATACGGGATGTGGATTTTTTTAACGGCGTGGTGCGCGTACTGGGTAAAGGCAATAAAGAGCGCCTGGTGCCGGTGACGGACGAAGCGCTTTACGCCATAAAATATTATTTATCCACCCGGCCCAACCCGCAACCGCAGGACGCGCTTTTTTTGAACGCGCACGGTAAACCCTTAACCGGGGACGGCCTGGCGTTTATTTTTAAGAATACCGCTATTGCGGCCCATTTGGCCCGCAAAGTGACGCCGCACAGCTTGCGGCATTCGTTTGCCACCCACTTACTTAATAACGGGTGCGATTTACGCAGTTTGCAGGAAATGCTGGGGCACAAAACATTGGCGGCTACGCAAGTGTATACGCATGTTTCGCTGGATAAATTAAAAAGCGTATACCAACACGCGCACCCCAAAAACAAGGAGAATTAATTTTATGATTGGTATTGGTGTAGACATCGGCGGCACCTTTGTAAAAGTGTTTGTAATGAACGAATACGGCGAGATTTTCCGTCAAGAAAAAATGGAAACCGATTACAGCAAAGGTTCCCAATTCTTTTTACAACAACTGGCGGATTACATCAACCGTATCCAACAGGAATTTGCGGGCCAAAAAGTAGCCGTTGCCGTGGGCGCGCCGGGGGATGTGGATAACCAAAACGGTATTTTGCGCTACAACCCCAACCTTAAATTTAAGGACGTGGCCGACTGGCCCATGGCCCGTATTCTGAAAGATTTAACCGGCATTTTGCCCGCCGTAGCCAACGATGCCACCCTGGCCGCGTGGGGCGTGTACGAAAAAGAATTAAACCGCAAAGGAAACAATGTGCTGGTAGTCACCCTGGGGACCGGCGTGGGCGGCGGGTTAATTATCAACCGCGAACTCTACCAAGGCTCCAACGGTACGGCGGGCGAAATCGGCCACACCAAAATTGCCGATACCCGCACCGGGCCTTTGTGCGGGTGCGGCGCGCACGGCTGCCTGGAGGCTTTTGTGGGCACGATTGGCATTAAGCGCCGCGTGTGGCAAGCCGCCGAGGAACAGCCGCAATCCACCCTGGCCCAAATGGTCCGCCAAGAAAAAGATTTTAAGATTGAACTGGTTTCCCGCGCAGCCGAAAAGGGCTGCCCGGCGGCCTTAAAAGTATGGCAAGATACCGGGTTTTATTTGGGCATTGGTATAGCCAACGTGGTATTGACGTTAGATATAGACACGGTGGTTTTGGCCGGGGGCGTGTCCCGCGCGGCCACTTACTTTATGCCGGCCTTAAAACAGGTATTGGAAAACCAACAAATCAAAACGCCGTTCAAACGGCTTACACTCCTCACGTCCACGCACCCGAATATCGGCGGGATTGGGGCGGCCATGTACGCCATACACCAGGCCACTAAAAACGCATGAAATTACATTATTTAGTTATTCTGTCAGTTCTTTGCCCGGCCCTCGCTTTTGCGCAGGACCAAAAACTGCCTGCCCCGCCCGGGCAGGACGGATTTATTTATTTTACGGCCGATAACGCCAGCGTGGACCCTATTTCCAAAAAAGTAAACTTAAAAGGAAATGTGGTTATTACGCAGGAAACAAAAGACAAAAAACACCGCGTAGTGACGGGGGAAGATATTACGCTGGACCAGGCTAAAACACAAATTTCCTCCGCGGGCACTATGACGGTAAAAACGGCGGACGCCACGTTGACCGGGCAGGATATGTCCGTCAATTACACCACCAAAGATTTTACCGCCCACAACATAGCCACGCAGTACCCGCCCTTGCGCGTGATTAACGCCAAAGAAATTTCTTCCAAAAACGGTAAAGAAGTCCTGCGCGGGGCCACCCTTACTTGCTGTGACAAGCCGGACCCGCACTACACGCTTTCCGTCGGCAAGTTGTCCGTTTCGCCCGAAAAGCGCGTTTTCGGCACCAATGCCATTATGCGTTTGGACGGTTGGCCGGTACTATATGTGCCGGTATTTTGGCGCTCGCTAGAATCCCAAAAACCGTTTACCACCCATGTAGATTTTACCCAAAGCAAAAAAATCGGTTTTGGCGTATTAACGTCCACCGTGTTTGACCCTGTTTTGGGTTTCCGCCCCAAGTTAAATTTGGATTATTACACCAAATCCGGCGTGGGTATCGGTACGGAACTAATGGCCGTGACCACCCCCACCCTGCAAGGTACCGGGGAATTTTACTACATTCACGATAACGCCAGCCCGGTGGAACTGGGCAAAGAAGAAACCAACCGTTGGGGCGTGCGCGGCGGCTACTGGTGGGAAATGGCGGACTCGTCCGACCACTTAAATAACGAACACGGCGCCCTGTACCAGTTGCAAACGCAATTCCGTATGGTGTCCGACCCGTACTTTAACGACTCGTTCTTCCGCGGCAACCCGTATATTTTTATGCCGGACCAGCAAACCAACTTTTCCGTTTCCCGCCAAACGCGGCGTTCCACCCTGCGCGTGAGCTATGACCAGCAGGATATTTACGATTGGAACAAAATGAAGTTTATTGCCAAAACCCGCACCCTGCCGGAAATAAAATATATGCTCCACCCGGTTAATCTACTGGGGCTTTCCCACCGGGTAGAAGCCGGCTTTGATAATACTTCCTATATGGAAGAATCGTTCCGCCGCTCCGGGAACGCCCGTTGGACGGCCGAAAAAGCCGTCCGTTTGGCGCGGGGATTCACATTCACCCCCTCTGTATTTTACGACCAAACCGTCACCTTTGCGGACCCGCAATACGAATCCAAAGATTCGTGGGTGGGCAGAATCGGCACGGACTTAAACGTACAGACCGAAACCCTCCTGGGCACGACGGACTTCGGCTACCGCTACACCAAACGCCTTTCCACTAATACGGTGACCACGGACCAGCACTCCTTAGACCGGGGCGAAGAACGCAATAAAATTTATCTGTCCAATTACTACCGCCCCTCGTTTAACACCTATGTCCGTTTTGAAACCGGATTTAATTTAGCCAATACCACCACCAACTTGCAAACCGGGGTACAGCGGGAACTGGGCTGGGAACACCTTAAATCCCGCGTGGAGCCGTTATTGCTGGAGGGCGGCTACAATTCCCCCAACGGCAACTTCCGCTTTTTTGTGCAAGATATTTATGATTTGCAAGAAAAAAACCAGGCGTTCATCACCCAGTTGGACTTTATTTATAAGCGCCAGATTATCGGCTTTGGGCTCAATAATTTTGCCAATCACGAAGATATTGCCTCCCAATACCGCACCTATTCGGACCGCTATACGTTTACTACCTCGCTGGGTATCCGCCCCAATAACCCCAACTGGTTTATTGACGGCGGGTTTGATTTCCAAATCCAGGACAAAAGTTTTACCGGGTTTAACAAAATGTTGCGCGTTTCCCGCACGTTCCACGATGCCCGCCTGGAACTGACCGTGCGTGACCGCAACCAAAACCTGTCGTTTGCGTTCCGCGTAAACGTGTTATGCGGTGGCGACCCGCGCAAACAACGCGCCTTGCCGGAAGACCAATACTGGTATCCGTGGCGCAGTGAAAATGATTTAAGGGATATGTAAGGAGAAAATTAAAAAATGGCGAACCCGCTGATTTACCATAAACAAGGTTGGATAGAAGTTATTTGCGGTTGTATGTTTTCCGGCAAGACGGAAGAACTCATCCGCCGCGTACGCACGGCACTGATTGCCAAGCAAAAAGTGCAGTTGTTTAATTCCAAGATAGACACCCGCTACGGCATAGACAGCATTACCAGCCACAACCAAAACAAAGTGGCCGCCACCTGTGTTAAATCCTCGGCCGATATTTTGCCGTTGGTAGATAAAGACACGCAAGTAATAGCCATAGACGAAGTAAACTTTTTTGATAAAGGCATTGTGGAAGTGTGCGAAAAACTGGCCAAAGCCGGCAAACGGGTGATTGTAGCCGGTTTGGATACCGATTTCCGCGCCGAACCTTTTGAAGTGACCGCTACCCTGATGGCCAAGGCGGAATATGTGACCAAAAACCTGGCGGTTTGCACCAAATGCGGCAACCCGGCCAGCTTCAGCCAACGTATCAGCAAAGATAAAAAGCGCATTGTAGTCGGCACGACAGACGCCTACCAAGCGCGTTGCCGCCGCTGTTTCAAAAAACCGCGCAAATAGCGTTTTTAGGTTGCTATTCGTCTTTTTATTTATATCCCGCCCGCGCGGGATATTTTTATTTGTGGGATATTTTTATTTGTGGCATAAATCCGTAAAAAAAGTATAATAAAAAAGTATTCATATCTAAATTAAGGAGATTTTGATGCAAAACGTTTATGCTTCTTTTTGGCGGCGTTTAGTCGCTTTTATTATAGACAATATTGTCATTTCTTTCCCGACCATGCTTCTTTCGGGTGTGGTTGCGGCCCTGTTTATGCCGCAGTTGTTAAGCTCCATGGAGGCGGAGCCCTCGCCGGAATCCATTTCCGCCCTGTTTTCCACATACGGCTTTGTGATGTTGCTTAATTTGGTATCGGCCTTGTTTTTTTGGCTCTACTATGCGTTTATGGAAAGCAGTGCCAAACAGGCTACTTTAGGCAAAATGGCCATGGGTATTAAAGTAGTGGACGAAAACGGCCAACGCATTAGCTTTGCGCGCGCCACCGGGCGTACTTTTGCCAAAATTATTTCTTACACCATTTTGTATTTTGGCTTTTTTATGGCGGCATTTACCAAAAAACGCCAAGCCCTGCATGATTTAATCGCCACCACCTATGTAGTGAACGCGGGCTACCAGCCGGACGGCCAACCCTTGCCGCAGGAAAAATTCCGCCCCGGGTGCTTAATTTTGACCCTTTTAGCTATTTTGACCCCCCTTGTATTATGGTTTGCTTTAATGGGGTGGATAATAACCACCGGATTAAAAGAAGCGAATACTGCCACCAGAAACCCCCACCAGATGGTGGCCGAACAAATGAAAGCATTAGCCGCCAAAAACACCCAAACGCAACCTGTTGAACTGGACGGGTTTACGATTACCACGCAAGAAGACGGCGTATATGCCACCCCGGCCAATACCCTCACGGAATTCAAACTTTTTATTCCCTATGGGGGCACGGACGTTTGCTGTCAACCGGACGAAGACGACGATGACGAGGAATTTAACTCTTGCACCTTATTTGCAAAAGGCTTTCCTGTTTGCAAATAAAATAACTTGTTTTACGCGGGGCCCTTTTATAAAAGGGCCCCTTTTTTATTGATAGCAAAAGGCAATTTGCGGTTTTCTTGTAAGTGCCGCGTACGCCACCGCGCGAACACCGTGAGCGTTGTACGCTAACGCACCAAAAACCGCAAATCCCGGAAAAGCAAATGCTGATAGGAAAGATTTTTACAGACAGGCCCTGTTTGGTTATTTTCCCGCCCCAAGCGGCGGCTTAAAGCAGCGCGCTATACGCCGGGCCTTGCCCCAATTCTTTTACGTTTTTCAGGCAAGTTGCGGTTTTCTTGTAAGTGCCGCGTACACCACCGTGCGAACACCGTGAGCGTTGTACGCTAACGCACAAAAAACCGCAAATTGCCCAAAAACGGAAAATCCCAACAGACCAACCCCAACTAAAGTATTTCTAGGGGGGCGAATTTAAGCATAAAGGTCCTCCGCACCCCATTCCCAAACACCACGGTCACTTTGGCGCTTTCGCCGGAGCCGGCAATCTGCACGATTTTGCCTTGCCCGAAAACGCCGTGTTTCACGAGGCCGCCGACGGCCACGCCGTCCGCATTTTTTTGTGCGGGCGCGGCAGGAGCGGGTTTGTTAAAAGCCGGAGCCGAAGAAGCCGGGCGGGAATACAAACTGCCTAGGCCCGAAGAGCCGCGCGGGGACGTATAGTCCAAATCGTCGTTGTCTTCAATTTCGTAGCCGTGGCTGTCGTATTTCTTTTGGAAACGGCTGGCGGCGGCGTAGCCTTCAAAATCGTTCCCGCGGCCGGAGCCGAAGTTGTTGCGGCCTTTCCAGTAGCCGTTGCCGTAATGCCCGCCGGAGTATCCGCCGGACGAGGTGCCGCCGTATACGCCAAAACGGCCTTTATAATCGGTATACCGCGGTTGTTGGGCAAGGCGTTCTTCGCGTTCGCTTTCGTCCAGCAAGCCACATTCGTACAAAAAGCGGGACGGCACGTTGGTATGGGTCTGCCCGAATTTGCGGCGGCTTTGCGCATACGTCATGTAGAGTTTTTCGCGCGCGCGGGTCATGGCTACATAACACAGGCGGCGTTCTTCTTCCAATTCGTCTTCGTCGTCTTTGGCAATCGGGAACAACCCTTCTTCCATACCCGTCACAAACACGTTGTTAAATTCCAACCCTTTGGCTAAGTGTACCGTCATCAGCGTGACGGCTCCGCCCTCTCCGGCGGCGGAATTATCTTCGCCGGATAAAAGGGAAATTTCCTGTAAAAAGTCGGATACGGACGGCTCCTTTTCCCCTTTTTGGCACCGTTCTTCATATTCTTTGACGGCGTTGACTAATGCGTCCAAGTTCTGCAAGCGGCTTTCGGCTTCCGGGTCTTTTTCCATTTCCGCACGCACGGCCGCCAAATAGCCGGATTCCTGTAAAATTTTATTAAAAATATCCGCCGGGGCGGTCAGCAGCATATCCTGCCGCCAACCGTCAAATAGTTTAGCCAAATTCAGCGCGGCTTTGCACGCGACGGAACTAAGCCCCCCCACATACGGGGCTTGGCGCAAGGCTTCATACAGCGGAATTTGTTTTTCCTCCGCGTATGCGCTCAAACGGTCCTGCGCCACTTTGCCCAGGCCGCGCGTGGGCGTATTGATAATGCGCAATAAACTCACGTTATCGGCCGGGTTGATTAAAATGCGGGCATAGCACAAAATATCTTTAATTTCTTTACGGTCATAGAAGCGCAACGTACCAATCAGGCGGTACGGGATTTGGTAGCGGCGGAAAGAGTCTTCAAAACTGCGGCTCTGGGCGTTGGTGCGGTAAAATACGGCAATATCTTTCAGGCTGGCGCCGTCTTCTTCCACCAACTGCCGGATATGCTGGCTAACCCAGCGGGCTTCTTCGCCTTCCGTCAGCAGTTCGCGCACTTCTATCGGGTCGCCGGAGGCTTTATCCGTAAACAAGCTCTTTTCTTTGCGTTTTTTGTTTTTGGTAATCAGCTTGTTGGAGGCTTCCAAAATTACTTTGGTGGAGCGGTAATTCTGCTCCAACGTAATGGTTTTGGCGTCCTTAAAATCTTTTTCAAATTCCAAGATGTTGCGGATGTTGGCCCCACGCCAAGAATAAATGCTCTGGTCCGGGTCCCCCACCACACACAATTTGCGGTGTTTGGCGGCCAACATGCGGGTAATCATATATTGGGTATGGTTGGTGTCCTGGTATTCGTCCACCAGTACATATTGGAAAAGGTCTTGGTAATAATTTTTGATGTCCTCGTGGTCACGCAACAGCTCCACGGTTTTAACCAACAAATCCCCAAAGTCCAGCGCGCCGGCGGCTTTTAGGCGTTGTTCGTATTTTTTATACACTTCCGCCGCGCGGATTTTATAATCCAGGCCCGAGGCGGTGGCGGATTGCATCATGGTATCGGGCGAAACCAGGTCATCTTTGGCGCGGGAAATGAGCGAAACAATTTGGTTGATTTCTTTTTTGGGGTCTTTAATACCCATTTGCTCCAAAATCAGGCTGACTACCTTTTTTTGGTCGCTGTCATCATAAATGGCAAAATCGCGCGTGAGGCCCAATTTTTCGGCGTGTTGGCGGAGCATTCTAACGCCCATGGAGTGAAACGTATGTATCCACACGCGGCGCCCCGCGCCCGGCTCCAGGGCCTCCACACGCTCGCGCATTTCCTGCGCGGCTTTGTTGGTAAATGTGACCGCCAAAATGCGCGACGGATTATAGCCGTCTTCAATCAGTTTGGCAATTTTGGTGGTAAGGGTTTTGGTTTTACCCGTGCCGGCACCGGCTACAATCAAGCAGGGCCCGCCGTCATAATTTACAGCTTCCAACTGTTGGGGATTTAAGGATTTAAGAGAATCTTGTAAAGTCATTTTTACTTCCTAAACAGACAAAATGGGGCGGCCAAAATAAATGCCGCCCTTTCTAAAGGAGCCGCTATTTCAGTTCCATTTGCACCAGCGTTTCTATATGTTCGCTATGCGGGAAGAAATCAAACGCTTCCACCCCTACCAGGTTGTAGTATTGGGTGAAAGTTTTTAACTCGTTAGCCAGCGTGACGGGGTTGCAGGAAATATAAAGCACGTTTTTCACGCCGGATTCTGCCACCGCTTTAACCGCTTTGGGGTGCATACCGCCGCGGGGCGGGTCCAAAATAATCAGCGCGTCCTTCTTTTCAATGGGTTGCTGTTTTACAAAATCTTCCACGCGGGAGCAGAAAAACTGCACATTTTTTACTCCGTTGATTTTGGCATTTTCCAACCCGTTGTAAATAGCCGGGGCCACGCTTTCCACGCAAATACTTTTTTGGCACAAATCCGCACAGGAAAGGCTGAAACTGCCGGCCCCGCCGTATAAATCATAAATTATTTTAGGGGCGATTTTTTTAACCAGGCCGCGCACGCGGGAATACATCTTTTGCGCCGTTTTGGTGTTGGTTTGAAAGAATGACTGCGGGGATAACTTAAACAACACTTCCCGCTCCGTCTTTCCGGCCCCGTCCGTCAGCAGGATTTTTTCCACAAAAGAGTCCTGCCCTTTTAATACTTTCAGGCTTTCCGGCGCGGCGGTATCGGCCAGGCCGTTGTTGACGGCAGACATAATGTTAAACGTAGGCAACACGCTTTCCACCGCCGCCACAAAAGTTTTTTCGTTAAAATCGTTCGTCACAAACAGCACGACCATCCCTTCGCCGGTGTTTTTGCCCTCGCGCACCATTAAATGGCGCAAAACGCCGGTATGCTTGCGTTGGTCGTAATACTCCAACCCTTCCGCCGCGGCCCAGGCACGCACCGCTTTTAACAACGGGATAAGTTTTTCGTTAAACAAAAAACATTCTTCAATATCAACGGCCCTATCCCATTTGCCTTTTAACTTAAACCCCAGGGCTTGTTCAAACACCAGGGGGCGCGTTTTGTTGGCCGGGTCTTTTTTATTGTAATTGGGGTCCCATTTCACCTGGTGGCAAAACCCCAATTCCACTTTATTGCGGAAGTACACCGGGTTATCCGTCAGCGTGACGGGAATTTCCTCCGTCCAAAACGGTTGCAACAATTCCGCCAGTTTCGCGCGTTTGCGGGCCACTTGCTCCGTATACGGCAAGTCCAGTAAGGCGCATCCGCCACATTCCTTAAAATGTTTACACGTTAATTTACACATTGAGCTTAAACAGGCAGACGTCGCCGTCCTTTACAATATAGTCCTTCCCTTCGGAGCGCACCAGGCCGTGTTCTTTGAGGGCCTTTTCGCTCCCGTACTTCATTAAATCGTCAAAAGTGTATACTTCGGCGCGGATAAAGCCTTTTTCAAAATCACTGTGGATTTTGCCCGCCGCCTGCGGAGCCGTACACCCCACCGGAATCAGCCAACTGCGCACTTCCACTTCGCTCCCGGCGGTAAAATAAGTACACAGGTGCAAGAGTTTCATACCCTCGCGCACGATTTTTTCCAGGCCCGTATAATCACTGCCGGTTTCTTCCAAAAAGGCGTGTTTTTCTTCGTCGGAAAATTCCGCAATTTCCGCTTCAAACTTTACGCAAAGTTCCACAAACCCGGCGCCGGTTTCCTGCGCGTATTTGGCGACCTTTTCGGCATTGGCCACGTTGCGTTTTTCGGAATTGTTCCCCACATACAGTACCGGTTTGGCGGTTAAAAATTGGTATTCTTTCAGCTGTTCCGGCTCCAATCCCAAGGCCGCCACCGGCTTGCCGTTTTCCAGCGCCTCTTTAATGGATTTCATGGTTTCATAGGCGGCCACGGCATCTTTTTTGCCGCTTTTGGCGTTGGAGGCCAAGCGGTCGCAAATTTTGGAGGCCGTTTCCAAATCCGCCAGCATCAGCTCCGTATTGATAATTTCAATATCGCGCAGCGGGTCCACGGAGTTCATCACGTGCGTGACGTTTTCGTCTTCAAACAAGCGCACCACATGGATAACGGCGTCCACCTCGCGGATGTTGGCCAAAAACTTATTGCCCAAGCCTTCCCCTTTACTGGCCCCTTTTACAATACCGGCAATATCCACAAATTTAATAAAAGCGGCTGTTTTTTTAGGCGGATTAAACAGCTTAAACAACGCATCTAACCGTTTATCCGGAATCGGCACAATCCCCACGTTGGGTTCAATGGTGCAAAACGGATAGTTGCTTGCTTCCGCCCCGGCTTGCGTCAGCGCGTTAAACAAAGTGGATTTGCCTACGTTGGGCAGACCTACGATACCAATTTCCATGTAAAATCTCCTTCAGGACAAATTTGCATATATAGGTATATTTTAGCATTTAACGCGCCAGCAAACCACGCCAAACCCTAAAACTATTTTGTATACTAAATAAAACAGTTTGCGGAGGACACATGCGTAAATTTTTATCTGTTCTGTTTTGCGGCACTTTACTGGCCGCACTTACCGGCTGCGGGGATAACGGCCTGTTCAAGCCGTTGCGGGAACTTTCCGATAAATTAGCCCCCACGGCCGCCCAGAAAGCCATTGACCGCCAAAAAGCCGCCAACGGCATTTCCGACGAGAGTTTCCTAAAAGTAGTGGCTACCCAACCGCCGGAAGCTATTATCGCCATGCTTAATAAAGGGGCCGACCCGAACGCCAGGGATGCCCAGGGCCAAAGCGCTTTAGCCCTGTATTTGCAAACCAAATACCCGGATGCCGATACGGTGGATGCGTTCCTGCGGGCCGGGGCCGACGTAAACGCGCTGAACAGCAAGGGCGCCCCGCTGATTGCCAACGCCTGCGCCATCAGCCCGCGGCTTACGCAAATTTTACTGGCACACGGCGCCAAGGTGGACAGCGTTTACCCCAACGGCATGACTCCGCTGATGTATTGCGCCATTGCCGCCAACACGCCGGAAGCCGTACAGCTTTTAATACAAGCCGGGGCGGATACCGCGTATCAGGCGCCGAACGGTTGGACGGCTTACACCGTGGCCCAGCAATACAACCGCAACCCGGCCGTTGCGCAAGTATTAGCCGCCTATTAATAAGCCTTTTTACCACAAACACAAAACCCGCGCTTTAAGCGCGGGTTTTTTCAAATCGCACGTCCCGTACGAGATTCGAACTCGTGGTCTCCGCCTTGAGAGGGCGGCGTCCTAGACCGCTAGACGAACGGGACAACAGTTTTATTATATCATATTGGACTAACCCATAAAAGGGTGCCGCAGTATATCCGCAAAAGGTTTATTTTTTATATAATTTTATACACACGGGTATTTTTATAATATCCGGCAATCCGGGGGAAACCCCTTATCAAGAGGAAACTATGGAACTAGCCCTTTGGCAGACTGTGCTGTTGTCTTTGCTTATTGTTGTAGTGCTTTTTTTGCCGCTGACTATTCACAAAGTAGAAGAAAATTTGGAAGCCTTCTTATTTTGCTGCGGTTTATTTGCCGTCACGGTGTCTAAAACGTGGAGCGGGCACCTGGTGCTTACCGCCCTGGAAGACCCCATTAAAATTACGGTAGCCGTTTTTGTAGCCGGCTTGCTGTTCCGCTATTTTAATAAACAACTGCAAAAACTGACACAAAAAGCCGTATCCTTTATCGGTTTACGGGCCACGCTGTTTTTGATTGTATTTATTTTGGGGATGACCTCCAGTTTAATTACCGCCATTATCGCGGCACTTATTTTGTCCGAAGTGGTTATGATGCTCCCCCTCAACCGGGAAGGCCGTACCCGCATGGTGGTATTTACCTGTTATTCTATCGGTTTGGGCGCGGTGCTTACCTCTATCGGCGAGCCGTTGGGCACGGTGGTACTTTCCAAACTTTCCGGCGAGCCCCACAATGCGGATTTTTGGTTCTTAATTGAACATTTGGGTTGGTACATTTTGGGCGGCGTGGTGGTGATGTCCCTATTGGCCAGCTCCATCCGCGCGGACACCATTAAACACGCCCCCGGCGTAAAGGAAGAAGCCTCCGCCGCGGACGAACACTCCGTTAAGAGTATTGCCGTACGGGCCGGGAAAATTTACCTGTTTGTGATGGCGCTTGTATTTTTGGGCGACGGCTTAAAACCGTTGGCCGAAATTACCATCAAAAAGTTGTCCGCCTCTTGCCTGTATTGGATTAATATGCTCTCCGCCGTGTTGGATAACGCCACCTTGGCCGCTATTGAGGTGACGCCGGACATCCACACCCGGGAACTTACCTTCCTGCTGATGAGCTTGATTATTTCCGGCGGCATGCTGATTCCGGGCAACATTCCCAACATTATTTGTGCCTCCAAACTGGGCATTAAAAGTAAAGATTGGGCCAAACACGCCTTGGGCATTGGCGGGGCGTTATTAATTGCCTACTTTATTATTTTGAGCGCGGTAGTTAAATAAACCGCCGCTTGCTTGCTTTGCCGCACGCCTGAACAGGGCGTGCGGTTTTTTATTCTAACTACTTTTTGTGCAGACACCGGCGCTATTTTTTATATAATTTATTTATATATATACAACCAGGGAGAGGGATTAATGAAAATTCATTCTTTTAACGTACAGCCCAATTTGCCGGAAAGCATTAAATTTCTGGAAGAATTGGCTAATGATATGTGGTTCACTTGGAACTGGCAGGCCATTTTGCTTTTTGTACAAGTAGACCCCAAACTTTGGACGGCCTCCAAACGCAACCCCAAATGGTTTTTGGGCTGCGTACCGCAAAAACGCTTTGAAGAACTCAGCAAAGACCCGGAATTTGTAGCCAACGTCAACCGGGTGAAAGAAGCCTATTACCAATACAAAAAAAATCCGCAAACGTGGTACCAGCAAAACCGCCGCGAAAACGGCAACCTGCTGACCGCGTATTTTTCCATGGAATACGGCATTGGCGAAGGCTTGCCGATTTATTCCGGCGGCCTGGGGATGTTGGCGGGCGACCATATTAAATCCGCCAGCGATATGGGCATGCCCATTATCGGCGTAGGTTTATTTTACAAACAAGGTTATGTGCGCCAAGTATTAAACCGCGAAGGCTGGCAAAACGAAGAATACCCGGATAACGACTGGGCCCACATGCCGGTTGAACGCGTGCAAGACAAAAACGGCAAAGATATTACCGTGGATATTGAATTGGGGCAAGAACATGTAAAAGCCTGCATTTGGCGCGTGCCCGTGGGGCGCACCTCGCTGTACTTATTGGATACCAACTTGCAGGAAAACACCCCGGCCCAACGCTTAATTACCGAAAAACTCTACGGCGGTGACCGCGAAAACCGCATCCGCCAGGAAGTGGTATTGGGTATCGGCGGTGTGAAAGCCTTGGCCGCGATGGGCATTAAACCCACCGTTTACCATATTAACGAAGGCCACAGCGCGTTTTTGCTTTTCCAACGCATTATTGAAATTATGCAAGAAAAACACCTGTCTTTTGCCCAAGCGCGCGAAATCGTCTGGGCCAGCTCGGTGTTTACCACGCACACCCCGGTTATTGCCGGCAACGAACATTTTGACCCCATGCTCGTGCGCAAATATATGGAATCTTACGCCGGCAAAATGGGCATTACCTGGGAAGAATTTTTGAATTTAGGCAAGGAATTACCCTCCTCCTCCACTTACTGCATGACGGTAGTGGCTTTGCGCTTAACGGCGTTTGCCAACGGCGTAGCCAAACTGCACGGCAAAGTAAGCCGGGAAATGTGGCAAAACCTCTGGCCTACATTGCCCGTGGGCGAAGTGCCGATAACCAGCATTACCAACGGTATTCACAGCGCGTCTTGGATTTCCCACGAACTCAACGAACTGTACCGCAAATACCTGTTCAATAACGACCAAATGGGCGAAATTGATGCCTCGGACACCAAAGCCTGGGATAAATTGGACGACATCCCCAATGCCGAACTTTGGCGCGTACACACGATTCGCAAGGAAAAACTGATTGATATGGCCCGCGGCCGCCTGCGCCGCCAGCTCACCCGCCAAGGGTTAGACGTTATGACCGTCAACAAAGCGGGCAAAGTGCTTAAAAAAGACGTTTTAACCATCGGTTTTGCGCGCCGCTTTGCTACTTACAAACGCGCCACCTTGCTGTTTAAGAATTTGGACCGCCTGGACAAAATCGTCAACAATCCGCAACGCCCGGTGCAGTTCATTTTTGCGGGTAAAGCCCACCCGGCCGATACCCAGGGCAAAGAATTTATCAAAACCATTGTAAATATCGCCCAGAACGACCCGCGCTTCAAAAACAAAATTGTATTTGTGGAAGACTACAATATGAACACCGCCCGCTATATGGTGCAAGGGGTAGATGTGTGGCTCAACAACCCGCGCCGCCCCATGGAAGCCAGCGGCACGAGCGGCATGAAGGCGGCCTTAAACGGGGCGCTGACCCTGTCTATTTTAGACGGTTGGTGGGATGAAGTTGGCCCGTGCGAATTTGGTTGGTCTATCGGCGGGGCGGAAAAATACGCCTCCGAGGCCGAACAAGACGCGGTGGAATCCGACGCGCTTTACAACTTAATTGAGCAAGATATTGCCCCCGCGTATTACGCCAAAGGGGAAGACGGCATTTCTCTGCCGTGGCTCTCTTTAATGAAAGACTCCGTCAAACATATTGCGCCGTTCTTTAACACCAACCGCATGGTTAAAGAATATTACGAGCGCTTTTATGTGCCGGCCAACAACGCCGGGGCCGTATTGGCACAGGACGGCAAAGCCGCCCAAGTGGCCGATTGGCGCAAGAAAATTGCCGATAACTGGTACCGCGTAAACGTGGTGGATATTACCCCCAAACTGGAAACGCCTATTTTAATGGGCGATAAAGTGGCGTTTAAGGCCCGCGTTTTCTTGGGCAACCTGACCCCGGAAGACATCCAGGTGGAACTGTATTTAGGCCAACGCGGCTCTTTGGGTGACATCGTTAAAGAAGACGCCGTGGATATGACCTGCACCGGCAAAGAAGGGGACGCTTATATTTACGAAGTGCAAGTTTCCCCCGTCAACAGCGGCCGCCAGGACTATGCCCTGCGCGTTTTGCCCGCCAACAAAGATATTCCCAACGTGCTTACGCCGCTCTTTATCCGCTGGGAAGACTAACCGAACCCTTATAAAAAAGGCCGGAACGATATGCAAATATCTTCCGGCCTTTTGTTTGGAGTATGCGAACTATGCTCAATATTGTACTTGTCAACCCGGAAATCCCCTTTAATACCGGCAATATCGGCCGCTCCTGCGTGGCCACCGGCACTATGTTGCACCTGGTAGGGAAACTGGGTTTTAAGATAGAATCTAAAGAAATCCGCCGCTCCGGCCTGGATTATTGGCCCAACCTCAACTACCGCCGCTATGCGGATTGGGAGGAATTTTTAGCCGTGAATCATCCGCAAGAAGAAAACTTATTCTTCCTTTCCACCAAAGGCACCAAAAGCTATTGGGATGCCCGCTTTGAAGACAACAGCTACCTGGTTTTCGGGGCGGAGTCCTGCGGGCTGCCGAAAGACTTTTACACCCGGTATAAAGACCGCCTGTATACTATCCCCATGACGGGCCCGGTGCGCTCGCTAAATTTATCGTCTTCGGCCGCCGTAGTTTTGTTTGAAGCGTTGCGCCAAAACCGCAAATAAGTTTTCAGTAGTTAGCACATAATAAAAACCCGCCTGCAACATACAGGCGGGTCATTTTTACCTTTCCTAAAAAATGTTAACGGCCCCAACCAATGGCATCACATATCCGGTCGGCTTGTTTGTTGCCACTGTCCGCAATACAACTGCGTCTGGTCACGGCGCCATTCGCCAGCATTATGGACAGCGTATATCCGGCCTTTTTACTTTTTATAGAAAGAATAACCGTACCATAAATCGGCTGCACTTTGAGTGGTTCAAAATGCTGTTGTTTGGCCGAATCCGTCCCAGCGGCCAAAAAATCCTTTATGTTGGCATAAGAGCCCTCTTGCATCATATAATAGCCGTTGGCTTGGTCTGCCGCCAAAGTTAAATCGTTAATCCCCTCCTGTGCGCGGGCTTTTTCCATAGCGGTTTTATATTTAGGCACACTTGCCACCACCAATAAAGAAACAATAATCATCACAATCAATAACTCAATTAACGTAAAACCTTTTTGCATAAAAACCTCCGTATTTTTGGGGGTCATAAAAAACCCTTCTTGTTATAGTATAATTCTTTTTGGCCCTGTTGCCACTTATTTTTTATAAAATAACCCTAATGAACGCAAAAAAACTGTTTTGGCTCCTCTTTTTACTCAACCTGTTTAACTATATAGACAGGCAGGTTTTGTTTTCCGTTTTTCCCCTCTTGCAGGCGGATTTACACATTACAGATACCCAACTGGGCACCCTGGCCAGCGTATTTATGCTGGTGTATATGCTGTACGCCCCGCTGGTGGGCTACTTTGCGGACCGCACCCAACGCCAAAAATGGATTGGCGCCAGCGCGCTTATTTGGAGCGTCGCCACCATGGCTTGCGCTTGGGTGAAAAATTACGCCGCCTTACTGACCGCCCGCGGGCTCATTGGCGTGGGCGAAGCCGGATTTACCACCATTGCACAACCGTTTTTGGCGGAAAACTTCCCCAAAGAAAAACGCGCCACCTTACTGGCCTATTTTGCGTTAGCGTTGCCCATAGGCAGTGCGCTGGGCTATTTGGCCGGAGGAGTGATTGGCCAGCACTGGGGGTGGAGAGCGGCCTTTATGCTGGTGGGCGTGCCGGGCCTGTTTTTGGGGTTGTTGGCGCTGACCCAAATAAAAGACACGTTCCGCCTGGCCCAATCCCCGCGGGATAGGGCGCGCCGGGTGGATTATTTGATATTACTGCGCAACAAAGCGTTTATTTTTTTATGTTTGGCGCATGCCATGGGCACTTTTGCATTGGGCGGATTTTCCGCGTGGTTGCCCACTTATTTCCACCGTTTTTGGGGTTTTTCGGTTTCGCGGGCGGGGTTGGTTTTTGGCGCCATGGTGGTAGTGTGCGGGGCGTTGGGCACTTTTTTGGGGGGCAAACTGGCGGATAAACTCTTAAAAAAGACCCATTTAGCGTATTTTATTACTATTTTTGCTAGTTTTTTACTGGCCTTTCCGTTTGCGGCAGGAGCCGTATTTTGCGCGAAACTGCTTCCGGCACTGCTCTTGTTGGCCGGAGGAATTGTGTGCATTTTCCTGCCCATGGGGCCCATCAGTGCGGCCCTGGTGGCGCTGACCCGCACGCGGGTACGCTCCATGGCGTTTGCGGTAAATATTTTTATTATTCATGCGCTGGGGGACGCTGTTTCCCCGGTGCTGTTAGGCAAGGCGTCGGATATTTGGGGCTTAAAAACGGCCATTTTGTTTTGTTCGTTCGCCGTGCTTCCGGCCTGTTTGTTTACGCTCTGCTCCGCTTGGTTCGCCCGAAAAAGCGGCCGCCTGCGCGAGTATTTAACCCCCAAAACGGAAACAAAATAAATAAAAAACGCGGGGAAACCGTTTCGTTCCCCCGCGCCGTAAATATCAAACGCCGGTGCTAAAGCGCAATTTGCAACTTGCGCGCCAAGGCTTTCAGCACATCTTTGGTGGCTTTTTCCTTGCCTAAGCCTTTCAAGGCCAGGAAAACAAACTCCTGCGCGCGGGTAATATCCGGCGTAAAGCCGAAGATTTCCATATAATTCATAAACTCCACCACTTTCATAGCGGCGGCACTGTCCGACGGGTTGCGCGCAAACGCAAACGCAAGCAAGGTCAGCTTTTCGCTCACCACCCGGGTCAAATCCGCATTAGCCACATTTAAGCCCAAGGTTTTTACGTCTTCCATTAATTCTTCTATGGCGTTTACGTCCAATTCTTTCGCGCGGAACTCCGCCTTTAAGTCACTCGTCAGCACAAAGTCGGCCACCGTTAAAAACGGCGCCGGCAGGGGCGTGCCGATATATTGCAAACCGCGCACCACCGGGTATTGTTCTTCAAAAATTTGGGTGAATTTTTTGTCCGTGTCTTCGTACACTTTATCCAACACCAAATCAATCACCTTGCGCTGTACGTCCTTAAATAAATCCGTCAGCGCGTACACCGTGCCGAACCGCTTGCGGATAAGTTGCGCACATTCGTCATAACGGCCCTTTTCAAAAGCGGTTTTTAAGGAAGCAAACAGCGCCTCTTTATCGGCCGGCACGTCTACCGCCGCGCACAAAAACGCCGTGGCCCCTTGCTGTAAAACGGCAAACGCAAAACGGCGTACTTCCAACGTGACGGCGGAAGAAAGTTTCATTTCCCCATAATACAAATGGTTGGCGGGAGCGCTTAACAAAACCGGCTTAAAATCTTCCACCCGGCAATCATAGGCTTGTTGCGGGTTTTGGGTTTTATCCGTCAGCACCGCCACCGCGTGCTGGGCGGCCACTTTTTCAAGCGGCATTTTTTGCGGCAACACAAAGCGCGTGTAAACCACCGCTCCGTTTTTCAAATCCCGGATATTGCTGGGGGCCGCTTCCAAACGCTTGATAAATTCCGGCTCCAAATCCACGCCGCTCATGCGTTTATTTAACTCCGCCGCCCGCGCCGCGTACTGCATAATTTGCACGGTTTCAATCCCGCTGATTTCGTCAAAAAACCAACCGCAGCTCGTATACATCAGCATAGCAAAGCGTTGCATTTCCAGCAGGCATAGCGCGCCGGAACGGTCATTCCAGGCTTTCTCTGTGGCGTGGCGCAGGAAAAAGCGGTGTTGGGCATCCAAACTGCGGTCCAAAACCAATTCAATATATTCGTCACGCGCCTGCCACGGGTCCTTAAAATACTGGGCGCCCACCGTGTTAAATGTTTTAACCATTTCGTCGCGGAGCCAGTCCAAGGCTTCGCGCAAAGGCTTACGCCATTTTTGGTGCCAACCGCGGTGCATGCCGGAGTTGCAACCGCAATCGGCCCGCCAACGCTCCACCCCGTGAAAACAACTCCACGACGTATTTTCAAAAATCTGCGCTTCATACTGGGGCGGATTTTTGGCTAAAAACTCCCCGTAAACCGTCACTTGCACATCTGTTTTTTCTTCCACATATTTTAAGCAGTAGGCCAGGGCCATATCGGCAAATTTTTGGTGGTGGCCGTAGGTTTCGCCGTCGGTGGCTATGTGCATCAGTTGCGCTTCTTCGCCGGAGTTATAAGTGCTTAACAACCGCCCGGCAAAAGTTTCCCCGCTTTTCAGCGTGTCCGAAAAAGCAATCCCCTGGGAAATCGGCCCGTCGTAAAAGAACAGGGCTATTTTGCGCCCGCTGGGCAGTTGGCACTGGTACGCCCGCTTGGGGTCTACCCGGCCGCCGGAAACATCCTGCCACTGCGTTTGGCCGATAGGGCGCACGCGCGCGCATTGGCCCGGCGCTAAAATTACAAATTTCATGCCACATTCCGCCAATACTTCCAGCGTTTGCGTATTGCAGGCGGTTTCGGCCAACCACAAGGCTTCCGGCTCCCGCCCAAAGCGTTTCTTAAAATCGGCAATACCCCAACGCACTTGGGTATATTTGTCCCGCTCGTTGGCTAACGGTAAAATAATGTGGTTATACGCCTGGGCAATCGCGCTACCGTGGCCGGAAAAATTTTCCCGGCTGAGTTTATCGGCCTCCAAAATGGCCCGGTATACTTCCGGCTCTTTGCGCTCCATCCAGGATAAAAGCGTCGGCCCGAAGTTAAAGCTGATACGGGCGTAGTTATTAATTAAATCGGTTAATTGTTGTTTGCCGTCTAAAACGCGCGCCAACGCATTGGGCGCGTAGCACTCCGCGCAAATGCGGGAGTTCCAATCGTGGTACGGGGCGGCGCTGTCTTGGATTTCTATTTCGTCCAGCCAGGCGTTCTCCCGCGGGGGTTGGTAAAAATGTCCGTGTATGCAAAGATATTTCATATATATATTTATAGCAATTAATGCTAGAATATGCACAGGAAGTGCTTTCCCGCCGTAGAAACCCTTGATTATTGACGGACGGCGGTTATACTAAAAGTAGGGAGTAGTAATTCCCATTATCGCCGAGGTGCGCTTATGAAAAAAACATTTATTTTGGATACAAACGTCTTGCTGCATGATGTAAACTGCCTGCACGCATTTGAGGATAACGCCATCATTATCCCCATGGCCGTGATTGAAGAACTGGATAATTTCAAAAGCGAAGGAGATACCCGCGGGAAGAACGCCCGCATGGTATCGCGCGCGCTGGACGAAATGCGCAAGCTGGGGCACTTGAACGAAGGCGTCACACTGGGCGGCGGAGGCACCTTAAAAATTGAATTGGACAAACCCAACATTTTGCCGCAGTCTTTGTCCTTCAATAAGGCGGATAATTCTATTTTGAATATTGCCTACACGCTGGCTAAAAAAGAGGGCGCTTATAAAAAAGACCACGCCCCGGTAATTGTGGTGACCAAAGATATTAATATGCGCCTGAAAGCCGAAGCCCTGGGCCTGGACGCGCAAGACTACACCACCGATAAAGTAAATGTGGACGAGCTGTATACCGGCATGGCGGAAATGGAAGTTTCTTCCGAACAAATTGACGAATTTTACCGTCACAAAAAACTGCCCATTCAAGACGGTTTATATTTCCCGAACGAATTTATTATTCTAAAGGCCAACGACGGCAGTAAAAAGTCGGCCATGGGGCGCGTGGCCAACAACGGCGAACTTTGCATCCGGCCGCTATCCTCGCAAGAGCCTGTGGCCTGGGGCATTAAACCCCTCAATAAAGAACAGCGCTTTGCCATGGAATTACTGCTGGACGACAGCTTGGATATTGTCACCCTGGTAGGCACCGCCGGCACCGGTAAAACCTTAATTACGCTGGCCACCGGCTTGCAACGCACCATGGACGAAAACGCCTACCGCCGTTTGGTGGTGTGCCGCTCCATTGTGCCGGTGGGGAAAGACTTGGGTTTCCTGCCCGGTACCAAAGAAGAAAAACTGGAAGCCTGGATGGGCGCCATTTATGACAACTTGGCCTTCCTGGCGGACCGCAAAAACCCGGACGAAGGCGAAGAAAAAGCCCACTATCTGTTAGATAGCGGCAAGATTGAAATTGCCTCCGTCACCCACATGCGCGGGCGCTCGCTCCCCGGGCAATATATGATTGTGGACGACGCCCAGAACCTCACCCCGCACGAAATGAAAACCATTCTTACCCGCGCGGGCGAAGGCACCAAAGTAGTGGTCACGGGGGACCCGTACCAAATTGATACCCCGTATTTGGATGTGGAATCCAACGGGCTGACCTATTTGGTAGACCGCATGAAAGGCCAAAAAAGCCACGGGCACATTACGTTTACCAAAACGGAACGCAGCCGCCTGGCGGATTTGGCTTCCAAACTGCTGTAAACACGTTGTTTTGCACTTTACGCCAAGGGCCTACTTTTTGGTAGGCCCTTTGGCCTATATAAATTGGGTCCAAACGGCACTGGTTAAAAATCCGTTTTTTTCTATAATATATAGAGAGGGAGTCTATATACAAAGGATTTGATTATGAAAACTTTTATCAGCCGCGTATTAATTGTCGCTTTTACTTGCAATATTTTATTGCCCAATCCGGCCGTTTTTGCCCAGCCGGTTCCCAAGGGGAACGACGTTTTGGTGGCGCCGTGGAATAAGGCCATTCAAACCCCCACCGCCGGGCAACTGCCGGCCACTACGGATATTTACGGCCAAAAACAAGAAGAATACAACGCCCAGAGCGACCAACGCCGCATTAAACGCGGGTTGGATAAAAGTGACGCCCAAATCAACCAGTTTTTAGCCAATGGCGATAAAAACAGCTTGGTAGATTTCTTAACCAAAAACGAGCTTCCCAAAGACGGTATCCAATTAGGAATGCAAGAATACGTCCCGGGGTTGTTTTTCACCCACCAATCGCAAGAATCGGCCAAAGCGGCTTTAGGCAGCTTAAACAAGCTCTATAATGACGGCCAAGTAGATTTGGCGGATTTGACCGCTTTATTGGGCGCGCCGTCCCCCCAAATTGCCAGTTGGGCCACCGATATTTTACAGGCCGAATTTTCCGTGCAGGACGACACCGACCTGGAAACCTTTTATTTGCTGTTATCCCTCACGCCGGACGTGCAAAAAGCGGCCTTAAAACGCTTAAACGCCCTGGAAAAGCAACCGCTTTCCGAGCGGGATGGCCTGCCCGGGTTTTCCCTGCTTAAAAAAGTAGCCGGCAAGCAAGTGGAATCCCAAGAAAGCGTAGCTTTGCGCGGGAAACTGGAACTTTTACTGGCCGGATTAGCCGCTAATTACCAAACGGTACTCCAACAACAATGGTTCAAACCGCTCCTTCAGTATGAAAACATCCTCAAAGGCGCGGCGGGCGAAGACGGGGCCAACTATACCGTTCTGAACGACTCGTTCCAACCGTCTTTTTATGCCCAACGCAAAGAAGCCCTGCTGAAAAGTATGGACTACTGGCGCACCTTAAAAGAAGTGGTGGATAACGAGCCGAACGCCGCCCGCCTGATGAATGCGGATTACGCCTCCGTAGCGCTGATGAAATACGACGGCGTGGCCGGCTTTAGAAAAGTGATAGACTTTTTGGACAGCCAAAACAAAAACTTAAACGGCACCAAACAACAAAACAATTTAGACCCGGCCAACTTTGCTATCTTAAACACGGTATTTAATAACTTTGCCGCGCTTTATTTGCCTTTGATAGAAAGCCGGGATACGGCCCTGCCCGCCAAGCAAAAAAATGAAATTATCAACGCGCTGGCCCATTACGCCAACCACGGCTCCGCGGCGGTGCAAGTATTGGCGCTTTCCCTGTTATCCAAAATGTACGAAGCGGCCGGCCCTAAATGGACGCGCGGGAAAGGCAACGACAAAGGCGCCAAAGGCGGCCCGGCCTTAAACAAAAACCAGGCCAATCAAGTAGCCAATAAATTAAAAGATTTTTACTGCCGTTTAGATATGGCGGCAGACCGCCCGGTGCTGAACCTGAACGCAGATAAAAACTTGGAAATGCGCACCCAGTTGGCGCAAGCGTACAACCGTATCCGCCGGGACGCGCAGGGTAATGTGGTAAACGCCCAGGCCCCCAATGCCGAGCCGTACATCACCCACAACGGGAAGCGCTACTATATGAAATTGATATTGCAAGCCGCCCCCATAGAAGGCGGCAAGCAACACGCCGCCGGCGGATGGTATTGGGCCACCCGTGATAATAAAATTTTACGCAAGCTCAACCCGCAGGAAGCCAAAGCGGCCGCCGATTATAAACGCTGGGGCAAGTGCTATGTCCGCACCGGGGCAGAGCCCCAAAAATTGGGCTTAGCCGCCAGCGAAAACAAAGACGACCTGATGTGGTTTATTTTATCCTGGGTAGCCATTGGCGGCGTGTTTAACGTCATTGGCAAAGGGGTATCGGCCACCGGCAACGCCTTGCGTTTGGCAAACCAGGCCCGCAAAGTGCCCTTGGGGCAACGCTTGGCGTACATCCGCAGTTTTACCCAACAAGCCCGCCAGGCCAGCAAATTATCTAAAGAATTATCCCAAATGGGGGTGCGGGTGGAACGGGTTGCCCAACGGGCGGACGGCTCCACGGTTGTCACCAACGCGCTGAAAGACGTAAACCCCAAAGGCATTACGCAGGGTTATAAAATTACCCAGCGCTTCCCGGGCGGCAAAACCGTGACCCATAAAATCGCGGGGGAAGTGGTGGTCCGCCCGACCACGGCCGCCGGCAAACTGCCGGTAAAAGCCAACGCCAAAGAAACTATTTCTTCCGTCACGGATTTGGTGGATAAATATGTGACTAAAATTCCGCAAGGGGTATCCAAACAGGCGTACCAGGAAGCCCTGGCCACGGAAAATTTATTCAAAGCCGGGTTGGAAGAGCTGACTAAAGGCGCCAAAGAAGCACCGATTTGGATTGATTTTTCCAACACGTCTTACGTACCCACCAACTACCTGGGGGTACCGTACACGAAACCGGTGCGCTTGGACGTTTTGGAAGCCATGTCCCAACCGGGCACGGTACTCAATGCGGCGCTTTCCAAACCCGGAGAATATGTGTTAAAGTACGTCAAAAATATCGGTACGGCCATGGGCGGATTTGCCGTGGCAGACGTAGCTTTGCACCCGGTGCAGGATATGCTGGACGGTAAATACCAATCCGCGCCGGAAGGCTCCCCGTGGTATTATGGCCCCGTTAATTATTGGAACAATATGGTTTCCCCGCTGCTTACCAAAGGCGGCTATGCCGAAACCATGGGTGCCTCCATCATTTTGCCGTTTTCTTTAATGAATAAAGGGGTACAGGCTTCTTGGGACGCCATTACCCAATCTGCCCCGATTACGGCAAAGGAAGCTCAGCAACAAGTGGAGCAAAACCCGTATATCCAAAAATATAAAAAAGAAGCGGATAAACGCCAAGCCGAATTTGATGAAGATATGAACCGCCTGATTGTGGCCTGGCAAGAAAGCCAACGCAACCCGGACGATATGTCTGCCGCCAACGAATATTTTGCCTTAGTAAGCCAATATGAGGGCAAATACGCCAACAACACCCAAAACAGCTTCAACCAGAAATGGGCGTTCGTCACGCGGTGTTTGGCGGAAGGCATTAACCCGTATGACTACCAAAAACAGGTGGACGAAAACGGCGTAGCACAAGATGCTTGGTTGCAATTCGGCAATTAATTCATACATACACCTCGCGGGCACTTTTTGAAAAGTGCCCGCCTTTTTTTGGGCTTAAAACCAGGCCGCCGGGCTTTTCCTCCACGCCACGCCGCACAGCGCCACACCACGCCACACCGCGCCTGCCCGGCCCGCAGTTTCCTTTTTATCCTAAAATCCAGGCGCCGGGTTATCGCGCCCCAGCAACTATCCGGCCTTCAAACAGCGGCCAGCGTATATGCAGGCGCAAAATATATGCAGGGGCAAAATATAAGTTTTTCCCCCGCACCGCACGGCCTTCAAACTGCCTTATTTTTGTTTACAAAGCCACCAAAAAAGCCCTCTTCCGAATAAGAGGGCTCCTTTTCTAACCGTTTCTAAAGGCTTAATGCAAGCCGCACTTGCAAACGTGGTCTTTTTCGTACAGTTCCAAACTTTCCTTTTCCTGCGGTTTATATTCACCGGTGCGGCGGATAAGTTCGTCAAAATCAATGGTTTTGGACGGGAACATCGGGCCGTCCACACACGCAAAACGCACCTTGCCGTCCACCGTCACGCGGCAGCAACCGCACATCCCGGTACCGTCCAGCATAATGGGGTTCAAACTGGCGTGCGGCTCAATGCCCAGCCGCTCCATTAAGCGGGAAGTAAATTTCATCATGGGAATCGGCCCGATAATAAACCCGGCGTTGATTTTTTCGCCGCCGTCCGCCAACGCTTGCAGGGCGTCCGTCACCATGCCTTTTTGGCCGTGGGAGCCGTCATCCGTGGCGCATACGGTGACGTCGGACACCGCACGCATTTCTTCTTCCAAAATCAGCAAACTTTTCGTGCGCGCCCCTAATACGGAAACCACCCGGTTCCCCGCCTGCTTAAACGCGCGGGCAATCGGGAATACTTCCGCAATCCCTACGCCGCCGCCCACAACGGCTACCGTGCCGTAATTTTTAATTTCCACCGGCGTACCCAGCGGGCCCGCTACATTTGCAAAGCGCTCGCCTTGCGCCAGGGAATTAAACATCACAGTAGATTTACCAATCGCCTGGATAATGACCGTAATGGTGCCTTTTTGCGCGTCCCAATCCACCAGGGTCACCGGCACTCTTTCGCCGGTTTCGTTCGCGCGCAAAATAACAAATTGCCCGGCCTTGGCCGTTTTGGCCACCAGCGGTTTGTAAATGACAAATTTGGTGACGACATCACTTAAATTTTCTTTTACTAAAATGGTATTTTCTTCCATATTATTTTCCCCCTTTCAAGTAGGCGTCAATGCGCCCGGCGGCTTCCAGGCCGTCTTTCATAGCCAACAGCACGGTAGCGCCGCCGCGGATAATATCCCCCCCGGCAAACACGCCCGGCAGAGAGGTGGCTCCGTTTTCGTCCAACTCCAACACCCCGCGCGGCGTGGTTTTTAAGCCCGGCGTATGTTTGGGCAAAATGGGGTTGGGTTTCTGCCCGATTGCCACAATAACGGTTTCCACTTCCTGCACAAAATCAGAGCCCGGTATTTCCACCGGCCGGCGGCGGCCCCGTTCATCCGGCTCACCCAGTTCGTTGCGGGTAAAGCGAATCCCGGTCACGCAGCCTTTTTCGTCCTGTAAAATTTCTTTCGGCGTGACTAAAAATTCAAACTTGATGCCTTCTTCTTTGGCGTGTTCCACTTCCGCGGCGCGGGCGGGCATTTCGGCGGCACTGCGGCGGTAAGCAACCGTCACTTCGTCCGGCCCCAAGCGCATGGCACAGCGGGCGGCATCCATGGCGCTGTTTCCGGCGCCCAACACCACTACGCGCTTGCCCACTTTAATCGGCGTATCCGTCTGCGGGAATTTGAACGCCTGCATCAGGTTAATGCGGGTTAAAAACTCGTTGGCGCTGTATACGCCCACGCCGTTTTCCCCGGGCACCCCCGTCATGGTGGGCAGGCCCGCCCCACTGCCGATATACACGGCATCATATTCTTTCCGTAAATCTTCCACCGGGATAGTGACCCCGGCCAAAACGTCCGTCTTAAATTTTACGCCCATGGCCTGCACGGTTTCAATTTCGCGGTTGATAACTTCGCGCGGCAAACGGAAAGACGGAATCCCATAGCGCAGTACCCCGCCGTATGCGTGCAGGGCTTCCAACACGGTCACGTCGTGCCCCAAGCGTTTGAGCTGGGCCGCACACGCCACCGAAGACGGCCCGGAGCCGATACACACCACTTTTTTACCGGTGGGAGCCGCCGTTTGCGGGGCTTTCAACAAGCCCTCTTTGCGGGCCGTATCGGCCACATAGCGTTCCAACATACCGATATTTACAGAACCGAATTTGGCTTTTAATACACAGTGCCCCTCACAATGTTTTTCTTGCGGGCAGACGCGGCCGCAGATAGCGGGCAAGAGGCTGGTTTCCATAATTTTGCTGGCGGCCTCGCCCACTTTACCGTCTTTCAACAGGGCAATAAACGCCGGGATTTGCACCCCCACCGGGCAGTTGGCCTGGCACTGCGGATTTTTACAATTCAAACAGCGCTCGGCTTCGGCCAGGGCTTCTTCTTTGGTAAAAATTTCGGCTACTTCTTCAAAATTATGCTTGCGCACTTCGGGTGCTTGTTGCTTGCCGTTGTGGCGCGGAGCAGACGGATTAGGCATAAAAAACCTCCTGCTAACGTAAAAATAAGATGGGCAAAAACACTTTTTGCCATTATACTATTTACACAGGGGTTTAGACCCCCTGTAATTGTTGTACAATATATATAACATTATAGCAAAGCAAAAGGAGGGGGACAGTATGTGCAATAAATGTAAATGTGCCGGAGCGGGGCTTGCCGCTTTCTTATTAGGTGCCGTCGTGGGTGCGGCGGCCGGGGTGTTGTTTGCACCGGCTAAAGGGGAAGTGACCCGCCGCAAACTAAAACGCTGGGCGGACGACACCTATGAAGACAAGAAAGAATATGTATTGGAACACGCCGGAGAATTAAAAGAAAACTTAAAAGAACGCGCCGGGGAAGTACGCGAAAAGCTGGCCGAACAAGCCGGCGTGGTACGCGAAAAACTGGAAGAAGGCAAAAATAAAGTCATTAAAGAATTTAACCGCCGCAAAGAAGAACTGGCCGATAAATTCAAAAAAGATTAATAGCTTTCTAACTAAAAAACCACCGTTTCAAGCGGTGGTTTTTAATTTGTATGAATTTCCTTTCCCCTAAACGCCGGGGCAAAAGCACTATTTATTAAAACAGGTTTCGGCCTGTAAAAAAGCCTCTTTCATACTCAACACCGGGGCCGAAAAAAGTTTGCTGATGGCCATTTCGTGATTAGAAACCGCGTGGATAATTTCATCCATTAAAAAGCCTTTATTTACTTCGCGCTCAATAGCATCCAGTACGGTGTGCGGGTCTTTGGGGGCCAAAATGTTTTCCACCCCGCAATGCAACATTTTTAAGGCCGCCGCGCCCTCATAGCGCACGCGGGCTTTCCAAAGCGGAAAGCTGACAATGCACCCTTTGTAATTCAGGCGTTTTTTTAATAACCCGCGCAAAATCTTGTCGGACATCATGGCCTGCGTGTCCCCGTCTATATTTGGGAACGTCATATCGGACGGCATAATGGCATCCGCCCGGCGGAATAAACTTTTATAGGGCATAAATTCCGCATCTTCCATTTGGGCCAGCGTTTTTAATATGCCGCTTACACCCGGGAAATATTTTACGCAATTTAACGCGCCGCCGTTGGAAAGCCCGGCCACAAAATCCCCCGCCAGGCGTGTCACGCACGGGGCGGAAACACTAAACGCCGGGGAAGAATACCCCAAATCCGCCACCGGGGCCAACACCCAATCAATCCCGATACTGCGCGCCATACAAGCCAGCATATTGCCTTTTTTATAAGCGCCCTCGGCCGAGGCATACGCCCCCAGCTGGGCATTGGACGGCAACGCCGGGGCATCCGTCACTACTTCGCGCAAGTCTTCGTCAATATCGGCACAAATTAATAAATGGTTGTAGGGGGAAGCCTCACGCATTTGCTGTACAAACGCGGCCGTTTGCTGTGCGGTGCCGCCGTACACACAAAACCCGCCCACACCCCGGCGTGCCAATGCAACGGCTTCGGCCAAATCACTTTGGCCGAACCAAAAACCGGGGAACACAATGCGGGCGATTTTCATACTTACTCCAAAACGGACGGAAAGAGGGCGTCTTCGGTGCCGGACGGAGGAACGGACAAGGAGCCGTCTTCCACCGGGGCCGGAGCCATCACCACATCCGGCTTTACTTCCGGCAACACCGGGGCGGACAGCCATTGTAAAACCGTGGGGATAAAATATTTATCCAACATTTCGTGCGAGGATAAATCATACGCCGTTAAAAAGGTCACCTTGCCGGGGCCGGTAGTTAAATAAGCCACGTTGCGGATGACACTGGCTTCCAAAAATGTTTTTTTATCGTCGGCGGCCGCGGCAATCAGCACGGCCCCTTTATACACACGCATAGCGGGGATAGTAAGCACATCCCGGGTATTGGTGGTGGGGCTGATTAAGGCCAAGGCGGGCACGTCCGGCGTGAAACTGATGCTTTTGGCCGCCACATTGGCGCCGAGCCCGGCCCCCAACAAGACTGTTTCGTCCACGGTCACCCCTTTCTTTTTTAAGAACGCCAATACCGCATCCACATCCCGCGGCATTTTATTAAATTCGTTATCTAACCCTTCCCGCGCAAAGCGGAAAGCCTCCCCCTCGTTGGTGCTGGCCCCGTGGCCGCGCAAATCAAACGCCACATAGCCGTATCCGGCCGATTCCAACGCCTTGGCTAATTTGGTAAACGCCTCTTTTTGTTTCCCGAGGTCATGCACTAAAACTACCGTTTTATGGTCTTCTTTAGCAGGCTGATACACCGCCGCAAGTTCCCACCCGTCGGGCGTGGACAGCGTGATGGCTTTCCCGGCCAACCCGGCGGCAAATAACGGCAGGGACCCCATGAGTACCAGGGCCCCCGCCCACAAAATACCAAACGCTTTCATTTATCTGTCCAAAACCTCTTCTGGCTTAAACCAAAGCGCAATTTCCTTTTCGGCATCTTCCGGGGAGCCGGAAGCGTGTACGCAGTTTTGCATTACATCACCGATAAACCGCCCAAAGCTGCCGCGAATCGTCCACGGGGCGGCTTTTTCCGGGTTCGTGCTGCCGATTTCCTGGCGCACTTTGGCGATGGCGTTTTCGCCCTGGAACACAAACGCATAAATTTTATGGTTGGGCACGTTGTTAAATTCACCCATCATATATTGGATTACTTCTTCCAAAAAGGGTTTGCCTTCCAAGTTCTTGTAGTGGGCACGGGCTAATTCTTCCGTTAAAGACACTACTTTGGCCCCGGTCATTTGCAGACCGAGGTGGTCAAGCCGGTCTAAAATAAGACCGCTGATGCGTTTTTCAATAGCATCAGGTTTAATTAACACCAAGGTTCTTTCCATATATCTCATGTAAACATTATACCAATATAAAAGTTTAAGTCAATACGCGCGTACGCTACATCCGGCGCCGTATATTGGTATAATGTTTATAACAGGGTGGATTATGAATAACGCAAACAAACCGAAAACCATTCGTTTTGGCATTGTGGGCGCCGGGAAGGCGGGCGCCCTGTACGCGCGCGCGTTAGGGCAAATACCACAGGCCAATCTGGTAGCCGTTTGCGATACCGACCTCCTGCACGCCCAACAATTAGCATGGCAGTTTAACGCCACCCCTTATTCCAAAATACAAGATTTAATCCGCCAGACGGATGCCATTATTTTAACCGTTCCCACGGCCTTGCACCATTCTTTAGGCATGTTCTGCCTGCAAAACGGCCTGCACCTGCTTGTGGGAAGCCCCCTGGCCGCCGATATGGACGAAGCGCGCGAACTCATCCGCACCGCACGCAGTAAAGAGCTGGTCCTGCAAGTGGGGCGGGCCGACCGTTTTAACCCGGCCCTGTTGAAAGCGGCGCCGTTTATCAAAAACCCGCAGTTTTTAACTTTTTCCCGCCTGGGGCCGTACGACTCCCGCATGGCCCATTTAAGCGTGGTGCTGGATAAAATGATTCACGATTTGGATTTACTGCTTACGTTGGTGCAAAGCCCGGTTGCGTCCATAGATGCCACCGGGTTAAGCGTGTTTTCTAACCAGGATGACGTGGCCAACGTGCGCCTGCGCTTTGAAAACGGGGCGGTGGCGGATTTAACGGCCAGCCGCGTCAGTTTTGAGCGTACCCGCCGGATGCAGGTTTTTCAGCACAACGCTTTTATTCAGGTGGATTTTACCAACGCCCGCGTAAAAATTTATAAAAAGGATAAACCCGCCTTTTCTTCCATGCAAGACATTGAGGTTTTGTATCCGGCGGTGGAAAAACAGCCGGCCGTTCAGGCGGAATTAGCCCATTTTATACACTGCATACACACCAGCCGCACCCCGGCCCCCGGCGGGGAAAGAGGTTTCCGGGCGTTAGACCTGGCCTTAAAAATTACCGAGCGTATGAACCGTTTTGATATACCTAAAACCACCCGTTTGCACACGCCTAAGCCGTTGCAAATGGTAAGTGATGCCGCCCGCGCCGCGCAAATTGTGTGGGACGAAACTTTGGGACAAATGAAAAGAGAGAAATAATTTATGACCATTACCCCTGTTGAAAAAAATATGCTTATTGTTGCCGGGGATGTATCCGGCGATTTACACGCCGCCGGGCTCATAAAGGCCCTTAAAAAGCAGGACCCGGCCCTCAAAATTACTGCCATCGGCGGGCGGCTGATGAAGCAAGCGGCAGACGTGTTTTTATATGATTTGGCTTCCCAGGGGGCTACCGGGTTTGTGGAACCGCTTAAAAAAATGCCGATGTGGATGAAACTTTTATCCATGATTCGTACTTATATGGAAACCCAATCCCCCACCGCCTTAATTGTGGTTGATTTTTACGGTTTCAACCACCAGGTGTTGGGGCTTGCGGCGCACCGCCATATCCCGGCCTATTATTATGTGACCCCGCAAGTGTGGGCCAGCCGCCAGTACCGCGCCAAACGCTTAGCGGCGCTCACCCGCAAAATGTACGTTATTTATCCGTTTGAACCGGCGTTCCACCAAAAATTCGGTGGCAACGCCGTCTTTTTGGGCAACCCGCTACTAGACATTATGCCGGATGCCCCCGCTAAATCCTATGCGGGCATACAAAATGTAAAAAACCACCCGTGGAAATTGGGCCTACTGCCTGGCAGCCGCATGAACGAAATTACGCGCCTGACCCCGGTGTTTTACCAGGCGTTCAAAAAAACGCTGAAGGAATTTCCTAAAACAGAAGCCTATTTGTTTGCGTTGCCCAACATGAAAGATGACGTTTTCTTAAATTTACTGGGCGAAAAACCGCACCCGCAATTCCACATTGTGCGGGATGAAAACTACCAACTGCGCGGGCAGATGGATTACCTGTTCTGCTGTTCCGGCACGGCCACGCTGGAGTGCGCTTTACTAGGGATTCCCATGTTGGTAGCGTATAAACTTTCCTGGGCTACCTATAAAATAGCTAAAATGGTAATAAAGGTGCCGTATATTTCTTTAGTCAACATTTTGGCTGACGAAAAGCCGCTGGTCAAAGAGTTCATCCAGCAAGATGCCAATGCGGATGCACTGGCGGCCGAGGCTATGGGGATGTTCCAAAACCCGCAACGCCTGCAACAAATGCACGAAAAACTGCTTAAACTGCGTGCCAGTTTAGGCTCCCGCGGGGTGGCCGAACGCGCGGCACAAAATCTTTTGGAAGACTTAAATAAATAATATGGAACTGCAAGCATTAATTAATAAATTCCGCGAATATAACCCCAACAGCTCTGGCGAGATGATTGCCAAAGCGTACCACTTTGCCCAAAAAGTACACGAACACCAAAAGCGCGAAAGCGGGGAGCCGTACTTCACCCACTGCTACCAAGTGGCGGATATTTTGTTGGATTTCAAAATGGACGAAGATACCATTTGTGCCGGCTTACTGCACGACACGGTGGAAGACACCTCCACCACGCTGGAAGACCTCAAGCGGGAGTTCAACAAAGAAGTAGCCCACATGGTGCAGGGCGTGACGAAAATCAGCGATTTGAAATTTTCCTCCACCGACGAAGAAACCGTGGAAAACTGGCGCAAAATGTTAATAGCCGTGGCCGAAGACGTGCGCGTTATCCTCATCAAACTGGCGGACCGCACCCACAATATGCGCACCATGGATGTTATGCCGCCGGAAAAACAAAAATTTAAGTCTTACGAAACCTTAACTTTATACGCGCCGCTTGCCCAGCGCCTGGGGATGTTTACCATTAAAACAGATTTGGAAGATTTATCTTTTAAGTATCTGCACCCCAAGGAATATACCGAAATCAAACAACAGGTGGAGGCCCGCACGGCGGACCGCCAAGCCGCCCTGGACGCGTTCAAAAAGCAGTTGGAGCCGGCGTTGCAGGAAGAACATTTGGAACACCGCCTGCTTTCCCGCGCCAAAAATTATTATTCCATTTACCGCAAAATGCAAAAGCACCAATGCTCCTTTCAGGAAATCCAGGATTCTTTGGGCGTACGCATTATTACCAAAACCGTGCAGGATTGTTATAAAGCACTGGGCATTGTCCACTCCCGTTTTAAGCCGATTGCCGGCACGTTTACGGATTATATTGCCACCCCTAAAGCCAATATGTACCAAAGTATCCACACCACGGTACTGGGCCCCACCGGGGATATTGTAGAATTGCAAATCCGCACCGAAGATATGCACCGCACTTGCGAATACGGTATTGCCGCCCACTGGAGATACAAAATGGGCAACGTCAAACAAGATAAAAACTTTGACGAAAAAATTAACTGGATTCGCCAATGGGTGGAATGGCAGCGGGATTTAACCGCCCCGCGCGAATTTTTGGAAGGATTCAAAACAGACGTAAACTTACAGCAAATTTTTGTATTTACCCCCCGCGCGGATGTAAAATCCCTGCCGGAAGGGGCCACCCCCTTGGACTTTGCCTACTCCATTCATACGGATATTGGCGACCATTATGTGGGGGCCATGGTCAACAAGCGCATGGTGCGCATGGACTATGTGTTCAAAACCGGAGATGTGTGCGAAATCATTACCCGCAAAAACAGCGAACCGAAACGCGACTGGCTGGAATTTGCCCGCACCGCCGGGGCCCGCAGCCACATTAAACGCTTTTTGCGCGGAAAAGGAGTAGACATCTAATGCCTTATTGCAACCGTTGCCACCAGGAAATTGACGAAACCGACCACTATTGCCGCAAATGCGGCCGCGCCCTTCAACCGGGCACCGGCTTTTGGTATACCCACAGCGGGATTATCCTGCTCATGCTGGTATTGGGGCCGTTTGCGCTGATTACGGTTTATTTATCCAAAGTTATTTCCCGCACCGCCAAAGCCGTTTACAGCGTGCTGATTTTGCTGATGAGCGTTTACTTTGGCTACTGCTGTTGGAAAATATTTACACTTATGCAGGAAATGCTCAATTCTTCTTTAGCACTGCCTTATTAAAAACCCGCGTCACTCCCGCAGATATTTTGTAGAATATAGAGTACCCTTTTAATTAAACAAGGAGAAATGAATGACAGACAATGAAGTAAAGCATAACGTGACCAAACATGGCCAACCGAAAGCGTTATATATGCTTTTTATGGTGGAAATGTGGGAACGTTTCAACTACTACGGCATGAGGGCTCTTCTGTCGCTCTTCATGATTAGCACCGTAATTGGTTTTACTAAAGCCACCTCTAGTAAAATCTATGGTATGTTTACGGCCCTGGTGTATTTGACACCTGTTTTGGGCGGCTATCTGGCGGACCGCTACATCGGCAAACGCCATTCCATTACCATTGGTGCTATTTTGATGGCTATGGGGCAGTTTACGCTGGCCTCTTACGAGCTGATTAACCCGATTCTTGCTTTAGGAACCGGCTTAACGCTAATTATTATCGGAAACGGTTTCTTCAAACCGAACATCTCCACTATCGTCGGGGAATTATATGAACCCAACGACCCGAGAAGAGACGGCGGTTTTACCATTTTCTATATGGGCATTAACGTAGGTGCGTTTTTTGCCCCGTTTGTGTGCGGTTTCTTGGGCGAACCGACGGACCCCATGAACGTATTGGAAGCCTATAAATGGAAATACGGTTTTATGGCGGCCGGTACGGGTATGATTATTGGTTTAATCTGGTATTTGGTTTCCCAAAACAAATACTTGGGCCACATTGGTTTGCGCCCCGTCACTAAAAACGATATAGACGAAGACCCCGAAGAAAAAGCCAAAGCCGAAGCCGCCAAAAAGCCGCTTACGGAAGAAGAAAAAGACAAAATCAAAGCGATTTTTACCTTTGTGTTCTTTGCTATTTTCTTTTTTGCGTTCTTTGAACAGGCGGGCACGTCGCTCAACTTCTTTGCTAAAGAAGCAACGAACTTGACCCCGGTTTTACCCTTTATCGGGCAAATTACGCTTAAAGCGTCTTATTTCCAGGCGGTCAACCCGATTTTCGTGGTACTGTTTGCCCCTATTTTTGCCAAAATGTGGCTTAAAATGGGCACCAAAGACCCGTCTATCCCCAGCAAATTTGGGTGGGGCTTGTTCTTGCAAGGTATCGGCTTTGCCGCTATTGCGGTAGGCGCGGCCTTGTACCAGTCCAGCGGCCCCGTCAGCGCCATTTGGTTGATTTTGGTTTATATGTTCTGCACCATGGGTGAACTGTGCTTGTCCCCGGTGGGGCTTTCCATGGTCACCAAATTGGCACCGCTTAAATTTATGTCCCTGTTTATGGGCGTATGGTTGACGGCCAGCTTTTTCGGCAACCTGCTTGCCGGTTGGCTCGCCAGCTACTACGAATCGTGGAGCTTAACCACGCTGTTCTCTGTACCGGCGGTTATGTCTATATTGTTTGGTATTGTCATGTGGATTATGACCCGCAAAATCAAACAGTGGATGCACGGCGTACACTAATCTGAACCAAGTAGCAGTAAAAACCCGCTTATTTAAGCGGGTTTTTTATTTGTTCTTTCAAGCTGTTATAATAGAAGTTTTTATAAAGGATAGCACCAATAATTTGATTCGTCCACACAAGGTTGCTGGTTGGGCGAATATTTTTTACACCAATTATTGGCGGCTTCGTCCCCTTTAACGGCTGCACAAAACACCCCATCATTATACACATACATTTGAATCCAAAACTGAAACTGCGGATTTTTTACATATAGGGCCTGCATTTGCCCGCCGCCATAGGGTCTCAATCCATAGAGAAAATCCTTAAATTCGCAGTTTCCATTTCCTGAAAAATTTTCCAATCCCAAATCGTCCCATGTAGCAGCCGGAGCCCCATTGGCTAGGGCATATTCCCGCTGGGCATCACGGATGTGGCGCAACTGGATAATAGCCTCCGTGACGCGGGCCTTTAATACGGCATTTTTGTATTGTGGCAAAGCCACCCCGGCTAAAATGCCGATAATCAGTACCACCACTAATAATTCAATCAGCGTAAAGCCGCCTAAACGGCCCATATTTGCGTTTTTCATGTAAAACCTCCTTTTTGATAAATTTTATTTATAAATAAAATTTATCAAAAAAAAAAAACAAAACAACCCTTTTCTAAAAACGCCAGGCAGAAAACGGCTTTTTATACCATTTAGTCCTTGGGTATGCGCGCCAACCGGCGCCGCGGGGTACGCGCAAAAAAGCCGGCCCCTAAAAAGGCGGGCCGGCTTGAAAAAGTTTACAGCTACACATTTATTTCTTTTGGGTGCGGCTCCATTCCAAAAAGTTGCGCCATTGGCGGTTTAACAACTCTGCATCTTCCGGCTTGATGGCAGGTTTTACCACTTGCCCCTTTTGGAACAGCGCCCAAGCGGACGTATCTATATTTAACGCCTGCGCCGCCAAATAGGCCGCGCCCATAACGGTTGATTCCGTTTCCGGGCTTTTGTGCAGGTCGGTTTGCAAAATATCCGCCTGGAATTGCAGTAAAGCGGCGTGATTGGCCAGGCCGCCCGCTACCGTAATGGGGCCTAAATCCACCCCGTAATTTTTAATGTAGTATGCAATATCGGCCACCAAAAAGGCTACCCCGCGCAACACGCCGGCCACCATATCCGCCCGCTTGGTTTGGGGGGAGAAACCCGCCAGCACGGCAGAGGCATTAAAATCCCAATACGGGGCCCCTAAACCGCCCAAGGCGGGCAGAAACCACACCGGGCGCTGTGCTTGTGCGCACAGGTCGTCTAACTCGTCCATTTCAAAGGTAAAGCCTAGTTGTTTGAGCCAGTCAAACGCCACGCCGCACGCATTAACCGGGCCTTCCAAAATAAAATCACACTTGCCGTTTGTGCCGGAGGCGGAAACCGACGTCAAAATCCCCGGGATTTGCTTTAGCTCTTTCCCCGCGTTGTGCAGGAAAAACGCCCCCGTGCCGTAATTAATACTGCTACTGCCCGCGTGAAGCCCCATGCCGGCCATAAACGCCTGCTGGTCGCCCACGCACACCAAAATAGGGATTCTCCGCTCCCGGTACTCATACAGGCCGTAATCTCCGGCCGTGGGGCGGATTTCGGGCAGGCAGGCGCGGTTAATGCCAAAGGCGTTTAATAAATCTTCATCCCAATCCCCGGTGTGAATGTTATAAAGCAACGTGCGCTGGGCCAAGGTGGGGTCCACCGCAAAAACGGCGCCTTTGGTTAAATGCCAAATTAAATAAGTGGCTACCGGGCCGACGGCTAAATCGCCCGCTTTGGCCGCGCGGCGCACCGCCGGGATATGTTTTAAGCACCAGGCAATTTTGGGGGCGGAATAAAACGGCGTTTTATATAGCCCGGTCAGGCGGTGGATGTCCTGCTGGGGGGTCAGCACGCCTTGCGCTTCCTGCGTGGCGCGGCCGTCCTGCCAGCTTAAAACCGGGGCCAACGCCTTGCCGGTGCGGCGGTTCCACAAAACCACCGTGGAGCGCTGGGAAGAAACGGCAATCGCGCTGACTTCCTCTTCCTCCAATTTATCTAACATTTCGTTTAAGAGGGGGATTTGGCTTTCCAACAGTTCCTCGGCGTTGTATTGCGCGTACCCTTCCTGCGGGTGCGCGGGGGCCAGGGTTTCCGCGCGTTTATATAATACCGCGCCGGAGCCGTCCACCGCAAACACGCGCGTGCCGGAACTGCCTTGGTCCAACGCTACAATGACATTATTATTCATGTTCAAACCACCTGTTTTCTTTCAGCAAGGTATAAGCGGCTTTATCCAACGCTTGCAGCTTTTCGGCCGCTTCTTGGGCATTAAAACTATCTTTTTGAGCCTCGCTATCCAATAACTGCGCGCCGCTGTGGCGCACGGCCCCTTGCGGGGTAATCAGCCCGATGTTTACCCCTTCGGACACAAACGCAAAACGCTCGTCCCGGCGGGAAGTATCCAACATATTGCGCCCAAACGCCGTATACGGAACGTGCAGGCCCGTAAGCGCGTAAAGGGTGGGCACTAAATCCAACTGGGATACCGTCATACTGCGTTTTTCCGCCGGGAGCAGTTTGGGGGCGTACATCACCAGCGGAATACGGAATTTGTCATACAGGGAATCCGTCTTGGCGCCGGACGTATGGTCCGCCACAAAAATAAACACCGTGTTATCAAACCAGCCGTCTTCTTTGGCGCGTTTCAAAAACTCGCCGATAGACCAGTCCGCATACGCCAATGTATTTTTGAACCCGGTTTCCCAATCGTCGCCCTCGTATTTGTTAAACTGCGGGAGCGTGCGCGCAAACGGCTCGTGCGTAATGCCGGTAAACACCATGCCCATAAAATTTTTCTCTTTGCGGTTTTTAATTTTATCCGCCGCAAACATCAGGGCCTCGTAATCATAGCCGAAAGGGGCCTTATCCTGGTATTTTAGCAGTTGGGGGATGTCTTCCCACCCGTAAGACTCTTTGGCCCCTAAAAAGGAAGCTAACGCGCACATACGGTAAGAATCCCGGTGGGACGTCTGCGCGAAAAACGTATAGTAGCCGGCATTGGAAAAATTTTTGGGCATGGGGGATAACGCGGTGAGTTCCAGCCCATAGCCGAACATCGGCAACCCCGGAATTAACGGCACGCCGCCAAAAACCGCCGCAAACCCAAAAATACTGCGCAGGCCCGCCGCATACGCATTGGTAAATGTTAGGCCGTGTTTTACTAAATCATCAAATACCGGGGTGACGCCGTAGCTCCCGCCGGAAAGCGAATCCACAAACCGCGGGTGCCAACCCTCTAGTAAAACAATCATAATGTTTACATCTTTTAGCTTGGTGGGTGTGTCGCTTTCCCGCATGAGGGGATAAAGTGCATAAGTTCCGGTTTCCCCGGGCGAAAAAAGCTGTTCGCGCGCCAGGCGGATAGCTTTATCAACAGGATAATCGTTCTGTACGTCCACGCGCCCTTTGCGCCCCACCTGATAGGCCGTAAAAGCACCGTTGAGCGTCAGCGCGGCGGCCGACGGCGTACGCGCGTAATTATACACGTCCGCCACGCCCAAGGATTTCCCGCGCCCCAAATGCCCGCGCACGCCCAAAATAATCAGCAGAATTATGAGTAGCAGTTTGCCGCCCTCGGCCAGCGGGGAGCCGAACTGCGGGGCAAAGCGTGTGGTAATTTTCCAACGGATAAAACAGCACGCGCCCGCAAACACCGTCAACAAACCCACTAGCGGCCACAACGCCGGCCCGAACATATAAGAAATAACAAAACCCCAATCGTGCGAAATTTGCACGATTTCTTCGGCAATATGGCGGTTTACTTTGGGGAAGTAAATTAAATCCGCCGCCAATACGCCCGCCAGCACCAGCATTACGCCCGCAATAATGTATAGGAGCCACTTGGCCCAACGGCGGGAATTAACCGGCAAATTAAGCAGAAAAATCAACGGCCCCAAAAACAGCGCAATAACGGAAAAATCAAACCGCATTCCGTTCAAAAACGCGCTCCAAATTTCCGGCTTTGTTAAACCCTCAAAAACAGGGCGGAAACTTTCAAACAAGGCCACGCGGGCGGCCAAAAACATAGCCGCGGCCAAAAGAACAATATAAAAAGACCAACGGAAACGAAAATCCGACTTTTGCGGTTTTTTTATCCACATAATTTACTCCGTTTTTTTAAGCTCCAGTTCTACGCTTTCCTGCGGGGTGCCCAGCGCGCCCAAACGCGCTTTTTGCTCCGCGGGAACCGTATTATCCGTCAGCAAGGCTTCCACCGTGCTTTGCGTGGGAACCAGGGTTTTGTGCAATAAATTTAAGGAGCGCAAAAGCTCCACCACTTTTTGTTTATCGTTAAATTGGGTATGCGTCAGGCGCTTTAGCTCGGCCTGATAATGCGCGCCGAAATGGCGGTCAAAATGTTGGGCCTGCATAAGCGCAATAATCTCTTTTTTCAATTTTTCGTAATCTTCCAACGCCGCACCGCAACGGTCAATTTTATCGCTTAATTCTTCCTGCGGTGTTTTTTTAAGCGGCGCGGGGGCCGGGGTGGCCTGCGCTTGCGGCAGAGGGGCCGCCGCCGGGGCCGGGTTTATAAAACGCGCGCCATAACCGCTGGGGCCGGTGTATTCTTTACCTGTAAATACAGGGCAGATGTTGCGGTAATCGCACCAACGGCATTGGTTTTCTCCGGGAGTGGGGGAAAACTTACCCGCGCGGATTTCATCCGCCACCGCCAAAACCCCGTGCCAAAATTCCGTAATTTGTTGGTCGTCGGCGCGCTCAAAATACATTTCTTTTAGGGTAGGCAGATGATAAAAGCAAAGTTTTTCCACCTTGACCTGTTGCACACCCGGGTCCTTTTGTTGGACCAGTTCTTTAATGGCGGGGCTCATTTCGGCCACTTTTTGATACATATATAACTGGTCCGGCGCGCGCTCCACCGTTTTGCCGGTTTTATAGTCCAAAATCATCACTTTGCCGTCGCCCAGATAGTCAATACGGTCCAAAATGCTACTTAGATTTAAGCCGTCCGTATCCAGCTTGGACATCATTTCCACAGACAGCGGATGCGCGAACGTGGCCGCGTGCTTTTGGTAATAGGTTTCAATAATGCGGCGGCCTTCCTGGTAGCCGGCGGCTTCTTTTTCCGCACTGGCATAGCCTTTTTTTTCAAAAGAGGTGCTTTGCCAATCTTTCGTAAAAAAATCCAACGCTTGCTGTAAAGTGGGGAAAGCGGGATTTTTTATATCGTAAATGTACTCCATCACCGCGTGGAGCGCCGTGCCGAACGCAAAGTAGTATTTCGGCTTTTCCGGCAACATCAGCACATAGCGGAATTTGTATTTTTGCGGGCACTCTTTATACATGCCCAATTTAGAATAAGAAAACGATAAATTTTTAGCCATATAGACCCCAACAGATAATATTATTTCCATTCTATCATTTTATGACGGAAAAACAATATAAAAAATCCGTTATAGGCGCTCCGCCCGGCATTACCCATAAAAATCCCCGCCGGGTGGGCGGGGAGTGGAGAAAAATACAACACTTATAACTAGTTGCTAAAGCCAATGCGTCTGCGCGGCATTTCGGTTTTAGGCGTTTCCGCTTTTACCTTGCTGCGTAAAAATTTGGTAAAAGGCGTTTGGAAAGTTTTATCCAATTTAGAAGCCAACATCGTCAGCGAGCCTTCATACGCGCTGGGATAAGTATTGAGCAAATACACCAAATCCGTCATATTTTGGGCCGCTTCTTTGGAATAGCGGGTCAGCTCTTTATTCAAGCGGTTGCGGGTGCCGATTAAGCGGCCCTTTTCGGCCATATTGACGGAAACCGATATATACCGTTCGGTATCCACAAGGCGGCGGCTGACATCCAACATCTTTTTATCCAATTTAAGCAAGTTGCGGCTTAAATGGGCTACCAACGCAGTAAACGGTTCGGGCAAATCGCCATATTGGGGAATCAAATCAATAAATTCCGTAAAATAGCGGGGCGAAATGTTGGCATAGCGGGCAGGGTCGGCAGATAAGGCAAACAGCCCGGGGATATTCTTTTCTTTAGCCGGCAGGAAGCGGGAGTTTCTTTCCCGGTACAGCGCCTCGCCGTAAGCAAAAGATTCTTTATTATAGCGTTCCGTTAAATCTTTCAACATAACGGCGCTTTCTTGTTTAATTTGTTCAATCAGAGCCACTTTTTGCGCATGGGTTAATTTATCCTGAAGCATAACCTGCATGGCCTTTTGTTGGTTAATAGATTGTAAAGCGGCAATGTTCTGGCCCGATAATTCCGCGCGGGAGCGCCACACTTTGCTGCTGATATTTACCGCTTTCTTTTCTACTGCCGGGGTCTTTTTAGCGGTTTTTAATATTACTCTTTTAGGGGCGGTTTTTACTGCTTTTTTAACCGCCGCAGTGGCAATTTCGGCCACTTGGGCTTGCCCAAAAACCGGCCCGGCAAGTAAACACAGGCCAACGAGGGCGTACATGATGTTCTTCATAAGTTTTAGGCTCCTTTTTTTATTTTTTCATTTACTTTGTTGTATTTTAGTATGAAATAAAATTTTTTTTATTTTTTCCAGTAAAAAAAGGACCTATTTTTTGCCTGTTTTATTTTTTCCTAGGACTTTTTTATGGTTTTACCGTCGGAGCGGGTGGAAAATTTTTATTCAAAAAAATAGGTCCAAATTCAAAAAAATAGGTCTTTTTTGTTGGAACAAAACCGCAAAACTTTACAAAAAATAAGGGTTTTTTATTTTATTTTTCAAACCGTTTATAACTGTTTTGCGGCTTTTTTATCACACTTTTTGCCGGCTGTTTTTACGGCACCCGCGCCGTTTATGAAGATTTTTTGAATCTTTTATAATTTTTTTGTAAAATATATGTGTTCATTAGTACATCTTTTGCCCCCATAGCTCAATGGATAGAGCATCTGCCTTCTAAGCAGGGGATATAGGTTCGATTCCTATTGGGGGTATTTCTTCCTAATTTTTTCCATTTCGTTGTTGTTCCTCCGGTCGGATACCTCCGCGCTGCCGCGCGTGTGCCCACGGTATACCTCCCGTCGTCACGCCTAGAACTGAAAAAAATTAGTTTGAAACCCCTTGCACGCTTGTAATATTGCAAGAAACTTAAAAGTATTTTTGAGGCGTAAAGATTTATTCTCCGCCGGGGGCATTTTTTATCGTCGGAATGCTGACAAAATTGCTGACAAATTATTTGATTGCCGGCAATTTTTTTATGGCAACAGATAAGTCCGCCGCCCCGGAAAGTTTTTTATATGCCGCGCTTTGGGGCGGTTTTTTATTTTGTGTCCGCCCGGGCCCCTTATTAGTATATTCAAACGTGCCCCATATCATAAAAAACCCCGGGCCAAATAAACCCGGGGTTTTTTCATTTTCGTTCAAAACAACACTTATTTTTTAGCTTTGGCCGGTTCCTGTTTAGCAGGCTCCGCCGTGACGGCCGGCATGGGCACAAACCCGGCCGGCACGCCATACGGGGCTACCGTGGACGGGCGCCACACTTCAAACGCATTGGTAAACGCTTGCGAATAGGAGCCGAACAGCCCTTTGGTAAGTCCGAATAACCCGGTAGGCAACACTTTGGGGAATAACCCAATGCTGGGCCCGGCAAACGCCGCACTGGCCCCCAAAGAGGTCAACGGAATCCATAACGAGGTCCGCGGAACGTCGCTCCGTTCCTCAATGCCCGCCTGGATGTGTTTATCCGTATAGTGGCTGACGGTAAGCGGAATAGCCGCAAGCCCCGTTTGGGAAAGGGAAAATACCGTCATAGCGGTAGTGGCGGCTTTGTCCCGCACCACGGCGGCTTCTGCCGCGTTCAGGCCCGCAGTGCGTGCGGCTACATAACCGCCGCGCACCACATTCATATTTGCCAATTTCTGCAAGGATTGCGTCACGTTGGCCGTACCTACGCCCACCAGTGCAATCCCCAGGAAACCGGGGCTGTCAAAGCCGTCAAAGCCGTAGTGCATCATCATAGCACTGCCCGTCATATTCATACCGTAGGAAAGCATCAACATCCGTTGGTATTCGGAGCCCATTTTGGCCGGGTCTTTCAAGGCCGCCAACATGGGTTTGGCGCGCAAGCGGGTCAGCAGGGGGAACAAAACCACCGTGCCGCTGGTCACTAACGCCACCCAGTTTTTGCGGTTTTCTTTTTGCATATCGTTAATCCAGCCGAAGTCGGTCACTTCCGGGCGGATTAACTGGTTGGCCGCTTTGTTAAAGGTGGCGGCTTCAAACCCGGTAAAGGCAAACGCGGCGGCCGTTAAGGGGAGGAGTTCCTTGCTGGCTAAAATACGCAAGGAGCCCCACGTTTCGCCCCAACCGTCCCTAAACAAGGTGCGGGCATTTTTAGCCAAAATGGCGGAGCGCATGGCAAACCCGCCGGACATAGGCGCGAATTTCATAAATCCGGCCACTTTGCCGATATTCGGGTCAATGCGGGAGAAATACAAGCTGGCTAAAGAGCCGGCGGAAATCGTCCCCAACACCGGGAACGCGAGCGAAAAGTCCGTCGCCCCCGGGGCAAACAAGTTGGCGGCTACTGGCGGAACCAACATAGCAAAAGAACCAATGTTCTTAAACGCCATACTGGTTAATAAAGAACCGCCGCCGCCAATGCGGTCAATCAGCAAGTTCAGGCCGGAGCGGTTAAGCGCGGAAGACATACCAATTGCCGCACCGGATACAAACAGCGGCCAAATGGGGGGCAAGTTGCTTTCGTTTACTTTGCCGTAAAAGCCGGAGGCGCCCGCAAAAGCCATACCGAAAAGCGCCGTGCCCAGGGCCATTTTTACCGTTTTTAAGGCGCCGATTTTCATCACCAAGGGGGAGAACACCGGGGTCAGTAAAGACGGAATATACGGCAACGCCAGGGAAATCATGGTTTTATCGGTTTCCGTAATGCGTTCACCGTAAATGTTTTCAAGCGGCGCAATTAAGCTGGAAGAAGCTGAGCTTAAACTCAACCCCGTAGCAATATACAGCGGGATTAATTTGTTGCCGGTGCGGCTTACATTCATATTAAACCGCAACCCTTGCGGCGCTTGGCGCGCGATAGACAAGAACGGGTTTAACTGCGTTTTGCGCACGCCGTACGAGAACGGCGCCACATTAGTAAGTAATTGTCCGTCGCGGTAGAAGTTCAACGCGCCGGAGGGGGACATTACCATTTGGGCGTTTTCCAACCCCAAATAGGTGTCCGCCTTCAGCGTAAGCGGTACGGAAACCGTTTCGCCCGATTCCAACTGTCTGAGTACAGGCACGGCCGTGGCGTATTTTTTCTCTTTGCTTTGCGGCAACCAATTCTTAAAAGAGAAAGACGACGGTTTTTTATAGGCCGTTAATTTCAATTCAAACGGCGTGCTTAAACCGGCTTTTTCCGCCGCCAAAATAAATTCCGGCATTTGTTGCGCGTCTAAGGTTAATTTGAAATTTTTAGCATTAGCGGTTTGGCCCAAATCGTTGCCGAAACCAAAGGTAATGCCGTTTTTGCCCTGGGTAAACACGGCGCGCTGATAAGTATTTTTACCAAGGCCGCTGACCCCGTTGGCCGCCACCACGTTTAAGGGCAGTTCTTCGGCCGCGCCGCCTTGTACCAGTACGGCGGAGCCTAACTGCGTGGTTTTGGATTTTTGCGCTTTGGGCTCTTTTACCGCCGCCACGCTTTCCAGCGCGCTAGGCGCTTTAATGCGTTTATCCGCACTCACGGTGCTTAATAAAGCCTGGCCGATTTTGCCATAGGCGGCATCATTAAAAATGCGGCGGTCGGCGTCCATTATTTGGGTTAAATTGCTCACCAAAAGTTTTTTGTAAGAACCGCGCGAGAATTTGCGTTTGAGCCACCCGCGCCGCGCAAATTGGGCATTGGCCGCGGCGGTGGCATCCGCCAACATTTGCATAGCAAAGGCCGATTGCTCGGCGGTGGGCGCTTGACCCAACACGCCGGTTAAAAGCGCTTGAACGGCGGAGCCGTCCGTCTGGCCGTTTACCAATAAAGAGCGGTTTTCAAAAGCCGCAATATTCTGCGGTACTTGAACCGTTTTAAGGTTTTTTATATCCGCCGCCAACGCCGCCGTTTCGCCCGGTTTATAACCCGGCAAGCCGGAAATTTTGCCAATTTCTTTAGACAAAACCGCGCGGTAGGCGTTATCTGCATTGAACGTGGTTAATTGGGCCAATTTGCCGCGGTTGGCAAATTCTACATTCGCCCGTTGGGTGGCCGCGCTTAACGCTTCGTTAATTACCGCTACTTGGTTTTCACCCAACACCGTGGGATGTTTGGCCGCTTCCGCGCCGACGGATAACGTACCCGCCGCCGTGGAAAATTTCAAATTTTCAGCCACTAATTTGGACGCCGCCGGCACAAAGCCACCCGGCACTTTTAATAATTCTGCCGTCGTGGGCACTTTGGCAAATTGCGGCATTTGCGCCAGTACCACAGGTTCCATTCCTTTGCGGATACGCACCGGGATATTGCGCAACGTGCGCAAGGGTTTTACCACATTTAAGCGGCGCAGCATAACGGCCCGTTCCGCCACCGTGGCCCCGTTGCGGGCCATATTCATAGCCTTGAACATGGCGCGCCCGACCGTGGCCCCTTTGGCGGCCAGTTTGGTCAAGTCCACCAAACACCATACCAAAATGGCAATATCGCCGTATTTGGCGGCTTTTAAGAACCAGTTGGAGCGGTCTTGGCGCACGCGCTTGGCGTTATACGGGGCACTGCCTTTTTGATAGGCTTTAATAGCGTAGCCCGGTTTGGGAGCGCGCACTTTGGCACTGGCCTTATATACTTTATAGAGTTTGCGGTCTAATTCCAGTTCGCTGTCCGCGCTTAAATCACCCATACTTTGGTTGAACAAGTGGCGGGCAATCGCGCCCGAGGCCGTCAGCCCGGTAATAGATACATATTTATTAAATACGGCGCGGCGGTTATTCCATTCCGCGCGGTTGGCGGCCGCTTGCGCCTCGGAAACAATTTTGGCTTGGCCTTGGGCGGTTAAATACCGGCCGGCCTGCAAATACTGCCCCTGCGGAGCGTAGTTATCCGCACCGCTTTTGCCGCTTTCCAACGCACCCACTAAAAAGGGTTGGATGCCCGAACAGCCCATCTCGTAAATGTTTTTAAGCTGAAAGGTTTTTTTGCTCCACGCCGCACAGCGGTCCACCCCAAATTCCTTTAACATAGCCAAACTTTGCGCACTGCCTTCGTTAGCAAGTAGTAGGGCCACGTCTTCCCAGGCGTTGCCCATGGGGGCGGTTTGGGAGCGGTCTTTCGTCAACGGATAAACGGTATGTTTGGAAACTTCACCCAAATACTGCCCGTTTATATTTTTGAAAACCTCAACCAGCGTGGCAAGGCTGAAAAAATCTATATTGGAAATATCGCGTTCCTGTTGGGTAGCACTGGCAATAAACCCGCGCAACACGCCGTATTGCTTCATGGCCAGCAGGGCGCTTACCCCGCCCAAAAGCGCCGGAACGGCATAAATGCTTTCGCGCTGGGCCGTCATAAAATCTTCTATTAAGTTAGCATCTTCGCGCGAAGAAGAAATCATCCCCAGCCCCATAACGGCCGTCAAATGGGCGGAGCAGTCTTTGCAGTTTTTTTGTTTTAACAGGCGGGTATATTCCCGGTGCAAATACTGTTTTTGCTGTACTGTGAAAAAGGATTTTCCGTCCGCCGTTTTAAGCGGCAAAATGCGCACGGAATAGGAAATTAATTTGCGTTTGGCTAACAAGGCTTTGTCTTTCAGCGCAAACAGCGTTTTTACGGCCGCGGCAACCTGGCGCTCCGCTTCCGCCCGGTTTTGTTTTTCTAATTCAGCATAATAATCTTTGCTTAATGCGTCGCGCTGTTTACCCCACGCGCTCACCTTTTTGCCGGACTCCGCCGCCCAGCTGTCCACGGCGGCCACATTTTGCTTGAGCCATTCGTCCACCCGGTCTTGGGCATAAGAGCCGCTTTTTTTAAGGGTATTGGCGCGGGCCTGTAAATCTTTTTTGGCTTGGGCGGCCATTTCTTTTACTTTAGCATGCTGTTTGGCGGCCTGTTTGCGTGTTTCTTTGGCAAATTCCGCGCGGAAAGCCGCATAAGTATTTTTTTTGTGGTTAACAATCGGGTTAAATAAATTATCCGCCTGCGCTAATTGCTGTAAATCCGCATCCGTCAAAGAGCCGCGGTCCAACCGGGCCTGCGTGTCTTGCATTTGGCGGCGGATGTTTTCACCCGGCAGGGCGGTGCTTTCCCGTACGGCGGTAAACGCTTTCTTGCGCAGGGTGCGTTCTATATTATCGGCCGTTTCTTGGGAAAAGCGGACTTTGCGCCCTTTAGCAACGGCTTGGGCGAAAGCGGGGGTAGTCAAATTGACCAGCAAACTCATGGCAACAGACAGACATGTTAATCTTTTTAACAAGTCATTTATTGCGGGAATATTTTTCATGTAGAGTTAATTTCCTTATGATATTCACAATACAAGCCGCTTGAAAGAGCGGCTGTTATACATATATTTTCCAACATAATAAAAATATTTGCAAGGGCCAAAGGACCTAGAAAACCGCCCGTTTTTATAGGCCCTTTGACAAGCCCTTGCGGGGGTTTACCAATACAGGAAAGGAATTTTGTATAATAATTAAAAGGTTTTTTATATTTATAGGAGAGAGTATGCCTTGCAAAACCAAATCCGTTTGTTCTAAGTTGCAACAGCACCGCTGCAAATACCAGCCCGTGCTGCCCGCTATTCTGCAAAAAGGCCCTGCGGCCGTAAAGGCTAAATTGGGCAAAGCCACCAAAAGCGTGGCGGACCAAGCCACCGTTAAAAAGATGTTCCCCAACACTTACGGTCTGCCTGAAATTACCTTTGTAAAAGGCGCCAATTCCGCCGTGGCCAAAAAGGCCGTGCGCGTGGGCGTGGTGCTTTCCGGCGGGCAAGCCCCCGGCGGCCACAACGTAATTGCCGGTTTGTTAGACGGGCTTAAAAAAGCCAACTCCAAAAACAAATTATTTGGTTTCTTGGGCGGCCCCAGCGGCATTGTGGATAATAAATTTATTGAAATTACCCCGGCCTTAATGAAAGACTACCGCAACACCGGCGGGTTTGACTTAATCCAATCCGGCCGCACCAAAATTGAAACGGACGAACAACTCTGCGCCGCCAAAGACAATTTGTTAGCCAATAAAATGGACGCTTTGGTAGTAGTGGGGGGGGATGACTCCAACACCAACGCCTGCGTAATTGCCGAATACCTCAAACAACAAGGGGTGGACGTCACCGTTATCGGCGTACCTAAGACCATTGACGGGGACTTGAAAAACGCGCAAATTGAAACCTCTTTCGGTTTTGATACCGCTACCAAAATTTATGCCGAAATGGTCGGAAATATCTGCCGCGACGTAAACTCCGCCCGCAAATACTGGCACTTTGTGCGCTTGATGGGCCGCAGTGCTTCCCATATTGCGTTGGAAGTAGCGTTCAAAACGCAGCCCAACGTGGTTTTGATTGGCGAAGAAGTATTAGCCAAAAAAATGACCCTCGCCCAAGTGGTGGATTATTTGGCCGGTATTATTGCCAAACGCGCCGAAATGGGCAAGAACTTTGGGGTCTGCCTGGTGCCGGAAGGGTTGATTGAGTTTATCCCGGAAATGAAAGAATTAATTGCCGCGCTCAACGATATGCTTTCCGACCACGAAGCCGAACTGGCCAAAATGACCACGGTTGCCGAAAAGAAAGAATTTATCATTTCCAAACTGCCGGCCAAATTGGCGGCGCTGATGAAATCTCTGCCCGCCGGGATTGCCAGCCAATTAATGTTGGACCGCGACCCGCACGGCAACGTGCAGGTTTCCTTAATTGAAACCGAAAAATTATTGGTTGAAATGTTGCGCGTAAAACTGGCCGAAATGAAAAAGGCCGGCAAATACAACGGCAAATTTTCCGCCATTACGCACTTTTTTGGCTATGAAGGCCGCTGCGGCGTGCCCTCTACCTTTGATGCCAACTACACCTACGCGCTGGGCTACAACGCCGCCGTGTTGGCGCTGAACAAATGCAGTGGGTATTTGTCCTCCGTGCGCAAACTGACCAAAAAAGCCAAAGATTGGGAATGCGGCGGTATTCCGCTGACCATGATGATGAACATTGAACGCCGCAAAGGCAAAGAAAAACCGGTTATCCGCAAAGCCTTGGTGGAACTGAAAGGCGAACCGTTCAAATTCTTGGCCAAAAACCGCGGCGAATGGGCCCTTACGGAATCGTACATTTTCCCCGGCCCTATCCAATACTTCGGCCCGGAAGATGTGACGGATATGACCACGATTACCTTGGCTTTTGAACAAGCCAAAAAACGCAAATAAGCGTTCGGCGGTCTTATTTTACTGGGGAGCCCTAACAAGGCTCCCTTTTTTATGTTTGCCCCTTACCGCCACGCACCGGGGGAAATTTTATAAAATATAAATATGAACGCTAAAAATTTTTTCTGGTTTATCGTCTTAAATACGGCCCTGTGGGGGCTGGTTTCTTTGGTGTACTTTTTTACGGGGGGATTTTATTGGGATGCCCCCGGTTTCTTTTTTGGTTTATCGTCGGTGCCCGGGCACTTACTGCTGTTTGCGCTGGGGTTAAGCGCCCTCGTGTTGCCCTTTCGCCTGGTGGGCCCCAAAACCGGGGCCGCGGCCGCGGTGGCTTTTGGGGGAGTTTTTACCCTCTTTTTTGCGGCGGATGCGTTTGTATTCACGCAATACCGCTTTCACATTGGGGTTGCTATGTTGGAGCTGTTTTTCGGCCCCGCCGGGCGGGAAATTTTTGTCTTTCCTGCCATTACTTATGTGATGTTGGCCCTGGCGGTAGTGGGCGTGTTTGCGCTCACTTACGGCCTGTTATGGGCGGCGCGCAAAATTACGCTCGGCAAAAAAGCCGTTTGGGCGGTGTGCTTGCTGTGGCTGGGCGCGTTTTTAACATACCACTCCTTACACGCCTGGGGGAAATTTATGTTGGTGCCGTCCGTATTGGCGCAAGTTTCTTATATGCCGTGGGCCAACCCGTTAAGCGCCAACCGCAAACTGCGCAAAATGGGCTTTGAGCCGAAAAGCGAGCCGTACGCGGAGCCCAAAAAAGGCACACTGAATTATCCTCTGCACCCGATGGCGTGTCCGGCCACCCCCAAAACCAACATTTTGGTTATTTTAATTGATGCGTGGCGCGCGGACAGTTTTACTAAAGAAGTAATGCCGCACACTTGGGCCGCCTACAAAAACGCGAATGCGTGGTATTTTACCAACCATTTAAGCGGCGGCAACGCCACGGAAGCCGGGGTGTTTTCGCTCTTTTACTCCATGCCGTATTTATATTGGGATTCTTTTACCGGGCAAACCCGCCAACCTATCCTTATGGAAGAACTGCAAGCCAAGGGCTACCAAATGGGCATTTTTGCCAGTTCCAAACTAAACAGCCCGGCGTTTAATAAAAATATCTTTTCCCAGGTAGAAAACCTGCGGATAGAATCCAAAGGCACTACCAAAGTAGAGCGGGACAGAGATATGCAAAAGGATTTTTTGCATTTTCTGAAAAACCGGGATAAAAACGCGCCCTTTTTCGGCTTTTTATTTTATGATGCCGCCCACGGGCAGGAATTCCCGCAAGGGGGCGATAAATTTAAGCCGGTGGGGGAAGAAATGAACTATTTGGTACTTACCAAAAATACGGACCCCACCCCTTATATGAACCGCTATAAAAACGCCGTGTATTTTATAGACGGCCTTTTGGGGCAAGTATTTGAAACCCTAAAAGCCCAAGGGTTGAGCGACAACACGCTGGTTATTTTGACCGGGGACCACGGGCAGGAAATTAACGATACCCGCCACAACTTTTGGGGGCATAACAGCAATTTTGCCCAATGGCAAACGCAGGTGCCGCTACTTATGTGGTGGCCGGGGCATACAGGGGGGGAAAAGGCTTACCGCACCGCCCATTATGATATTGTACCGTTCCTCTTAACGCATATTTTAGGTTGCACTAATCCGCCCGGGGATTATTCCACCGGCACGGATTTATTGGACGAAACCCCGCGGCCTTATACCGTTATTTCCAGTTATACCAAAAAAGCCATTCAAACCGGGGATAACCTCTCCGTGATAGACAATTACGGCTACTTGGAACATTACGATAAAAACTATCAAAAGCTCCCCACAGGGGCGGACCCCAAGGCTATTACACAGGCATTTAAGGAATTTGCCAAATTTTATAAATAATGGTTGAATAAATATTATATACTTTTAATAAGTTGTTTATATTTTAGGGAGGTTTTTTGAATATGAAATACTTGTTAGACCCGCTTGTAAAACACTATGCGGATTTTAGCGGCCGCGCCAACCGCAAACAATTCTGGCTGTATGCGTTGTGGTTGTGTGTAGTGTATATTGTAATAGGCATTTTAAGCGCCGCTTTGGGTGAAAAAGCCGGCAACGCCGTTATTGTCTTGGTGTGGTTAGCTTTAATAGTGCCTAACTTGGCTATGATTGTGCGCCGCTTGCACGATACGGACCGTTCCGGTTGGTGGGTTTTGATTAGCTTTTTGCCGCTTATCGGCGGGTTAATCTTGTTTGTATTTGAAGTTTTGCCCGGCACCCCCGGGGTAAACCGCTTTGGCAACCAACCCCAAAACTAAAAATTGTCTTTACACGGCCCCGAGTTTTACCCAAAGCTCGGGGTCTTTTTATGTATTTTGCTAAAATAGATATATGAAGAAATTTACCCCTTTTTTATGGCTTGCCGTTTTGTTGGCGGCAAGTGCGTACGCCCCTTTTATGCGGGGCTATGCCGCCCGAATGACGGCCCCGCTACCCGGCGGCCCGCTCACCCCGCCGCAACAAGAGGCCCTTACAAGCGGTTTTCAGCCGCCGTCCGCCCGCTTTTTGCATAAAGTAAACACGCGCTACCGCGCCCGCAAAAAAGACGCGCTGTACCCCGGTTTTGAAATAGATATTCTCCGCCACCCCAACGGCAGTTTGGTGGCCGCGCACGACGAAACTCAACTGCCCTACGCCGTAGCTCTGCCGGATTTACTGGCCGTTATAAAAAATCCGGCAGAAAAAACCTACTGGCTGGACTTAAAAACCCCGCTGACGGACGAAGATTTGCGCTATTTGCAACAGGTGGCACAGCACTTTCACATTTCCCCGGAGCGCTTTATGTTTGAAGCCGCCCCCGGCCCAACGGCAGAGCGGTTAAAAAAATACGGCTTTTCCTTACTCTTGCAAATCCCGGACGGATTTGACGAGGACGGCAACGACCCGCTCCAACGCGCCCAATTAAACGCGCAACTAACCGAATCTCTGCAAAAATACCAACCGCAGGCGGTGGCGGGCAGTTTTGGCAAATACAAGTATTTACAGGCGTACTTTCCCCATACGCGCAAAGCCATTTATTATTCCAGCACCAAACGCCCGAGCCTAAAAAAGCGTTATTTGGCGCAAGAAATGCAAAAAGACCCCACCGTAGTTATTTTTATGTTGGACGAATATAATTTTTAAGGAGAACCCCATGCACACCACCCACATTACGCGCGCGGACGCGCTAAATTTACTCAAAAAATACAATCAGGAGCCGTTCCACTTGCTCCATGCGCTTACGGTGGAAGCCGTTATGCGCCGTTTAGCCGTACAGTTAGGCTATGCGGACGAGGCGGACTTTTGGGCCTTGTGCGGGCTATTGCACGATATAGATTTTGAAAAATTCCCGCAAGCGCACTGCCAAAAAGCGCCCGAGTTATTGGCGGAAATTCAGGCCGAGCCGGAGTTGGTGCATGCGGTATGCAGCCACGGCTATGGAATAACGGTAGACACGCGACCGGAACACGAAATGGAAAAAGTCCTTTTTGCAGTAGATGAACTGACCGGGCTTATTGGCGCGGCGGCCAAAATGCGCCCGTCTAAAAGCACGCAGGATATGGAGCTTTCCAGCTTAAAAAAGAAGTTTAAGGATAAAAAATTTGCGGCGGGCTGTTCGCGCGATATTATTAAAAAAGGGGCCGCATTACTGGGTTGGGAGTTGGATAAGCTGTTAGACACCACCCTTTGCGCCATGCGGGAAACGGAAACCTCCGTACACACCCAAACAGAGGAAATAACAAAATGCGCTATTTAATCAATCCGCTAAAACGCCTTTTTGATTTTCAGGGCCGCGCCACCCGCAAGGAATTTTGGCTCTTTATCCTGTGGCTAATGGTGCTTACCGTGCCCGCGTGGATTGCCATTATGTTTATTTGCCTGTTTATTGGGGCCACGATGTTTAGTGATATGGGCAGCCAGCAAGGTATGGGTTGGATTGGTATATTTATTTGCTTTATATCCTCTTATTTAGCGGCTTTATTGTTGCCGCTTTCCCTGCGCACGCGCCGCTTGCACGACATTGGTTTAAGCGGTTGGTGGCAACTGATTTTATTGGTGCCCTCGCTAGGAGGGCTGGTTATGCTTATTTTTATGCTTATTCCCAGTGAAAAACAAGATAACCGCTTTGGGCGTGTTCCCGCAGGCATTTTGAAACAAACGCCCGAGGCGCCCGCCTGCCAAGGAGCCCCCGCGGATACAACCGGGCGGCCTTGTTAGCAAAAAATAGGGAAAAATTAAAATAATTTTGAGTTATCCCCGTCTAAAAGCTACAATATAAAAAAGAAAGGAGTGTCTGGTTGTATGTCTCAAAAAAAATTTACACTTCGCAGAGCCGAAGAAAAAGATTTAGATATATTGGTGGATTTTAATAACCGTATTGCGTTAGAATCGGAAGGCCACCCCCTGGATTTAGCGGTACTGCGCAGCAGTATGAAACATATTTTGGAAGACGAACGCAAAGGCATTTATTGGTTGGCGTGCGACGGCGAAAAAGTGATAGGCCAAATGATGTATGTGTTTGAGTGGAGTACCTGGCAGGATAAAAACTATATGTGGCTTACCGATTTATATGTTCTGCCGGAATACCGCAAACAGGGCGTTTTCAAATTACTGAACCAACACTTGTTGGATTTTTACCAAAAAAGTCCGGATATTATCGGCGTGCGCTTTTATGTAGCCAAAACAAATACGGCCGTAGTGCCCTTGTACCGCCGGATTGGGTGGAAAGAATCCAAGTATAACTTGTGGGAAGTCTCCAAAGATGACGTCCGGTAAAAACATTTTAATTGTAGACGGTTTTGCCACTGGGAACCAATACGCCGCGGCCGCACGCGCGCGCGGGTTGGTTCCTTTCCATATTACTTCCGGGCTTGAAAAAACCTCCTCGCTCCCGGCGGAGTTTATGGATAAGTATATTGCCGGGCAAATTGCCGGGAAATACGAAAAATGCTTTGTAATGCCCCCAACGCTTGAGGAGGCCGTACAACTCTTAAAAAAATACCATTTTGCGGCGGTTATTCCGGGTACGGAATCGGGCGTAATTGCCGCCGAACAAATCGCCCACCGGTTAGGCTTGCCCGTAAACAACCCGGCACTCCTTTATGCCCGCCGGGATAAATACCTCATGCAAAAAGCCTTGCAAGAGGCCGGACTTGCGCATATAGACTGCGTACTGACCGAAGATGTGGAAACCGCCGTACAATGGTTCAAAAAAAGCGGACACCGCCGCATTATTATTAAACCGCCATGCAGTGCCGGGACCGACGGCGTAAAAAGCTGTGCGAGCGAGGCGGAAATACGCGCCTATTTTGAGCATTGTTATTTGAACCGCTACGACGGTATAGGGGCGTTTAATAAGGCACTGCTTTTACAGCCGTATGTGGAGGGGGATGAGTTAGTAGTCAACTGTGTTTCCCGCCACGGCAAACACGTTTTAACGGATGTTATCTTATACAATAAAGTGCTTACGTCCGGCGGCGTGCCTATGTACGAGGCCAGCCGGCTGATTCATAAATTGGACGAGCGCATACAGCAGGCCGTCCGCTATACGTTTCAAGTATTGGACGCCTTGGGTATTCAGTATGGGTCTTCCCATAGTGAAGTAAAATTAACCGCGAGCGGCCCGGTACTGGTGGAAACCGGCGCACGCATTATGGGCAGTACGCCTGCCGTTTATTACCAGGCGTTGGGGTACAGTTTAATTGACTGGTCCTTGGATGCGTATTTAAGTGATGCCGCCCACGAACGCAACGCCCGGCAGGGCTATCACCCCAAAAAGCATTTTATGGCTAAATTTTTCCTTTCGTTCAAAGAAGCGGACGTGGAAGAAATTACCGCCCTGAAAACATTGCCGTTGCTGTCCTCGTTTGTATCGTGCAATTTTAATAATTTGGCGATTACCAAAAAATTAAAACCCACCGTAGATTTACCTTCCAAGCCCGGGGATTGCTTTTTGATGTCCGAACGCGAAGGGGACGTATTGCGGGATTACGCGCTTTGCCGCTATTTGGAACGCCAATGCGCGGGGTTATTGTACCGTTGCAAAGGGGAAGAATTATCCGCCCGGGAGCAACAATTTGCGCAAGCCCTAAAAAACCGCTCTTATCCGTTAGCGGCCATCAACCGCTTTTTATACGGCTATGATATGGCCTATAAAAATTACAAAAATTCCACCCTGTATATTTTACACCCGGATTTAACCCCCTGCCAGCCGGGGGAAACCGGCTGTATTTATGTAGCCGGGGCCTATATGGCCAAAAAAGCCTACGATATGCCCTGCCTGCATACGGAAAATTTTGTATCCAACCCCTTTTATACAACCGCCTGCGCCAACCGGGTTTTGTTCCCTTTCTTATACAACACCACGGACAAAGCCCAAGTAAACCAGGACGGCTCTTTAACCTTTATAGATGCCAAAACGGGGCGCAAAATCCGCTCCTTTTCCTGCGCGTCTTCCCGCGCGGAATGGCCGCTGACGTATACGGAACGCCAAATGGTGGCCGAACAGCATGTGGCGCCGGATTCCAACGCCTACAACGCCAAATTTACGTTTAAGATAGAAGGCGCGTTAAATGCGGCGCGCTTGCAGGAAGCGCTTAAAATTTGGGTTTCGCGCTACCGTTTATTCCGCTCTTACTATCCCATGGTAAACGGTAAATTTGCACACCGTTTGGCTAAAGAAGTACCCGTCCATTTAACCCGCTTTTCCTGCACGGCGCAGGAAGCGCTGGCTAAAATTGAACAGCTTAATACGCCGTATGATTTAACCCGGGCGCCGTTGTTCCGCTTTGTTTTGTTTAAGACGGGGCCTAAGGAACATATTTTTCATATTAACATTCATCACATTATTGCGGACGGAACCAGTTTAATCGGCATTATTGAAGAATTGTGGAAATTATATAAAAACAAGCGCGCCAAAAAATTCCATTTAGAAAAACAAGATTTTTTGGATTATGCCGTCTGGCAGGAGCGCTACGAAGACCCCACCGCCAAAAAACAGTTCTTTTTGGACTTATTCAAAGACGGCGTGCCGGAAAACGAAATGCCCATCCGCACCTTGCGGCCGGAAATTTTGCCGCACGCCACGCAAGTAAGCCGGGAGCTATTATTTGATGTAAACAAAATTGAAACAGCCGCCCGCCGCTTGCACATTTCCACCGCGCTGTTTATGACGGTGGCCACCTCGCTCACGTTAGCCAAATATTGTGACAGTGAAGACTTGGCATTAGGGATGATTATGAACGGCCGCACCCACCCGCAAACCAGGCAAATGGTGGGGATGTTCGTAAACTCCGTGCCGATACGCTTTCAACCTAAAGTCAATTTAACATTGGCCGAGTATATTGCCCAAAGCGCGGTTATGTTCCGCGGCGCGCTTGAAAACCAAACCTGCCCTTTTGAATTGTTGGCGCCGTTATTGGCCCCCAAGCGTAATCTTTCGCGCAAGCCGGTGTTTGACGTGATTGTCAATTACCGCGGGGAAATCCGCCCGTACGAAACCGCCGGCCTAAAAATCAGCTCTATCCAAATGTGGCAAGCCACGCAAATTGATTTGCAGTTTGAAATCGTGCGCGGCGTAAGCGGCATGAGCGTATCTATTTCCTATTCGGACCAATTATATAAACAGGCCATTATCAACGGTATTTTGGATTTGTTTGAAAAAGTGATAGAGGAAATGACCTCTCCCGCGCCGGAGCAAAAACCATTAGCCGATATTATGGATTTGCCCGCCAAACAAAAGGCCGTTTTACTCAAAAATTTTGTAGGCCAGCGGGTGGAATGGCCGTTGCAGGAAACTTTTTTGGATGTTTTTGCCCGCCGTTGCCAAGAGCAACGCCAACAAGGCAAAACAGACCACGCCGTCGTGTATCACCAAAACCGCATTTCCTACCTGCAACTGGATGCGTGGAGCAGCCAAATTGCCGCATTATTACATAAACAAGGCGTAGGGAAAGGCAAATATGTATCTGTATTAATTAAACGCAGTGAACTAATGCCGGTCTGTGCGCTGGGCGTGGTGAAAGCCGGGGCCGCGTATGTACCGCTGGACGAGGCGCACCCGTCTACCCGCCTGGAATACATTTTGCAAGACACCCAAACGGACGTGTTAATTGCCGATGAAGCCTTACTGCCTTTAGTGCCCAATTACCGCGGTAAAGTAATTACCACCCGGCAAATCCGGCAACTGGCGGATAAACCGGCGGTGGCTCCGGCCTGGCCCGCGCCAAAACCGGAAGATATTTTTGTGTGGTGCTGTATACCTCCGGCACCACCGGCAAACCCAAAGGCGTGCTGATTACCCACCGCAACATTCAACTGCTTTGTTTGGAAACCCGGCAATTCTTTGCCGTCACCGCCCAAGACCACACCGCCACTTGTGCCGGGTTTGGTTTTGATGCCTGCTTGGGGGATTGGTACCCCACGCTGGCGGCCGGGGCGTGCTTGTATATTGTGGACGAAGAAACCCGCGCGGACCTGCATGCGCTAAACGATTATTTTGAAAAAGAGCATATCACGCGCCTGATTATGACGACCCAACTGGGCCGCCAGTTTGCCACGGGCATTAAAAACCACTCTTTGCGCCAATTACTGGTAGGGGGGGAAACCTTAACCCCGCTCACGCCGCCGGCTAATTATGTGCTTTACAATGCGTACGGGCCGACGGAATGTACGGTATATGTCAGCTTTTTTAAGGTGGATAAATTGTACCCGCGTATTCCGCTGGGCAAACCCATATACAATGCGGATATTTATATGGTGGATAAATCCGGCCGCCTGTGCCCCCCGGGAACGTACGGGGAGCTGTGTATTGCCGGGCCGCAAGTAGCCAAAGGATATTTGAATTTACCGCAGCTGACCGCCGAGCGTTTTGTGCCCAATCCGTTCTCGCAAGAAAAGGGCTACGAACGGATGTATAAAACCGGGGACGTGGCGCGTTTTACGTCCGTCGGAAATATAGACTTTTTAGGCCGCCGGGACCACCAGGTAAAAGTGCGCGGTTTCCGCATTGAATTAAGCGAAATTGAAAGCTGTTTGCGCAAACACCCGCTTTTGAAAGATTGCGCCGTAGTGGTGCAGGAAGACAAAAACGGCGGCAAACATGTGGCGGCGTATGTGGTATCCGGCGAAAAACTGGACACGCAAAACCTCAAACGGTTTATTGAAGACACCCTGCCCCCGTATATGGTGCCGGAGTTTATTTTGCAAATCCCGGCTATTCCGCTCAACCCCAACGGCAAAGTAAACCGCGCGGCGTTGCCCAACGTGTCGGAAGCGTATGTGGCCAAGCGCTCCTATGTGGCGCCGGAAAGTAGGGTGGAAAAAGAGCTTGCGCTTATTTGGGGCGATATTTTGGATATTAAGCCGGAAACAATCAGCCGGGAAGATAATTTTTTTGATATTGGGGGCACTTCCCTTAGAGCCACGGAATTGTCTTTCCGCGTGCGGGAGGCGTTCAAAGAAAGTATGCCTCCGGCCACTATTTTTAAGTATCCCGCGCTCAAAGCGCAGGCGGAATATTTGGAAAAACAAAACCGCTTTTCCATGGTGTATGCGTTTAACGAAAGCGGCACCAAAACGCCGATGTTCTTTGTGCATACCGCCAACACCGGCGCCGAGGCGTATGTGCCTTTGGTTAAAAAACTCCCCAAAGACCAGCCTTTTTACGCCGTGGAGCCGCATAATATATTCAGCAGCGAGCCGCCCATCCGCGGTATTAAAAATTTAGCCAAGCGCTATGTGCAGTACATTAGCCAGGTCAATGCCACGGGGCCGTACATTTTGGGCGGCTGGTCTTTCGGCGCGGTGGTGGCGTATGAAATGGCCGTCTTGTTGCGCGCGCAAGGTAAACAGGTGGAACAAGTCTTTTTGCTGGACCCGATTATCAACCATTCGGAAAGTGAAAAAGCGCTCACCCGCCAATTACTGGATACGTCTTTCTTCCAAGGGTATTTGAATAATGACCCGCTGTTTTTGCGTTTCAAAAAGTTGGGCTTTATGGATAAACTGATAGAAAACAACAAAAATGTATTGGAAGATATGTTTGATTACACCCCCAGCCCCTACGACGGCCCGGTGACGATTTTTAAGGCCATGCGCTTGGAAGCGCCGCCTAAAGATGTGGATAAAAAACTGGCCCAGCAGATGCGCAAGTTTCAAATTTTCCACCGCGACGAGCCGAAAAACGGCTTTGACAAATATGTAAAAGAAATTACGCTCTGCCCTATCCACTCCATACATAACTATATGTTGAGGGGAAACGCGCTTGTGCGTATTGCGGAAGAAATTTTCAGCCCCCGCCGCGGGCCTAAAAAGAAATGAAAAATAATTCCTTTTTTTCTTCCGCTTTTTCTACCGCCCGGTTGTTTTTTGCGGTCAATGTGCTGGCCGGTATCGGTTTTAATATCGGCGTGGTGGGCGTAGGTTGGTTTATTATTGCCTCCACCGGCAGCAACCAACTGTTAGGGCTGTACGGGGCGCTTTCGCTAATTAGCGCCTTTATTACCCTGGCCGCGGCCGGGGCGGTTATGGATAAATACGCCCCGCTAACCTTGTTCCGCTTTTGTTGCGCGGGGCAGACGGGCATTTTCTTTCTGACGGCGCTTTTAAGTTATTTCCAACTGCCGGCCCGGTGGCTTATTTACGCATTAGCCGTATTTAATATGCCGTTAATGGTATTGTTTAGCGTGGTGGCGCGCCGGGCGGTGGCTTCTATTTGGAACAATACTTCCTTTACGCGGGGGAATGCGGTACTGGAAATTACCCTGCAAATCGGGGCGATGTGCGCGGCCGTACTGACCGGGGTTTTATACCGCTTTTTCGGGTTTAGCTTGCTGATGGGCCTGGCGGGCGCGCTTTGTTTGGCCGCCGCCTTATTACTGGTTAAATGGCCGATTTTAATGACGAATGAAGCACCGCACTCGGCGCCGTTTACCGAAGAACTGCGCGCGGGGTGGGTTTATTTGGTTCAGCACAAAAACGCCTTATTTTACGGCCTGTTGGCCTTTATCCCCACGGTTATTATTTCGGCCTCCAATACGGTCATCCCCGGTTATGTGGAACAAAGTTTGGGCAAAGATGCGCTTACTTACGGCTTGGGGGATATGTGGTTTGCCGCGGGGGCGTTATTGGCCGGACTGTTGGGCACGCGCTACGAACGGCTGCAAACCCGGGTTTTATTGGGGCTATTTGGCGGCGTGATGGCGTGTTTGGGCGTTTTGTGGCTCGGGCGCCATACCGGGCTTTTTTACGGCATGGTGTTTGCCCTGGGCATTGGCCTGGCGCAACTGCGCATTTTGCTGAACACCCTTTTTATGAAAAAAGCGGACTCCGCTTATTTGGGGCGGAGTTTATCCCTTTTAATGGCCGTATCTATCGGTTTTCAGGCACTATTATCCTACGGCGTGGGCGGCTGGATGGATAAGCACGGGGCGGCCAGCGGCTTTGTGTGGCTGCTAGGCTTAAACGTAATCGGCCTGATTTTATTAGGCTTGGCCCGCTCCCCAAACAACGCGGGGGAAAAAACCTCCGCGGCCAAATAATCCGTCTTGCTTTGCGGGGCCCATTCCCCAAACAACGCTAGGGAAAAACTCCGTTCATTTTTAACTTGAAAAAATCCCGGCCAAACCCCGGGATTTTTATTTGTGTTTTTGAAACCCCCGGCTATGCCGGGGAATATTTATTTTTCTATCCGTTTATTTCTTTTTCCAAAGCGGTAAAAAACTCCGTGGCTTTCATGGGAAAGTACAAATCGCTTACGCTATCCGTATAGGCGGATTTAAGGGTATTTACCTCTATAATTTTGGCGCCGTTTTCTTTGGCGGCAAGCGGCAAACTGCACGCCGGCATTACTTGCCCCGCTGTGCCCACCACCAGCATAACATCCGCCTGCGCGGCCAGTTCTTCACTGGCGGCATACACACGCGGGTTGATACCCTCGCCGTAAAAAACAAAATCCGGCTTGAGAACCGTTCCGCAAAAGCACACCGGGGGGATTTCGTCCAAATTTACATCTTCCGTTTGGTATTTGCGCAAGCACCGCGGGCAAGAAAGCGTATGAATCGTGCCGTGGAACTCCTGCACATTTTTAGAGCCCGCAGCCTGGTGCAGGCCGTCAATATTTTGCGTAATTACGCCTTTTAACAAGCCTTTTTGCTCCAAATCGGCCAGTACAAGGTGCGCCTTGTTGGGGCGCGCCTCGCCCATACTGGAAAAAAATATTTTTTTCATTTCCTGCCAGGATTCCCGCGGGTGTTCATAAAAAAAGTTGATTTCTATAAATTTAGGGTCGTATTGCGTCCATAGGCCGCCTTTACCCGTAAAAGGGGGGATGCCGCTTTCCACGCTTACACCCGCCCCGGTAAACGCCACGCCAAAGCGGGCATTTTTAATTAAATCGGAGGCTTGTTGAATAGTAGACATAAAAGTATTGTAGCACTAAAAAATTAATCGTTCAAATCCGTAAGTACGGGCAGGCGGGCGGTTTCTTGGCGGCGGGCAAAATAAGCCTCCGCTTGGGCGGCGGAAACAGGCTGTTCTTGCACGCGGACAACTTTGCCCGCTTGGTAAACGGCGCGCACCGCGCAGTAAGCGTTTCCTTGCCGGTAAACAATCAGCCAGGCGCCTTGTTTGGTGCCGTCCTGCGCGCTGAACCCGCGCACATACACTTGCGCATTGGGGGGAAAATTCCACGCCATTTGCAAATCCCCGCGTATGGCGGCAACCGGGCCCCAACTTTCATAAAGCAAGGTGCGCGTTTTCGGGGTATCGGGCGTTAAGCTCCAAAGCGTTTGAACCCCTTTAGAAAGGCGGCGCTTGACCGGGGTAATTTGCGCCACTTGCTCTACGCCGTCCGTATAAAACGCACTATTTGGGCAGAAACCGGCAAACGCGCGCGGGCCCTTTCCATAGCGCCCGAGCAAGGTAAGCATGCCGTCCGTTTCCGCACAGCCGATAGGGTCATACAAGCGGCGCATAATGCCTTGGCCGGGGGTACTGGTTTGGTGCAGGGGGTCTAAATTATTGGCGGTATATTCGTCCGCCAAACCGAAAGCGTGGCCCAATTCGTGCGTAATGGCGGCAAAATAGGTGGGGCCGTCGTAAGAATACAAACGGTTTAATTGCCACAGGTGGCGTTGGTCGGCGGGCGTGTACGGCTCTTGGGCGATACGGTTTAACAGGGGGAGCCGTTTAGCCAACACCGCTTTTTGCTCCGCATTTAATATATGTACGGCTATCCGGTCTGTATCCTGCAACAGGCCCGCATAGCGGGGCATTACGCAAATAAACGGCGCGGCGGATTTGTAATCTTCCATATAAAAAGCGGTTGATTTACGGAAGTAAGTTTCACAATAATTTTTAGAAATTAAAATGCTGATGTCCGCCTGCCGGGGCGCGTCCGACGGCGCAAAACAATCCGCCCCCGCCGGGTGGGCGGACAAATCGCACGCTACTTGCTGAAACCGGGCATTTTTTAATAGAGGAATAACGGCGGCAAATTCTTTACCGCGGCCCGCCGTTTCTATTTGCAAGGCTATGCCGTAGGTCCACTCTTTCAGCGCGGCGCGGGTGTAGAGGGCCGCTTCCGGGCGGGAAATATCCAGCGTTTCTTTGGCATCCAATTCCACGCAATAGGTAATGGGCTGTTGTTTGGCTAATTTGTCCGCCAAAAAAAGCGACGGTTTAACGGCCACGTTTTCCAAATGCCCAAACGGGGCCGCCCACGCAAGCGCGGATACACACAAAGCGGACAAAATAAAAAAGATTCTCATACATTAAGTATATCCGTATGAGCCGCACGCCGCAAGGGCCAAAAGACCCATTTTTTATATTGGGCCCGCGTATAGATAGAACACAGCCCCGGAGGCGTACTCTCCGGGGCTGTTTGGTCTGGGCAAGCACGCGGACTAGATTTTTACCAGTCCCCGCGCAAAAACGTACGCCGCCACTACCGCAAATGCAATCAGCAGGCCGGCTACTTGCTTTTCCCCACTGGTAAAAACAACCGGGGCCCCCTGTTGGCGGCGGGAATACACATACAGCGGTATTCCCAACGCTAAAAAAATCACCGCCAGGAACAAATACTTAATGCCCGCCGCATACACCAGCCACACGCCGTACACCGTGCCCACCAGTGCCGTAAACAAGGCTCCGGCCCGCCCGGTGGACGCTATTTTGGCATATTCGCCGTCTTCCACCAGTTTCCACAAATAGCCGGTACTGGCCAAATACGCGGGCAACACCATGACCCCGGTTATGGAAAGCATGGTATTCCACGCATTGTTGGAAAAATACACCATTAAAATAGCCAGTTGCATTAAAATACTGGTCACCCAGAGCGACACGCTCGGCGCGCCGTTTTGGTTTTCCCGCGCGAATTGCTTGGGAAAAGTGCCGTTTTGGGCGGCCGCCGCCGGGATTTCCGCCGCAATCATCGTCCAGGCTAACCAACTGGAAAGCACCGCAATCAAGAGGCCGATATTCATCACCCACGCGCCCCACGGGCCTACCACTTGTTCCAATACACCCGCCGTGGAGGGATTCGCCACCGCGGCAATTTCCTCTTGCGTTAAAAAGCCGTACGGCAAGAGGGAAAGCCCCATATACACCACCAAGCACCCCACAAAGCCTAAAAAGGTGGCCTTGCTGACGGCGGCTTGGCTTTTGGCCCGGTTAGAAAGCACTACCGCGCCTTCTATACCGATAAAGGCCCACAAGGTGACGAGCATGGTGCTTTTTAATTGGGCGGATAAAGAGCCCAGGTTTTTGCCGTTTTCTGCCAAATGTCCCCAAAAGTTAAAGTCAAACTTATCCAAATGAAAGACAAACAGTAAAATCAGGCAGAATAGCAATAAAGGCACCAATTTGCCAATCGTCCCCAATATATTTAATATGGCGGCCTGGCGCACCCCGCGCAAAACCACCCAGTTGAACCCCCATATCAGCACGGAACCGCACACAATGGAAAGCAAGTTATTCCCGCCTGCAAAATAAGGGGGGAAAAAGTAATTCAGGGCGTCCATGGTAATTACCGCGTAGCCCACATTACCGAAGATTTGGCACAGCCAATACCCCCAACCGATTGTAAACCCCACATAAGGGCCGAAGCCTTCCCGGGCGTACATATAAATACCGGCCGTCAGGTTGGGTTTCACGCGGGAAAGCACACTAAAAGTGTTGGCAATAAAATACATCCCCACGCCGGTAATCAGCCAGGCCAGTAAAACCGCCCCGGCGCTGGCCCCTGCCGCCATATTTTGGGGGAGGGAAAACACACCTCCCCCAACCATGGAGCTGACCACAATACACGCAAGCCCTATTACCCCCAGCTTGCCTGCGTTATTTTGTTTGTCTGCCATATTTTTTACCTCCCCCGAACCTCGGGTTTACTTGCCCGATACCGGCTCCGCATACCGGAAGTTCAAAAACCCCATAGCCGTTAAACAATACGCAAAAGGCTGGGTAATGTTTATAAAGTTATGCCAGATTTGGAACTCGCTATGTTTTTCCACCCCGCGGATAGCCAGCTCGTGCCGCAGGGATTTGTTCAGCCACATTTTGGCGTGTCCTTCGGCAATTTCGTTATCAATAGGCGTATCAAAATATTCCACATATTCGGCCGCCCATCCGCCTACTAAATTGCCTTTTTTGTCTTTACCCCAGCACACACCCACGCCGGTAGCTATGGCTTTGTGGTCCTCTATACGCGCGCCGTTGCCGGCCATAATTACTTCCAGCACCGCGCCGTGCTTAAAATGCGCGGCCACTTTATCCACCGGCAAAATATTGCCGAAAAGCTCTTTAGGCAGTACGGACGTATAAGGCACAATGTTGAAGTTTTCTATTTTGGCCTGTAAAAGCGCGCTGTCATAACAGAATGTTTCAAACGGTTGCGGCGGGATGCCGTCCGCGGCCTGCCCGGCTCCCCCGGTAATAAACGCTAATGTCGGGTAGCGCGTCCCTAATACGAAGTCTTTTTCCATAATTCATCTCCTTTTACTGCTAATTTACCCCCCAGTGCGCTTTTCCTTATACGCACCCGGTTTTACAAATTAATTCCCGTACGCAAGCTGAACACCGCGGCACTTTTGCGCCCGCCGGAAGCCGTTTTCGGGTAGAATTGAATATCCGGCGTGATGGTAAAAAACCGCCCGATACCCCAAATATATTGCATTTCCAGGGCGCCTTCCCCATGCGCGGGGGGATAAAACCCGACGTTTAAGCGGTTGTACGCGGCCCCGATAATCAGCGCGTCCTGCGCGTTGCGCTCCAGCGGGTTGAGCCACGCCGCACCCACCGCGTAAGAACGCTTAACGGCCGTTGCCGCACCGCTTGCGCCGTTGGCCCGGGCAAAAACGGCCCATTTTTCACCCAAATTTTGTTGGGCGTTCAGGCTAACGCCAAAGGAATACTCGTCCTGCCCGCTCACCGCCGGCTGATAATACACCAGAGCCCCGTATTGCCCCGCGCCCAAGCGCCCTTTGGGGTTCCATTGGGCAGAGCCGAACGCGGTATAATGCCCGTCAAACGCGCTACGCAAGCGAATGGTTTGCCCGGAAAGGTTGCTGGCATCTTGGTATCCGACTGAAAAGCTCCACGCGCCGGGGTTAGCCTGCACATACGCCCCAAAGCCTGCCGTCGGATAGACCGACGACGCATTTTGCGCCAGTGCGTAATTCATCAGCGCCGTTTGTTGGTTGGAAAGGTACGGCGTGCCGTCAAAATTGTATAGCGGGAACTGCCCCACCGTCACGCTGAGCCAATCCCAGGCGCCGGGCAATGTGTGCGTATAACTGGCTTGTGAAAAAAACTCTTCCGCTGACGGATAATCGTTAAACGCCAATGCTTGCCCGGTGCGGTTTTGCAGGGCAGAGGCCGGCGCACCCCAATAGCGTATTAAGTTGTAATTGACGTTTATTTGCCCGCGGCCCCACGCGCCGTCTTGCCATAAATTCCACGTCAGGTACGGATAGTAGATACTTTGAATGGCGGTTTGCTTGCCGTTGGGCGCAGAGCGCTCCGCGGTAAATGAGGCATCCAACCCCACACTCAGCCCCCATTCTTTCTGCAGGTCTTGCTTAAAATGCAAGTAATCCGTGCCGAATGTGCTGGGCGCATCTGACCCCAAAGTGCGGTGTGCCGCCAGGCGTTGTTCGTGCTTGACGGACGGCACCGCGGTTATTTCGGCCGCCTGTAAAACTCCGGCAGATACCAATACTGCAAAAAACATTCCCCAGTATTTCATTTTTACCCCCTTTTGCGGTATGGGTTTAGCATAAAAATTTACGCCTTGCCCGCACAACGCGCAAAATGGGTTAGTTTTTGGCGACCGACGGAAGTTTTTTCACTTTTCACACAAAATAACCCTTTTTGGAACGTGCAAAAACGGCTTTGTTCAAATAAGTTATAATAAAAATAATGCGCCCCGCGCGCACCATGAAAAAGGGGGAAAAGTATGACTGTTTTATATATTCTTATCGCTTTAGCGGCCCTGGCGGGCACTTTTTGGGCCGGCTATTTACTGGGGGGAAAACCCGCGCAAAACGCGCAGGCGCAAAACGACACCTTGCAAAAAGAATTAAAAGACGCCCAAAACCGTTTGCACTCGGCGGAGCTTGAAAAATCCACCTTAGAAGCCCAAAAAGCGGCGCTGGACGACTCGCTCACCCAACAAAAAAACTTTTTTACCCAAATACAGGGGGAAACCAAAAACGCCATTAAAACCATGGCGGCCGAAGCGCTGAAAGAACAACGCGCGGAACTGGTAGCCAAAAACAGCGATTTATACGCCCCGCTGAAAACCAAACTGGACGAATTTACCAAACAAATCGGCGATTTACGCAACGAAAGCACTTCCCGCCATGGGGATTTGAAGCACGCCCTGGAGCAAACCCGCCAAATGAACGACAGTTTAGCCAAAGAAGCCAAAGACCTGACGGAAGCGCTCAAAAACCCCAAAATGCAGGGCAACTGGGGGGAAATGATTTTGGAAAACGTGCTTACTTCCGCCGGGCTTGCCGAAGGAAAAGACTATGAAAAGCAGGCGTTTTTCCGCGGGGAAGACAACTCCCGCAACTACCCGGACTTTTTAATTCGCCTGCCGCAAGGGCGCACGGTGGTGATAGATTCCAAAATGTCCCTGGTAAATTATAAAAATTGGGCCGTAGCTACGGACGAAACCCAAAAAGCGCAGTTTTTGAAAGCCCATGTAAAAGATGTGCGCGCACACATTGACGAACTGTCCGACAAAGACTACCAAAAGCTGATTAAAGCCCGCGGGCTGGACTTTGTATTTATGTTTGTGCCCATAGAATACGCCTATTTTGCCGCGTTGCAGGCAGACCCCGCCTTAAACGATTACGCCCGCCAAAAAGGGGTGTCCGTCGTCACGGCGTCCAACCTGTTTGCCGTTATGCAAGTGGTGGAAAACCTCTGGCGCATAGAACGCACCAATAAAAATATGGATAAAATTTTAGTCTTGGGCGAAGAAATGCACAAGCGCGTTAAGCTGTTTGTGTCCCGCATGGAAGACATCCACACCAAACTGACCGCCACCCAAAAAGCCTACGACGGCGCCATGACCACGCTTACCGGCAACACGGGCATTATTAAATCGGCCGTGAAACTGGAAGAAATGCAAATCAAGCACGCGGGCACGCTGGCGGATAAATTAAGCGCGGAGGGCCCGCTTCTGCCCACGGAGCCGGATGTCCGCGCCTAATCGTTTTTTTATACAATATATTTAGCATTAAACAGGAGCTTAAAAATGAAAAAAATTATTCTACTTGCCGTGGTAGCCGGGGCGGCCGTTTTGACGGGTTGCGCCAGCACCTCCAACAATACTACGGTTTCCAATCCGCAAATTTTAACGCTGGACGAAGCCTTGCAAAAATCGGCCGAAACGCGCCAAAAAGTATTGGATGCCAAAAAATCGTACGAAGCCGCCAAATCTGCCCAAAACAGTGCCGCGGCCAATACGGCGGCGGAACTGGGCAAAGCGGCCTTGAAAGAAAAAGTCAACACCGCCAAAAGCCAAATTGAAGCCGAAAAACAAGCGTGGAAAGACGTGCTTAAATAGTTTGTATCAAGCATAAACTAAAAACGGGCCCCATACAAGCGGGTCCGTTTTTTTATGACTTCTTTATTATTTGGTGACTTCTTTATTTTTTACCGTTGGCTAAATACTAGCGTTCCTCCGGGGCCGGCGGCGGGGGGAGGATTTCTCCGTCAGGGCCGAGCGGCATAGGGCCATCTTTAGGCATATCCGCACCGTGCGGGCCGTTTACCTCGTCCCCGGGGCGGGCGCCTTTCTTAAAATGCCCTTTGCGCGGGCCCGGCGGCGGGGGCAAAAGTTTATCCTGGAACAACACTTTCAAATCCCCGTTATCGTTAATCACGGCGTCGGTTTTTTCGTCCACCCAAGCCGCTTTGGCGTTTTCTTCCTGCGCGGCGGCAAGCTCTTGTTCCATTACGTCCAAGCGGGCCTTAAAATTATCTAATAATTCCCGTTTGAATTTGAACTGGTCCTCGCGCACTTGCGCCACCAGTTTGGCAATTTCCGCCTTTTTTTGGGCGGCTTTTTTACTGCCCGGTTTAGCCTTTTTATACTCTTGGACTAATTTTTCCACCTGCTCTTTGGTCTTTTTGAACTGCACTTCGCGTTCTTCGTGAATTTTACGCATTTCGGCGCGTTTTGCATCTTTTACAGCCGCGCGGCCGTCTTTATGCGGGTACTCCCCCGAACATTCCGCCCACGCCGGAGCCACCAGCCCCGCCATAAGCAACATTACGAACCATTTTTTCATTGGCCACCTCCTAGAATTCTGCTTCCAGTTGCGCTAAATCTAACGCAAAAGTTTGGTAATCTTCTTCCAAATGGGTATTCATATAAGCCATTACTTCCCGGCTGTCATATCCGGGGCGTTCCTGCCACATAAGCCCGCCCGCCACCAGCACCGCCGCCAGCGCACACGCCACCCACGCCGGGCGGAAAAACGCCTGCCAAAATTTAGGTTTGCGCGTGGTTTTGGCAAACAGCGCCTCCACCACCGGGGCCGGAGCCGCCGGGGCCTGCCCCGGTTCCTGCGCAGCCTGCCACAAAGTTAGCTCGGCCCGGCACGCACGGCACGCCGCCAAATGCTGTTTGAAAGCGGCCCGTTCCTGCGGGTTTAACTCCCCGGCCAAATAAAGCATTATGTTTTTACATTCTTTCATAAATTTTCATCCCGTAAAAATGTTTGTAATTTTTTGATAGCCCTGTGCCCGTCCGCCAACACCGTACCCAAAGGCACGCCCCGCGCGGCGGCAATTTCCTTAAAAGACATATACGGCCTTAAATAAATAATTTCACGCTGTTTGGGGGGCAATTTTAAGGCCGCCCGCCGGATACGCTCCCCCAGCTCCGCCCGCTCCAACGCCTGTAAGGGCAGTTCCTCGCCGGACGGTAAAACCTCGTGCAACGGCTCGTGGCCGTCTTCGTCCGTTTTATCTAACGAAAAATCCTCCGGCCTGTCCCTAAAATAATTCAGCACCCGGTTGCGCGCCGAACGGAACAAAAACGCCTTAAATTTGCCCTGAGCGCGGTAATTTTCGGCCTGTTTATACACGCTTAAAAACACTTCCTGGAATAAATCGCCCGCCGCGCTTTCGTCCGCCACCAAGGCCAAAATATATTGGTACAGCGGGTTTTTATAGCGCAGGACTAACTCCTCAAACGCCGCGGGCTCCCCCCGAACAAAACCGTCCATTAATTCATCATCCGTCAACTGTGCATAATTTTTGGCCATACTTTATAACACCCAAACCCGTAAATTTATTGCAAAAAAATATTTTTTCAAAAATATATTTCCAATTTCCAACAAAAATTATATAATTTTTAAGTTATTTGTTTTTGCCGGGCCCAATTAAAAAATAGGTCCTTTGGCCCTTGCGGGCAACACGCAGAAATTCTAACATATATTATTGTAATGCTATGACAAACAAAATTATCCTTTCTCCCAAACGCTTTTCTATTTGCATGCTAATTAATATTAGCATGTCTATGCGTTTGGGTGAATGCGGTGGTTTTGTAAAATAGTATTTAGATTGATTTTTTATAAACCCCGCTCCTATATAAAAAGGCAAGCGGGGTTTTATTTTTTAAGTGACAGGGATATTCATGAAAAAATTACTTTCTTTAGTTCTTTCTGTTTGTTTATTAACCGGCTCTTTTACTCCGGCGTTAGCCGGGGCCACCCAAAGTGCAAGCGCCCAACAGGCGCGTATTCAAACCGCGCTGGAACGGGCGGATATAAAAGCCAAACAAAAAGCCGTATCTGCGGGCGAAATTTTGCGCACCGCGGCGGCGCTTTCCCAACCGTATGATGCCTACCAAGCCTATAAAACCACCTTTTTAGAGGAGCTTTCCGCCGTAGAAAAAGAGGCCCTGGCCTCTCACCCGCAAAATGCCGCTTATATTAAAAAAGCGGTGGAAGAATTGCGCGCGGAAAAAAACATCCGCCACAGCTGGAAAGTGCTTTCTGCCTCGCCCGCCTATAAAACGTGGGCGCAGGAAAACGAACGCCGCGCCCGCGCTTACTTAAAAACGCTCTCCCGCGCGGCCGTAAAACTGGCGCAAAAATACCCGGCCAAACACCAAAATTTATTAACCCAAGCCCTGCCCGCTTTTGCCGCCGCGGGTGCGGTGGAACCGGCCCAAAAACAGGCGGCCGGAGCCTTACTGCGCCGAATCCTCAAAACCCAAGCCAGCCAATGCCGGGGCGGGGGAAACCTGCAAGCCATCAAAATACAACTGGGCAATAAAACCGCCGCCGCGGCGCAAGCCAAAAAATGCCAACAGGTGTTATCGGCCGTGTATGCGTTGGGCGTTTTGGGGGCGGACGACAGCAAATTCCAAAGTGCGGATGCGGCCGCTATTGCCGCGTTTTTACAGCAAACGCACGACGGCATGATGGGGCCGTCCGTCATTACGGTTTCCGCGCAAAGTTTACTGGCTATGAACGCCCACCGGCGTTTGGCGGCGGAATTGGTGGAAATTTCCCGCAAATTGCCGGATATTGGCCTGTTCGGAAAAGATTTTTCCTTTATCAGCGTGGGGGATTGGGTTAAATTTGCCACCCAATTAAATGGGGATTTTGCCACCGGGCTGGAATACAGCTTTTACAAAAAAGGCAAATACGCCAACCAATATAACGCCTGGACGGATTTGGGGCAATACCTGGCCCAAACCGCCCGCGTTGGGAACGGCGCGCACGCCCAATCGGCCCGCTATGTATTGGATAGCGTCATGGACGATTGCGTTTGGTACGACCGCTTTGGCAACCCGGCGGTAAAATTTAAGCCGTTTGTCACCGGGGCGCTGGCCGGGGGATATAAAATCAACAAACGCGGCCAAGTGTACACCCAATTAAATAAAGGGGGGAAAGTTTCCCGCGTGGACACCCGCCAAAACCGGGCCCGCGCACAAGCCAAAATGAAAAAGCTGGGCGTAAACCAGAGCGGATACTTTGCCGCCGCCTTATTCTATGGCGCCAAGGACGATTTAGACCCTTATACCCAGCTTTACATCAATAACAAACTGGTGGATGCGTACCGCCAAAGCGGCTCCAAAGCTTCGTTCAAAGGGCTTGCCAAACACGCACGCCCCGCCGCGCAAGCATTAAAAAGCTACCGGCATAAAAGCGCCGCTATAACCGTTGGGCAAGTGGCGGACGTGGTGTTAGCCGTAGCCGCGATTGGCAAATTGGCGGTTTCCGCCGTAAAAATGGGAACGCAGGGCCTTAAAACCGGGGTGCGCGTACTGCGTTTGGCCCGCGCCCAAGCCGCCGCCAACGGCTTAACCGTAAGCGCCAACGCGGGCAGAATACTGCGTTTGGGGCGCGTGCAGGCGTACGGGGTGCGCTCCGCCAAGGAAGTCATGCTGGGCAGTGTGCGCAACACCTTAAACATCAAAAGCGTATTGCCGCCGCCCGCCGTAAAAATTGTAAAAAACCCCAAAACGGCCTCCGCCTTGAAAAGCGGCAAAACCTACACCCAACCGGCTGATTTTAAGGCTCCGGCGCAAAGTGTTTCCGCGCCGGCAACCTCCGCCCGCGCAACGGCCTTAACGCCCAAACAAATTAAAGCGCGCGCCCGCAAAGCCGCCGCCAAGGCCAAGGCGCAAAAAGAGGCCGCCATTTCCCGCCAAATGGATAAAGAGCTTATCCAAAAGGTAGCCGAAAAAGCCCAATTAGATGCCGCCTGGAAACAAACCCGCGCGTATCAACTGGAACAGCAAGCCGCCCAAGCCGCGCGCGTGCGGCAACTGGCGTGGGACGCCAAAATAGACAAATGGACTTTCGGCAAAGGCTCCACCTTCTTAAAATTGGCGCGGGATAAAGCCTTCGCCCTGAATTTAAGTTTACTGCTCCAATTTTCCACCCCGCAGGCGGCTATGTCCGTGCGCGGTGTCACGCCGCTAACCACGCTTGCCAAAACGGAAACCGTCTATACGGCGGCGCGCTCCACCGCCCAAACGGCTCATACTTTTAAGTGGGCCCCCACCAAAGCGGCCGCGCCTGTTTACCGCTTGCCTATCAACGCGCCGGAGCCGCGCAAAATGGCCCCGCTTATGCTGGGCAAATGGGGGCAAAGCGCGTTTGGGGTCCGCCCGTCTTGGTTCAAACTGCCCGCTTTCAGCACGTTGGCGCCGTCGCTCGTGCCCGCAAAAGCGGCCCCGGCCCTGGCTTATCCGGCCGCGCGGTTTAGCTTTTTCGGCCGAACCAGCGCCAGCAATAACGGCTATATTTATAGCGGCCTGCCGCTTTTCTCCCTGGGCAACGCCGCCAAAAAAATGGGGAAAGGGCTTAAAAATCTCTTTCCGCAAAATACCGTAGCCAGCCGCTATGTGCTGTATGCCACCTCTTTTATTATGGGGTTGGAAGTAGCCTCGCCCATATTAACGGATTTAGGTATGAGCCTGGGCCTGAATATGGACGACAACAGCCTGGTCACCGTAGCCACCTATCTGCCGTACTTTTTAGGGGCCATGTTGAGTGATGTTCTGCAAACGAAACTGGGGGCCAAAAAGACGTTAGGTTTAGGGCTTGGATTAAACATAGCCGGGCTTGCCAGCGGGGTGTTGTTAAGCGGCTTAAACGGCCACTTTTTGCCCGAGGTAGACACCCAGGCGCATTTTGCCCGCATTTTAGCCTCTATTGCGTTAGCCAGTTCCGGGATGATTTTAATTCAAAACTCCGTGGGAACGGTGCTGGAACATTTAAGCCGCGTGGCGCCGGATTTAAGCAAACTGCCGGAAAACGAGCGTTTGGGCAAATTGGAAAAATACAACATCAAAACGCAAATTTTCCGCTCCGTCGGTATCATTATGACGTATCTGTTCCCGTGGGCCTCTAAAGAATTATTGGGGTTAGATTGGAGCTTTGCGTTTGTTTTGCCGCTACCTATTTTAACCTTGGGGTTAGGGTTATTCTGCTGGGCCAACTTGCCCAACATAAAGAACGAAGCCGCCCCCAAACCCAAAGCGGGCAAAAGCGTTTCCGCCCGCCTGAAAACCGCCCTTAAAAATCCGGCCCGCACTGCGGCGGGTGCGTGGAAAGGCATTAAAAACAGCGGCTACGTCAGTTTGTTTAAGGAGGACTCCACCGCCAAATACTTAATCCCGGCGGCGTTCTTCTTAAACGTGATTGAAGTGTCTATCCACAACGGGCTGATGTTTTTACTGCCCACCATGGATATTTCCGACTCCACGCGCTACTTATTATCCATGTTGCAATTTGCCGGGGCGTTTTTAATCGGGCGTATGATTGCCCCATGGGTATTGCAAAAATTCCCGCGCTACAAAATGACCCTCGGCGGAGGGGTGGCACTGGCCGGTATTGCCGCGGCACTGCCGTTTGCGCAAAGCAACGCTTACTTATTTACCGGGGGCTTATTTGCGGCGGAAATAGCTATATCCACCTTGTTTACGCTGTTATTCGGCGCGGCCGCCAAAAACCCCAAAACGCAGGGGCGCACGGTATCTTTGATTATTGCCTCGGCCATTTCCTGCGCGTTTGGCCCGCTGTGGTTAGCCAACGCCGGCCAATGGGCGCTGACGCACGGCATTTTAGGGGAGCGCGCCGCCATGGCCGCCGCGTTAATTGCGGCCCCGCTGATAATGACGGTGCTGTCCTTCTTAATGCTGTATAAATTGGAATCCTCGGCCGTCAAAAAAGCAAAACAGGCGACCCCTAAAAAATAAATACCTTACCAGTACGAACCCCCGCCACCCAGCGGGGGTTTTTTATGATGTGGCCGCCAGGGCCCGGCTCAAGGTTCCGCAGGGCCGGTTCCACTTGCCGCGGGAGGGAATTTATCCGCCATTTCTCTGCCCAAGCGCGCGGCCCAAACCACGCGCCAGCCTCCCTTATTCAACGCATGCCGCCACCGTTTTCAATAGGCATAACAAGCCCAAACCTATTTCCACGCGCCCGCCGCCCTTGTTTACAGGGCATAAAAAAACCGGGCCTATACCAGCACCCGGTTATTTTGTCGGCAGAAATTTTATTCGTAGCGTAAAGCATCTATCGGGGTAAGTTTAGAGGCTTTATACGCGGGGTAATACCCAAAAAACACGCCGGTAGCGGCCGAAAACCCCACGGAAAGCAAAATAGACCACACGCTTAATTCTGCCGGAATGGACGAGGAGTGCGAGGCCACAAACAACGTAATGCCCACCCCCAGTACCACGCCTATCAACCCGCCGATACAAGACAGCGTGACGGCCTCGGCCAAAAATTGCAGGCGGATGTCGGCACTGGTGGCCCCAATGGCCATACGAATCCCAATTTCGCGCGTGCGCTCCGTGACGGACACCAACATAATGTTCATTACCCCAATGCCGCCCACCAATAAGGAAACCGCCCCAATCACCCCCAGTAAAAGGCTCATGGTTTTGCTGGCACTTTTGGCTTCTTCCACAAACGAAGCAAAATCGTCCAGTTGGAAGTCGTCCTCGGCAAGCGGGTGGATATGGTGCGTATTGCGCACGGCGTTTTCTATACCTTTTTTAGTGGTTTCTATGGTGTTAAAATCCTGCACGCGGATAATCACGCGGTCCAACGCGTGGCGGTTGGAGCTGTTCCACCCGGTGTTCATTTTTACTTTGCCGGTGGTATAGGGGATTAAGGCTCCTTCGTCCATATCAAAGCCCATGCCGCCCTGGCCGTTTTTCTTCATTACCCCTACTACCTTAAACGGAATCTCATTGAGTACTACCGTCCGGCCCACGGGGTCCACATCATTAAAAATGGTTGTGGCGGTGCTGGCCCCCAGTACAATTACTTGCGCATAAGCGGAAACTTCTTTTTGTGTAAAATGGCGTCCGGCGTCCAACTGCCAATCGTACGTCTTAAAAATATCCGTATCCGTGGCTAAAATACCCACAGAAGTAGATGTATAGCCGTATTTTACATCAAAGCCGGAATTAATATACGGCGCGGCGCTGGCCACGCCCGGCACTTTGCGGATAGCTTCCACATCTTTTATGGTAATATCTTTGGGGGAAGTAATGGAAGAATCCCACGGTTGGCGCAAATACAAAATGTTAGTGCCAAAGCGGGAAAACCGCTCCGCCATACTCTTTTGTGTGCCGGAGCCTACCGCCAACATGGTAATTACCGCCGCCACGCCAATTACAATACCCAAACTGGTCAGCGCGGCGCGCATTTTATTGGCCGCGATGGCTTTTAGCGAAAGGCGGCAAATGGAATAAAAAGTATCAAACATTATTTCCTCTCGTCACTTATTTTTTGGCCGTCCTTAAACTTAATCAGGCGGCCGGCATATTCGGCAATGTCCGGCTCGTGCGTAATTAAAATAATGGTTTTGCCCATTTCTTTATTCAGCCGGGTAAACAGTTCCATTACCTCAATACTCATTTTGGTATCCAGGTTTCCGGTGGGTTCGTCGGCAAAAATAATGGGCGCGTCACACACCAAAGAGCGCGCAATCGCCACGCGCTGTTGTTGCCCGCCGGAAAGTTGGTTGGGCAAGTGGAACGCGCGCTCCGCCAACCCCACCGCTTTTAAGGCGGCAAGCGCTTTTTCGCGCCGCAAGTGCATGGGCGTATGGTTATAAATCATGGGCAGTTCCACATTTTCCACCGCCGTAGTGCGTTTAATCAGGTTGAACCCCTGGAACACAAAGCCGATTTTGCGGTTGCGCACCCCGGCCAATTTGGATAGTTCCGTTGCCGTCACGTCTATCCCGTCTAACAGATAGGTGCCGCTGGTGGGTTTATCCAAACAACCCAAAATGTTCATAAACGTAGATTTGCCGGAGCCGCTGGGCCCCATGACGGCCACAAACTCGCCGCGTTCCACGCTTACGCTTACGTCGTTAAGCGCGCGGACTTCCACCTCACCCAGTTTATAAATCTTAAATAAATTGCGTGTATCAATCAGAGCCATTAGCGCCTCCGGGGCGGGCGGGGCATAAAAAACCCGCTGGAAATATTCGTTTCCACGGCTTCCCAAATAACTACGCGGTCGTTTTCGGTCAATTCGCCGGAAACTTCCGTCTTATTATCGCCGATAATCCCCATTTTTACACTTACGCGGCGCGGTTGCATAGCACCTTTATCCAATATCCAAACGCCGGTATCGTTGAATTTTTCCATATTAAACGAGGGGGAAAACCGCAACGCCTCGTTAGGTACTAAAAGTACACCTTTTTTATCCTGCGCTTTAATGGAGATAGTGGCCGTCATACCGGGCATAAATTTGCCGGCCGTATTATCCACATCAATTACCACGGTATAAGTAGTGGACGACGAAGAAGACGAACCATAGCCGGACGAAGAGGACGAGGACGACGAAGAAGACGAATAATTCGTGCGCACCTGCCGCACCGTGCCGTGGAAGGTTTGGTCCGGGTAGCCGTCCAACGTAAAATCGGCCACTAAACCGGCGGTAATTTTTACCACGTCCGCTTCGGACACTTTGGCCTCAATTTGCATTTTGGTTAAGTCCTGCGCCAATGTGAACATTTCCGGCGTGGAATAGCCGGACGTTAAGGATTGCCCTTCGCTAACCAGTTTCGTCAGCACAATGCCGTCATACGGCGCCACAATTTTGGTATTGGATAAATCCTTTTTTGCGCGGTCTAACTGGGCCTGCGCCTGAATAACGGAGGATTCGGCCGAGTTGAGCGAGCTTTTGGCGTTTACATAGGCCAGTTCGTATTCTTCCAAACTGGATTTAGACACATAATTTTTGGCGTATAAATCTTTATAGCGGTCACGGTTTAACTGGGCTAAATGATAAGACATTTTGGCCGATTCCAAACTTTCCTTGGCGGAAGAGAGCGTGGCTTTGGCCTGGTCGTAATCCGCCTGAACTTGGGTGGGGTCAATTTCCGCCAGCAAATCGCCTTTTTTAACGCGGGAATTGTAATCCACATAAATTTTTAATACTTCGCCGGATACCAACGCGCCTACTTGCGTGGTGGTAATAGGCGCCAGCGGGCCGGAGGCTTCCACCACGTCCGTAATATCGCCCTTTTCCACTTGGGCAGTGTCATACTGAAAAATAGATGGTCTGTTATGTAGCCGGCTCCAGGCAAACCACCCGCCGCCGATTAAAACCGCCACGATAAGCAGTTTTATAAAAATATTTTTTTGTACAAACCATTTCCAGCACGCAACCGGAAAGTGAAGAATTTTTTTCATACTATTTAGTCCCCATTGCTTGTTTAAGTTCGGCTACTGCGGTAGCATAATCATAACGGGCGGTTAAGTAGCTTAGTTCCGCATCCGTATAAGAAACTTCGGCGTCTTTTAGTTCAATAATATCGCCGATACCCTCGTTATAACGGCCTTGGGCCAAGTCTAAATTTTCCTTGGCTTTTTGCACGTTTAATTGGGCGATTGGCACGCTGTCGCCCGCTTCCTGCAACTTCAAATAGGCGCTCTGTACCTGCAAAAATACATCATTCATTAAACTGCGGTCTTGGTTTAACGCTCCCGCTAAAGAAATTTTAGCCTGTTTCACCCCGTTATACGTTTGGAGCGCATTAAATAAAGGCAATTCCACCGCGGCTAAAAGTTTGGTGTTTTCGTTATCCAAATAAAAATCGTCGCCGCTTTTGCTAAAACCGGCCGAAAAAGAAAATGTGGGCCAATACCCCGCTTTGGCTTGATTAAGTTTAATGCGGCTGATTTTAAGCCCGGTTTGGGAGGACAGCACGTCCGGCCGTTGGGCATACGCCGTGCGGACGGCTTCTTCCAGCGTAATTTGGAAGGGCGTTTCGTCTATTTGGCTGTCCAATACCAAGGTGTTGCCCGCCGTCACGCCCATAGCGTTTGCCAAATTGGCCGAAGACGTATTAACCAAATTTTTGGCGCGGATGAGCCGCAAATCTTCGTTATTTAAGTTTACTTCGGCGGTAGTCACGTCCACTTTGGGGCGCAGGCCGTTTTCAAAATAGGCTTGGGCGCGGTTGTATTGGTCTTGGTACAAATCACGCGCTTTGGTGCGTATTTCCACCGCTTTTTGGGCGGAAAGCAACGTGTAAAATTTGCTTTTTACATTACTGGCTACTTCCTGCTCGGCCTTTTCCAAAGCCAATTTGGCCTGCTCCAACGCCAAATTAGCCGTTTTTACGTTGCGCGCCAAATCCGTAATGCCGCTGATGGTTAAAGATGCTTCCACATAAGAAGACGCGGAGCCGTGGTCCGTACGGGCATGGCCCGGCAGTTTGGTCACGTTATAATCCTGCTGGGCGCCCGCCGTGGCGGTGGGCAAAAATTTGCTTTTCGCCAAGCTGACGCTTACCGCCGCATCTGCTACATTTAGCCGCGCGCTGATTAAGGAGGGGTTGTTTTCCATGGCAATTTCCAAACAACGCGCTAGCGTAAGCGTTGCGTCAAGGCCGGTAATTTCCTTACCGTCCGCCCCCAATGCCGCCGGGAACTCCGCTTGCGGCCGGGCGGAACTGTCCGCCGCCGGAAGGGGGGAAATAACAGCCCCTTGCGCGCCGCCGCAAAGGCCGGCTAAAATAAGGCCGGATAAATAAAGGTTTTTCAAAATATTCATAGTCTTTATTATTATATAAATTATGCCACCCGCTACGGTGGTTTTTGGGGCCCTTAAAAAAGCCCGCAGGTATAAAACACAAAAGGGCGCATTTTTATTGCAAATTTTTTCAAATGCGGGCAAAACGCCCGGCAAACAGGTTCGCACGGCAGGGGCCTGTTTTATTATAATATAAGTATGTGGAAAACCATTTTATTACTCACCGCCTCCAACCTGTTTATGACGGTTGCCTGGTACGGGCACTTAAAACATAAAGATAAAGCCCTTTGGCTGGTTATTTTAGCCAGTTGGGGGATTGCCTTTTTTGAATACTGCCTGCAAGTGCCGGCTAACCGTATCGGCAGCGGTTATTTTACCGTCACCCAATTAAAAGTAATGCAGGAAGTCATCACGTTAAGCGTGTTTACGGGCTTTTCCGTTCTGTATTTTAAGGAAACGTTCAAATGGAACCACCTGGCAGGCTTTTTATGCTTGGTGGCGGCTGTATTTTTTATCTTCAAAAAATGGTAGGATAAATTACCATGAAAAATAAACACAAATTATTTATTAAAATGGCGGAACTGGTGGCGGACCAATCCACCTGTTGCCGGCTGAATGTAGGCGCGGTACTGGTAAAAGATAACCGCGTGATAAGCATTGGTTTTAACGGCACGCCCACCGGCCAACAGCATTGTGAGGAACATTTTACCAAAGTGTATAAAGACCACTATGCCGATAAATACCCCACTTATGCGGATTTTGTGGCCAGCCGGGATTTTTACGATTTACACGGCAAGTGGTCCATTTCCAACGAACTCCACGCCGAACAAAACGCGATTGCCTTTGCGGCCAAAAACGGCATTTCCACCGCCGGGGCCGCCGTTTATGTGACGTGGTCCCCCTGCGTACACTGCGCCAAAGTAATTGTAAGCGCGGGTATCAAACAAGTTTATTACTTAAATAAATACGACCGCAGCCAGGAAGGCATTGTATTTTTGGAAAAAAACGGGATTGAATGCCGCCAATTAACGGCGGAAGACTTAAAATAACCGTTCTTTTACCCGTTTACATTTACTATAATAGATATATGGCTAACAAAACGAATAATCATGATTTTATTACTGCGGGCCTGATTAAATTGGGCTCCTTTTGCAAACGCCGCAAACAAGCCGTGTTGACCGGGTTGGGCGTTTTAGTGGTGGCTTTGGTGGTAGGCACGGCCTATCAGGCGCACTGCCAAAAAGTAGAAGAAGCCTCTTGGGCGGATTATTATGTAGCCCAAATGGCGCTACTCAGCGCGGGCCAACAGGAAGCGTTTAATTTACTGGACGCCATCAACCAAAAACATCCGGGCTCCAACGCCGCGCAATACGCCCAGCTGTTCAAAGGGGATTTGCTCTATTCCCAAGAAAACTACGCCCAAGCGTTAGATGTTTACACTGCCTTGCGCGCGCAAGCCAAAAACACGCAAGTAGCCACCGTGGCGGATTTATCGTTAGGGGCGGCGTACCAAGCCACTAAACAATATGATAAATCTATTGAAACCATGAAGCAGTTTATTGCCCAAAACCCCACCAGTTTTGCGTTGCCGCAAGCGTATTTTACGTTGGCGCTATCGCAAGAGTTGGCCGGGCAAAAGGCCGAGGCGCTGGAAACTTACACCAAACTGTTGGAAGATTACACCAAAAGTTATTGGGGCGCTTTTGCTAAAGATAAAATTAACGAATTGAAAAAATAATTTTGATAACACCCCCGCACCTTTTTAACAGGGCGGGGGATTTTTATGTAGCACAGGAGATTATGAAAAAATACTTATCCTACACGCTGGCGGTTATGCTGATGTCTTGGTCCGCCGCGTCTTACGGCGCCGGGTTCGGCTTGTACGAATACAGCGCCCGCAGTACCGCTATGGGCGGCGCCACTATGGCCAACAAAGCCGAGGCCGCCTCTCTGGCCGCCAATCCGGCCTTAATTACCGAGCTTGACGGCACGCAAGCCCAACTCGGTCTAACCGTGGTGACCGCCAATGCCACCACCACCGTGGCCGGCCAATCGCGCGACTTAAAACGCGACGTTTGGTACCTGCCCAACTTCTACCTTACCCACAAAGTAAGCGACGACGTTTCCCTCGGTTTAGGCGGGTTTTCCCGCTATGGTTTAGGGGGGGAATATAAAAATTATGCCAGCTGGCTCGGCAGTGGGCTAGCCTATCAGGTAAAGTTGGATACGTTTTCCTTTACGCCCACGATTGCCGTAAAAGCCAGTGATGAACTTTCCGTGGCTATGGGTTTGGAAGCCATGGTCATCAGCTTTGAACAAAAGTCCGTCTTGCTCGCGCCCTCTATTGGAGCCGTGCCCAGCAAACAATACCAAATCAGCGGTTCCGGCATTAGCTGGGGCGGCAACTTTAGCTTATTATACAAGCCGGAATGGGCTGAAAAATGGGCCTTGGGCGCGTTGTACCGCTCCAAAGTAAAACAGAATTTGGACGGCCGCATCCGCACCAACGGTTGGGCGTTGGGAACCATTATGGATGCCGACGCTAAAGGCTCTATCGCTCTGCCGGACAGCCTTTCTGCGGGCATTTCTTTCCGCCCGACGGAAAAGTGGACCTTTGAAACCGGCATTGTGGGCACGTTCTGGAGTGCGTACGACCAAATTTTAATTGAATATAAAGATAACGAAACGGCCCCCACCATTCACAACCAGAAAAAATATAAAGATACTATCCGCGTGAATGTGGGTGCGGAATATCAAGTAAACCAAAATTGGGCCGTGCGCGCGGGGTATGTGTTTGACCAATCCCCCGTCAACGATAGCGCCATGGATACCTTGGTACCTGTGGACGACCGCCATATTGCCAACGTGGGGCTCGGGTATCAAACCGATACTTGGAGCGTAGATGCGTCCTACTCGCACATCTTCTCCACGCCCTTAAACGGCACGTCTAATACGCAATCCGGGTCTATCCCCATGCGCTACTCCAACGGCAAGAGCGATATGTTCGGCCTTACCTTTGGCTACAAGTTCTAACCTTGTAATTTTATAAAAAACTATAAAAAGAACCCCGCCGCCCGGTGGGGTTCTTTGTGTTAGGGTGCGCCGCCGCCCCCATTATGCCGCGTTCCCCGGTATAACGCAAAAGCTCCGCGCTCCCACACCAACCATAGCCGCCAACGCGCCACGCTCCTCGGGCCGCCACCCCGCCGCAAAATCCCGGCCAAAGTTCCACCGCGCACGCCACCCCACCAAACATAATAAAAAAAAATATATATATGAAAAGCCCCCGGGCGGAAAAACCGGGGGCACATAAAAAACAGAAAACCTTAAAAGCTATCTGCTTAATATCCAACGGGTATCATGTTCTTTTTCTTTGGCGCCCAGCGTTTTGCATAAGCGGACGGCAAAATCCCGCGCGGCGGCGTTATCATACCCGCACACAATACGCGCCCCATTGGTCTGGTTCCAACGGTAGGCAAACAAATATGTTTTACTGGCGGGCACATCTTTGCGCGTAGCAAAAACCGATATGCCGCTATTCACCCCATAGTTAAAATTTTTACTGGCCGGTATTTCTATATCCAGTTCTGCGGGGTCCGTGGCATAGCGGTTATTGGCCAAATAAAAAATTTCCTGCGCATCCCGGATGGTTTTAAGCATAGCCAGCGGCTCGGCCGCGCGCGCCTTTTCCACCGCCATTTCATATTGCGGCAGAGCCACGCCCGCCAAAATGCCGATAATCAGCACCACTACTAATAATTCAATTAATGTAAAACCTGTTTTTTTCATAAAATCTCCTAATATAAAAAGGATAGCAATTTAAGAGGGGAAATACTATTCCTAAAAATTATTATAAAAGCCCCGCTTTTTGCAAAAGCAGGTTCACCAGGCGGGATACCGGGTACCGAAGCACCTCTGCGCCGGGCACGCGCACAAAGCCGGGCGGCACAGGGGCGCTTGCCGGCAACGCCACCTTATACAGTTGGGCCCAAATCTTCCGGTGTGATAAAATATGCTTTACCGGGGCCGCCGCCAATACAAACGCCGCATTTTTGGGGAACACTCCCTCAAAAAACTGCCCCGCGGCCTTTTTTACTGCCGCCGCGGAAAGCACCGCCTGCGGAGTTTCTAATAAAAAAGGCTCATATAATCCCTGCCACACATCACCCGCCGGGCGCTTTTTAAGCCAAGTATATCCGCCCTGTTCTACATATATATAGGTAAAGTAGCGCTCTTTAACTTGTGTTTTTAAGGCTTTTACGGGCAGTTGTTCCACCTGTTCGGCCGCATACGCCTTGCACCGCTTGGCAAATGGACAGCGGGCACAATCCGGCCCGGCAGGCACACACTGCAACGCGCCGAACTCCATAATTGCTTGGTTGAATAAGTCCGGGCGGGTTTTATCCAATAATTTTTGGGCCAGGGCGGCAAATTCTTTCTTCCCGGCCGTGCTATCCATCGGGGTACTAATCCCATACACGCGCGAAAGCACGCGGTAGACGTTTCCGTCCACCACCGCGTACGGCATACGGTACGCAAACGAGCAAATAGCCGCCGCTGTATATTCGCCCACCCCTTTTAAGGCCAAAACGCCTGCGTAAGTGGAGGGGAAAGTGCCGCCCATGCTTTTGGCGGCCGCGTGCAAGTTGCGGGCGCGGGAATAATACCCCAACCCCTGCCAGAGCTTTAGCACGTCGTCTTCCGGCGCGGCGGCCAAGGCGGCAACCGTGGGGAAGCGTTGCACAAAACGCAGGTAATAATCCAACCCCTGCGCCACGCGCGTTTGTTGGAGGATGATTTCGGAAATCCAAATCAAATACGGGTCCTGCGTGTTGCGCCAAGGCAAATCCCGCTTGTTTGCCTGATACCACTGAATTAAGACGGAAGAAAAGGTTTTCACGATGCCCCCAAACATTTTATTGTTTTATTGTAGCAATTTATGGACCTTAACCACTAGCGCCCCGAATTTCTACCCCGCCTACTGCTAGCGCCCAAAGGGGTATCTTACATACAAGTAAATGCGTGAGCCATTTTCCCAACAGGCAGGCGGGCCGCCCAGTAAAAAAGCACCTGTATACAAGTAAACGCGCGCCATTTCCACCGCGCCTACTTTCAGTGTCCCAAATTGAAAAAGGGGTGTATCTATATACCCCGCAAATCAAATTTGGGCGGATTTTGAATAACTCCCGGTTTGGCCGCTTGTATGGCGTGTTTTTGCGCCTTATATTTTTCCGGCACAAATCAGCCGTCTTGCAAAATCGCACCCATTTTCGCATTTTACATTTGTTTGCAAAAATCAGCACTTTTTTGCGTTCCGCAATTTTAAGGGCGTTTTTGGCTTTTTTATTTTCGCGCCTGCCTTTTCAAAAAACAGTACCTCTTTTGCGTATGCCAAAAATCAGGCTCCATTTTAACCACACAAAAAGAGGGGGATTTTTCATTTTAAGCCACCAAAACAGCACCTTAAATTAAAATTTATTTTCTTAAAATCCACACAAAACTTGTGGAAATGTTTTTGGGAAAATCTAACAATGTGTCATATATTGCCACATTTTGCCGGAAAGCAGTGTGCATTTTTTAATTAAACGGCTTATATTTGGGGGGATTTTGGGGCGTTTTCTCGTCGTAGAACGTGGGTTATAAACAGGTTTTGGCATATATTGGCATTAAATGCCATATATTGACATAAGACAAGTTTTTTTATATTATATGCCTAACGGGTTGCATAACCCCGGTGGATAACTTAACAAAGGAGGGGTTTTCCCATGGAAAACACAGAAAACGAAAAACTTAAAATCCGGTTCAAATTTTCCTCCGGCGAGGAGTTTGAAGCTGAGGGGCCGCGCGAGTTTATAGAGCAACAGCGGGCGTTTTTTTTAAGTTTAACCGGGCGCAAACCGCAAGTTATCCACAACGCGCCGCCCACGCCGCGCACGCGCCCCACCTATCCGCTAAATCCGCCCGCAAACACGTTTGCCCCTGCTCCCATCCAGGCCCAAACGCCGCCGCCCGCGGTTCCGCCACAGCCTGCCGCCCCGCTCGCAACCCTTTGGGAACGGCTGTTCAAGCAGGAAGACGGCGTGTTAGTGTTCCGCCGCAAGAGCCGCTTGCTTACCGCCCCCACGGCGGCCTTGGTTTTGTTGGCGGCCGCCAAAATTTTGCGTAAAGAAGACGAATTTAGCGCCCTGCACCTATCCAAAGCGTTGCGCAAATCCGGCTATGCCGAGGGGCGTTTGGACCGCCTGTTGCTATCCGAAATGCGCGCCGGGAGCTTAACATCCGTTGGCAGTAAGCGCGGGCGGGCCTATAAATTATCGGGCGAAGGTTTTGCAAGGGCCGCCGTTCTGGCCGAAAAAATCGCCCAAGACCTATAATTTTAAGCGCTTTTTGAAAAAGAGCCCGCGGCCCCAAAAAGCACCGCTGAGCCCCTTTGTTTTACGCACCGACTCCGCCACTGATTTTTTGCGCTCATTTGAAAAAAGCCCCGCGTACGCTAAAACGCACTGCCGCGCAAACCCCGCCAAATTTTTACGCGTGCCTGTAATTTGGTTATTTTTTGATTAGAATTATTCCCAGACAGCCACCGCCCACAAACTCCGCTCCAATTTACCCGTCAAAATAGATAGAATTGCCCCGCCGCGCGGCATAATTACGCACGCACTCAACAACGGGGGAAAATCTGCTCCAGCACGCCTCTTAATTACTAAATTAGAATTGTTCCCTAACAACCCACACCCGCGAAATCCGCCCCAATTTACCCGCTAAAATAGATAGAATTGTTCCGACGGGTCTATTGCCCGCCTGCCCCTCAACAATCGTTCCCTAACAGCCCTCACACGCCCCGCGCCTGGCAAAAAATAACCCTTTTTTATGTCTCATACGCTACAAATGGCTTATATTATCGGCAAAAATACTTTTGATAAAATTTAAGTATGTCCCCTAAACACTTTCTTTTAACAGGCGTAATTTGTTGCGCCTGTTTTTTGTGGGCAGGCGCGCACGCCGAAGTTTATCGCCCGGCCGAATACAAAACCGCCGCCGACACATCCTGGCACCGTCCGCAAGAGCGCCGCGTGGAAGTTTCCGCCGGGGCCGTTTATCATGCGGCCGCCCTTAAAACAATAAGTGGCTCCCGCCTGGGGAAAGATACCATTATAGGGAACCTGTCCGGCGGAGTTTGGCTGAACGAATGGCTGATGTTGGGCGCGGAAGCGTCCCGCTGGACGGACCGCGGCAACTGGCTGTTTGGGGATATTTCCCAGCAGGAAACCGGGGTTTTAGTCAAAATAAACTTAACACCGCAAACCATTCCGCAACAATACATTTTTGCAGGCTACGGACGCCGGGATTGGAAATACGATATGCAAATGCTGGGCCACCAAAAGGGCAATAGCGCGTATTACCGCGCCGGGCTGGGGGTGGAATGGGCGCCCGTGAAGCATTTGCTACTGGGCTTTGAGTGGCGCATTACTCACCTGGCCGAAACGCAAATGGGGCACTATCTAAAAACCCGCTCTTGGGAAAACGCCGCCCTCATCCGTGCCGGCATTATATTTTAAGGGAAAATTCTGCCTTGCTCTTTGCGCCGGCATTATCTTTTAAGGGGAAATACCGCCTTTTTCTTTGCGCCAACATTATATTTTAAGGTGGGAAGAGGGGATAAAGGCAAATTTTCCCAGGGAGCCCATGTCCTTTTCCGAGTGGTTCCCTACCTCTCGCCCGCGGCAATAGCAGTACCGCCATTGGGAGCCTACGCCACTTTCCGGGGAATTTCCTACCCAAACACATCAAGTATTGTAGCCCCTACGGCCCGCACCCGCCAAACATCAGCCCTACCGCATAAGCATTGTACCCTCAAATAAGAGGTTTCTGCGCAAGGTTTCGGCACGCTCCGGGGAAGGGGGGAAAAATGCGGTTAAAATTAAACAAAGGGGAATTATCCACCTCATAACAAACAGGATAAACCCAAAGCCGCGCACAGAATACGCGCCACGCCGCCAGGCCCCAGCCGCACCCGGAAATAGGCCCCGACCTGCGCGCAAAAGATGCGCCACCCAACAAGCCGGACACCCACAGAACACGCGCTCCACAGCAGGCCCTCAGGCCCGACAGCACGCAGAACACCCCCACAACAGCCCCCAACTGTACCCAAAACAGGCCACGCCACTGGGCCCCCGGCCGTACGCAGAAAACGCCTCACGCAACAGACCCCGACACCCACACTATTATCGGCCCAGCGGTACCCGGAACAGCCCACAACAGCACGCAGAAAACGCCCCACAGAGAACCCAGGCACACACAGAATACGCTAACGGCCACAGGCCCCGGGGCCGTACACAGAAAACGCCCCGCCGCCAGATGCCCAGACCACACGCATAAATAGGGGGGCGCCCAACCGCACCCAGAATACGCGCCACACAACAGGGTCCTGACCTCAACAAGAATACGCCTGCGCAACAGGAGCCCAACCGAGCCCGCACGCAGAACGCGCCAACGCCACTGCTCCCAAGCACCCACCGGACACGCGCCCACAGATAACCACGCACAGCAGCGGCCCCAGCCGTACGTAAAACACGCCACGGCCATTGGGCCCGGCCGCACACAGAACACACACCACCATAGGCCCAGCCTACCCACAAGGCCCGGCAGCAACCCGGTTATCAGGCCGCAAAACATTCCTAACCCGGAGCGGCCCCATTTATTTAAGCCAGCCGGATGTTCTGTTTTTTGTGCCAATTTTTTGTACCAATTTTTTTGCAAAAAGAAACTTTATTAAATGGGGGGAAAAGCCAATTTATAGAAATATTTACAAAATAAGAGTTAATCTTGTAAATTTTGCAAGATAATAAATACGAAAAATATAAAAATTGTAAAAAATCAAAATCAGCGCGTATTTTGCAAAAACAGCTCTAATTTTGCACACATTCAAAAAATGTACAATTTAATAAAAACTAGAGCAAAAATTATTTTTAGTCATTTTTAAGTCCACCATTTAGCAGGTTATCCACAGGATTCCACAAAAATTATTTTTCTGCCACCAACGCTTTGCTTTTGGAAAATCTGATAATAATTATTAAATTTTATTTTTTGCATTTCCTGGCTAATTTTGTGGCCAAAAACATCTTTTAAGATAACTTTTAATACCTGTGGATAAAAACAACAAAAACGCACAATCCGGCTCAACCATTTTTGCGTGGCAGGGGGGCTATTTGTCACGTTTATTTTACTAACGATAATTTTTATTATGTAAACTAAAAGCCTAAAACTTGCTTAAAAATAACAGCTATACTATTTATTAAATAAAATATAATTATATAGTAAATATAACGATTTTTATTATTAAACTAATAAATATTTTAGATTTTTATTTTTGGCAGGTTTCTGCTCTAAAACTACCCACAAAAAGAGGGCTAAAATTGTCCGTTTACAGCGCATTTTAGGCGCTTTTTTTGTACATTTCAAGGCTTGTTTTTAGGGCATTTTGGATGGCTTTTTTGCACCCCAAAAAGGTGATTTTTTGGAATTTTATTCATGTAGCCAAAGCCCCCATTTTTCACACATCACCGCAAAAAGAGCGTTCAAAATGCAAAATATTTTTTTAATTTTTATCCCCCTGCATTTTTGAAAAAAACCTTTTTAATTGCTCCACCCCTACCCAAAACATTATTTTGCAAAGTCAAAAACGGCCCATTTCAAGCTCCGGCGCCCCAAGAAATGCAATTTTATATATAAAAAAATAAATACTTATATTTTAAGCATTTTTTATTTTATACATCCGCAAAATCGGGCAAAAATCAAAAATCGGCCCGTACAGGCGTTTTTAGCAAATTAGGGTACTAGGATATACCCAAAAAGCGTTTTAGGGCAGGTAGAATTTTATATTTTTGGAAAAATAAAGTTAATAATAACAAAATTGATAGTAAGTATTGCTAATATTAAATTTACTAACCGCGGGCATGGGGTAAGTTCTTTGAAAAACAAAAAAATGGATGAATATTTTTTTTGGAGTATACCCCACCCAAAAGCCAACCAGCCAAAAGGTACTGCTCGCTCGCGTTTATTTTGCGGAGTTCCGGCAGGATAGTGGTGCCGGCCACGGCTACTTTTATGCCGGAAACCGAATCTCCCTACAAGAGCAAAACGGGCGGCGCGGGTTTTATGACTAGGCCCCTTAAAAGAAAGTGGGGAAAAGTGCTGCCGGATAAGTTCAAGCCGGGCCGGGGGGATAAATGGCCATGGCCCGCCGCTTTTGGGGCGCGAAATTAACAGGGGATGTACCCTACAATTCGCTATATGGATGAGAAAAGTTGGAGAGTTGGCAAGGTTGAAGCGGGGATCGTTGCGGTACAATTCTAATCACGGTACGAGGCTCAGTTGGGGCGCGGGTTTGAATAGTGCGAGGTTGGAGCGGGAGTCGCCGCGGTACAATTCTAAATTAGGGTACAATTCCAGCTTTTTCGTATTTGGAGTGTGTGGGAGCGGGTAATGTTGGAGTGTGGGGGAACGGGTAATGTTGAGGGTTGTTCCCCCCTGCAATTTCCCCTACAATTCTAAATTGTAGGCGGGAATTAACCAGAGCGGGGTATTTTTTTGACGAAGTACAATTTCTAATCACAGGCGGATGGGGACCGTTGCGGTATAATTCTAATTTTTTGTGTTTGGAGTATGAGGGGATAGATAATGTGGGGTTTCTTCCCCCCAAAAAATTCTACATAGAAAGGCGGAGCTAGTGAGAACTACAATTCTAGTTTTTGACGAGGGCGTACACGGGGAAGCCGGGCTACAATTCTAATATGCTACGCGGCTCTTGGGTGGGGGTGGCGTGAGGGCCGTTATAGTACAATTCTAAATTGTGGGCGGGAGTTAAGTGGGTTAGGAGCGGGAAGTCGTCGCGGTACAATTCTATATAGAAACGCGGAACTCGTTAGGGGGCTACAATTCTATATTGGGGGCGTTTTTTTCACGCCCAAACAACACATTACCTCGGGCAACATTTTTCACCCCGCACAAGCCCAGTTTTTCCCTATACTCCTAAATCCCCGCACAACTCCAGTTTTCCCCCCAACGGCACTGGCATCCTGCGCCCCCATACACACAAAACAGGGGGTAAATGAGAGTTGTTCCCCTACAATTCCAAATTAGGGTCGGGAGTTAAGTGGGATGGGAGCGGGGAGCCGTCGCGGTACAATTCTATATAGAAACGAGGAACTCGTTAGGGGGCTACAATTCTAAATTTTCGTATTTGGAGTCTGTTTGGGCGGGTGTAATATTGTGGGGTTGTTCCCACTACAATTCCTCGCGGGATTATTTGGGCTACAATTCTAAATAGTGAACGCGAATATAGTTTTTTCCCGGGATGTAGGAATGGGAGCCATCGCGGTACAATTCTAAACTAGGGTACAATTCTATTTTTTTCGTTTTTGGAATACGTGAGGGCGGATAGATAATGTGGGGGCGTTTTCCCCCACTTCCCGGCACCTCTGCCCAATAAATCAATGGAATATAATAACCTTTTTTCGTGCATAAAAAGCCTTCCCCACCCGCACAAACACACATTTTTTCCCCATACACAAAACCCGCTCCTAAAAGCGCGCCGTATTTTTTTCCCCAAACAGATAGCCCTCCCCCTACACACCAAATCCCCGAACAACTCCAGTTTTCCACTCCCACCCCAACGGCAACTGGCATTTGGCACCTCCGCCATACCCACACAAAACCCCTCATCAAACAACAGGGGGTAAATGAGAGTTGTTCCCCTACAATTCTATATTGAGGGCGTTTTTCCCCCACGTCCCGGCACCTCCGCCCAATAAATCAATGGAATATAATAACCTTTTTCCGTGCATAAAAGTGCAATTTTTCCCCATACCTACACCATATTTCCGTCCTCCTTTCCCCAGTGCGCTCCCCTGCACTGGCGGGCCTTTTCCCCC
>OGNQ01000010.1_pt1 | contig 167962 bp, 151 predicted proteins | sample 1573481 | NCBI WGS metagenome assembly OGNQ01 (sample SAMEA2581920, study PRJEB24529) | metagenome | biome: Human gut stool | place: China | collected 2011 | reverse complement strand
CATCGACATTGATGATTTTCTTGTCGCTGTCTTTTTCCGTGAAGCCACGCTCCGCACGGATAGCGTTGTCGATCATATTTGCAAACGCACTGCATAGATGATTCTGAGAAATATTTTTTGTATCGTAAAGATCAATTTTCGTTTCGAGCCTTATACCGTACTTTTGCGTTTCACAGGCTTTTTCTTCCAGCACGGCATTTACTACCGGTATAGAGCATAGCTGTGCTTCTTTTGTTCTTGCAACTCTTGTTTCCAGTGTGCCCAGCATTTCGTCCGCCTGCTCTATATGTCCGTCCCTCATCATACTTCTTATCGCAATAAGCTGATTGTTTATATCGTGACGTATCTTCGCCACCTCATAACGCTTTTCCTCTATCTGCTTAAAGTGCTGTTCTTCAAGCTGACGGGCATATTTCAGCGAGCTTACCTCACGTTCAAGCACAGCCTTTTTCTCAATATCGGATATAAAATACATATAGACAATGTCCGCAACGATAAACGTTATGAACGAAACCGTCAGAATAACATTGGACTTTTGCTCCGCTCCCTGATAATTACTGTGCGTCTGATTGAGATGATCGGCTACAACTCCTATTATCGCAAGCATCTCGGCAAACGGAAAAAGTATAAGGCTCAGATTTAGCTTTGAGGTTATTCTTTTATTTACTATCCTGTTCCAAAGCAATGCATAAAGATATTTGAAAGGAATACAGATAACCGCAAATACAATCGCACTTACCATTCTGCTGAACGTGTAAAATTCGCTGACATCATAAAAATCATTCATTCCGAGCAAGTTCAACAAGCCCAGCAGCAAAAGCTCAAGTCCTACGTTTATCAGCATATCGAAGCAACAGAAAATGAACGATTTGACAAAATTCGACTCCGACAACAGCTTGAGTACAAGAAACACAACGAAAAACAATACTATCGACTTTATAGGTGCATAAAAATTGAAAAATACAGACGGCACCAGTATCACCGCAGTAGCCATAATCATTATCGCCATATAAACAGGCTTCGTCGCCTTGACCTTAAAACACAGCGAATATGACCACCCTGTAATAATCCCGTGCGTGAAATAAGCAATCAGCGTACCCCACGCAAAAATATTTTCCGTGTTTATCAAATCCATTTTTATCCCCCAAAAAGCTCTTACGGATAATCAGGCAAAATCCTCTGTCTGACGTTCCTTCATCTGCATAACGAGCGTACAGGTATATTCGCCGTTCTTTTCCGACTTTTCAAACCTTCCCGAATAAATCTGCGCTATATCACCGAGTATCTGCTGTCCGTAGCCGTGAAGCGAGGAATCGTCCTCTCTTGAAATCTCAACACCCGATACATAATTTCTGACGGTTATATACACGCTTACCGAATCGCTCACCGCATCGACATTGATGATTTTCTTGTCGCTGTCTTTTTCCGTGAAGCCACGCTCCGCTCGGATAGCGTTGTCGATCATATTTGCAAACGCACTGCAAAGATGATGCTGTGTTATTCCTGCGGAATCGGGAATGTCTATCTTTGTTACAAGCCGTATGCCGTACTTTTCAGCCTCTTTGTTCTTCTCGGATATTACCGCATTTACTACCGGTATTGAGCAATACTGATATTCCTGCGTATTTCTCACAGTATTTTCAAGCTCGCCTATCAGCTCCTCCGCCTGCTCTATATATCTGCTGTGTACCATACTTTTTATGCTTGCAAGCTGATTGTTTATATCGTGACGTATCTTAGCCACCTCGTAACGCTTTTCCTCTATCTGCTTAAAGTGCTGTTCTTCAAGCTGGCGGGCATATTTCAGTGAGTTTACCTCAAGCTCAAGTGCGTTCTTCTTTTCAATATCCGAAATAAAGAACATATATATAAGGTCGGCAATCGCAAAAATCACAAGACCTATTGTTGTGACAAGCAATATATCGACTTTAAGTATATTCATATACACCTGCGAAAAGCTTGATACGATTGCTGTGATAACAAGCACCTGCGCTACAGGAAAAGCTATAAGGCTCATACGGAGCTTTGATTGTTTCTTTCCGGCTATCTTGTTCCATACAGCAGCAAGCAGGTATTTAAGCGGTAACGAAAGCGTCGTAAAAAGCACGGAGCCAACTACTCTTTCGCTTGTATATACATCTGTAGTAATACCGTTATTTGTAATAAAAATCCCGAAAAAGCTCAGGAATATTATAAATTCCAGCAGCATATTGATAACCATATCAAAGCCGTTGAAAATAATCGCTTTAACTATACCGCTTTTTGACATCAGCCACATCATGACTATCTGCAGTGCAAGCAGGACAAACGTCTTTGCAGGGACATATAAGCCGAAAAATATCTGTGGAACGAGATGAGCGAAGGAAAGTACTGTAAAAGCAATATAATATACTTTCTGCGACACTTTCAGTTCAAAGCATCGTGAAAACGCCCATGCGGTAAAAATCATCTGCGGTACCGAAGAAAAAAGATACAGCCACGCATATACATTATCAATATTAACAATTTTCATATTATTTTTTTGCAACCTTTATATATTTTCTGTCTGACGTTCCTTCATCTGCATAACGAGCGTACAGGTATATTCGCCGTTCTTTTCCGACTTTTCAAACCTTCCCGAATAAATCTGCGCTATATCACCGAGTATCTGCTGTCCGTAGCCGTGAAGCGAGGAATCGTCCTCTCTTGAAATCTCAACACCCGATACATAATTTCTGACGGTTATATACACGCTTACCGAATCGCTCACCGCATCGACATTGATGATTTTCTTGTCGCTGTCTTTTTCCGTGAAGCCACGCTCCGCACGGATAGCGTTGTCGATCATATTTGCAAACGCACTGCATAGATGATTCTGAGAAATATTTTTTGTATCGTAAAGATCAATTTTCGTTTCGAGCCTTATACCGTACTTTTGCGTTTCACAGGCTTTTTCTTCCAGCACGGCATTTACTACCGGTATAGAGCATAGCTGTGCTTCTTTTGTTCTTGCAACTCTTGTTTCCAGTGTGCCCAGCATTTCGTCCGCCTGCTCTATATGTCCGTCCCTCATCATACTTCTTATCGCAATAAGCTGATTGTTTATATCGTGACGTATCTTCGCCACCTCATAACGCTTTTCCTCTATCTGCTTAAAGTGCTGTTCTTCAAGCTGACGGGCATATTTCAGCGAGCTTACCTCACGTTCAAGCGCTGCCTTTTTCTCAAGATCGGCCATAAAATAAAGATACACTATATCTGCGACAAGAAACGTAAGGAACGAAATCGTCAGCACCAGTGTCGAATTTGCCTGAACCATAGGGTGCTGCTTTGCATCGGCATTGCCTGCGTGATCTGCGACCATACCGACCATTGCAAAGGTCTGTGCCGCAGGAAATAATATCAGACTTAAATTGAGCCTTGAGGACGTACTTTTATTTACTATACTGTTCCACAGCAGTGCTATGAGATATTTGAACGGTATACAAATCACTGTAAACATAAGCGACGATATCATACGGTTGAATGTATAGACATCGTTTACATCCTGAAAATCGTTGATACCGATTAATGTAACCGTCATCATCAGCAGCATTTCAAGCGTAATATTTACAAGCATATCAAGGCAGAGAAAGATAAACGGCTTAACAAAATCGGATTCAGACGACAGCTTGAACACAACAAACACAAGAATAAACAAAACCGCCGCCTTTATCGGAAAATAAATCTGAAAAAAGGTCGGCGGTACGATTGCAATGCAGGAAACAAGGATAATCAATGCCGTAAACAAGACCTTAGAAATCCTGATTTTAAAGCACTGCGAAAATGTCCATCCCGTAATAATGACCTGCGATATTGAAGATACAAGTATCGCCCATGCATATATATTGTCAACATTGATTATTTTCATATTTTTCCCGTCCGTTTTATTTCTGAAGATGGTTTCTGTATGCTTCTATGAATTCGGTCTTTTTGGAGCGTGACACGGAAATGTCAGGCTTTCCTTCTATAAGGATATAATCGCCCGTGAAGCCTTTGATTTTATTGAGATTAACAAAATAGCTCTTGTGACATCTGACAAAAAACGACGGAAGCTGCTCGATAAGGTCATCCAGCTTTCCCTGTGCCGTATACTCTTTTGTGCAGGTAATGTATTTGAGATTGTGACCGGCAGATTCAATGTACAAAATATCATCCGCTTTCAATGTCACATATTCATACTTTCCTGTTCTAACGGTTACTTCCGCTTTTTTGTTTCTTATAAGCATCTCTGCTTTAGCAAAGACCCTGAGCATAGTTTCCCTGTCGATAGGCTTTTTCAGAAACCCTGCAACATTCTCTTTTTGCATAAAAATATCTTCTATGTATTTTTCGGTATAAGCGGTGACTATCACTATCTGGGTATAACATGATTTCTTCGTGATACAATCCAGATAATCAAGTCCGTTGCCCTCACTGCCGAACTCTATATCAAGCATAACAATATCAGCGACATCATCAGAGCCGATGTATTCATTCGGATACTGCATAAAAGTGAAATCATTTTCACAAAATACATCTTTGAAATTATCTTTGAAACTGTTCAGGTATTCTTCGTTATCATCTATATAGCAAATTCTCATATTATACACCTCATTTTGTATTATATCATTTTAATCTGTATGATGCAAGTAAAAAAATGTTAATATCTCGCCAAATAGCTACATTCAAAAAGTAAAAATCGAAAGATAGATGAATAGTAAGTGCCTTACCGCTATAATATGATTAAGTCAGTTTAAACTAACACTATTCGGAAAATAAAATAAAAGTCTGTCGCTGTATTCATATATGTTTCCATATCAAAATAACACTATGTATATTAATTGCATATTTTTAGAATATTATCAGACGGTTATATCAAATATGCTTGTATGTATACCGGTCGTTATGTTGAATGATAATTATATGCGTCGGAGTATGGCGAATAAAAAAACAAGCCGTATTTCTACGACTTGTAAAATCTATGCAGTCAGAAAGACAAGGCGATGGCACTGAGGCGAAATCGTTAAAATGAAAATCGGAGCGTAACCTGATTTTTACTCTGCACTGTGGCAATGATTCCTGTAATATATCGGTGTAACGCCGTACAGCTTTTTGAATCTGCGGCAGAAATAGCCGATGTTCTCAAATCCTGTTTCATGCGCTATGGTGCAAACGCTGTTTTCAGTATCAACAAGGAGCTTTGACGCACGTTTCAGTCTGTATTCTACAACGTAATTTATCGGCGATGTATGCAGGTATGTCCTGAAAATATTGAGAACACTGCTTTTGCTTATAAGAACCGTTCTGGCAATATCGTCCAGTGTTATCTGACCGCTGTAATTATCGTGAATATACTGCATCATTATCTGAAGCTTAGCCTGCGTCTGTGCGGAATGCACGGACATAGAACCGCAATCTGTTATCAGTATGCTTTCATATAAAAAACGCCATAGTTTCAGCAGCAGCTCTGCTGTTTTCATTTCAGACGCTGTGCCTGAACCCTGCACGGCAAATATCGACCTCATTGTTTCGATAATGCAGTGGTGCACTGTTTCTTCGGCGGAAAAAATCACACATTCAGTGGTTGATTCGATTATCGGTCTGATGTATCTGCTGTATATCAGACTGCCCTGCGGCACAAGCAGAACAGGTGAAAAAACAATGTTAGGAATGATGGCGCTGTCCGTGGCTTCAAACCTGTGTATCACCTGAGAGTTTATAAAGATTCCATCGCCGGAGCTGAGAACATACCTGTTTCCGCCCACCAGAAAATCAGCCTTGCCCTGCTGTACATAAACAAATTCGACCTCCGGATGCCAATGCCAGTCGATACAGTGAAAGTCGAAATCCCAGATGTCCTCATAATAGTAGCAGAAGGGATATTCTTCGCTGCCGTGACTTGCAGTTTCACGCAAGGTTTCATCCGTTATGATCCTGTCCTTTTTGATTTCATCACTCATATTCTCACCTGATTTACGATATTGTGTAATAAAAATGTGATTTTGTGCATTGAAATGTTATGATGCTTGCTATATAATCTGATTATATCAATCGTCAAGGAGTTTGTCAATATGGCTGTGAATTACAGAAAAACACTTATATCCTGCTATCTTGGATTCATCACGCAGGCAATAGCGGCTAATTTCGCCCCGCTACTATTTCTCACATTTCACAACGGCTATGGTATCCCGCTTGGGAAAATCGCCCTTATCTCGTCGGTATTTTTTGTTACTCAGCTTATCATAGATGTGCTGTGCGCACGTTTCGCCGACAAAATCGGCTATCGGAAATGCGTTATCGGTTCGCAGGCATTTTCGGCACTCGGACTTATCGGACTTGCCTTTTTGCCTGAACTGCTTCCCGACCCGTTCGCAGGAATAATCGTAAGCACGATCATATATGCAATGGGAAGCGGTCTGACCGAGGTGCTTGTAAGTCCGATAGTTGAAGCCTGCCCGTTTGAGCATAAAGAAGCCGCAATGAGCCTGCTGCATTCATTCTACTGCTGGGGTTCGGTCGGAGTTATACTCATTTCAACACTGTTTTTTACTGTTTTCGGCATAGAAAACTGGAAGTGGCTCTCTTGTATCTGGGCGATAATTCCACTTGTGAACATATACAATTTTTCAGTATGTCCCATTGAACATCCTGTCGAGGACGGCAAGGGTATGCGTATCCGTGACCTGCTCAGAGTACCGCTGTTCTGGCTTGCGATACTGCTTATGGTATGTGCGGGAGCCTCGGAGCTTTCAATGGCGCAGTGGGCGTCGGCATTTGCAGAATCCGCTCTCGGACTGACCAAATCAGTCGGAGATATTGCAGGACCGTGTATGTTTGCGGTGACAATGGGCATAAGCCGTACGCTCTACGGGAAGTACGGCGAAAAGCTCGATCTTATGAAATTCATGATAGGCTCGGCAATGCTGTGTCTGATCTGTTATATCACCGCCTCCCTGTCGGGAATACCTGTAATCGGTCTTCTCGGCTGCATAATGTGCGGATTCTCGGTAGGTATCATGTGGCCCGGTTCTATAAGCATCTGCTCAGGCAAAATATCCACCGGCGGTACTGCAATGTTTGCACTTCTCGCTATGGCAGGCGACCTTGGCGGAGCACTCGGTCCTGCTATTGTAGGAAATATCACCCAGAATGCAGGTAATGATATGCAGAAAGGTATGCTTTCGGGGTGTGCATTTCCCTTGATACTTATGATAGCGCTCCTGCTGCTGAACAGAGCCGGACGTAAAAATAACTGATCGTATCCGGCAGGTTTATGCAAAGCTACAATAGAAAAAAGGCACCATGTATCAAAACGTGATGCCTTTTTGTTTTTCATACGATGCCGGCGGTCAATTTACGAATTTCATAGAACCTGTTCTGTGTTTCTGAGAAGTATTATCTGCATCGTGGGTATAGTGGCTTTTCAGTTGGCGTAAATCTTAAGCATTCTGCGTCACCGGCACCTGAAGATAGTGCTTGTCAAGCTGCGGAAACGCCAAGCATTTCCGCTACCACCAAATCAAAGATTTGGTGCAATTCCGCCACTGTTGTTTTTAAAATGTATCAACAATAAAAAAACAAGCCGTATTTCTACGACTTGTCTTGGTGCAGGTGACGGGACTTGAACCAACACGACTTAGGCGTCACTAGCACCTGAAGCTAGCGCTTGTCAAACTGCGGAACAAGTTCCGCTTCCACTAAATTGAAGATTTCGTGCTGTGGAACAAGTTCCGCTTCCACCAAATCAAAGATTTGGTGCAATTCCGCCACTGCTGTTTTAAAATGTATCAGCAATAAAAAAACAAGCCGTATTTCTACGACTTGCCTTGGTGCAGGTGACGGGACTTGAACCCACACGACCTTGCGATCACTAGCACCTGAAGCTAGCGCGTCTGCCAATTCCGCCACACCTGCGTATTTAATATGTTGACAACTTTAGATTGGGCGCTGTCTGCCTGCGGAACAAGTTCCGCTTCCACGAAATCGAAGATTTCGTGCTGTGGAACAAGTTCCGCTACCACCAAATCAAAGATTTGGCGCAATTCCGCCACACCTGCATATTTAATGCGTTGCCAAATAGTCAATGTTGATATTATATCATAGCGGAGCTTCAAAGTCAAGTGTTTTTTGAAAATTTCTTCACCTTCTGCATTATCGGAAAACTCTGATTCTATTATCACTGTCTTTAATGCTAATGATTTTCAAATCTTCTATGAATAAAAATAAAGGACACTCGAAAATCGAATGTCCTTTACACTGTGAAAGAGCGCCGTAATGATACGAAAACCTATGGAAAAACGCCAAAATGATAACCGCCAGCGGGTTGTGCTTTTCCCACCGGCGGTTCGTTTTCTCATTTCACGTATTCCTGCTCGATTGCCACGCCGCATTTGAATTCGACCACAACGCCGTCGTTCCTGACGTGTATCCTGTCCACAAGCATTTTCATGGTTGTGCCATCAACCGTGGTGAGCGTATCACTTTGCATCGTTTGCTCTATGAATGTATCGAGCCACAGCCTGACCTCAGCATATTTGGCTGCCGTTCCTTGCAGCTCGTTGCGCTCTGCCTCCAGTTCCTTCATCCGTTCACTGTACTCTTTGACCCGTGATGCATACTCTACCGACCCGATTTCCATCCGCTGCTTTGCTTTGTGCAGTGCGAGCGCGGCTTCTTGCAGCTGAATGGTTTCTTCATCGATCCTATCCATAGCTGCTTTGTTTTCCGGTTCCAATGCGAGCTCAGCGCCGTCCCTCACCGCCTCCACTACTTCTTCAGCGCTATCGACGAGCCTTCGCATTGCGGTGAGGTAAGCTGCCTCTAACACATCTTCGTTGACATGATGACTGTCGCATACTGCTCGACCATTGTTTATCCTATTGCAGCAACCCCATGATGCCGTCCGCTTTCCACTGCCCATTGTTCGTACCTGCCTGCGAAGCTTGGATCCGCAGATACCGCATACGAGCATCCCGCTGAATGGATAGCGGCTGCTGTACCTGCCGCCACCGACCTTATTGTCATTTGCATCTCTTCTTCGCTGCATCTCTTGCTGTGCCAGATCGAACAACCCTTTTTCAATGATTGCTGGGTGCGATCCTTCAACATAGTAGATCGGCGCTTTCTTGCCGTCGTTTTTCTGTCGGTACTTTGTGAGCACGTCCGGTTTGAACGTCTTGCCGAGTAGTGCATTGCCTGTATATTTCTCATTCGTGAGGATGCTCTCGATGACATTGTGCCGCCAGCTTTCCCTGCCGAGCTTGGTTTTGACTCCCTCTGCCTGTAGCCGTTTCGCGATCTGCGTGATAGAGTACCCAGCGATGAACTCTCGGTATATCCTCCTGACGATTTCCGCCTCTTCTTCGTTGATCTCATATACATCGTGGCCTTCATCATCTTTTCCAACCTTTCGGTATCCGAGCATGAGCCCTGTATTCAGTATGATGTCGCCTTTCTGGAACTTCCGCTGCCATGCCCACTTAATGTTGCTGCTGATCGTGCGGCTTTCTTGTTCGGCCATAGCCGCGAGGATTGTCAGGAGTACTTCGCCTCCGGGTGTTAGCGTGTCAATGTTCTCACTCTCGAAGTACACGCTGATTCCGAGATCCTTGAGCTCCCTGATGTATTGCAACGCATCGACAGTATTCCGAGCGAAGCGGCTGATACTCTTGACCAGCACCTTCTTGATTTTTCCGGCGCGACAGTCCTCAATCATACGGAGGAAGTCCGGCCTTTTTTCTGCTCGCGTCCCGCTGATGCCGGGATCCGCATAGACATCAACGAACTGCCAATCCGGTTTTGAGTAGATCAGCTGTTTGTAGTGCTCGACCTGCCGCTCGAAGCTGTCCTCCTGTTCTTCTTTTTCGGTGGACACTCGGGCGTATGCCGCCACCTGCAGCCGCTCAGATTGGTTATCCGCCACATCGATAAACATCTGCGGCATAGTTCGTACTACTCTTCTTGTCGCCGTTGCCATTATGACTCCTCCTTCTTTTTGTTCCACCCGACTTTGTTTCCGGGCTGACCATTATCGTAGGTGCGTGTAATTTTCGCTCCGTTATAGAACACGAAGGTCACCGTGAACATTGTCACGACGACCTTCGATAGAAATCGTTTTGTTTTTTCTTCGCTGAATTCTCTAATCGGCACATACTCGCTTTCGGGCACACGTTTTGCCCTGCGTTCAGATATCTTTTCACTGATGTCAGTGATCTGCATTTTGACGTTTTTGCGTTCTTCCTCGTATGCTGCTTTCGTGATCAGCCTCTGCATCATGAGCTCTGCGAGCTCCTGCTCCTGCTGCCGCAGGTCTTCGAGCACTTCCTGCAGTGCTACCATTGAATCGCCCTGCGGCCTGCGCTCGATAAATTCATTGTAGGCGGATATGAATTTCTCCTTGAGCACAGTGTCCTTGATTCGGCTGTTGCCGCAGGCTTTTTTTCCATCTCTCAGATATGTGCGGCATGCCCAGATGTCTGTCTGCCATTTGCACTGGCTGTTATTGACCTTGTGCAGATAATTTTTTCCGCAGCAGCCGCATTCTATCATGCCGGTGAAGCTGTGTGCGATTCTTGTCCGGCAGTGGTTTCTGCTGCGCTCTTCCAGTATGCGCTGTGCGGCTTCCCACATATCTTTATCAACGATTGCCTCATGGGTGCCTTCCATGTAGTAGCGAGGCGCATATTCGGCGTTTGGGTTCTTATGGTATTCCCCAAAGTGCCTGACCGATTTCCCCATGATTACATCGCCCTTGTACTTTTCGTTTCGCAGTAAGCCGATGATGTGCTTTGCATCCCACGGATACCCATTCCGGCTTTGGACGCCTGCTGCATTGAGCGCATCCGCAATTCTCTTTGACCCAATGCCGCCGTCCACGTAGGATTCGTAGATGTATCGAATTACCGCCGCCTCTTCTGGCACAATCTCCAATTCGTTATCCGCTGTCAGCTTCAGGCCGAAGAGCCCGCTGCCGACGCTGATCCAGCCATTTTCGCAGCGACGTTGGATTGACCAGCGCTGTCGTGCCGAATCTACCTCCAGATCGTTTTCTGCGATCGTCGCTGCGATCGTCAAGAAGATTTCGCTTGTCGGCTGGAATGTGTGGATGTTTTCGTTCTCAAACACCACCTCGATACCGAGGTCGCGGAGTTCTCTGACAGCTTCTAACAGCTGCGTTGTATTCCGTGCGAAGCGGGATACGGATTTCGTATAGATTTTGTCGAACTTATGCTCCCGTGCATCCTGCATCATCACAAGGAATTTTGGACGCTTTTGTACGCTGTGTCCGCTGATGCCCTTGTCTGCATAGATACCAATGAGCTCTGTATCCGGGTCATCTTCGAATGCGCTCTGCCAGTAGTGTTCTTGGAATTCATAGCTATGCAGCTGTGCATCTCGCTCTGTCGATACGCGGATATATGCGACCGCCCGTGCTTTTTCCATGTCGTTCTTTCTCCTTTCTATGTGCTGGACTCGAACCAACGTATTTTTTTACCCCCGCCATTGGAGGCGGGGGTAAAGATACCAGAGGACTCTTAGAAAGTCCAGCCCAAAAGCGAAAGAACACAAAGAATTATCAACTTGCCTTTCTAAGGGCTTTCTGGCTGCTGTTATTGATTTTTTCGCGCTGTTTCTGTGTGATCAGCCCTTTTACCCAGAGCTGTGTAGTGATCGCTTCAGCCAACGCGATTTTCACCTTTGTCCTATCACTCATGGCTGCACCTCACTTACTTCTGCGGGATCCTAAGTCTCTGCCCCGTATAGATGACAGACGATTTAAGGCCATTGAGCTTAACGATCTCTGTGTAGCGGGCTCCGTTTGCGAGGTAGGACTTTGCAATTCCCCAGAGCGTGTCGCCACATACCACAGTGTGGATGCGGTAGTCCTCGGCGGGTTTCGTGCCTGCCACGGCAAGCGCCGAGGTCTTGACCGGCGACATAATGGAGTATCTGCCGGACTCATCCTTGTTGATGACCGCACGGTCGCCGCTGACCTCGACAACATACCAGCGGAGCTTCTTCACCCAGCCGGGAATGGCTTTGCCGTTATAGTAGATGCTGCCCGTGATGGTCACGAGGTCACCGACCTTGATACCTACAGGTGTGGGCTTGACCGGGGCGGCAGGTTTTACATCACCGCCGAGAGCTGCCGTGACCTTGGATGCCAGATCGCCCATGCGGGCATACATCCAGTTGCCGGGGCAGCTTTTGTTCGCAAACCATCTGTGGACGGTCAGCACCATCTCGTCAGACTTCGGAGTGTAGTTCAGCGTCTTGGCCTTATCCCCCAGCCAGAGCAGCTTCGTCTTGCCATTGCGCTTGCAGATGTCGGTGCAAAGCTCGATGAGCCGCTGGTACACCACATCCTTGAACGCATACGGCTCGGTATTGTCGCTGGCGCACTCAATGGTGACGGCTCTCTGGTCGTTGGCTGCAGAAGAGGAACACCAGGAGCGGTTCTTCTCTTCCACATACATTCCGACCCGACCATCGACACCGATGCCGTAGTTGCTGCTTGCCTGCCGTGAGGTCGGCAAGAAGATGTTGCCGAGCGTTTCCACACTGCACTGACCCACCACGCAGTGAGGCGTGATGCGGTCAATGCTGTGGGTACGCTGCCCGGAGTTGTTCGGGCTGAGTTTGGTGTAGGACACCAGGGAACTGTTTGTGTAAGCCATGATTATTCATCCTCCTTTTCACTGCGGTCATGAAGCTGCTCCAGAACGGATTTCAGCTTCTGCGGGATGGGCAGTCCCAGGTATGCGGCGTTTTCCAACAGGGACACGCCCTCATTCGATAGGTAGAAGAAAATGACGGCAGTACGCATCACCGAGCCGCTGCCGATGACGCGGGTGTCGAGAATATGCCCGATGCCGACCAGGGCGAAGATGAGCACCTTTTTGAAAATGCCCTTGAATCCGACTTCGCTGGACAGCTTCTTATCCACCACGGCGCACATGATGCCGGTGATGTAGTCGATGACTACGAAAGCCAGAAGCGCATAAAGCAAGCCGTCACATCCTCCCAAGAACCATCCCAGCCAGCCGCCGATTCCGGCGAACACCACCTGAATGGTCGTCCAGAATTCTTTCATGTTGTTTGTCCTCCTTTGAGATTAAAAATGGGTATGAAAAAAGTGACGCCGGAGCGTCACGCTTTTCCGATAGCATAAATCGATATTTTGTAGGTTGCCGAAGGTACTGTGTTTGGCCTTACGGCAAATATCTTTCCGGGGTTGGTCGTTGTAGACCAGCTACTTGAACTGCCTCGCTCCACAAACATGGCGTAATTGCTGTTCTCCGTGGAGATATGGACATGAGGAATTTCCGCGAAGGTAAATGGAAAATTAGGGAGCGCAATTGCGCCGCTCTCATAGAGCACGCCCCAGGCCGTCGAAATGGCGGTCGTAAAGGAATACTGACCCCAACATTCCGCTGTACCGCTTTTCCATTTACGGTAATTCCAGATGCCGCTTGTCCCTTGCTGAATGACAAAATCTGCGAGGGGTGAGCCATCCACCCGCATATCCCCGGCAACATCCAGCGTGGCCTGCGGGTCCGGCGTGTTGATGCCGACCTTCTTTTTACGCAGCGCAATGAGCGGCGTGCCTTGCGGAACAGTAAAATACAGATCCAGACTGCTCAGAGAATAGAGCTTGTCTTGGATCTGCAAATGGAAGTCGTAGGAACTGTTGGCATCCAGATTGCACAGTTCCAAATTGGAGTAGCTGAAAGAGGTTCCGCTTTTTGTCGTGCCGGAATAGATGCTGGTGTAGCTGCCGTAGCTGCTCTCACTGGTTTTCTTGTACCGATACCGCACATAAACCACGCTGTTTTTCTGCGTCCCGTTTACTGTCACTGCGGAAATAGAACCGCTGAATTTGAGCTGCATTTCCGCTTCAATGTCGTTGGTTCGTCGGAGCGTCACCGAGGACACCTTCGGCTTTGCGTATGGGATGACCGTAATAGTTTGGGAAACGCTGGCAGTATAACCTCGGGAGTCCGTGACCGTGAGCGTGACCGTTACGCTGCCGGACTTGGCGATCTTTCCAACAGATAAGGCAGAGCCGGTAGTGTTAGAGGATGACAGCCCGTTGCAGGAAGCTGTGTAGTTGGAAATACTGGCACCGTTTTTTGCAGTTGCCGTTCCGGGCGTGACCTTGAGGGTCGAGTAGTTCTGAACGAATAGCTGGTCGTTGCCTGTGAGGTTTTTCGTGGTCGTGTAGCTGTCGGCATAAGTGAATCCGCTTATGGTTGGAGCAGAATTGGTTGCCGTGGTCAGTACAGTGGCGGTCTTGCTTGAGGTGCTGCCGATCTGCGTAGACCCGCTGTAAGACGAAACCGCAAAGGTACCTGTGAACGACTTGATGGATGCCATAGCGTTCAAAAGCATTGTTCTCTGCGCCGATGTCAGCGTGACTGTGCGGTTCGCAGTGCCCTTCGACCAGGAAAGCCCGGAAATAGTCAGGATGGTCGTGCTGCCGTTTTTGAGCACCAGCGTATTGGTGTAGGAGGCTTCGTACACGGTCACATTGATGGTAATGGAAACCGTGGCATTGTCTGCCGTCACCGTGTTGACACTGTTCACCACAGCACCGCCCAGCGTCTTGACCGTGGAACTGCCGGAAGTGCCGTAGACGTGGTTGTATTGCCGCCTTGCTCTGACCCTCACCGTATAGCTCGTGTTCGGCGAAAGCGAGGACAATGTTACGCTGGCGCTGGTGGATGCCGTCGTTGAGAACTGCGTCCAGCTGGAGCCACCGTTTACGCTGTACTGCCAGATGTCCGCCGTTGCCGAAGAGGAAGCAGAAATCTTGAAGCCGTTAGCGGTGATGTTCGAAGTGCTGAAGGTTACGGTCGGCGCATTGCGGTCAATGGTAGTCAGCGTCATGCTGCCGCCGTATTCCTGTGAACCGTAGATATAAACACGGGTCGAGAATCCGACCGCAATCGTTTTGCTGCCGTTGCTGTCGTGAGCTACAGTAATCGTGCCACTGACAGAACCTTTCTTTGCCGGGAAAACACGGTCATCCCAATAGGTACGGTCCTTTGAGTATACGGTCGTACCATTGATCGTTACAGTGGTCGTGTCAATCGTGTAGTAAGTGGATGCGCCACCGGTAGAGGTCAGAGTCCAGGAAAGTGTCGAGCTGTTACCGACCACATTCACGCTTTCTGAAATGTCCAGTTGAAGATAGCGCCCATCGTATGCTGCACTTTTCCAAGTTGCCATAGCTTTTCCTCCTTAATCCAGAATGACGATGTTCAGCCCTTCGGACGCCGTTGGCATCGGGACAAACTTCGTTTTGCCCACGGTCAGTTCGCCGTCCACCGTGGTTTTCTTGGTCTGCGTTTCGTCCTTGTTCAGGGTGAAGATCACCTCATCGTTGTAGTAACCGGCGAACTCCGTGTTCGTGATAACCGTCCGCTGGGACGATGCGCTGTTGGACACCTCGATGCCCCGCTTGTCGATCTTGACCTCCTGAGTGTAGATCTCGTTGGGAGCAGGCGTCCACTTTCGGGGAATCGCTCCTTCGGAAATCATGATGTCGGCGAGATAAATGGACGCATCCCGACAGTAGCAGTAAATACGCAACGTGGGGTCGGTCACATCCGTGAGCGTTACGGAGTAATCCGTCCAGTCAAACGCCGTGGACTTATTGAACAGGTACCTGGTTTTGTTCCCGTTGTAGGTCACATAGAAATACCCGGACATGGTCGAGGTTTTCTTTGCCCGAACCGAGATCGTATAAGTGCCGGGAACCACCCCTCGGATGTACTGCGACAACGAGGAGTATGCGCCCAGCACAAAGCAGGAGTCGGAAATGGTGTTGTTTTGCGTATCTGTGGAGGCATCCGTTTTCACCGTACCGGAGTAGCTCCAATCGTCCGTGATGCCGTTCAGCCCGGAGGAATTCTGCACATAGTTGATGCCGCCGATGTACTGCTCCTGCATGGTGACGGACAGTCCATCCACCGTGTGTTCCAATTCCGAAACACGTCTTTCGGAGTTCAGCACCCGTTCCTCCAGGACGCCCTGGTCGTTGGACACCGTTTCCACGGTTTCGGTTAGGGTCGCCACATAGCTGTTCAGCCCGTCGATGGTCTGCTGAAACTGTGCGTCCTTCTCGGTCAGAATGGAAATGGTGGTGCGGATCGTTTCAATGTCGTTCTGCACCACCCATTCGTTCCCGTCCCATATTTTCGTTTCCGGCGGGGTCACAGAGGTGTCCACCCAGAGCTGCCCCTCATAGGGGTTCTCCGGCGGCGTGTCCGAGGTGACCACATCGCAGAGACTGATAATCGTGAACTGTGCCGATGCGATCATCTCACCACCTCCTTAAAGTGCCACAACGACCATAAAGGTTGCCTTGGTATCCACATCGGCGCTGGACACCGACAGGGTCTTGCCGGTCTTGCTGCCGTTGGTTCCCCAAGAGGTATCGACTACACCATCCTTGTTGTACTTCGTCCAGGTGTAACTGCCGTTTCCGGCCGCATCCACCTCGGAGCCCGCCTGGTAGCAGACGGCGGTCAGCACGGTCGTACCCTGGCCGTTCTTGAACACATCGCCGCCCGTGGAGGTGACGATGATCTGCAACGGGTCGGAGTTGTCGATGAAGGTCGCCACATCGAAAAACTTCGTGTTATAAGAAGCCGATGCGGAATCCGTATCCTGCGCACAGCACTTGAATACCGCGTAGCTGTTGACTGCAGCGGCATAAATGGTGAGCGTTGCGGTAGCCGTTCCCGCATACTGTCCGGATGCATCCGACAGCTTTCGCCAGCCGATGCCGAAGTCCGCATCATAGCCGGTGGAGGTGGTGGAGGTAATACTGCCGTCCATAACCGCCCACTTGTAGCTGACCTTGGTGGTATCCACCGTAGAGCCGCGCCACAGTTCCGCCTTGGCGGTCAGACTGGCGACTTCCTCGTTCTTGAACACATTTCCGTTGGGTGTGGTGACCAGCAGGTCGACGATGCCGGAACCGTTGACCACACGGGAGAAGGAAATGGTCAGCGGATGGGTCAGCGACAGACCGGTGCTTTCGTCCTTGTAAGTGATGACACAGCGATAGTCGATGCCGGGCAGTTCCGCCATGACATTGGCCTTGACCGTGAGGATGTGGCTCTTGGCACCACTGAGAGCGTAGTTCGTGCCTGCGGTGATGGCGGTGTTGCTGTCGCCCACATACCACTTGACCGAGGTGACATTGGCGGTGGCGATCTGGTCGGCAGTGGTGCCGATGACATACAGACTGGGTGTCAGAACGAGGTTCTTCGTTTTCCAGTCGGGGGTGTAACTGCCGTTGTCGGGGTTATACATCTGAGTCTTGGCGAGGTTCGAGCCGATGTACCCCGTCAGCGTCAGTGCGTCATTGTAATCGATGATGGTAAACTGACCTTGTGCTTTGCTCATATGAGAAGCCTCCTTTGAAGTTGTTGTATCAGAAACGGACGCTGTGCCGGTTTCTGTTGTGGATTCTGCGGTTGCCATAGTGAATTCCTCCGTTATAACAGGCTCTGCCGGGTTGTGGTGTCAATGAGGTCGCAGTAAAAAGTTGCGCGGACTTTGACATCCGCACTTGTGATGACCACAGCCTTCGCACCGCCGAAATGCTGCTCGTTCCAGACCCTATCTGCTTCGGCATCTTCGGACACCCTTGTCCAGATAAACTGGTTGGCGTCCAGCGTGTCGGTGATGTCCTTATCCCAGGAATACACCACCGCCGAGAGCAGCGTTTTGACATTGCCGTTTTTGAAAATGTTGCCGTTGGATGAGGTAATGACCAGCCGGAGCATTTTCTGCTCCTCAATGGTGGTGATGCGATCGCTGACCTCCGTGACCTGCTTGCTGGTGGCGTAGGCATGAAGCACGACTTCACCACTCTCCAAGTCCCACCAGGACGAGCCGTCCTGCGACTGAATGACACCGACCTTGATGATGTTCGCCACCAAAGAGCCGGAAGTGATGAAGTCTGCAACGATCTGACCGTCCGCCGTGATGGCGGTTTCGTAGGGACCGTTGTAGCCGTTACGGGAAAATCCCAAGCCGCCCACATTCCACCGCCAGACATTCACGGCTTCGTCAATGGAGGGAGCGTCCAGAATGAGCAGCTCATAGGGCTGTCCGTTTTCCTCGGAAGTATGGATTACCACATAGCCGCCGCTCTGACCGGTGATAAGCCCGGTGGCTTTGCCGATGGCAGATTGGAGCAGCTTCGGAAAGCGTCCCACCGTGGATTCCACCTTATCCACCGAGGACTGCACCTCGGAGATAGTGGTGATCATGCTGGACTTACTCTGCCCAAGGGAGATGCTCTTGTACCGCTCGGCGAGGGTGTCATATACCGTTTCAATGACCATAGCGGAAACGCTGACACCCAGAAGCGAGTGCCGGATGGTGACGGTATCGCAAAGGCTGACCCGCTCCAGAAGTGCCGAATACTCCGGCTGTTTCCAAAGCGGCTCAAAGGACACCTTCACCGTGGGGATGGTCGCTCCCAGCGGATTGGCTTTGATGTAGCTGTTGGCTTTCGCTCGGAGGGCATCCTCGGTTACAACTCCGTCAAATTGGTCGGAGAAATCCATGATGAGCGTTTTCGCCCGGATGATCTCCGAGGTCACAATAGGAAGCGTCACCTCCGGCAGCGTGACCACGGTTTCGGTATCCGCACCCTCTGGGGTGTACACCGCATACGGAAGCAGAGCCGTGTAGACACCGCTGTTGTCCTCGTCCTGCTCCAGGGCGGTGAGGTTCTTTCCGTATTCGATGACCACGCCTGTTTTCTGTCTGCGGTGGGAGTGGAACTTCACCGTAAAGTTGTCCCATTCAAATTCGCCGTGCCACTGGGAGAGCATGGAGCCTTCTGTGCCGCCGAGACAGGCTCGGACGCTTTTCGGCTGCGTGACCGAGAATGCCTTTGCGTCCGCATAGTCCGTCCAGCCCGTGAAGCGTGTATCCCCGGCAAGGAGCTGCGAGAGAATGAGCTGCGGAGAGCGGCTCTCGGTCGAAAACGGCAGCACCGGCACATTGGCAAGGTCGTAAGAGATGTGCTGCCCGTAGATGGTGACAATGCCGTTTAAGGGCTTCGTGATACGGTAGATGCGGAATGCCTGGTCTGCGGCGGTGTCGTTAGGTTTTGCCTTGACGATGCACTCCTTGGTGATAAGCCCATAATGCTGACCGATCACGGGGTATTTCAGCAGACATTCGAACACACCGTTTCGCTCCTCGGTGACCTCGCAAGAAATCGTGTCCGTCAGCACACCAAGGCCGAAGGTGGAAAAGTCCGTGGCATTTGCGGGGTAAAGTACAGGGATCATAGGCTGTCACCTCCTTCTGGGCATAAAAATACCACCGGGGATTGCGCCCTGGTGGTGTGTAAAATAGTATAGTTTTAGCTCGACAACTGGAATTTAACCATTTATCAATTCTTGCAGTTCGTTTGCAAAACGGCAGATATGAAATCCGTCACATACGGCATGATGAACTTGAATTGCTAAAGGAAGTATTGTTCGCCCATCTTCTTGATAATATTTTCCCATCGTGAAAATGGGAATTAAATAATCATACCCTTTCTGTAAATTCAGATTAAAGCCCTCAAATGTTGACCAAGGTATCATAGATACCGGAAAAGTATTTTCGGGAGCATTGGGTTTACCTATCATTCCTTGCTTGTTTCCATATTTCCGCATATCGTTTTCATAAGCCACAGAAAATGTATTAAAATCCGGCGAATATTCCGTCCAAATATTTGAAAATGTTTCTGTATCTTTGTGGAACACAGTATAACAAGGCAACATTTCGCTGTATACGCCTAATTCACCACTATCATTGATTGCTGTTCTGAACTCAGGATGGTGGTTTACAACAGTTGAAATGTAATAAAGCATTGCAGGGTACAGCTTCATTAACTTGTTCTTTATTGGAGTAATGTCAACTTTTACGGTCATGCTGTATGTACAAGGTACATTCGTAAAATAGTGTTCAAAATACTCTTTTCGTTTCCAACTGTTTATATCAATTTTTTCAAATATCATTTTATAGCACCTCAAGCTCTACGTTGTCGTCCGATTTAAAGAATAGTATACCATACTTCTGTGAACTTTTCTACCATCCACGCATAGCAGCCTTACAAACAGCTGTACGATTACAATAGATATGTTACAGTATCAAAAAAAGAGTAGCAATTGAGAGCCGAATGTGTTACAGTTAAGTTACCACAACAAAAAGCAACAAGGAGACTCTCAATTGCCATGAACAGTGTAACACAAGATATGAAGTTTCGTCAATCCCTTTTGAAATATTCGCAGAAATACGGAGTAACAAAGGCGGCGGTCAAGTACAAAACGAACCGACAATACATTTACCGCTGGCTGCGTAGGTACGACGGCACGATTGAATCGCTGCGTGAGAAATCACGCAGACCGCATCATCATCCGAATCAGCACACCGAGCAGGAGCTGAAGCTGATCAGGGATATGCGCCGCCGCAATCCCGCTGCGGGGCTTGTCGTGCTTTGGGTGAAGCTTCGGCAAAGAGGATATACCCGCACCGTGACCGGGCTGTACCGCGTGCTTCGCCGGAGCGGCGGGATGGCGGTCAAGCCGAAGAATCCAAAGTATATCCCAAAGCCGTATGAGCAAATGAGTTATCCCGGTGAGCGTGTGCAGATCGATGTCAAGTTTGTCCCGGCGGCTTGCCTCGTAGGGGCAGCCGCGGGCAGGAAGTTCTATCAGTATACCGCCATCGATGAGTTTTCACGATACCGTTACCTTGAAGCCTTTGAAGAGAACAGTACCTACTCCTCTACGCAGTTTCTGATTCATATGCTCGATCACTTTAAAAGGCTCGGCTTTTCAGTCAAATGCGTTCAGACCGACAACGGGTTTGAGTTCACGAAACGCTTCGGCACTTCGGCGCCCGACAATCTTTCTCTCTTTGAGCGCGCGCTCAAAGAGAGAAAGATCACGCATAAGCTGATCCGACCGTTCACACCGCGTCACAATGGCAAAGTTGAGCGCTCACACCGCAAGGATAATGAGTATTTTTACGCAACTCATACGTTCTACTCGTTCAACGACTTCAAAAAACAACTTGCCGTTCACCTTCGCAAATACAATAACTTTCCCATGCGCCCGCTTAACTGGATTTCACCCAAGGCTACTCTCGATAATTTTTTGAAGCACGGTGTAACATATCATTGACAAACCGACACCACGCATAGCAGCCTTACAAACAGCACCACCTTGGCATTACCTTGATTTCGGACACACCGCCGCTTACCGTCAGCACTGTTTCACCGGGCGGCAGTTCGGGAAAACCGTCCCCGGTGACTTTATCATTCAGAAGTACAGCACCGTAATAGAAATTCATCTGTTCGCTGTCGCACACCACGCCGTCTGTAATGCCCTTGAAGTTCCATGTTTTGTTGTACCCGCTGTTTTGTAAGGTCAGCGAGAAATCGCCGCTTCCTTTCAGCGTGATGATTGGCTTTGCTGTGAATACCTCCGGGTTAAAAAGACCGCCGCCGTTTGCTACAGAGATTTCCTGCAAGCCCTCCAAGCTGTATTTGAACGGCTTGCAGTTGAAGGTCACGGTAAAACAACCAATTTTGTTCAGCTGCTCCTCAATGTCCAAACTGCTGGAGATGACGCCGTAGCGAAAATACTCCGCATCATAGGAATCGGTCAGCTCATGGTATCTGTCCGGCTCGGAATACAGCCAACCCTTGATATCTCGCAAAACGGATGCAAGGGCGGCTGTATTTTTTCGTGCCAGGAACACGGTATAGGTGACCTTGATGTTGGAAAAGCGGCGGTTGGGGTTGATGATGTCGCCGCTCCTGCCGGGAATGGAGATAAACTCCGCATCATATTCCGGCGCGGAGAACACATCCTTTTTCTCGATGTGCAGGCCGAAATCGTCAGAGCATTTTCCGTTGTAGGTAAAAGAGGTCATGCGAATACCACTCCTTTCCGCTGGGCGAACTGATTCGCCGTTTCCATGACTTCGTTGGTCAGCTGGCGAATGTCCTCGCTGCTGTAGTTGTTGAAGGTGGCAATGTTCAGCGCAATGGTGAAAGCGGATGCCGCCTTGCCGGTCACGCCACCCACCGCCGAGCGGAAGCTGCCGCTGACATCAAAGTCCGTGGGCAGCGCCGTCTGCATATCGTGAGCGAGGTCGCCCATGACGCCGTTGATGTCCTCTGCCATTCCTTCTGCGGCTTTGACCGCTTCATCGCCGTTGTCGTCAATGGAGCCTGCAAGACCCTTGACCAGCATTTCACCGACCCATGCCATCTCCTTCGAGGGCGAATGGATACCGAAGAAATCGCAGATGCCGTCCCAGATGGAGGAGATCCACCCGGACACCTTATCCCACAGCCACGAGGCAAGCTGGGTAATGCCGCTCCACAGTCCCTTGACGATATTGCCGCCGATCTCCACGATTTTATACATCAGAGAGCCGAAGGCTTTCACGATGCCCGCAATGATCTGCGGCACGGCCTTGACGATCTCCACGATGATGGTGGGCAGGTTTTCAATCAGGGCAACGAACAACTGCACGCCTGCCACGATGATTTTGTCGATGTTTCCGATGAGGGCATTGACAATGCCGGAGATGATTTGCGGAATCGCCTGCACGATAGTCGTGATGATCTGCGGCAGTGCCTGAATCAGTGAAATCAGCAGGTCGATGCCTGCCTGGATGATCTGGGGAATGGCGTTCAGAACGGCATTGATGATGCCGTCGATGATTTTCGGGATGGCTTCCACGATTGCCGTGATGATCTCCGGCAATGCAGTCACCAGCGAGGTCAGAAGCTGGATGCCTGTTTCGATAATCTGCGGGATGGAGTCCAGCAGAAAGGTAATGATGCCGTTGATAATCTCCGGCAGAGCGGCAATCAGAACAGGGATGGCGTCCAGAAGCCCTTGCGCCAATCCCGTGATAAGCTGCAGCGCTGCATCCAGAAGCATCGGCAGACTGTCCACCAGCCCTTGAACAATCGTGACGATTGCCTGCACTGCCGCAGGAATGAGAGCGGGTAAAGCGTTCCCGATACCTGCCACCAGTGTGGTAACCAGCTGCACCGCCGCATCGATGAGCAGCGGCAGATTCTCAATCAGCGTGTTCACAATGGTCATAAGGGCTTGCACCGCTGCGGGAATTAACTGCGGCAGGAGCGAGAGAAGCGTTTCAAGCACCTGGGAGAACAGTTCCGTCACTGATTTCAGTAGCGTCGGCAGCAGTTCGCCCACCGCCGTCAGCAGCGCATCCAGCACCGTGGGCAGTGCGGCGATGATGTTCTCAATGACCGGGGTGATATTCTCCACCACGGTCTTAAACGCATCGACCATGTTGCCGCACAGCAGTTCCATGTCTGCGTTGGCATCACCGAACCCTACGATGAGGTTGGATACAGCGGATTTCAGCGCATTGACAGAGCCGGATATGGTGGCTTCCGCTTCCTTGGCGGTGGTGCCTGCAATGTCCATGCTTTCCTGCATGACATGGATGGCTTCCACCACATCTGCATAGGAGGAGATGTCATACTTGACGCCGGATATCTTCTCCGCATCGGCAAGCAGTCGCTCCATTTCCTGCTTTGTGCCGCCATAGCCCAGCTTGAGGTTGTCGAGCATTGTGTAGTTCTGCTTGGCAAAGCCCTGGTAGGCATTCTGAATGGAGGACATATCCGTGCCCATCTTGTTGGCGTTATCGGACATATCCGTGATTGCCATATCCGCATACTTTGCGGCTTTCTCGGTATCGCCGCCGAGGGACTGGATCAGGCTTGCGGAGAAGCCTGTGACCGTCTCCATGTACTCGTTGGCGGAAAGACCGGCCGTTTTGTATGCGTTGGCGGCATACCGCTGAATCTCCTGCGAGGAGTCCTTGAACAGGGTGTCGACACCGCCGACCAGCTGCTCGTAGTCCGCATAGGCGGCGATGACCTCTTTGCCGAGCTTCACGGCGGCGGCACCTGCGGCAACGGCCACTGCACCGAGCGCCACACCTACGGTTTTGAGAACCTTGCCGAAGCCCTCAAACTTACTGCCGGATTCCTCCGCAGCTTTGCCGCCCTCCTTGATGGCTTTCTCGTTCTCGTCCAGCTCACGATTCATATCGTTGAGGGCGGCTTCGGCATTGTTGAGTTGGATCTGCCAGTTCTGGGTGCGGCGGTCGTTCTCTCCGAAAGAGGTGGCGGCATTCTGCAGAGCCTTGCGAAGAGTGTCGATTTTTGTTGTCTGCTCATCGATCTCTTTTCGCAGCACCTTGTTCCGTGCGGCGAGTGCCTCCACGGATTTATCGTTCTTATCGAACTGAGAGGTGGCGAGCTTCATTTCGGAGCCGAGCACCTTGAAGGACTGGTTGATGTCCGCCAGTGCTTTCTTGAATTCTTTTTCGCCCTCAAGACCGATCTTCAGTCCGAAACTGTCTGCCATGTACCGTCACCTCCTTAAATGCCGTCCGGGATAATATCGTCAATGTAGTGTTCGTGAGCAGGAACAGCCTGCCCGTTATACTGTTTGTGGCACTCCCATAAGTCCAAAAGCAGACCAAACGGCATCAGCCACACCTCATCCTGGCTGAGATGCAGGTGGGCAAGGCCGTAATAGAGAAGCCGGGTAAACAGCTCCGCATCGGAGACCGTTACCCGACTTGCGCGTTTTTTGCGTCTTTCTCGCTTTCCACATTCCGCTTGGTGCCCTTGTAGAGCGCCTCCGTAATGGCGGTTTTGTATCCGGCGAGGTCGAGGGGCGTGGTCAGAAGCTCCACCACATCCTCCGTGAGCAGCTCCTTGGGATGCTCTTTATCCTTGAGGTTGTGAATGAGGATGCTCTGATTTGCCAGAAGCGTGATGAGCCACACGATCTCTCCGATGGCCATCTCGAAGTTCTCGGATTTCATCAGCTTCTCACCGAGATTCTCCAGACCGCCGTAGCGACCGGCAATCTCTCTGGTTGCCTTGGTGGTAAGCAGCAGGGTGTACTCCTCATCGCCGATGGTGATGGTTGCGGTTCTTTCGTTATCCATCATAAGTTACCTCCGTTAAGTGGATTTCTCGGGTGATGCCGCATAAGTCGGCTCGTATACCGTCTTATACCAGTTGGAAATGGTAGCTGCCGTCACGGTGGTATCTCCCTCGGTGACCTCCGCTTTCCAGGGATGCACACCCTTGGCATCCGGCTTATTGCGTCGCAGGATTGTACCCTCGATAGTAGGCGTGGAGAAGGTGATGCTGTCGCCCTTCGTGGCGAGGTTGGTAGCCGGGATGCCGAACTTCACACGGTAAAGCCAGAAATATTTGTATTTGCCGTTGGACTTCTTTGCACGGAAGCCCACCGCTACGGGTTCGCCGCCGTCCTCGCTTGCGGACACGACTACGCCGTTTTTGTCGATGGTCGCGCCCGTCAGGTCGGATGCGGCGGTCGCACCGATGTCATCCACGCCGAGGGACAGCGTGCCGCTTTTGAATTCCTTTACGATCTCTGCCGCACCGTCGTCGGCGTAGAGAGTCGCTTCCGCCAGTTCCACAGAAAGCTCTGCGGTCATGGCCTTTGCCAGCTGCACCGGAGAAGCGTAGGTTTCCTCGCCGCTTGCGTCCTCGGTGATTTTGGCGTAATAGAGTCTGTCAAGACCGATGGTTGCCATGTCTTAAACCTCCAATTCATAGATTTGTGCCACGTCAATGGCGTAGTGATGGTAGCCGGTATCGGTCTCAAAGCCAATGTACCGGCGGTCGGTAATATAAAGATTCGCACCAAGCAAGGCGCGGACAAGTGAATTTTTCAGCTTGGTATAGCTGCCCTTTGTGAAAAGGGACAGCCGTGCCTCCTGCGTTTCGCAGCCGGGAGCGTTGTCGGCGTGAAGCTCGAAGATGTCCGACATTGGGGTTATCACAAAATAGGTGTCCGGGGCTTTGCCGGAGAACACACCCGTTTCCACTGGAACACCGCAATGCTCGGCGATGGTTTGTAAATCGGATAGAAGACTCACAGCTTTTCCACCTCCTCACCCAGCGCCTTGGTCATGGCATCGATACACTCCTGCCGGGACGCCGTTTTCGCAGGCTTCAGAAAGGGTTTTGCAGGCTGACCGTGCTTGCCGTATTCGAGAATGTTGGCCAGCTTGGCATTGCTGCCACCGTCCGAGCGAGGTTCGGCGAAACCGACCTTGATGTCGTGGTTGCCGTCCCGGTTCAGCTTGGAGGGAGAAAGACCGAGCGCTCCTTCCAGTTCACCCGTGGTGCGGGATTTGAATTTTGTCCCTCTGCCAATAACGGAGGAAAGATTGCTCTTGACCTTCTTCAGCACCACCTCGCCACCGGCCTGCAGAACGGTATCCGCCACGCTGTCAAAGTTACTGCCGAGCTTGGAGATCTTCAGGAGAAAATCCTCCGGCATTTTCATTTCAGCTTTTGCCAATGGTAGGTTCACTCCTTTTCGCTAAAACTTCGATGTACATCCCACGACCCTTCACATCCTCTACGGACACAATGTCATAGCGACCGTCAGCGGTAACAAGAAAATGGTCCGTGGTGACCGTCAGGTCGGGGATGCGCCGAAAGCGGAACAGGTCGGTTGCTTCGCTGAATACGGCGAGGTTTGCCCACCGCTGGGAGCCGTGCCGACCCTCCCGATAAACACGGACAGAAGCGAGGACTTCATCCTCGGAATGAGAAAAGCCTTCGCTATCCTTGATTTGGCGGGTTTCCACGATGTCGGCAAAGCCGTTCATTTTACCGAAACTCATACTTGCCACCGCCTATCCAAGCGGAGTAGCAGATTGACCGTGTTCCACACCTGTTGTGCTGCACCTGTATTGTCCGCAAAGAAGCCGCCTGTGCTGCCGTCCCGGCTTTCATAGAAGTGGGAGGACAGCATGATGACGGCCTGCTCCGTGGTGGGAGGCATGGAATTTTCCTTGTAGTAGCCCTCCGGGATATGCTGATAACTTTCGGCATAAGAAACAGCGGCGGTGATGTAGCTTTTCAGCAGTGCATCATCCGCCGTGTGTTCCAGGATAAGGTTGGCTTTCACTTTGGAAAGAAGTTCATCCATCACCGCCGCCTCCTTTCATCAAGACGCCTTCATCTTCAGAAGCTGGATACCCTCCGGCAGGATGATCTTGCCGTCCACACGCTCGGTTGCAACAAAGCCGACCTGACCGTTGGTGGAATAAAGCTCGTTCAGACGCTGAACGGTTCTGCCGGTGCGGTCAGCGATCCAGTAGCTCTGGAAATCGCCGAAGGCAATGGAGAGCGCACCTGCCGCCAGCGTGGGAGCATACGGGCTGGTGTAAATCTCGTAACCGAGCAGTCTGTCCGGCTGACCCGCCTGCAGGGAGGGCTGCCACAGATACTGACCGTTGGAATCCTTCAGCTTACGAAGTGCGGAAACAGTAGCATCGTTCATCAGGAACTTGGCATTCTTGCGGTAAGGTGCTTTCAGCGCATAGATGAGGGAAATCACCTCATCGGTGGTAACAGTGGTCGCACTGGCTGCGGTAACGCCGACCGTGCCACCGTTGGTGGTGAACAGGCCGGTGGGCTGACCCGTACCGGTGCCGACGCAGAATGCCTGTTCCTCGGCAGCACCGAAGGCGTAGGCAAACTCACGGGCGATGTACTCTTCCAGATCGAAAGCACTGTCGTCCAGAAGCTCAATGCTTACCTTCACAAGGTCGGTCAGCTTGTAGGCATCAATGGTCTTCTGTGCGAAGGTGGGATTGCTCTCGGTGTAGGCAGCATTTTCAGCAGTCCACGCAGCGGTGGAATGTGTCGCTGCAACGGGGATCTTACGCTCGTTATCGGTAGTGATGACCTTGCACAGACGGCGCATCACATTTTCCTCCTTGAGCGTGTCCACGATGAACTTCTCAAACTCCGTGGGGACGAGATAGCCGCCGTTGGCGTCCACACCCTCGGAGAGCACATTGTGCAGCATACGTTTGCCGCGCAGATGCAGACCGAAATCCTCGCGGTAGGCGTTAGACGCTCTGCCGGTCTTGGCTTCGCCGGTCGCTTTCTGGGGCTGCTCGGTGATAGGAGAGGATACGGGTTTGGCAAGCTCTGCGGCAATAGCGTCGCGGCGCTCCATGCGTCTGACCTCATTGGTGAGATCGTTCAGTTCCTTCTCCATATTGGTGTAAACGGCATCGTCCTCGGCAGACAGAACGCCTTTTCGGTCGCGGTGGGTGTCGAGGAAGCCCTCCATCGTAGCCCACAGCTTGGCGCGCTTTTCGCGCAGTTCAACGATAGTCATATTGAAATACCTCCATATTAAATGTAGTTTTTGATGGTGTTCAGCTTGGCTCTGAGTTCATCTACAGAGCGTCCCGTGCGCTCCGGCACGGCGGGTTTGGGTTCAATGGCGCACTTTGCAGCGATTTTCTCCATGAGAGAGTTCACCACATTCGCCTTGGAATACAGCATGGAAACGGTGGGCGCGGGTACGCCATCGGATTCTGTGCTTCTCTGCATGATTTCGTCCGCAAAGCCGAGTTCTACAGCCTTGTTTGCGTCCATCCAAGTTTCGGCATCCATGAGGTGCGAGAGCTTGGCACGGGAAAGCCCCGTCTTGATCTCATAGGCATTGATGATAGAATCCTTCACGCTGCCGAGCATTTCGATGGCTTTCTGCATTTCCTCCGAATTGCCGAATGCTGCCGTCATGGGGTTGTGGATCATGAGCATGGACACGGGAGATACCAGCACCTTCGTGCCTGCCATAGCGATGACGGATGCTGCGGATGCCGCAATGCCATCGATTTTCACGGTCACATCACCCTTGTAGTCCATGAGCATATTGTAGATTTGAGCCGCCGCCACGCAGTCACCACCGGGACTGTTGATCCACACGGTGATGTTGCCACTGCCAGACATGAGCTCGTCCTTGAAAAGCTGCGGGGTGACATCATCGTCAAACCAGCTTTCCTCGGCGATGGTCCCGTTCAGGAACAGCGTCCTCTCCTGAACCTGCTCCTGTGTTTCCTGGTTGGTCACCGTTCGGGTCTTCCAATTCCAGAATTTCTTCATTGGATTTTTCCTCCTCTCCGTTTGTATCTGCAAAAGCTCCGGCATTTTTCAGCGGAAGCATATTGCCGTTAATGAGGTACAGGTCGCCGCCGTCCTCGGCAGGAATACGGTCGAGGTTTTCCAGCTCACGGATGTCGTTTGCGGACATCCAGCCGTTCTGGCGGCCGATGGCGTACCCGTTCATGCGGCTTTGGTAATCGCCGCGAAGCAAGCCTTCCAGATTGAACTTCACGAAATACACGGCTTTTTCGTCCTTGGACAGGAGCGACCGCTGAATGGACTGCTCCCAGCGGATGACCCAGGGGTCAAGGGTGTACTTCACGAACTCCAAGGACTGCTGCTCAATATTAGAAAAGCTCGACTTTTCCAGATCGCCGACCATGTGGGGCGGGACTCGGAAAATTCGAGCGATTTCATTGATTTGGAATTTGCGTGTTTCAAGAAACTGCGCCTGCTCCGGCGAGATACCGATGGGCGTGTACTTCATGCCTTCTTCCAATACGGCAATTTTGTTTGCATTGCCGCTGCCGCCGAAGGTGGACTGCCAGCTCTCCCGCACACGCTGCGGATCTTTGATCGTGCCGGGGTGTTCCAGCACACCGCCCGGAGCGGCACCATTGGCGAAGAACTTCGCGCCGTACTCCTCGCAGGCGATCGCCATGCCGATGGCGTTCTTCGCCATAGCGATGGGACTGTAACCGACCAGACCGTCAAAGCCGAGTCCCGGTATGTGGAGTACATCCGAGGGATGAAGCGTTACGGCGAACTCCTTGTTTTTGATGGCTTCGTCCGAGCCACGGTAATAGGTGTAGTAGAGACGCCCGTTTTCATCTCTGTCCACAGACATCTTGTTGGGCATAAGCGGATACAAAGCAACGATTTCATTTTTACCATTGCGGATGATTTGCGCGTAAGCGTTGCCCCAGAGAAGAAGGTGCGTCATGAGGGTTTCCCGGAACACGAAAGAACTCATCTCCGGGTTTGGCTCATCGTGGAGCAAGCGGTAGAGCGGATGGTCGAGCGCCATTGCCTTGCCGCCGCTGTCCGTGTACTTGTATAGGTGCAGCGGCAGCCCCGCCACAGCCTCCGACAGGATGCGGACACAGGAATACACGGCAGTCATCTGCATGGCCGAGCGCTCCGTTACCGCTTTGCCGGAAGTCGTGCCACCGAAGAAGAAAGCATAATTGCTGCCTGCTGTTCTGTCTTGAGGCTTGTCCCTTGATTTGAAAAGTCCACTGAAAATTCCCATTTGTATCCTCCTGTACTACATATTCATATAAACAAAAGCCCGCGCGAGTTATATACTGACTCGTCGTGGCCTTGGTGGCGAATTGCACGGTCGAGCGCCATGATCGTTGCTACTGCACCGTCAATGCGCTCTGTGCTCTTTTCCTTATCCGGTTTGATATTGCCTGCGGGATCTGTCCGCACATAGATGTTATCCATCATCCATCGCAGCGGGGCGTTGCCGCCGTGGGCAACCCTACCTTCGAGTACCAGCTTCATGAGCTCTTTCGTCGGTGGACTCATATCTTTGAATCCCTGCCCGAATGGAACAATTGTAAAACCCGCGTCCGCAAGGTCTTGGCTCATCTGCACTGCGCCCCATCGGTCGTATGCGATCTCTTTGATGTTATACTTGGTGCCGAGCTCAGTAATGAACTGTTCGATGAATCCGTAATGAATAACGTTGCCTTCGGTTGCCATGGCCGAGCCTTGCACCTTCCACACATCATACGGTACATGGTCGCGCCGCACTCGGAGGTCAATCGTGTCCTCCGGCACCCAAAAGTACGGGAGAATATAATACGGCTCGTTCTCTTCGCGCGGCGGAAACACAAGTACAAATGCCGTTATGTCCGTACTACTTGAAAGGTCAAGCCCGCCGTAGCACTCTCGGCCAATGAGTGTTTCCGGATTTACGAGGGTATCACATTTATCCCAAGCGTCCATGGGCATCCAGCGCACCGACTGCTTCACCCATTGATTGAGTCGCAGCTGCCTGAAAAGATTCTCTTCCGCTGGATTGTCCTTCGCGCTCTGGTAGGCAGCGCGGAGCTTCTCTACATCTACGGTCACATCCAGAGAGGGATTCGCCTTGTACCAATTGCGTTCATCCGACCAATCCGCATCATCGTCGATGCCATAAATCACAGGGTAGAAAGTCGGATCGTTTTTGCGTCCGGCGAGAATGTCCTCTGCCTTCTGATGCACCTCCCAGCAGATACTGTTCCTATCGGTGCCTGCCGTTGTGATCAGGAAGAACAGCGGCTGTTTTCGCGCGTCGCCGGAGCCGTGGGTCATAACGTCATACAGCAGCCGGTTTGGCTGGGCGTGGAGCTCATCGAAAACGACACCATGGACGTTCAGCCCGTGCTTCGTATAGGATTCTGCCGACAGCACCTGATAAAAGCTGTTGAGTGGTGTGTAAACCAGTCGCTTCTGGGAAAGCACGGGCTTGATGCGTTTCTTCAGCGCAGGGCATTGCTCCACCATCTGGCAGGCAACGTCAAAGACGATGGATGCCTGCTGCCGGTCTGCTGCGCAGCCGTAGACCTCCGCGCCCCATTCGCCGTCACCGGCCAACAAATAAAGAGCGACCGCTGCTGCGAGTTCGCTCTTGCCTTGTTTCTTCGGTATTTCAATGTACGCCGTGTTGTATTGCCTATATCCGTTTTCTTTAACTGTCCCGAAAACGTCTCGCACAACTTTCTCCTGCCACGGCAGCAGTTCAAAGTTCTTACCATGCCATTCACCCTTTGTATGTTTCAGGGCGGATATAAAGGCAACGGCGCGATCGGCGAGAGTGGCGTTCGTAATGATTTTCTTTTCCGGGACAATGATCTTGTTGTCCGCCAATCGCTCTGTCCCTCCTATATTTTTCGACAAAAACGACAGCGTCCAACGCTGCCGCATTCCTCCTTATTTTGCTGTATCTATGAGCGTGACCTCTTCACCGATCAGCTGTAGCGCATCGTTGTAGCTGTCCGCGCTCTGCACACGCTCCCATAATTCGTTGTACGCGGTGATTCGGTTCTGCTCTCGCAGCAGCCGCCTGATATGACCGAGGATCCAGAAGATGTTGCCTTCGGGACCGCGACTGTCATATTTCAGTACCGGCTTCTTCATGCGTCGATCCTCCTGCATCTGTCTTCGCCGTATGCCACCGAGAGCCCACAGCCGTTGTCCCATCTAACCATGATGCTGCCGATGTCGTCGACGCCTCTGACCGTACCCTTCGTCCCGATCGGGGGTGCCTGCACGTCATACATCTGTACGAGCTCGACTCTGCAGCCGACGGGGTATTCTCGGCGCAGACGCTCGACCGTCTCTCTTCTGATTCCGAACATCGTCAATCCCTCCTTACAGCGTGTACTGGTGGAGGATGATGTCCTTCGCCAGCTCGGTCTCTTCGTCGATGGGCTTTACGTCCCAGCCGCGATCGTAGTTGCAGACGATTTCGCCTTTGCGCTTCAGCATCAGCTTCGAGACGCGCCCGCCGCCGATCCCGTACTTGGAGCCCTCCGGGTACTGTTTTACCCAGTAGTGGTAGATCCGGCCATGGACTCGGATCGTGCCTTCCTGCCAGTTGCTGCCCGTTGGCCGGGTTTCCTTGACCTTGATCTTGAAGGTCAGGTGGCCGCTGTCGTTCATGCTGAAGTCCTCGACCGTGCAGGCGCTGTATTCGTCGGGGATGTCCCGTGCGATGCCGTTGAAGATGTTCGTGCGGCACCGGGTGTTCAGCAGCGTGACCTGTGCGTTCCGGCTGATCAGATCGTAGAAGCTTTCGAGTGTGATCATTGCGTCCACCTCCTTACATGCTGATGAGCGTTACGCTCATGTCTGCGTTGAGGCGGGTTGTGTACCGGTGCTCATTGCCTTTCCTGTCTCGGCTGATCACGCGGATGTCGCCTTCGTAGGAGCGGTACATCCTGTTGAGAGTTTCGCCTTCGGGGATCTGGGCTTTGACCTGCTTGATCTGTTTCTCTGTCATGGTGGGGTTGTCTCCTTTGTTTTTGGTAGGACAATTAAGCCAGAGAAGAACGGGAAAGTCCAGACCAAAAACGCGGAATTAGCAGAAAGAACACAACTAAAAAGCGACCGCAGACCCGTGTTCTGCGCCGCTGCTGTTGTCCTTATTTGAGCATCTTAAGCGCCTCAATCGTCCTGTCCGCGAAGAGTTTTTCGATGTGTTCGACCGCCTGCTGTTCTGTCCATCCGCTGTTCTCTGTGTAGTAGGCCATGAGCGCCTTGACCCCTTCGGGGCGGGTACCTGTCTGTTCACAGAGAGCGTCGAGCTTCGGGGGCAGGCCGTGCTGCGCTGCGTTCAGCTTTTCGACCGCTGCCGCCGCCGCGCGTTCTGCTCTGCCTGCGGAGGCCTGTGCGATCTCTGCTTTCTCGAAGGCGTCGAACTCCGCTTCGGTCATGTCTTCGCCCACCAGTGCCCACAGCGCTTCGTGCGCCTGCATCGCGCACCGTGCTGCCATTCTGGCCTGATCCGCGAGCCGCCATGCTGCGCTGCATTGACCTTCGCTCGCTTTCCGGATGGCCGCCGTGCTGAATCGCTCGGCTGCCGCTGCTTCGTATTTGCAGGCGTCCGCTGCTTCTTTTCTGGTTTCGAACATTGTCGCCGCCTCCTTACATCTCGAATCCGGCGCATCTTACGATCTCGCCAATGGCGTTGAATGCCCGCTTCGGGCTTGAGTAGTCACGGGGCTTGTCTTCGCGTCTGCCGTCGCGGATGATCTTGACCAGCGGGATGCCGTAGCTCATGCTGATCTTGATCTCCAGCGTACTTTCGCTTTCGCCGTACCACACGACCTGCGTTTTCTTCGTCCAGCGCCGTGTGAAGATCTGCCGTCCGTCATAGGTGAGTTCGCCTTCGTAGTTGAAGCCGTGCTGCGCGACCAGCGCCTGCATGTCTTTCGTTGCCTTTTCCAGTGTCATGTCGGGTGCCTCCCTTGTTTTTGGTAAGGGTATTAAGCCAGAAAGAAACGAGGAAGTCCAGACGCAAAACCGAAAAGCAGAAAAAATTAGCAGTTATAACATATTCGTTGTGACCGGCTGCTTTTTGCCTCCGCGCACGAGCTCGGCGTGATCCGCGCCGGTGAATTTCAGCCAGCGTTTGACGATCACGTCCGCATATTTCGGATCGAGCTCCATCGTGTAACATGATCTGCCAAGCTGTTCGCAGGTGATGAGGGTCGAGCCGCTGCCGCCGAAGGTATCGAGCACGATGTCGCCCTGCCGCGAGCTGTTTTTGATCAGCCGCGCCAAGAGCTTCAACGGCTTCATCGTCGGATGATCCGCGTTATGAGCGGGCTTGTTCTCATCAATTACCGTAGTAGAAACCTTATCGCTGAAAATGTCCCGCAGGAGCTCACGCATCTCTTCCTTCTTCAGCTTGTTGATATCAATGCGCTTGTTCTCGATCACCGTTGCCTGCGTCCGGTCGTCCACGAAGTAGTGGGAGCCACCGTCTGTCCAGCCGTAAATGCAAGCTTCATGCTTCCACTGGTAATCTTGGTGTCCCATCGTGAATGCGTTCTTATTCCACACCAGCATCTGGCGCACCTTGCCGAGTGCCTCGTTCGTCGCTCTGCGGAATGCGCCGCCGACCGTCTCGGCGTGCCAGATATAGAACGGAGTGCCGGGTTTCATGACCTCATGCATCCGGCTGAATGCTGCGATCAGGAACGCGAGGAACTGTTCCTCCGGCATATTGTCGTTCTGGATCCTCAGTCCGTTGCTGCCTTCATATGCCACGTTGTATGGCGGATCCGTTACTACGAGGTCGGCCTGCTTACCGTCCATGAGTGCTGCGACGTCCTTTTTCTCGGTGCTGTCCCCACAGTAGAGGACATGCCTGCCGAGCAACCAGCGGTCGCCGCACTTTGTGAATGGCTCCGTGCCTTCCGGAGCTGCCTCCGGGGGATCGTCTTCCACGATCTCGCTCTGATCGTCGAACAGTTCGCTCATCTCGCTGACGTCGAAGCCGGTAAGGGTGGCATCGAAGCCGCTCTCATCCAGATCACGCAGCAATGCAGTCAGGAGCGGAACGTCCCACGCGCCGCTGATTTTATTCAACGCCACGTTCAGGGCTTTTTCCTTCTGTTCGTCGATGTCGAGCACGACGCAGTCCACCTCGGTGTAGCCGAGGTGCTGCAGCACCTTGAGCCGCTGGTGCCCGCCGATGACCACACCGGTTCGCTTGTTCCAGATGATCGGCTCGACGTAACCGAACTCGGTTATGCTGCGCTTAAGTTTCTCGAACTCAGAGTCACCGGGCTGCAGGTCTTTTCTGGGATTGTACTTCGCGGGGAGCAGTTTCTCCACGCGGATCTTTTCGATGTTCATACCAAACCCCATTCCGCGAACTTCTCGAAGCCGCCAATCCTACGTATGTAGTCGCGGGCGATGCGGACGATCTCGGCATAAGGTATGCCGTCCACGGTATCGTCACCAATCGCGCAGCAAAGCTCAACCGGCACTTCGTCCCGCTGGGCTTTGAGCCATGCGTAGATGTTCACGCTGACGTCGGCCTTCGAGAGGTCTTTCCCATGAAGGCCTCCGCCCGTAATACTGTCTGCCATATCGCTGCCGAGCTTTCGGTTGGTAGCGCCGGTATCCACATCGATGCCGCCTGTCCAGTCGCCGAGCGGGTTGATCTCCGCGCCGGGGAACTGATCTTGCAGGTCTTCGGTGTCCGCGCAGCTTTGGCAGATGATGAGCCGGTCACTGTCGAGAATGTATTTACCATCCGAGGGGTATCGTGCGAAGATTTCTCTTGAGATCTCTGCCAGCGCACGCTGCTCGTCCGTGACGGGGACGCCTCGGAAGATGCCGTTGTCTCCGCAGCGCACGGCCTTCGCCTGATTTCTTGCGAGAATGGGATCCTGTGCGACCTCATGGTAGTTTACGACCACGTCGCCCGCGATCCGCGAGACTGCTTCCAGAATATCCGTTGCTGAGATATGCACGGAGGACTCCGCCGCGATATTGCACATGCCGTGCCCGATCAGCACCTCTACGGCTATCTTCGGGTTTGCGCTTTCGTTATATGCCAGATCCACGATCGCACCTGCGATCCGATCTGCGATTTTGTCCGGGTGCGCCGGATTCACTTTTTCAAACATTGTCTTCCTCCTCCAGCATGAAGTTTTCGTAGGGCACGCCCATGTATTCCAGTATCTCGCGCATGCCGAGCCCGCCCTTGTCCCACGGCTTCATGCAGTAGCGCCACAACTGTGGGTGCGTCCGCTGCAGCCGCTGGAAGCGGTTCGGCTCGCTGTCGAGGTGAACGCCGAACATGCAGAAGATGCAGCCCGTCCGAACGTAGCCCATATCGTAAATCTTGCAGTACGGAATATCGTAGGTGCGGATGTATTCCCAGATGTCCGCGTCATTCCAGAACGAAAGAGGTGCCGACGTCGCCTTTTTGTTATCGTAGGCGTTGCAGCCGTATCGGAGCCAGTTACTTGTCCGCAGCGATGACTCGCACGCCATTGTGCCCACGATCGGCACTCGTCCGGTCTCCTTTGCATACTTGGCAATGGGCTTCTTTTTCATCTCATTGCAGCAGCCTGCGCCAATGTCGAAGGGCGCGTTCAGCATGAATTTCCACCGCTCCGAAATCTTGAAGCGGGAGGGCTGGCCGTTGGTGCGTATGCCGTAAAAGTATTTCTGGATATCGCGCGTGTTCTTCTGGCCGAGACGGATCCGGTGTATCCATTCCGCCTGCTCCTTCGAGATACAGGGATATCCGCATTTCTCGATGACCTTGCGGAACGTGAGCTCCGGCCTTACCCAGACCACATTATCCTTGGTCTTCACGAATTCGCGGATCTCCGGGAACTCCAAGCCTGTATCGCTGTACACGGCGACGATGTTCGGGTACATCCTGCGGCAGATATCCAGCAGTACCGTGCTGTCCTTGCCGCCGCTGAATGAAACGTACACGCCGTCTTCGCCCCAGTATTCCACCCAGTCCCGTATCCGGCGCTGCGTCATCCGCACCTTGATCTCCAGCGGAAGGGATTGCATCTGATACAGGTCTGAAATAGTGTGGCGGTCATTCTGCGTCGGCATGGCTGGTGATCCTCTCTGCCTTCTGGCCGGTGAACTGCTCCCAGCGCTTGACGGCGAGGTCGCAGTATTCCGGGCTTTTCTCCATTGCGTAGCATACGCGCTCCAGCTGCTCACAGGCGATAATCGTTGTACCGCTGCCGCTGAACGGCTCCAGAACAATGTCGCCGCGATCAGAGTGCATCTTGATGCAGCGCCAAGGGAGTTCCACCGGGTACATTGCCGGGTGATCCTTGTTCGCGCGTACCGTGTTCATCTCCCAGATGCCTGCGTAGCCCCAGTTCTTGCGTTCCTCTTTGGTGAGGCGCTTGACGAAGCGGTATGCGTGACCGGCGTATGCCGACAGCCACATGTATTCCTGATCGTTGTACTCCACATCGCCATTTTTGCTGAACGCGGAGATGTATTCGTACTGCTGCACCGGCTTGTTCGTCACCAGATGGTAGGGCCCTACGCCGAAGTTCTGTCCCTGCTTTTTCCAGATGCGAATCCAGATTGGGCGGAAGCCCTGCTCCGCGAAAAGCTGGGAGGAGTAGAAGTTTGTCGGCTCGATGAACTGTGTACCGGTGGCGTAGAGGTCGCCGAGGTTCCAGCAGACGATTCCGGCATAACGTGTCAGGTTCTTGACCACCGGGCGCATGGTTTCAAACCACGGCTCGATGCCTTTGCTTTCGTAATCCTTGCCGACGCCATACGGAGGGGACGTGACCGTCATCTGCGCTTTGTTGCCGTTCATGAGCTTGGCGAAATCCACCTCCGAAGTGGAATCACCGCACATGAGTCGATGTACCCCCAGCTTCCAGACATCGCCGGTCTTAGTGACCGCACCCTTTGCCTTGATTTTTTCGGCTTCTCCGTCAACGTCGAAATCATCCTGCACCGCTTCCTTGGAGTAGAAAGCATTCAGGAGCTCATCGACCTCGGCGGCATCGAAACCTGTGAGGGTGACGTCGAACTCGCTGCCGTCGAACTCCGTGAGCAAAGCGGCCAGCTTATCTTTGTCCCATTCACCCTGAATCTTATTGAGCGCCACATTCAGCGCCTTTTCGCGCATCGGGTCGAGATCCACTACGACGCAGTCAATCTCTGTGATCCCAAGATCACGCATGACCGTCAGCCGCTGGTGGCCGCCGACCACGTTGCCGGTCTGTTTATTCCAGATGACCGGCTCCACATAACCGAATTCCGTAATGCTGCGCTTGAGCTTTTCGTATTCCGCGTCACCGGGTTTGAGCGCCCGACGCGGGTTGTATTCCGCAGCTTTCAGCTTTTCCACGGGGATTTTTTCTATCTGCATGTGTATCTCCTTATCCGAGCAGCCGCTCCATCAGATCGTCGTTCGGGTTGCTGCTACCGATGGGCGTTTCGCAGTTGTCCTTCACGATCTGGTAGATCTGCAGCCATAATACGTTTGCCTGCTTTAAAAACGAAATGCCCATATTCACATACGGGCTGGCGATCGGCAGTTGTGTGGTCGGGTGCTTGGCAAGCAATCCATATTGGTTGATGCCTTCCTCGCACTGGATCCAACGCTGCATGTACAGCGCATACTGCTCAATCAGTTCTTTCTTGACGTAGATGGCGCACCCGCGCTCATTGAGCCAGCGCCACGTGTCTTCGTAAATCTGCGGCGCAAGGTTTTGCTGCGAGTTTTTTGTGACCTGCTTCAGGTATTCAGCGACTGGCGGCATGTCCTCGCCATGCATATCCGTCTTCTGAATTTCAAACTGCAGCTTCGTCAGCGGCGCCTTGCCGGGGTTTCCATCCATGATTTTTTCAGATAGCGCTTTCTTCTTGCGCCCTGCGCCGGGGCGAGCACCGCCATGTCCATTTGCCATGTGCGCTACCTCCATTTCGTTTGATTTCTTGAAATCGCGGGTGCTATACCCATCTTGATTTCCCGATTTTTCGCGCGTGACCCCGCGCCGTTGTCCGCGTAATCAAGTTTTCAAGATTTTGATCCCCCTACCGGTCGCCTAGGTCGTGGTGAATCTTGTTATGACAGCTTTGGCATAGCGACATTAGGTTGTCCGCTGCGTGAGATCCGCCACGGCTGATCGGCACGATATGGTGAACTTCTTCTACCGGTGTGATCCGACCTTCTTTAAGGCACTGTTCACACAGCGGATGGGATGCTACATATCTGGCGCGGATCCGGTGCCACGCTCTTCCGTATTTACTCGCGGTATGTGGTGACCGCTCATATCGATCATACTGCTGCCTTGCGTATTTCCTGTGCTGCTCACAATATTGCCCGTCTGTCAGGTTAGGGCATCCGGGGTAAGCGCACGGCCTCTTAGGTTTACGCGGCATAGTCTCACTTCCTCTTGCGGAAGTGCTCTCGCAGCCAGTATTTGAGAACATACCAACACTGCTCTAAAGTGCCGACTTTCCTATGTGACATTGATCTGCTCCTTCCGTCTGTATTGGCGTATATAAGAAAAGCCCACGCGGGATATCCCGTGTGAGCTCTCTATGTTCTTCGCCTATTATAATGATACCGCATTTCCTGACTGACTTTAACTGACATCGACTGACATCACATGACATCTTTCAATCGATTATCGAGTTCCTCGACCGCTGCTTTGTGCAGCCGGTAAATGTGTCTTTCGCAAAAGCCCATCTCTGCCGCGATATCGTCCCACGGCGTTTCCTGCACATACCGCAGAATTAGGAGCCTCGATAAGTCATCATTTTCTAAGAGGTCGATTTTAGCAATCAGGGCTTTGCGCTCTTCAGCGAGCTTTGTGATCTCCATCTCCAAATCGACCTTCCTGCAGATGGCGCTTGCCATAGGCGAAGAGTCAGAGCGTGGATTATGCGGCATGCCGGTCAAGCGGGCGGAGGTGTTCTCCGCCTGCTCGGTCAGTGCGTCGATTTTCGTCCTTCGATAATCGATCGCTTTTCGGATTTTGATAATGCGTTCCAAAAGAGCCTTCGCCGTCATATCTCAGCCCTCGCAAGATAGTCGAGCAGGTAATCCGGGTCTGCATCCGTCAGGAAGTGAAACCATTCGGAGTGAAAGAACCGCTCGACATCATTTTTCTCGTTTCTGGCCGTTTCGTATCTCGGATTACGCCGAAGCTGTCGCAGCGCTTTCCGGTAATCATTAGCGGCCTGTACGATAATGGCGTTTGCCAGAGTTCTATAGGGGTCATCCATCATACAGTGCCTCCTTCTTTGATATGACCGCCTGCACATCCTCAACGCTATAAACGACTACTGCTGTTCCACCAGCTTTTCGGATCTGGTCAATGGTAGCCGCCTGCAGTTTTGTCGGGGTGTTTCTGCCGACCTTGGCTTCCAGTGCAATAAAGCGTCCCTTGTGACAGACGATGATATCGGGAATGCCAGCGGTACCATATTGCCCACCGTGCTCCTTCCAAAAGAAGCACTCCGGTACCGTGGCAAGGTATTTGCGTATTTTCTGAATCAATGCTGCTTCATTCATCTGCGTTCCTCCAGCATCTGAGGTATGAACCATACTGACTGCTTTTCCTGTTCTTTTTCTATATTTCTTCTCACATACGGCTTTATAGGAAAAAGAATCAGGAAGAATCGTACCTCAGTCATAGCCTCGATGCGACACCGCGAATGGATAGCCCGATCCATTCCACAGCTCCTGTGCTTGCAGAACGCTTCTTTTCAAAGCCCATTTCCAGAAGCTTCTGGCTGAACGGGCGCTGGGAAAGTGCATATTCGCCGTTGTCTCTGCACCACTCGTCATAGGAAGAACGCAGCATTTTGTTCGATACACGGACACCTTCCCGTGCCTCACAGCATTCCTCAAAGAACGTTGCGAATGAGTCCATTTCCGTCCGGTACTCCGTTGTCGCCCTTTTGACACTGGGCGGATCCTGTATACCTTCGCGTTGCCAGAGGAGGCACCCTTTAACCGCCCAAGCAAGAATACCGGGCATCTCCTTTGCCATAATCTTATCGGCAAAGTGTTTGTCGCGGTTTGCCTCCGTGAACGTGTTCTCGAAGGGCATGAGTTTGATCCTGCGCCAGATCGAATGGGTTGTATCACGGATGATCGGCTTATGGTTCGCCGCCAGAAACACCTTGAACTGCGGGACGTACTCGAAGTATTCGCCGTAGAGGAAGCGCGTCACCAGCTTGTCACCGCCGGTCATGGATTTGATCAGGGATTCGGCAAGCCGCTTATTTTCTTCCATCTCAATAGCCGTAACAAACCGCGCACCCTTGAGGCGAGCAATATCGTTATTTACGCTTTCGTTCTTTTTCTGCATGAACGCATCGCTCGACGCACTCTGGGCGTAGGTATTCATCACAGCCGAGAAGATATTGAGAAATGTGCTTTTTCCGTTGCTGCCGGTTCCGTAAAGCATGAACATCGCCTGCTCGGATGTATCGCCGGTCAGCGCATAGCCGAGAGCCTTCTGCATGTACCGGATTGTGTCGGCATCGCCCTTTGTGATCGTCTCCAACAGCGTATCCCATAACGGAGTAGCGCAATTCTCATCGAAGGAGGCACTGCAGATGCGTGTGATGTAGTCCGCCTTGTTAAATGGCTGCAGTTTTCCGGTCTTCAGGTTGATCGTACCGTTCTGGCAGTTGAGCAGCCACGGGTTCGCATCCCAGTCGTCAGGCGCAATCGCCAGATCCTTCATGCCTGCCGCCAGCGTAATGAGAAGTTTGATCTTGTTGCCGCTTTCGCTACGCATGGCATGCTGGATCAATGCTTTTCGCTGATCGCCTGCGGGAAGCATATCCGCGTAAGTGTAAATGCTGCGTACACACTGAATCGCATATTCTACGATCGTGCCTTCGTCCTGCTCCCAGAACTTTCCATTCCAGATAAACCATTTCTTATATACAGAGCAGTATTTGACCTCATCTTTGAACATCGCCACAAAGCGTTCCGCGTTTCCGACGTCGGTCAGCTTGTACTCCGGCTCCGCATCATCCGGTTCATAACGAGTGATGCTTTTGGCGATTGCCACGATCGTCTCATCGTCAAGGGGCGGATCGAGACGATCTTTGTTTTCAGCGCGGAGTGTAGCGATGATGCCGTCCTCACCGATGCCTTTACGGCGAAGTGCTCCGGCAAGAGAGGCCAAGTGATTGTTTCTGCCGCCTTCTTTGATCTTCTTGCGGGGCTGCTTGTCCGCAGCCTTTTTCTTTTGGGTAAGCTTAGTGCCAACCTTGCGAACCTCATCTACCAGCCAGCTCGGCATTTCCGCCGCTTCACACTCAAAAGGAGAGAGGCCGCTGTCCCATGCATATCGGTTGCCGCTCTGGTGCATGCTGGGTGCTGCAACGATCAATCCACCTTGTGTGCGAACATCAAGGCCGTCACGGAATCCAACCACATTTTTGAGTGCCAGTTCTTCTGTGTATTTGAAAATGTAGTGTTTACCGCCACTACCGGTCGTTGCCGTGATCGTCTTCGGCAATGCAACGTACTCTGTGACCAGATCCGTGAGACTCTTATCTCCATCATGTCGAGTGTCAACGTCCAGCGCCACCAGACCGCTCTTTTCACCCATGGGAATACCAATGTTGGCAAGGGGCGTCTGATTCCACCATCCAGTGATCTTGGCGACATCCGTTGTCGCTTCGTCACTCCAATTCTTAATGCGGGGGTGTTTGCCCTTGGCCTGACACATATCGCCAAGCCTGCAGGAGCATGTGCCATCCTGCTTGAGCCAGTGGAGCGGGAAAACGGGAATGCCTGCTTTTGCGTATCGCAGGGCTTCATCTATCATCTTCATGGATTTCCTCCAGTCTTTCGCTATAATATCGGATGCGCTTCTTCAGCCGATGGGCTTCGTGGATCTCTGACTGCATGCCGGATGAGTGCTCTGTCCCGAACACCCACACTTCCTCGCACAGCGCCAGCAGCGCTTGTCCGAAGAGCAGTCCAAGTTCGCGCTGTTCTGGGTCGCCGTCATCCAGAATCTGCGGGTACAGCAGGTGACTGACCACGGGGAGGCGCTTTTTCTCTATGGCGAAGCGGGCGTATCGGATCGCCGCTGCCGTGTTTCCTTCAATGTCCCCAGCGTACTTCGAGACGACGTACACCTTGGGTCGCGCCTTGATCTCGGAGTGCTTGCGGTAGATGCGGCGCTGGTTCTGGCGGTATTCCTTCATGATCGACGCCATCGCTGCGCCTGCCGTGGGATCGGTGTAACCTTCCTTGTTCTTATACATGGGGCACCTCCAGCTCATGCAGCTTACCGAAGCAGGTGCCGTGTTCGCCCTCGGCGACGATCGGGATATCGAAGGCCGCAAAGGGCGGTCGCTCCATCGCCGTGCGAATGATGCGGATCGCTTCGTCTTCGTGCCCGTCATCTACCTCGAAAAGCAGCTCATCGTGAATCTGCAGGATCGGGCGGATATACGGCTTGTCCGCGAGCTCTCTGATCATTTCCCCCATCGCCAGCTTCAGGATCTCCGCTGCGGTGCCCTGAATCGGCGTATTCATGCTACATCGTTCAGCAAAACTCCGCTTGCCCCAGTCGGCGCGGTTATTGATGTTCGGGAGATAGCGCCTTCTGCCGAAGGACGTCTCGCTGTACCCATTGATCCGAGCCGCTCTGACCGTCTCTTCCTGCCATTCAGACAAGCGAGGATAACCGGTCTTCAGGTTAGCAATGATACGGGCGCACTGATCCTCGGTCTTTTCGAGCCCCGCCTTGAACTTGAGTGTTCGCTGCAGACCGCGCGGAAACAGACCGTAGAACGTGCCGAAGTTCACGTTTTTGGCGATCGTCCGGCGCTCTTTGTACTCTGGATCGTCCTTGTCCTGCGCCTCATCGACGCTGATCCCGAAAATGACCGATGTGGTGCTGGCGTGGATGTCGCCGCCGCTGCGGTACGTTTCCATCATTCGTGGGTCGCGGCAGTAGAACGCGCCGACGCGCAGCTCGATCTGCGAGAAGTCGAAATCGAGGAAGGACGTGCCTTCCGGCGCGACCACGAACTGCCTGACGCCGATCGGGTCAGAGCCCTTGCGGGGCATGTTCTGCAGATTGGGTCTGCGGGATGCAAAACGTCCCGTGTCGGTTCCCATCGGCAGAAGGTCGGGGTGTATTCTACCGGTCGCCGGATTGATCCATTTGAGGTATCCGTCGATGTAGGTGCTCTTGATCTTTGCCCACTTGCGGAATTCCTGTACGGTATCGAAGAAGGAAACCATCTCAGGGCGGTGCTTTTTGCAATATGCACGAAGCAACTGCATAGCCTCATCGTCCGCTGCCTCGGCATATTTGGTTGTGGTCTTCAGGACGGGCAGGTTTTCTGTCTTATACAGATAGTCCTTGAATGCCTGCGTTCCACAGTTCTCTCCGATATCCACATTGCCGATGACTGCCTGCAGCTTTGCTCGAAGATCCACAAGGTGTGCTTCGGCCTCCGCCTTCTTTTCCTCCATGAGGTCGGTATCGAACAGGACGCCGTTATACTTCATCATGCCGGTGAAAACGGCGGTTGGGCTTTCGATCTTTTCACAGATCAGGCGGTGCTTCGGGATGTTGTTCTCAAACCATTCGTTGAACGTGTAGTAAAGCTGCAATGCCCAGTCGCTATCCGCACAGGCGTACCGGCAGGTGTCCCATGCATCTGGGTCGAGCTCATCAAAACTGTGCTCGCCAACCACATCCTCAAATTTCGGGAGTTCAACGCCATACAGATACGGGACAAGGGTTTTAAGTCCGCTGTCACCGAGATCGCGGTACTCAAAATCATTTTTCAGCGTAAGTTGTGATGCAACGATCGTGTCGTACACGGGCTCCTGCAACACGATCCCGTCTTTATACAGGAACATTGCCTCAAACGCCATGTTGTGTGCGATTTTGACTGTTTTCGGATTCTGAAATACGCGCTGCCGCAGGAATGCCATAACAGAAGGAATACTGGCGTTCTTACCGACGCGATGCCTGAGCGGGATGTATCTGCCTGTGCCTGCCTTCACGGAAAGTGACACGCCGGTGATGTCTGCCTTATGTGCATCCAATGCCGCTTTGCCGTCACTGCGATATTTCTCCGTGGGCGAAGTCTCGAAGTCGAAGGAAACTACACCAGCGCTGCCGATATATTCTTCAATTTCCGCAATATTGCGGATCGTCTTATAATCATTCATAGTCTGCACCTCAAATCGTGCAGCCGTGAGCACCGTGAATAGGCGCTCACGGCTGCTTTATCCTTATTCCGCTGCAGTCTCGGTTTCGGCGACGGAAACCTTGCCTGCGATGAGCTTGACCTGCTCGGTCATGGATGCGATGTTCTTCTTTTCCTCCGGGGAAAGAGGTCGATCCACAGAGCAGATCACCTGACTGTAATTGATGCCGGTGCTATTCTGCGCACGCTTCAGGGAGAACTTTGTCACTACATGATTGGCCTTCATACCACGGGTCACAAGGCGGGTGACATATTTCGTGAATTCCGCCAGCGACCCGGTGGGTAGCGTCATGATGATCGGGAGCATTTCGCCTTCGCGTAGGAGGTACATACGGCGCTTCTGTTTGCAAGCCATGCCGCCGTTTTCGCCGCTGCCAAACTTGGCATACGGGCAGGTCTTGCATTCTTTGCATTCGCCGGTCTCGGCAACGACGCCAAGCTTTCCGTCTAAGCTGGAGCAGTCGGGAGGATTGTTGCCACCGGTGAATTTTTCTTTATAGTAACTGTTGATCGGGTGATGATACAGAATGACGGCGCTAAAGTCTTTGGCGCTGTCGGGGCTGTTCGGATCGTCGCTGGGTACCTCATAGGCGAGCCCACCGCCTGCGGGAATCTTGATGCGCTCAAAGCTGGGGCGCAAACCGTCCAGCTCTTCACTAAACAACTCGGCGAGATTTACGGTTTCGGTAAGATAACCGGTATTCTGATCGGTGGTTGCAATTGCAGTGGTGTTCTTTGTGTTCATGGTGTTTATCTCCTTTTTATTTCTTAGATTTGGATACGCGGATGCTCGGCTGCTCGAACACCTGAATCACACCTTCGAGCCAGTCGGGGAGCACATCATCGTTGTTGGTCTTGAGCTCTTTGACCGTAGCGCCAAGCGTCATGGTGTTGATGGTGAACAGATGGTCGAAGCCATGTGCTCGCATCCGTCGGTACAGTTCTTCCTTTTCTTCCGGTACCGCGCCGGGGAATTCACGAATTACAAGGGAGAAGCGGGATCCGTTGCGGTCAAAGCCGGTGCATTCTTCATCCGTCATCAGCTGAATCAGCTCGGCCTCCACAGAATCGATGCGTTCCTGTACATCTTTGAGCTTTGCCTGAAGGTCAGATTTCTCGTCGCGCAGCGCCTTCAGGGTATCCGCCGCAGCGAGCATGCTTTTTTCGTTCATATCGTTATCCTCCAATGATTTTTTTGTAGTCGTCGACGAGTAGCTTGGAGACATCGGCCTTCTGCTTGAGCGCACCCATGACTTTTTCGTCAATGGTGTCTTTGCAGACAAGGTGAATGTAAACGCCGCGCTTCGTCTGCCCGATCCGGCGCACACGCGCCATGGATTGCTGGTAGTTGGCATAGCTGAAATCCAGCGAGTAGTACACGCAGACGCTGCCTGCCGTGAGGGTGAGCCCCATGCCGGTGGTCTGTAACTGCCCGACAAACACCTTGGTATCGGGATCGGTCTGGAAGGCGGAAACCTGCTCGGCGCGATCCTTCACGTCACCTTTGATCAGGGCGTACCCGATATTCTTCTTGCGGAGCATACAGGCGATCGCATCGATCTCCGGCACAAAGCGGGCGAACACGATGACTTTTTTGCCTTCCTCCATACAGCTGTCGATCACGTCTTCGAGGGCGTCGAGCTTCGCCGTCGATAGCTGCTGGGCGTCATCACCGTCATCATTGCGGACGAATCCGCCTGTGATCTGTGAGAGGCGCAGAAGCTGGGTCAACACGTTGCGGGTCGTGATTTCGCCGTTCATGAGCTCGGCGAAGCTGTCCTTTTCGATGCCGTCATAGATCTTCTGGGCATTTTGCTCCAGCTTTACCGGTCGCACTTCCTCCACGAATTCCGGCAGATCGACCGCTTCGTCGATACGAATGCGATATGCGATGGAATGCGCCTTTTCGACCAGCTCTGCCAGATGCTTGTACCCAACGATCTGGTGATTCTGGAATCCGCCGAGGATGGCGTAGTAGGCGCGGAAGCTGTAGAAGCTGCCGCCAAAAATGCTTTCATCCAGAAACTTGTACTGGCTAAAAAAGTCTAGCGGGCTGTTTGTGATGGGTGTACCTGTTAGAATCAGGTTATAGCTGCTGATCTTTCCGAGCCGGTGCAGTGCCTTCGAGCACTTTGCCTGCGGATTCTTGATTTTGCTGCTTTCGTCACACACGATCATGTCTGGGTGCCAGCGAGTGAGTTCCGCCTCCAGCCTCCAGCAGCTTTCGTAGTTGACTACAATGATCTGAAGGCCATTGCCGATCATGTATCGGATGGTATCGGCCTTTTTTGCGCTGGTTCCATCGAGCACAGCCAGTTGATAAGGGAAATCCGCGAATTTTTCAAACTCTTGCTCCCATACATCCACGATAGATTTCGGGCAGACCACCAGCATTTGAGTGATCTTGTGCCTGTGGTGGAGCGTACCCGCCAGGGCGATGGTGGTAATCGTCTTGCCGGTGCCCATGTCCATGAGAAAAGCACAGCCTTTACTTGTCATCGGAATCACCGCCTTCCATCTGCTCTATGGCAAGCGCCATGTGAAGCTGTCGATGTTGCCTGTCAGGCATGACCAGCAAATTCTCCGGACTGTTGTCGGAGGCATCGCCGTTCATGTGATGGACTACTTCGCTGTGCTCCAGCGGTCTGCCGATGTATGCCTCCGCTGCGGCACGCGCCTTCTTTGAGTTGGCTTTGCCGCGATCGGCGATATGGCAGTAAGGATTACGCTGGCGATTGAGATCCGTGAGATGAGCTGCCTTATGGCCACGGGCAAGTTTGGCGAAATCCACATTCTCACTCATCCATAAATTGCGGTGCTCTACAGAGCAGAAATTTTTTCTGCTTGGCTTTTTCCGCTCGATGGCCTTCCCGCAGACCACACAATGCACGATCATGCTGTACCTCCGATCCCGAAGGTGCGTAGGGCAAAGTTATATGCTCTGATCTGATGCTGATAAGGTGTTGCCTTGATCGGCATCGGAATGAGTGGGACTTCGTCGCCTGCGTCCTGCGTCTTGATATCCGGCGAGAGCGTATCGTCGAGGGATGCACCGAGCAGCTGCAGCAGTGCTACATTTTCCTTGGAATAGGGCACCACCCATGCCTTGTCATCTGGATCATAAAATCTTCCATCGATTTCTTTGATGCTCTCTTTCGCCAGAAATGCGTCGTATATGCGAATGTGATTGCCGTCTCTTATTGCATTCAATGATTTTTCTCCTTCACGTTTGGTTTAGCGAAGGCGGAAAGGATACGCTGCATCGTTTCCTGCTGATCCGGCTGCAGTCCGGGGAGGAGGGAGCGAAGCAAAGTCTCCTGATCGTCGTTTAAGTACCGGCGAGTGACGTACCATCCGTCCATGGCGCGGACACCGCCCGCTGCGCCTTGTACTGTGACAATGGGGTAAGAACATGAGAGTACGAGAATGTCGCGCTCGATCGTCCTTCTGCTGACACCGAATTCAGACGCCAAATTCTCAATGCGTTCCGTCCTTCGATCGCTGATTGCCTCCAGCACTTGCTGTCTGCGCTCAATCGCGCTCTGCATGTCCTCACCTCCTTCCGTCCTTCGTTGTCTTTATTTTCAGAGATAAACCCGACACCTAATGTCGTGTTCAAAAGGGTTTTTCAAATAATCTTCTTTTTTCTCAGTAGAAATGAAAAATGCCCGCTGCAGCAGGATTGCTCCTACCGCAGCGGGCATAAAAAGACCGGCAGATAGAATTATCCTTCAGGATTTCTATCTGCCGGAAGCCTATTGATCTGTGTCAATTTCGATCCCATAACAGATTTTACTGTCGTGTCGGTACCCCTAACGGTTCTGGCCGAGTCCGGTGCTCATGGCGCAACAGCAGTCTTATTTGTTTTCATTGTGGTTGCTGATGTACGTTGTACCAGCTCTACCATGACCTTTGCGTCCTGATCAACGACCACACGCAAAGGGCTTCCGCATTTCGGACAATTTAGCTCTATACCATCACAGCGCTTCGATCTGCCGATCGGCTTGCTACACTTTGGACAGCAGGCATACAAAAGCGTGTCTAATTCGCCCATCCGACTTCCTCCTTGCTTCCTGTGGTACGCGCGGGCATTTATACGGCCTCCGGGGCAGCGTACTGCGCGAGCCGTCCCATTTCAATAAGAGGGATCCTCACAGTGTGCTTACGGGCGTATTCGCCATCCATAACCATGGTGTGGCAATGCTCACATTCCATCCATCCGCCTGTTTCATCTAAAAACAAGCCTTTATTCAAAGTGCCACAAATCGGGCACATAACATCGTATTGTTCCATCTCAGTTCCTCCGTTCAACCTAAATCTGTGATTTCAATGGAGTAAATATCCTCGAAATATATCTGCTCACCATCCAGTTTGAGCCAACGGAACGTACAGCTCACGTCCGTGATCCTGCCGCATTTGGTGATGTCGTGAAAGGCGCAGTAGCAGTCAATTTCAACTTTCATACCGCGCCGAAGCTTCAGGAAAATCCGCGAGTTGTGTTCTGCTTGCTCTTCGGAAATATCATGGCGCTCTACTCGCAAGTGCCGTTCTTCACGATCCCGCAACGCCTCCTGTAAGCCCTTCATTGCATCAAACGGGCTGAATATTTTAGCTCTTTCTGCTCTTGTCATCATATCCTGCTCGATGCCCTCCTATAAAACCGTTCCGTTCACGCTGCGTACCCTCCGGCAAATAGTTGACGCCGCGGAGAACGGCGTTTTTGCCATAGCGCTGCCGAATATTCAAAACGGTCTGCTGAACAGTTCGCTCCCGCTCGACGGCATCAAAGTTCGTGAACAAGTTGTAGCCCTCGCAGCCTTCATCGCACACATCCTCAAATGTGATGCCGAGCCGTCTGATTTTGGTACAGCGATCTGTGGTTTTGTCGTATACCCGCAGTGCCGCCTCCACGAGGAAGGAGGCGAGAGCGGTTGTCACATCCAGCTTTGCCATACCCTTGGTGGGCGCAAGCTCATCACGAGTATAGCCGACAAAGATACCAACCTTACTGGTGATAACTTTCCGCCGCATAAGCTCGGCTGCTCCATTGAGCGCCATCTCATGCATAACTGTCCGGGCTTCCTGAAAGGTGTAATCCCGAGGCAGAATCTGCGAGAACGATACGGATTTTGATTTGCTCTTATATGCTTTGATGTCAGAAATCAAGCACGGCTCACGTCCCCACGCATGGTCAATAAGCAGTTCTGCATTCTTGCCGAATACTTTGTACATGAGCCCTGTGTCCATCTGGGTCATGCCACGCATATCGAAAACGCCATAGCGTTCCAGCCGTCGTGCTGTTCCGCCTGCGACCATCCAAAAATCTGTGATCGGTCGGTGATCCCATAATGTCTGCCGGTATTTCTCTTCGTCCAGTACCCCAACGTGATCTTTGGCATGCTTTGCTGTAATGTCCAGCGCAATCTTGGCGAGGTAAAGGTTCGTCCCGATACCCGCTGTTGCGGGTATATGAAAGCGATCTGCGATTTCATTCATCAGATGCTTGGCGAATGTCACTGCGTCCATGTGATTTGGTGCCAGATAATCGGTCACGTCGAGGAACGATTCGTCGATCGAGTACACGTGAATGTCCCGTGGGTCAAAGTAATCCAAATACAGCGAGTAGATATCCGCTGCGTATTCAATGTACAAAGCCATGCGGGGCGGGGCGACCTCGTACTTGACATTGCTTGGAATCTCCGACAGCCTGCAACGGTTTCTTATACCTTGTGCTTTCATCGCTGGAGTGATCGCAAGACACAAGGCATTTTTCCCGCGTGTGAGATCTGCGACGACGAGATTTGTCTCGAAGGGATTATACCCACGCTCGGCACATTCGACCGATGCGTAAAAGCTCTTCATGTCTATGCAGAAGTAAGTTCGTGTTTTTGCCATGGTGGGTACGCTCCGTTTTGTCATTTGAGATGCGGTGGAGAAGTCATAGCGCTCGCACCGCCTCAATGCTGGGGCCGCCGTCCTTTTCGATAAGGTCAGCAAATGCCTGCAGCCGCTCTTTCGAATACATGATCGTGCAGTTGATGTGCATCACCATGTCGCCGGATTCTTTTTCGACGACATGGATGTGTGCGTTGTATGCCTGCCCAACAAAGAAGTGCGCTGTTTCTACGATTTCTCCCTTGTCAGGTAGGTTTTCCGGATCAACGTCCAGATACATTTCTTCCACATCAACATGCCCTAATACACGTTCCATCTGCCATCCCTCCGTTCACTCCAGATCCTTGAGCACTTTAACCGCAACGCCTTGAATCTCGCAATTATCAACGTAGATGTCGTCCATACGAGAATTCTCCGGGTGCAGACGGATGCGATGCTTTTGGGGTTCTGGATAAAATCTTTTGAGTGTCGCTTCATCCTCCATAAGGGCAACGACAATCTGACCTTCGTCTGCGTAGTTTTGCTGCCGAATCAGAACGAGATCGCCGTTATCGATACCTGCTTCGATCATCGAATCGCCGTAGGCGCGGAGAATGAAGAAGTTGCCTTTGCCGAATAGTGCGACAGGAAGGCGGACGTATTCCTCGATGTTTTCCTCTGCAAATTTCGGAATGCCACAGGCAATGGTGCCGAGAACGGGGACTCGGATTGCTGCTGCCTTCGTTTTCGTAGAGGTCATCGTGCGGTAACCAGAGTAGTCAAGAATGCCATCATCACACAGCTGGGCGATGTAGCGCTGCACCGTAGCCTTTGACGATCCGACTCCGTCTGCGACTTCCTGCATAGTGGGCGAAATACCGTTGCTGTCCGTGTAGTCACTCACGAACTTCTCGATAGCCGCCATCAGGGTCTTATCTTTGCTTCTCATGCGAAATTCCTCCTAAATGAAACCTGTGTCTCATTTACAACTAAATTATACTCACGCCGGTAGAGTGCGTCAAGTGGTTTGAGACAAAATTCCCGGTTTGCAGCTTTGAAGTAATGATTTCGTTACGCCGCTGGCAATGATAGGCAAACGCCATGCAGTGCAAACCACATGGCGCTGCCTTATGGAATTGGAGCTCTAAGGATTATTTGGCGTTGACCTTAGAAGCGGCCTCTGCTGCAGCTGCAGCCTGCTTTTTGGCCGTCCATCCACCCTTGGGCACTGGGGCATACGCCTGCTCCAGCGAGTAGATAATAACTTTTTCGTCGCCGAAGATAGCGCCGGGGACATTCCAACTTTCTTCGGGTGCCCACTGCATGATCCTCCGCACCGCATTGGCTGCCGGGGCGCAGCTGATCTTGATGGGGTATCGCTGCTCACCAGCGGGCTTGGAGAACTTGATCGCCTGCGGCGCATCTGCCTTGCAGGCCTTGATGGCGAACTGCTTACCTTTCTCTTCGACGAAGAGCTGGATGTACTCCGGGTATCCCAGATCCACAAAGGTGGCAGCGTTGAACTTGATCTGGTTGCCGTTCATAAAGGTGGCAACGGAGTCGGTGCGAGAGGTGATGAGCTCTACGAGCTTGAATTTTTCGAGTACGGACATATTAGTTTTCTCCTTTGACTTTAATTATTTCGATGTGATCTGCCATAGCTGGCGTTGCGGCTTCTGCCGCAGGTGTGGTCGAGTAAAAAATACGCGCGATGTCGTCTTCATCCCAATCGAGGTCGATCTGAGTGAAACCGGCAAGACAACCTTTCAGGACGATTCTCGGCTTCGTCCTGCGGCCGCGTCTTTTGCGATAGTATTTCTCGTCGATCATCTGCTGCACCCGATCCCAATCTGATCTCAGAATAATGGGATCATGGTGCCCTTCAATGAAGTACTGCGTCTTCTGCCCTGTGTTCTTGATGGCTTTGTGGCTGAACACATCCACGGTCATTGTCTTCTGGCACAGGACATTGCCACAGTATTTTTCATTCCGAAGTATTCCGAGCACGCCGCCACTGCTCCATACCGTCTGGTTAGTAGCAGTCGGAACACCACTCCGGGTTAAAATCTCGGCGATCTGAGGGGATGAGTAGCCGTTGAGGTACATATCATAAATGATGCGTACCAGTTCGGCTTCTGCTTCGACGATCTGCCACTTTCCGTCTTCGCCCATCTCATAGCCGAGAAGTGACCACGCCGGATAAATACCCGTGCCACGTTTCCAGCGTCGGATGTACGACCATTTAAGACTTTCAGATTTGGACTCCGATTCACCCTGCGCGAACAGGCTGATCAGTCCAAGATATGTCTCGGATGTAGTGTCCAGCGTGTTAATCCTCTCGGTTTCAAAGTATACGGCAACCGGATGCTCCAGCTGTTTCAGCATGCGGATCGTCGAAATGCAGTCCAGAACATTACGCGCAAAGCGGGTGACCGCCTTCGTGATGATCAGGTCGATCTTACCCGCTTTGCAATCCTCGATCATGCGATTGAACTCATCCCTGTGTTTTAGAGATGTGCCGGAAATTCCGCGATCTGCATATATACCTGCAAACTGCCATTCATCGTTGCCTCGGATGTAATCTGTGTAATTCTGTACCTGCAGCTCATAAGAGAGCGCCTGCGTGTCCATGTCTGTGCTGACACGGCAATAGGCGCACACGCGGAGCTTCGGCTTTTCATAGCCCTCTCGATCTGTGATGGCAGGAATTACCTGCACATCAACATGCTCTGTCAGTGACTGCCGAATTTTCTCGTTTCGCGTCTGCTTTCGCGTAGCAGGGCGCTCCTGTATAGCTCTGTCGATTTTAATCTTCTTCAAAATGCATCACCTCCCTCTGCGCCACAAATTTGATCGATTGCCGACATCGACCCTGACGCATGCGGAGGCGGCGCTACTTTATTATAGCGCTGTATATCAATATGTGGTGCGGTTTTACCACCATATCTTGCGCTACAAGGGCAAAAAAGAAGGGCGATCGCTCGCCCTACCTTTATTTCTCGTATGTTTTGATTATTTGCCAAAGTGCGGTTTTCTGTTCCGGTGTCAGTACTGTCCATTTATCAAAGAGTTCCCGCAGCTCCGGCGTAATCTCAATCATTTCGCCCTCTGCAAAAAACTGTGCCATGGTAATGCCGAACGCCTTGCACAATGCTTCCAATGTGACCATGCTCGGAGTGTTGCCACGGCGGTAGATGTTGGATACTGTGTTCGGCGATAAGCCTGCCTCTTTGGCGATTTTGTAATCTGACCAACCGTGTTGCTCCTGCAATTCGATCAGCCTTTGACGGATGTCCACAAAACCACCTCACTTCCAGTATATATTCTATCACCACGTTTGGTGATGCCGTTAGAGCAAATGGGTGGAAGTAGTATCGCAAGTTATGGTGATATTTATACTTGAAACTTGCGCGTTCAGGCTGTAAACTATATTTGGGAAATGTGGTGATCCTTATGTCAAACGAGTCTGAACTCAGAATGCGCCGGGTATGCTTTACCGGCCACCGCCCTGAAAAACTGAATAAAAGTGAGGCGGAGATCGTAGCATCGCTTGAGCTGGAAATCCGCGCAGCTGTCGCAGACGGTTTCCAGACTTTCATCTCCGGTATGGCCAGAGGTGTTGACATCTGGGCTGCGGAGGTCGTCCTTCGTCTACGGGACAATGGCTCTCCGATTCATCTGATTGCCGCAAGCCCCTATCAGGGCTTTGAACGTGCATGGTCGCCAGCGTGGCAAAGTCGCTATGCTTCGGTTCTGGCCGGTGCCGATATCGTCCGTTTCATTTCTCCGCAGTATGACCGTGGCTGCTTCCAACGCCGCAATGAATGGATGGTCGACCACGCTGGCCGTGTGATCGCCGTGTTCAACGGCGAGAAGGGCGGGACAAAAAACACGATTGACTATGCAACTCGGCAGAATGTCCCCGTAATCTATATTCCATAAAACCTGCACTTACAGAAACACCTCGCAGCCGTTATGACTGCGAGGTGTTTGCTATTTGTTTAGGGCTTCCGTTAAGCAGCAATGACAACCGCGTTTTCTTTCACTTTGTTGATCGCGGCCAATAACGCTGCACGTGTACGGGCATCAAAGAGCTTTACAAAGCTGATCGGCTTGTCAAAGGGCGGATTCTGCAGCTCGGTAACATTCTCCATATACCCATTCTGCTCGATGTGGTTAATGATCTTATGCACAAAAGAGATCTGCTTCTGGTTCAGCGACTGGTCGTTTATGAACTGCGAAAAAGCCTGCATTGCTGCTTCGTGATCCAGCTTGGCGATTTTGCGGATCAGCAAACCAAACGGCGTATCACCATATTCTCTTTCGTAGTCTTCTTTACTGCCCAATTCGCTAGTCAGCACGTGCTCCAGCTCGCGGTAATCCGCAGCAGAGAGGGGGATGTTGTGTGTTAGCTTATAGATGGCAAGCGCATTTCCATTTTCGTTGACATAGCGATTGACTTTGGCGCGATAGTCTTCGAAATCATACCCCGGCTCCATCGGGTCGCCCTCTTTCTGATCTATAATCGGGTCAGATAGCCGAGTAATAATCGGCTTTCGAGGGTCAACGTCATTCAGGAACTTTATCAGATCACGGAGCTCCTTCCGCACCCGCTCATACAGCAGAACATCGTTCGCATTCCAGAAAGCGTCTGTGTTGACCTCCTTGATGATCGGCAGTTTCGCTTTTACCTGCGGGATGCTGACCTTGCGCTCCAGCAGCGTTCCAATATCACGGAGCTGTTTCTGTGCATTCTTAAGCGAGGGCATCTGCTCTATCTGGGCAATCATTAGACCGTACATAAAGTTATCAAAGCGCTTTGCAAATTCGTCGTTGTCATCCAAGTGAACGATTGGCGCAATCTGCTGCATCAGTTCGCCCTTGTCGCCTTCACTAATGTAGTTGAAAGCTCCGGGCTTCTTAAACTTTTCAACGCTTTGTATGTGCAGCCTCACGGCGATGAGATCGGTGTTCAGCGCCAATACCTGAGAGTAGCATGTCTCTACAAGCTCGGATCTCCAGCTCTGATAGTCGTCTCCGGCAAATGCACTTTCCTGCAGCGCCACCGCAATGCGGATCTGCTTCCCGAATATGTTCTCCGACAGCGTCTTCGTCTCGCGGGACTCAAAGCCCTCTTTGTGAGCACGGAAGTATTCAAAGTTTCCGCAATAGTCAAAGATGAGGAACCGTCTCTTTGCCGTGTATTCGCCGTCGATCTGATCGATGCAGGTGAGCTCCTTGCTGAGACGAGTACCACGCCCGATCATCTGCCAGAATTTCGTCTTTGACCGCACCTTTTTAAAGAATACGAGGTTGACGCATTCCGGCACATCGATGCCGGTATCCATCATATCCACGGAAACCGCTATGATCGGGTCCTTCTCTGGAATTTTGAAATCGTCAATGATCGTCTGCGCGTATGTATCATCGCAGATAACGCGCTGTGCAAATGTGCCACGGTATTTGGGGTACAGCTTATTAAACCGCTCCAGAATGAACTCCGCGTGGCGCTTGTTCTGGGCGAAAATGATGGTTTTACCCAGTCTGTCACCGCCAGCAACACGGATGCCGCGCTCCATCAAATCCTGAAGCACCGTGTCAACGGTTGTCTCGTTGAAAACGAATTTGTTCAGCTGTGCCGACGGAATGAAGTCGGGCATCAGACCGTCTTCAATAAAGTCCTCTTCATACCGTTCCTTGTCCTCATCGGAAAGGTCGTCGTATGTGATACCTTCCTCTAAGAACTTTGTTTTTACCTCATAGTTATAGTAGGGCACGAGCACATGATCCTGATATACTGCCGTCTCGTAGTCGTATGCATACGTCGGTACGCCGTGCTCCATTTCGAAGAAATCGTAGGTATTGCGATCAACGTCTGTTTTGGGAGTTGCGGTCAGGCCGACCATGATCGCATCGAAGTATTCGAAAATCGCACGGTATTTTTTGAATATGCTGCGGTGGCTCTCGTCGATGATGATGAGGTCAAAGTGGGCGGGTGTAAACATACGCTGCCCATCTTTCGCCTTCATATCATCTATGGCGTTCAGCATTGTCGGGTACGTTGAGAATACGATCCGTGCGCTCCGGTCGTCCTTATTAGAGCACAGATTGCAAAGAGACATATCCGGCAGATAGTTCTTGAAATCGTCCTTTGCCTGTTTCACCAGCGCCGTGCGATCAGCCAAGAACAGAATGTTGGTGACGTATTTGCCGCGACTGAGCACATCGGTAAGGCTTGACGCGGTTCTGGTTTTACCCGTTCCTGTTGCCATGACCAGCAGGTGCTTTCTAAACCCTTGTCCGATCTGCTCGCATACAGCACGGATGGCTTCCTTTTGGTAGTAGCGGTCTGTGATTCTGTCATCGATCGGAATGGTCATCAGATCTTTCCGTTCGGTACGACGGTTCATCAGCTTCTGCAGATCGTCTTTGCTGAATATGCCGCTAACTTTACGCTGCGGGCTGCTCTGATCGTCCCAGAAGTAGGTTTCGAAACCATTGGTCGTGAACATCATGGGGCGACGTCCGAATTTTCTCTCCAGACAGTCAGCGTACAGCACGGCTTGTTTGCGGCCTATGTTCGGGTCTTTGCTGGATCTCTTGGCCTCCACCACTGCGAGTGGCAGGCCGTCTTTCCCGAACAGCACATAGTCCACATATCCCATCTGCCCCAGCACACCTGCCATGCCTTCGACGGGATACTCTTCCTGAACATCAGCATCTGCACCGGAGAACTTCCAGCCCATCTGCTTCATGTCCACATCGATATAAATTTTACGGGTCTTAAACTCGGAAAGATCTGCTGCGACAAAGGTGCGCTCCTGCTGGTGCTGCTCCTTTGTTGCGGTGATCTGCTCAGACATCTGCTCGATCTTTTTACGCAAAGCCTCGATCTCTGCGTCCTTCTCACCGAGCAGACTCTCCTGCTCTTTTATTTTCTTGGTGTCTACGACGACCTTTTCGGTCGGAATTAGTGCCTCATCGAACTGTCGCTCTTCGTAATCATCACCATAGCAATAGTCCACCCATTGAATAAACTCAAAGAGTCCCTGTAGAGAAGCGAGAGCGTCACTGGCCTGTACACTTCGCTCCGTGTGAACGGCCAGATTACCCAACTTAATGATAAACGGCAGTTTGCCCCACGTGTTGTAGTCTACCGCAAAACGGAAGGTCGGCTCATGAATGAGTGCCTGCAGATTATCTTTGTAAGGCATCTGCATCGTCTTATCAGCCGAATACACCCATTTGACGGCTAATTCCAGAGCTTTTCTGCTGCCGACGGCGCACATAGCAGGCGCGGAAACATACACCTTTTCCGCCTCGATCGCAGCCGAGGCAAACAGTGCGTACTCCTTTTTATCTTTTAGAAATCCGAAGTTCGACATGTCATCCACTCCTGTCTGTATGTATTCGCTGCCGCTTGGCAGTATCTAAAGCTCAAAGAGCTGTAATATTTTGATTTGTCGGTCTGTTCGACGAAGGCCGCAAACTGCTCTTGCAGCTTAAGCGGTGGAAGGGGCATACGAAAACCTGCGATCTCTTTTCGGTTTACCTTTGGCAGATTCGTGCGTGAACTGAATTGCAAAATGTACTCCAAGAAGTATTCCGACCGCAACGCAATGGCCAGAAACACTCGATTGCAGTTGCTGTGGTTCGGTAATATTGGGTATGCATCTGCTGAACATAACCCCTCAAAATCGGGCAATGCGACTTTATTGAGATTAGGGCGGATCTTACTATAAATAATGTGTTGCGGGGTAAATATGTACTTTCCGCTTATTACACCATCTTCTCTGACTGTGCGGTAGCCTTTTAGCGCTCCAGTGCCTTTCTCAATGCTGTCAATGCCTATATGCGGATAACCAGCGTATTTTTCATAATCTGTTGTCATATTCCCATCGATCTTAGCAAACTCAGTGAAAGATACAACAGGCCATTCCATTGGGTTGGATTTAAGATCACCGAACAGTTCGATAAATCGGGACTTGACGAGCTGATCTAAGTTGTGTAGTTCCTGCTGCTGTAAATCGATCAGCTGGCATGTTTTATCCAATACACTTACAACACGACGCTGCTCATCCATATCAGGTACGTTGATCTCAATCTGCAACAAATTCGCTTTGGTTAAACTCGGTATTGTTACTGTTGTATTGAGCCGTTCAAAATCGAAATTGACGCAGAAATAGAACAGGTATTTGGGTAAGAGCACCTCTCTGTGTGCAACGAGGCCAAAAGCAGTGTCGACATTCCAAAAGGGTTCATCCACAAAAATCGGATTGTTGATGCTGCCTTTACGACCTATGACCACTGTCCCTGCATCACAAATGAAATCAGTTGCGTGCCCCATGACACCGCCGCTACCGTATATCGGATATTTCCCGTTTTCATTCTCTACTTGGCGCTGGTTGCGCCCGTTTCGAATATCCAATACGTCGGAAAACTTCATGCTGCCACCTCCATCTTACCGCAAAGTTTTGATTTGTCGGTCTGTTCGACGAAGGCCGCAAACTGCTCTTGCAGCTTAAGCGGTGGGACGCAAAACATCATTGCATTCAGTTTTGCTTGATTAAGCTTTGGTTGCGCAGTTCCTGTAATGCTGCCAGAAATGTCTGTCAACGCAAAACATATCTCGATGTATTTTTGCGTTGCTTTCGTTTCAAAACGGACAACATGAGCGTGATTGTTTACCCACACCTTTCCGCTAACCGAAAACGCTATTGGCGTAGATCGCATCACCAAATTCGCACCATCTTCGGATATGAGCAGAATGTCTTCATCAAAGATGTAGCCCTCAACATAATCGACAATGCCAGACGCTCCATAATAGGGGTAATTTCCTGCTTTGCGGTCGGTGCTTGTAATCGGCACCCTACGGCTGTCCAGGTTCTCACAGATCTGGTCAAGCCGCTGACGGGTCCATCCTTTCGGATTGGTTTCCGGATCCCCGAACAGTTCGATAAATCGGGACTTGACGGCCTGATCTAAATAACGGACTTCTTCGTGCCGCTTTTCAATGAGAAAGTCAATGCTTTCGAGTATGCGGACGATTTCGGCTTGTTCCTCTTTAGAGCATACGCGAATATCAAGTTCTTTTACGGCCTTAAAATGCCTGCTGTAACCTAAATCTGGAATTCTTGCTGCCTGTAGGGCGTAAAACAGATATTTCGGACTATCCTGCGTGTTTTTCGGACGAAGTATCTTCACTCCATCTGCGCCAATAAAGAACGGTTCCTCTATGTATTTAATTGCGCGTGTATGGTCGCCAAAAACGATGGCAGGTACATCACTGAAAATACCGTCTTCATCATCCCATCTACCAGCGATTGTCTGTCGGCCTTGATCAATGATTGGGAACTGTCCTTTACTGAGGTATCTTTCCTGAGGAATTTTAGTGCCCATTTTGGTGACATCGCTGTAAAAATCAGTGAATTTCCCGATGCGAATCATGCTGCCACCTCCATCATACCGCAAAGTTTTGATTTGTCGGTCTGTTCGACGAAGGATGCGAAATTGTTCTGTACAGCGATTTCAGCAATGGGGATATCGACTGTGTTTAGCGTTTTAACCGCAAGGCCGGGTTGTGCTGCTCCAGTATGGAACCGGTAAAGATCCATCATTCTCAGCAAATGGAAAAGCCATACTACATTCGTCTCAATAAGGGGTGTTACCAAAACTGCGTGTTCTGTTGCGTGGAATTCTCCTGTCGCCATCTGGACATTTCCGCACAAGGCACCTTGCCGTCCGATAATTGGATAACAACCATGCTGCGTTGCCTCCTTAACATATCCGCGAATTCCGTTTCCTCCATAGCAAGGAACAGGATAAACTGCGCTCTGCTCATGAATTGCATCTGCAGCTGTGGTAATTCCTGCTTTAAGAAAACACGCTTCACCGAGCGGAATTGTCTTTAAGCCCATGGTATTATCGATCGGATCACCGAACAGTTCGATAAATCGGGATTTCACAAGCTGATCCAACAAAAGCAGCTGTTCAGTCTGCCTGTCTATTAAACTTGTTATGCGCCGTAAATGATCTGCAATTTCTGCCTGCTTTTCAATAGGGGGATATGGAATAGTGGTGCCATCAAAGTCTTTTTTGACAATGTGCTTCATTGTTGCACCATGCGTCTTTGATTCCATCTCGGCCAGCTTGTGCTCCACCGCAAATACAAAGTATTCTTTGTTGACGGGAAGCTTGTCAAAAACCACTTTGAATATGTGCTGGTTGAGTAATGCCTTGCCGCGCTGCCACACATAGACCCCCAAACTGGCCGACCACGAAATTAAGACATCACCGTCGTTAACTTCAATGCGTTCTGGATATTCGCCATCATACCGATTCAACTGATAGCTGTTTCCGGTTAAATCTTGAATGCGAATAATTGGGAGGCCTGTGTCACCCCAATCGGCTGGCTTGAATGCATAGCCATTTATATAGGTGGCTAAATCGCCAAGTCTTGCTGTTTTATTTGCCATTGTCGCCACCCTCCTTCAGCTTGTTATATTGTTTCTTCCATGCGCGAGACGGTTTTTTGCAAATATGATCGGCATTTACAAAAGCGCATACCTCGTATAATCCGTTATTTGCACAAATGTCTGGGTTGTTGGCACGGCAACCGTATGTCTGCGTCTCGGTATCTCCTGTATTTAGAGGCGCTGCGAATGGAATATGTACGCTGTTGTTGCTCATGTCGCGTCTCCTTATTTCAGTAGATTTTTTAATTCCAATAGCTCCGTCTTAATCTCTTCTTCCAGCCCCAGCAAGCGATCAATGATTTCGTCTGTGGGAGGATACTCCACAGCCACATACTCTGTTTTCTTGTATTTGTTAATGGAGAGGTCATATCCATTGTCTACGATCTCCTGTTTCGGTACGAAAAAGCTCTGCTCGGTGCGCTCGCGTGTTGCTTCCTGCTCCAGATGGTGGAACCTCTGAATGATATCGGGGATATCGTTATCTGCAATCTCGGAACGCTTATCGTCGAGGCTGAAGCCATCGGCCTTCATGTCATAGAACCATACTTTATCGGTACCACCCGCGCCGGTCTTTGTGAATACCAGCACAGCAGTGGAAACGCCTGCGTATGGCTTGAATACGCCAGAAGGCATTGAGATCACTGCACGGAGCTGGTGGTTCTCAACGAGTTCTTTGCGAATGGATTTATGTGCCGAGGACGATCCAAACAACACGCCATCCGGAACGATGCAGGCACACTGTCCACCTTTTTTCAGCATACGCAGGAATAGCGCAAGGAACAGAAGCTCCGTTTTCTTCGTATTCGTTACTGCTTTCAGATTATCGTGGATGCTCTCTGCGTCGATCGTTCCCTTGAACGGGGGATTTGCCAAGCACATTGTAAAGCGATCGGAAATCTGATTCTGCTTCGATACGCTATCCTTATAATCAATCTCCGGATTGCTGATAGAGTGCAGCATGAGGTTCATCGCAGAAATACGGAGCATGGTGTAGTCCGTGTCAAACCCCGTAAATGCGGGGCCTGCAAAATGCTGCCATTGCTCGGAGGTCATGGTATCCTCATAGTTGCGACGGATGTACTCCGACGCAGAAACCAAGAAGCCAGCCGTTCCGCATGCCGGATCGCAAATAGTATCATCCGGTGTCGGCTGCAGCAACTCGACCATCATCTCTCGGATATGTTTCGGAGTGCGGAACTGCCCGTTCTGGCCTGCTGTAGCCAGCTTGCCAAGCATGTACTCATACAGGTCGCCCTGCATATCCAACTCTGCAATATCATGTTCGTAAAGGTCGTCCAGCCCCGTGATTATTTTCTGAAGCAGCTGCGGGGTGGGGATGATAAACATCGCATTGCTCATATACCTTGCAAAAGCGGTCGTGCTTTCGTCTGCTTTGCTGGGCTCGTCTTCGATCTCTACAAGCTCACCATTTTCATTAAAATCAGGGAGGCGACCATACTTCATGCTTTTAATCGCAGGAAATACCCGCTGGGAGATCACGTCGAAAATCTGGCGCGGATCATCGTTTTTGAACTTGCTCCAACGCATTGATTGCCCGACGGGAGACTGGGGGAAAATCTTTGCCATCTTTTCGCCGGTCATCGTTTCAAATTCCTCGGTCTCCAGTTCCTTTTCGTCGAGGGAACGGATGAACATGAGGTATGTAAGCTGCTCGATAACGGTCAGCGGGTTTGCGATTCCGCCAGCCCAAATGTCTGTCCAGATCTTATCGACCTTATTTTTAATTGCTCCTGTAATCATTCCACGTTTCCTCCGACAATATTGTTAATGTGTTCTCTGTACTGATCGATTACGTTGGGCGGAGAGATGACCTGCATTCTGTTCCCGAACTGCGCCAGCCAGCCGAAGAACGGTGGGCTTATCTGCACGTGTACGGTTGCAGCGCAGGTGGTGTCGTTCACAGCCATCATGGGTGTGTCTTCACCGAATTTATCAAACACCGGGCCGACAAGCTGCTTGCTGAACTGTATCACAACGTCCTCCAGCTCGCCGCTGAACATTTTGAAAACCTGCTCCGTATACTCTGCCACGCCATCGATCCGGGCTATAGCCTCATCCGACATTACCGATTCTTCTACAACGGTAAGATGATCTATGCGATCAATGCGATAGTTGGCAGTGCTGTCCGGATGCTTGCTGCTGTATGCCATCAGATAGTAGTTGTCTTCATTGAAGATAAGCGCGACCGGCTCCACGTAGTAGCGTTTCTTGCTGCCATCACTGGCGGTCACATATACGCGCTCCGCCTTTTCATTCAAATGGAAGTAGTTGAATTCGATCTTCTTCCTGCGAATGATGGCATCCTCAATGCCGTCCACCGTGTAGAGAATGGCCTCGTTGGTGTGCTTCCGGGTATTGAAGCATACCATGTTTTCTTTTAGCAGTTCAGCTTGGTGTGATCCGCCGAGAGCGGCAACCTTTTCTATCAGCTCGACCGTTTTTTTCTCTGTGATAAAACTGGCCGCTTGTACCGCATCAATCAGTATTTTAATCTCCGGCACGGTGAGCTCATGCTCCGGAACATAGTAGAACTTTTCCTTATCCTTCAGGTAGCTCATGATCTCGAAGCCATTTTCCTGCATCACTTCGATATCCAAACTCAGCGTCCTGACATTACTGGAAATGCCCATCTCATTCAGCCGTCTGCAGAGCTCGACGCGGGAGATGGGATGTGTTTCATCCGTCTCTTTACGCAGCAGCTCATATAGCTTCAGCAGTTTAATCTTTTGCATATTGGCAGCCATGCTGTGCCTCCTCTTTGAAATGGGTACAATTATACTGATTAAGTATAACACAAAACTTCCGATTTTTCAAGGCTTCCGCGTAATTATATCATTACCTGAACTAAATTTTTCGCAAACATCAGCTTCAAGTCCTATACCCTAAACACATTTAATAGTTGCTTGCAGAGCAAAGAAATTCTATTTGTACAACAGTGATTTCGGTATTCTTTTGCTGCTGAACGCAAAAAACGGGCTACGGAGTAACCAATCGACCGCTCCAAAGCCCGATTTTTCAATATTGCCCCTGTATTTTGCCCAGAAAGCAAGAAAAAACCTCTCTTGTCTTGGTAGACAAAAGAGGTTTCTTTTATGGTGCGGGAAATGGGACTTGAACCCACACGCCAATACTGACACAAGCACCTCAAGCTTGCCTGTCTGCCGATTCCAGCATCCCCGCAAATCAGCTTGTTTATTATATCAGATAATTTTGCATTTGTCAAGCACAAAATTTACATTTTCGTTTTTTATTTTACGATGTCGCTTTTACGGCGTTTTATTTACCTGCTGTAACTGTTGCAATCAATGTTACACTACCGAAACATCTATCTTCAGCTCGCCGTTTTCGTCCTCGTACCAGGTTTCCCACGCAAAATACTTATCCCAGCAATCGCACTCGCTGAAATCCATATATTCCGCATTGAACTCCTCCGCTTCCTCCGCCGGCACAAGCCAGCCACTGCAATCGGTTGCAATCAGTCCGTTCTTCACCTGCTCGTGGCCCTCTTTGCAATCAAGGAAAAACACGCTTCCCTTTTTTGCGGCGGCCTGCTGAATCATTTCAATGAATTTAGTAAATCCGAGCGGCTCTCTTGTTCTCAGTCCTGTTATCATAAATACACCTTGCCTTTATCTCTTGCTTTTATCTCTTGCTTTTATCTCTTGATAGTAAAATCAATTATAACACCATACCGCCGCAAAGTCAAACCTACCCTCGCCTTATTATTCGCTTGATGCCGAATATATTTGTTTTTAAAAGCGGCGATTATAATAGTCCCGACAGATAAAAGCCGTCCACTTACCAAAAACGGCTCGTGAACGGCTTTTTGCTGTAAGCCCGTTACATCTGGAGCGATTCTATTATCGCCCCTACAGCTTTTATCGCTTTGCCTGTTGCCTTCTTGACGTTCTGCGTCTTGTTCGAGGTCATAGCCTTTGTTGCGGCAAAAGCAATGCCGCCTGCCACCATTGCGGTAGCGGCACATATCATATTATTGGAAGTTTTCTTGCTCATTTTTCCGTTTCCTTTCATAACCGCCTTTTTCGGCTCGATAATATAATGTGCCGCCGTTAAAAAATTATAGCTTGATAAATCTGACATCAGAATTTGCCTTATTATCCTCTTTGTGTATCAGAAATAAAGTGAGCTATATAAAATTTACATCTCGACAATATGATAATTTTGTGCTAAAATAAATGTATGTGTAAAAAAGAAAGGTCGTTTTTTAATGTCACAGCATAAAATAATAGCGGCTATCCATGACCTCTCCGGCTATGGAAGATGTTCGCTTTCCGTTATATTACCCGTTATCTCTGCTATGGGGATACAGGTCTGTCCGGTTCCGACCGCCGTTATGTCAACTCACACCGGCGGCTTTACCGATATCGCTATGGAGGATCTCACAGATCATATTTCAGCCTGCTATAATCACTACGAAAAACTGCATCTGAAGTTTGATGCAATCTACAGCGGTTTTCTCTCATCTCCGAAACAGGTCGATTGCTGCCTTGAATTCCTTCACGGAAACCCCGACTCACTTAAAGTAGTGGATCCGGTAATGGGCGACAACGGAAAGCCCTACAGCACTTATACTCCCGAACTTATCCGCAGGATGAAGGAGCTTGTTGATGCCGCAGATGTTATAACACCTAACCTCACCGAAACGTGTATGCTTCTCGGAGAGGAATGCCCTCCCGTAATGTCGGTGGCACAGGCACGCTCGTGGCTTGCCCGCCTCAGCGACAAGCCCGGAATAGTAGTAATAAAGGGAGTACCTTTGATAGACGATGACGGTCAGAAACTCTCTAACGTAGGCTTCGACAAGAAAAGCGGCAGCTTTTGGCGTATCGACTGGGATCATATTCCCGTACATTACCCCGGCACAGGCGACATCTTCACTTCAGTGCTTACCGCATCATTGCTGAAGGGCGAAAGCCTGCCTATTGCCCTTAACCGTGCAACCACGTTCACGGAAATTGCCGTTAAAACCACCTACAGCTACGGTACCGAGCCACGACTTGGCGTGCTGTTTGAAGATTGTCTTAGCTGGCTTATGACTAACACGGTACTGTGCGACTACCGCAAGCTATGATAATATCCGATATTGCTTTTTACCGCTTTGCCGCATTGCAAAGCGGTTTTGCAATTTCCGTTCAAAAAAATCAAAAAATTGTCGAAAAAGTGTTGACAAACGTTTAACTTTGTGATACAATATTATCTGTTGTCACGGCACAGCAAAAGCCGATGAAGCCGAGAGTAAAAAATTTAAAAAATTTTTAAAAAACTCTTGACAAGCGGTTTTCGATATGATATAATATAAAACGTCGGTTGACAAGAAACAAATTAACAAGCTGGTGTAGCTCAGTTGGTAGAGCAGCTGATTTGTAATCAGCAGGTCGGGGGTTCAAGTCCGTCCACCAGCTCCATTGAAGCCTACTGTTTAGGCAGTAGGCTTTGATTTTTGAAAAACTTGATAGGGGAGAATTCCCGAGTGGCCAAAGGGGGCAGACTGTAAATCTGTTGCGTTTCGCTTCGATGGTTCGAATCCATCTTCTCCCACCAAGCTTAAAAAACGCCTTAAACATTGAAGTTTAGGGCGTTTTTCTTTTGCGTTTAGCAGAGATAAAACCCCTCTGAAAATCTGTTTGTCTAACAGTTATCTAACATAACGCTAACTAAGCAGGCTCATTGTCAATAGTTGGGGTAACCCGAAAAAAACGAAATATATGAGAATACTCAATACCGTGATGTTCAAATATAGTTTTCATAGAAAAATCCTCCTGTAATTTGATAGTACTATCATTTTACAGAAGGATTTTTAATTTTACCAATGTGCCGCTTTCAAATGAAAACCAGTTAATTCAAATGTTCCTTGTACCAGCTAATTACAGCTTCTCTATCAGACTCAAAGAACTGCGTAGAAACATAAATATCCTTATCATTAAAATGCAATTCTTTAGCTCTATACCTCTTGTGAGATGAATTTCCCATATTATCTGTCACATTGTCCGCAAATGCAGGATAATCTGTTGCTTTAAACAATGACTTGGTGTATTCTTTTGTTTTCAATTTCTCGATTTCGGCTGTTGTAATTTTTGACTTGCTAATGAGGTCTTCAACTAAGTTGTAGAACAATTTTGCAACCGGAAGCATTCCCTCTGACCAAGTATTTTCGTCATCAATATCAAATGGTGCCTTTGAAAGTGAGAAGCTGAAATCATCTATATCCAAATTCATTTTCGACAACAAATCCTTAATAAATGAGATGATATTATTTGATGATAAGTTTGTTTCAAAGAAGATACCACTGTTATCAACTTGTTTAGCTTTGCGAAGTTTTCTTTCATCGTTGCTGATATATGTTCTGTCTGCATTTGGAATAGAGTAATCGCTTGCTGCTAAATCGCTTAACATTTCAGTATCTAAGTCATATACAAGGCTTATGAATTTTGTCAATAAGTCCGCCCAACTCGCAACCTTTGTATATTCGCCAACAAACGAAAATCCTTCCGGTTTCGTATTAGAAAAGTCTATACCGCTATTAACGCTAAAACTCAATTCATTCGTTTCGCTAATATCTGAATGCATTTCAACATAATTAAACTTATCAATCAAGATATTAGAAAGTACTTTTGCTCTGTTTAGAATAGAAGACTCATCCCATCTTTCCGCCGATAAAACTTCTTTGTTTAGTACATTTGCCTTCGAATTTTCACAAATAATGTTTTTCTTATCAGTAAATGATTTTGTTCCTAATTCACTATTATGTCCTGTGATAGTCAAATTTCCAAGCGTATGTAAGTATATCTCATAAACTCTGTTATAATTATCACCAACTTCTTTTTTCCATACAATAGCGTTTTCTTTCTGTGGTAAAATGTGCTCTATCGTAAGATTAGTAATATCAATATGCTCCTTGGTAGAATTCTCAATAACAGAAAGCACAAACTTACAAATAGGCTTTTTATATAGAGATTTATGGATAAGTGCTTCTTCAAATTCACTGTCTGTTGGCATACGATTGTTTGCTCTTAAATCGTTAAGGAATATTACAAATTTTTTGTAATAATTATCGTAACTTCCATCAAAAAATCTGTCATACATCGACTTCATAAACTTTGACAAGTTTTTGTTAATTTCACAAGCCGTAATTCTAACAAGATATGTCAGCAAATAATCTAATACTTTGCAAAGAGTTACTTCATCGATATTACCGTCTTCATAATCGTTAAATACTCTAAAAAGAAACGGAAGTACAGTTGTTTGTTTAATGGTATAAAACGCTCTCAGATAATCCGAGATTTCATTGCTATAGAACTGTGTTTCGCCAATAAAAGCACCGTAGTATTTTGATGTTCGTTTCAAATTCTTCAGTACATCCTCGTGACTCAAGTTGTTTTCTTCGCAATGTTCTTTAAATAAACGATATGCATTTTTGTCGTTAACGGACTTGCTAATTTGGGAGTTTAAAAAATTGATAACGAAATCTCCTAAGTTACGGTAGCCTACATTTTTTTCAATTACAGACCAATAATTTTCATAAAGTTCATCTTGATTTAAATCATCCATAAGCAGATAATTCCTAATTAAATCCGCTAAACTTAACTCCAATCCGGTTGAATTGATTGACTCAAAAATTTTCTGTGGCTCATCACCTTGAGATTTATCGAGGACGATTTCCACCATCTCAAGCTTTTTGATACCGTTAAGTATATCATTCAATTCTAAACCTGATGTTACGGTTTCTTCAATCAAATTTTTGAAGGTAATATAGTTCTTATAGATATTTGAGTTCCTGTCCATCTCATCAGTTTTATCTTTGATTAAAAGCAGCAACTGTTCATTATCAGATTTCACTGGTTTTAATTTTAGTTTATATTTTTCATCGCAATTTCTATTGAACATTACTTCTTCTATTTCAGCTTCTATTCTAACTGATACGCCTTTTGCCGCATCGTAAAGGGCTTTTAGAAGAATATACATTGTAGTAAGACGCTGTTGCCCGTCTATAATCAAAACTTCATTTAATGTACTGCCATCAAGACCGACTATATACACAATAGTTCCCGTAAAATGTTTATGGTCTCGTTTGTTCGCATTCATAATATCCTGATAGAGTTTTTCACATTGTATATTATTCCAATCATAATTACGCTGATAAACAGGCACTTTAAATACTCTTTTGTTTTTTTCAATTATGTCTGAAAACAACCATGCTTTATAAGGTTGCATAATTTAATCTCCTTTATCTTTATCGGCATTATATTTTTAAACCTAACTACTCCTACTATAATCTGTTAAATCATCTTAAAATGTTTAAATGCTTCTTCAATCATTACTGCTTTTTCCGCCGGACACTGTGATTGTTTTGTATTTGCCGATTTTGGTTTATTGTAATTTTCTCTTTCTATGATGCCGTATTTCTCTTTTACCTGAGCGATATAGAGATTGGACACCTTTGTATCGTATTTATCTAAGATGTACTGTTTGATTTCTTCGTAAGTTGCTTTCGCTTCAGAAGCAGTCAAATCCAGTTCGTCCATATCCACTTTGAGGTCGACATATGCGTCAGGAGTTTTTCTAACCAACTTGACTACCGTCTCGATGTGTGCTGTGTGGGGGAACATATCTACGGGTTGGATTTTTTGGGCTTTGTAGGGGCTGTTTTGGGTTAGGTAGGCTAAATCTCTTGCCAATGTTTCGGGGTTGCAGGAAACATAGACAACCTTTTTCGGAGACATTTTGATTAGTGAGTCGAGAAATTTTCGGTCACTTCCGGCTCTTGGCGGATCCATAAACACAACATCGGGCTTTCCGTCCTCGTCTGCAGCTTCTCTCATGAACTCGCCCGCATCGGCTTTGTAGAAACGGATATTTTTCAGATTATTTGCTCTTGCGTTTACGATTGCATCCCTCACGGCATCGCCGTTAAGTTCTGCACCGATAACATTGCCTGCACCGTTTTTGGCGGCAATTATGCCGATTGTGCCGATTCCGCAGTAGGTGTCAAGCACGGTTTCGTTGCCTTTGAGATTTGCAAATTCAATTGCTTTGCCGTACAAAACTTCGGTTTGAACGGGGTTAATTTGGTAAAAGCTTTTCGGCGAAATTCTGAACCTGCAACCGCAGAGAATATCCTCAATATAACCCTTGCTGTACAGCACTTTCTGATTGTCACCGAGTACAAGGTTGGTGCGGTAGGGGTTTATATTTTGCACAATGGTTGTGATTTCGGGAAACTGTTTCAGAATCGCTTTTACAAAATTGTTTTTTGACGGAAAAACAGGTGTACCTGTCACAAGCACAAGCATAATCTGATTTGTCGCAAAGCCTCTTTTCACAAGAATGTGACGGAGAAAACCTTTGCCTGTGTCCTCGTTATAGGTTGTCATTCTGAAAGAGGGGAGGAGCTTGCGTACTGCTACGATGATTTTGTCGGCAATAACATCCTCTGTCTGACAGCTGTCAATTCCGACAACATGATGACTGCCCGACTGATACACACCCGAAATGATTTTGCCCTTTTTGTCCGTATAAAAAGCCGCCTGAACCTTGTTGCGGTAGTGGTAGGGAGTTTTCATTCCGATAATTTTTTCAACGGTGCAAAAGCGTTTGAGAAGTTTTTCGACTTTCTTCTGCTTGAATTCAAGCTGTTCGGGATATGACAGATTTTGCAGTTGACAACCGCCGCATTTTTTGTAAACGGGACAGCTTTGTTTATTGGTTTCAGGTCTGTTACTCATAATATTTCCTCACATTTTATTGCATTGTATATATCCTTTATTTTATCATTAATCATATTGATATGCAACAGAAACAAACCCTAAATGACAAAGAAAAACGCAGGAGGGAAATCCGCTCCTGCGCTTTCTGATTATTAACCGGTATATCGAAAAAATGAGGATTATCAGGTTATTTGTAATCAATTAAAGATTTGTGTATCCCATAAGGCTTTCGTCAACCTCTTTGGCAACATCTCTGCCCTCACGAATCGCCCAGACAACAAGTGACTGTCCTCTGTGCATATCGCCTGTAACAAATACATTTTCAACATTTGTCTTGTGTGAGCCTTCTGCCGTTGCAACATTGGTTCTTGCGTTTGTTTCAACACCGAATGCCTTGGTTACATAGTTTTCACTGCCGAGGAATCCTGCCGCAATGAGTACGAGTTCAACATCAACCTTGTACTCTGAGCCTTCAACCTCTTTCATCATAAGTCTGCCTGTTTTAGCATCCTTTTCGGGTTTAAGCTTAACAAGCTCTGCACCTACAAGATTACCGTTTTTGTCAGCAATGAACTGCTTAACGGTTGTCTGATAAACTCGTGGATCGTGACCGTAAACTTCAATAGCCTCTTCCTGACCATAGTCTGTTTTGCAGACTCTCGGCCATTGCGGCCATGGGTTATCGGCACTTCTTGTGTCGGGAAGTTTAGGCATCATTTCAAGCTGAAGAACGGATTTTGCACCGTGTCTGATGCTTGTGCCAACGCAGTCGTTACCTGTGTCGCCGCCGCCGATTACCATTACATTCTTGCCTTTTGCGCTGATGAATGTACCCTCTCTAAGGTTGCAGTCAAGAAGTGACTTTGTTGTTGATTTGAGGAAGTCAACGGCAAAGTGAATGCCGTTAGCCTCTCTGCCGGGAACTTTGATATCTCTCGGATTTGATGCACCGCAAGCAAGGATTACACGGTCAAAGTCCTTGAGTATTTCGCTTGCCTTGATGTCTTTGCCGACATTTGAGCAGGTTTCAAAGGTTACGCCTTCTTCTTCCATAATGTTAATCTTGCGTTCGATAACATCTTTTTCAAGCTTCATATTCGGAATGCCGTACATAAGCAGACCGCCTACTCTGTCATTGCGTTCAAATACCGTTACAGAGTGACCGCGCTGATTGAGCTGGTCGGCAGCGGCAAGTCCCGATGGACCCGAACCGATGATTGCAATTTTCTTGCCTGTTCTTACCTTTGGAATTCTTGCGTCTGCAAGACCTTCTTCATAGGCATTTTCAATGATTCCGTATTCGTTGGCTTTTACGCTGACAGCGTCACCGTTTGCACCGCAGGTGCATGCCTTTTCACAGAGAGCGGGACATACACGGGATGTGAATTCGGGGAAGTTGTTTGTAACTTTAAGACGGTTGTAAGCCTGTTCCCAGTTGCCCTTGTAGATGAGGTCATTCCATTCGGGAATGAGGTTGTTAAGCGGACAGCCTGAGAATGCAGAACCAATCTGCATTCCTGCCTGACAGAAAGGCACGCCGCAGTCCATGCATCTTGCACCCTGTTTTTGCTGATCCTCTTTGCTGAGGGGATCGTGAAATTCGTCAAAATTTTTGATTCTTTCTTTTACGGAGTATGCCGGGGCATCCTCACGCTTATATTCCATAAATCCTGTTGGCTTTCCCATAAATATCCCCTCCTTATTTATTATTCACAATTTCGTAGAAAGCTTCAATCTGTGCCTGCTCGTTTGTAAGACCTTTTTCTTCATAAGCGGCAATTGCAGCCATCATTCTCTTGTAGTCGTGCGGAATAATCTTCTTGAATTTCGGAAGATACTCGTCAAAGTTATCAAGGATTTTCTTGCCTCTCTGTGAACCTGTTGCTGCAACATGTTCTTCTATAAGCGTTTTGAGTTCGATTATATCGTACTTTTCTGTTACCTCAGAGAAGAGAACCATTTCTTTGTTGAGCTTTGTGTAAAGATCTCTTTCTTCATCAAGAACATAGGCAACACCGCCTGACATACCTGCGGCAAAGTTTTTGCCTGTTTTGCCGATAACAACAACCCGACCGCCTGTCATATATTCACAACCGTGGTCGCCGACACCCTCAACAACTGCTGTTGCACCTGAGTTTCTTACGCAGAAACGCTCGCCTGCAACACCGTTGATAAATGCCTTGCCGCTTGTTGCACCGTAAAGTGCAACATTACCGATGATGATGTTGTTACCTGCGTCAAATGTTGAGTTCTTCGGAGGATAAACTACCAGCTTACCGCCTGAAAGTCCCTTGCCGAAGTAGTCGTTTGAGTCGCCCACAAGTTCAAGTGTGAGTCCCTTTGGAATGAATGCGCCAAAGCTCTGACCGCCCGAACCGTTGCAGACTACTGTAAATGTATCGTCATCAAGGTTGTTGTAATGCTTTCTTGTAACCTCAGAACCGAAGATTGTACCGAATGAACGGTCAGTGTTCTTAACATTGACTTCAACCTTTTTCTTTGTGCCTTTTGCAAGAACCTTTGCAAATTCTTTGCAGAGGATTCTCTCGTCAAGTGTTGATTCAAGCTTGAAATCATAAAGGCTCTTTTTGTTATATTCAACCTTTTCCGAAACAAAGTTTGTATCAAGAATGTTAGAAAGGTCAACCTCGGCAGCCTGTCCTGTGATGCCTTCTTTTCTCTTGATGAGGTCAATTCTTCCGACAAGCTCATCAACGGTTTTTACACCGAGCTTTGACATATATTCACGAAGTTCGCTTGCTACAAACTTCATAAAGTTTATTACATATTCGGGCTTGCCGCAGAATCTTTTTCTGAGCTCGGGGTTCTGTGTGGCAACACCGAATGGGCAGGTATCAAGGTTACATACTCTCATCATTGCACAACCGAGAGTTACAAGCGGAGCAGTTGCAAAACCAAATTCCTCTGCACCGAGCATTGCGGCAATTGCAACATCACGGCCGTTCATAAGCTTACCGTCGGTTTCAATAACAACCTTGTTACGAAGGTCGTTCATAATGAGCGTCTGATGAGCCTCGGCAAGACCGAGTTCCCACGGCAGACCTGCATTGTAGATTGAGTTTCTCGGAGCAGCGCCTGTACCGCCGTCATAACCTGAAATAAGGATTACGCCTGCACCTGCTTTTGCAACGCCTGCGGCAACCGTACCTACACCGCATTCCGAAACGAGCTTAACAGAGATTCTTGCGTCTTTGTTAGAATTCTTGAGGTCGTAGATAAGCTGTGCAAGGTCCTCGATTGAGTAAATGTCGTGGTGCGGTGGGGGAGAGATGAGCGATACACCCGGTGTTGAATGACGGGTTTTTGCAATCCAGGGATAAACCTTTTTGCCCGGAAGATGTCCGCCTTCGCCCGGCTTTGCACCCTGAGCCATTTTAATCTGAATTTCGTTTGCAGATGTGAGGTATCTTGATGTAACACCGAAACGACCTGACGCAACCTGCTTGATTGCAGAACATCTGTCAACCTTCTGTCCTTTAGTGAGAAGTCTTTCAAGGCTTTCACCGCCCTCACCGGAGTTTGACTTGCCGTGAAGCTGATTCATTGCAATCGCAAGTGTTTCGTGAGCCTCCTGTGAGATTGAACCGTAGGACATAGCGCCAGTCTTGAAACGCTTTACGATTGAATCAACGCTTTCAACCTCATCAAGCGGAACAGGAGTTTCTGCAAAGTTGAAGTCAAAAAGACCCCTGATATTTACAGGATCCATTTCTTCGGAAATCATCTGAGAATACTTTTTGTAAAGCTCATAGTCGCCTGTTCTTGTTGCCTGCTGGAGCATATATATAGTCTGCGGATTGTAGAGGTGTTCCTCTTTGCCGCTTCTGAACTTGTGTGAACCACGGGATTCAAGCTCATCGCTTACACCGAGGTCAAGCGGATCAAATGCCGCTGTGTGAAGTTTGTCAACATTCTTTTCGATATCCTTGATTGTGATACCGCCGATTCTGCTGACTGTGCCTGTGAAGTATTCGTCAATAACATCCTTGCCGATACCGATAGCCTCAAAAATCTGTGAGCCATGATATGACTGGATTGTTGAAATACCCATTTTTGACGCAATCTTTACGATGCCGTGGAGAACTGCGCTGTTGTAATCGTCAACTGCTGCGTAGTAGTCCTTGTCAAGAAGGTCATCACCGATAAGCTCGTGAATTGTTTCCTGAGCAAGATACGGGTTGATTGCACTTGCACCGTAGCCGAGAAGTGTTGCAAAATGATGAACTTCTCTCGGCTCACCGCTTTCAAGTATCATTGCAAGTGAGGTTCTCTTCTTTGTTGCAACAAGGTGCTGATGAAGAGCGGATACTGCAAGAAGTGACGGAATTGCAAGATGGTTTTCGTCAACTCCTCTGTCGGAGAGGATAAGAATATTTGCACCGTCATTGTAAGCCTTGTCAGCTCCAATGAAAAGTCGCTTAACAGCCTTTGAAAGTCTTGTGTTCTTGTAGTAGAGAATCGGGATAACCGCAACCTTAAAGCCCGGAATGTGCATATTCTTGATTTTGAGAATATCGGTTGATGTAAGAATCGGGTTGTGAATCTTCATAACCTTGCAGTTTTCGGGACGCTCCTCAAGGATGTTGCCGTCCTCACCGATATAAATTGTTGTTGATGTTACAACTTCCTCACGGATTGCGTCAATCGGCGGGTTTGTAACCTGTGCAAAGAGCTGTTTGAAGTAGTTGAAAAGCGGCTGCGGTTCTTTTGAAAGAACTGCAAGCGGACTGTCTGTACCCATTGCTGCAATTGACTCTGTGCCGTTCTTTGCCATAGGAAGGATTGATGTCATAACATCTTCGTAGGTATATCCGAAAGCCTTCTGGAGTTTTTGTCTTTCTTTATATGAATGCTCCTCAACCTTCATATTAGGAATTTTGAGGTCTTTAAGACAAACAAGATTACTGTCGAGCCATTCGCCGTAAGGCTGTTTTGACGCATAATATTCTTTGAGTTCATCGTCATCAATGAGTCTGCCCTGAACCGTATCGACAAGGAGCATTTTGCCCGGGCGAAGTCTTTCCTTTGTAACAATTTTTGCGGGATCAATAGGAAGTGCGCCGACTTCCGATGAAAGAATGAGGTTGCCGTCATCCGTGATGTAATATCTTGACGGACGCAGACCGTTACGGTCAAGAACCGCACCCATAATGTCACCGTCAGAGAAAAGGATTGACGCAGGACCGTCCCACGGCTCCATCATTGTTGCATAATACTGATAGAAGTCCTTTCTCTTCTGGCTCATTGTGCCGTTATTATCCCACGGCTCCGGAATTGTAATCATAACGGCAAGAGGAAGCTCCATACCGCTCATTACGAGAAATTCAAGTGTGTTATCAAGCATTGCAGAGTCTGAACCCTCTGTGTTTACAACAGGAATAACCTTGTCAAGGTCGCCCTTGAGATGCTCCGAACGCATTGTTTCTTCACGGGCAAGCATCTTGTCAGCGTTGCCTCTGATTGTGTTGATTTCACCGTTGTGAACAATCATTCTGTTAGGATGAGCTCTCTGCCAGCTTGGATTTGTGTTGGTTGAAAAACGGGAGTGAACCATAGCGATTGCAGACTCGTAATCCTCGTCCTGAAGATCAAGGAAGAAGTTACGGAGATCGCCGACAAGGAACATACCTTTATATACAATAGTTCTGCTTGAAAGTGAAACTACATATGTGTCTTCATTACTCTGTTCAAAAACTCTTCTTGCAACATAGAGCTTTCTGTCGAACGGAAGGCCTCTTTTTACACCGTGAGGTCTTTTGATAAAGCACTGCATAATTGCAGGCATACATTCAACAGCTCTGTGACCGAGTACCTCGGGCTTTGACGGAACATTTCTCCAACCGAGAACTGTAAGACCTTCTTTTTCTGCAATGATTTCAAACATCTTCTTTGCCTGATTTCTTGCAAGCTCATTCTGAGGGAAGAAGAACATACCTACAGCGTAATCTCTTTCGGAACCGAGCTTAATGCCGATTTCAGCAGCTGCCTTCTTAAAAAATTTGTGTGAAATCTGGAGAAGAATACCTACGCCGTCACCTGTTTTGCCTTCGGCATCCTTACCTGCTCTGTGTTCGAGAGTTTCAACAATTGTCAGAGCGTTTGCCACGGTGTCGTGTGACTTGATACCCTTAATATTAACAACAGCTCCGATACCGCAGTTATCATGTTCAAACTTCGGAGAATACAGAGTCTTGTTGTTCTCTCTGACTGTCTGTTCCATTAATGATCACCCTTTCCTGTTAATCACAAAAATTATTCAGCGGACTTTTTATATACATATATATGTAAAAGGAAGTTTGCTTTCGTAAACTTATCGGTTCAAAGTGGCAATTAATGTTCTGCCGGTTAATAATCAATCATATATATGTAATTGTAAAATGCCCAATCTCTTCTCAGCGGTAAAACCGCTATGCTCAGCCTGTGCTATATCCTGCAAAGGTGAATGTGCAGGTCGGCTGATGTTCTGAAATGCCTTGTCGTCTTTGATTAAGGAAAATCAGCACTTAGATTATATAACTATACATTGTGCTTTGTCAAGGGAAAATAGAGGAAAATTGCAACTTTTAAGGGTAAAACTTTCATTTTACTGTGATTGTTGTAGAAAACATGCAACTCTTATTGGTGTTTCAGCTTAATTTTGCAGGAAATTTAATAAAACTTGCAATTTCAAAACTTTTTTCAAAAAATGTATTGACAAATTCGCAAAAGTGGAATATACTAACAACATCAAAGACAGCAAGGGCGCTGTGAGCTGAGGCTTACAGTGTCCTTTTCTGTTTTTATAAAGCAAAAATCAGACCATTAAAATTTATTTTCAAAATGGATAGGAGAGAATTAAAATGGCAAAAGTTCCCGAAATTTTTGGCAGCATGGTATTTAATGACCAGAAGATGCAGGAAAGACTTCCAAAGTCAACTTACAAGGCTTTGAAAAAGACAATCCAGAACGGTGAACCGCTTGACCTCAGCGTTGCAAATGTTGTTGCGGCTGCTATGAAGGACTGGGCAGTTGAAATGGGCTGTACCCACTACACACACTGGTTCCAGCCGATGACAGGTATCACAGCCGAAAAGCATGACAGCTTTATCGCACCGAACGGTGAAGGTCAGGTTATCATGGAGTTCTCAGGTAAAGAGCTTGTAAAGGGCGAGCCTGATGCTTCTTCTTTCCCAAGCGGCGGTATTCGTGCCACATTCGAGGCGAGAGGCTATACAACATGGGATCCGACATCATATGCATTTGTTAAGGACGGAACACTTTATATTCCTACAGCATTCTGTTCTTATACAGGCGAGGTTCTCGATAAGAAAACTCCTCTTCTTCGTTCAATGGAGAGAATTAATACAGAGGCTGTAAAGATTCTTCATCTTCTCGGCAAAGAAAATGTTACAAGAGTTACAACAACAGTAGGTCCGGAGCAGGAATACTTCCTTATTGATAAGGACGCTTACGACCAGAGAGAGGATCTTATTTATACAGGCAGAACACTTTTCGGTGCAAAAGCTCCTAAAGGACAGGAACTTGACGACCATTACTTCGGTGCAATCAAGACAAGAGTTGCTGCTTATATGAAAGACCTTGACGAGGAACTCTGGAAACTCGGTATCCTTGCAAAGACAAAGCATAACGAAGTTGCTCCTTCACAGCACGAGCTTGCTCCTATCTTCACAACAACAAACATTGCAACCGACCACAACGAGCTTACAATGGAAGTTATGAAGAAGGTTGCCGAAAGACACGGTCTTGTTTGTCTTCTTCACGAAAAGCCGTTTGCAGGTGTTAACGGTTCCGGTAAGCACAACAACTGGTCAATTTCAACCAACACAGGCGAAAACCTTCTTGATCCCGGCAAGACTCCTGAAAACAACCTTCAGTTCCAGCTTTTCCTTGCAGCAGTTGTAAAGGCTGTTCACGAGTATCAGGATCTTCTCAGAATCACGGTTGCATCGGCAGGTAACGACCACCGTCTTGGCGCTAACGAAGCACCGCCTGCAATCATTTCAATGTATCTCGGTGATGACCTCGGCGAACTCGTTGATTCAATCATCAATGACAGAGAATATGTAAGCAAGGGTAAGCAGAAGATGAGAACAGGCGTTGATGTTCTTCCTGACTTTATGAAAGATACATCAGACCGTAACCGTACATCACCTTTTGCATTCACAGGTAACAAGTTTGAATTCAGAGCACTTGGTTCTTCACTTAACATTGCCTGCCCTAACTATATGCTCAACACTATGGTAGCCGAAGAACTTTCAGAGTTCTACGATGAGCTTAAAGATGCGGATGATATGGACGCAGCTATCAAGGCTCTTGTTAAGAAAGTATTCACAGAGCATCAGAACATTATCTTCAACGGCAACAACTACGCTCCCGAGTGGGTTGAAGAGGCTGAAAGAAGAGGACTTCTTAACCTCAAGTCACTTCCTGACGCAATGGAACACTTCCTTGACAAGAAGAATGTGGACCTCTTTGTTAAGAATAAGATTTGTTCGGCAGACGAAATCCGTGCAAGATATGAAATTGAGCTTGAAAGCTATTCTAAGCAGATTAACATTGAGGCTCTCACAATGATTGATATGGCTAAGAAGAACATTCTTCCTGCCGTTACATCATATGTAAGAGATCTTACGGATACAGCACTTGCCAAGAAGGCACTTTCAGACGCTATTCCTACAAGTGTTGAGGAAGACCTTATTACAAGCCTTTCAAACAAACTTGTATGTTTCTCAAAGAAAACTGCAGAGCTTGAAGAGGCTGTTATCAAGGCAAGCGACTACAGCGATGACAACCTCAAGTATGCTAAGTACTACAGAGAAACAGTATTTGCACTTATGCAGGAACTCAGAGCTGTCGGTGACGCAATGGAAACAGAAACAGCTTCGGAATACTGGCCTTATCCTTCATACGGTGAACTTCTTTTCGGTGTGTGATTGATAGAACCTCTATTTATACTAAATAACATTATTTATATTGTATAACAGGTAACACAACGGCGTGTGATTGACAGAATTAAACTGTCAACCCCACGCCGTTTTTGTTATTTTGATAAAAGGAGAGATTTATATGGCAGAACTAATTTACGGAGGCACAGGCGTCTGGTTTATGATCGGCGCATTACTCGTGTTCTTTATGCAGTGCGGATTCGCAATGGTTGAAACCGGTTTTACAAGAGCTAAAAACGCAGGCAACATCATTATGAAAAACCTGATGGACTTTTGTATCGGTACGGTTGTATTCAGCCTGTTAGGCTTCGGACTTATGATGTCTGAGGACTATGTTGCAGGATTCATCGGTGTTCCCAACCTCAATATGTTCACAGACTGGATGAACTTTGATTGGAACTCATTCGTATTCCAGCTTGTATTCTGTGCTACAGCAGCTACTATCGTTTCAGGTGCTATGGCAGAGCGTACAAAATTTTCGGCATACTGTGTTTACAGCGCAATTATTTCACTCGTTGTTTACCCGATTGAAGCAGGTTGGGTTTGGAACGGTCAGGGTTGGCTTGCACAGCTCGGCTGTATCGACTTTGCAGGTTCAATCGTAATTCATATGGTCGGTGGTATCTCGGCACTTGTCGGCGCAATCATTCTCGGACCCCGTATCGGTAAATACGGCAAGAACGGCAAGGTAAACGCTATCCCCGGTCACAGCATCACACTCGGTGCTCTCGGTGTATTCATTCTTTGGTTTGCATGGTACGGCTTTAACGGTGCCGCTGCTGAAGACGGCGCTCGTCTCGGTCAGATTCTTCTTACAACAACAATTGCTCCGGCAGTTGCAACAGTAACAACCATGCTCTTTACATGGATCAAGAACGGCAAGCCTGATGTTTCAATGTGTCTTAACGCATCACTCGCAGGTCTTGTAGCAATCACGGCAGGTTGTGCAGATGTTGATGCAATCGGCGCAGCAGTTATCGGTATCGTTTCAGGTATCCTCATCGTAGTAGCAGTTGAATTCGTTGATATCAAGCTTAAAATAGATGATCCTGTCGGCGCATTCTCGGTACACGGCGTAAACGGTATGTGGGGCGGCCTTGCAGTAGGTCTTTTCGCAACAGGTAACGGTCAGAACGGCATCACAGGTCTTTTCTACGGCGGTGGCTTCGCTCAGCTTGGTAAGCAGGCTCTCGGTATTGTTACAATCGTAGCTTGGACAGTTGTTTGCATGATTATCGTATTCACAATCATCAAAAAGACAGTAGGTCTTCGTGTTACAAAGGACGAAGAAATGAAGGGCCTCGATATCTGCGAGCACGGTCTTATCAGCGCATATGCAGACTTTATGCCAATCGGTGTCGGTACAGCTTCACTTGATGAAACATTTGATGTTGACAGCAATGTTCCTGTAACTCAGGCAGTTCCCGTTCAGCTTGCTGGCAAGTATGATATGGCTACCGACGGCACAAAGATTACTAAGATTGACATTCTTCTCAAGCAATCAAAGCTTGAAGCTCTTAAAGAAGAAATGGATAAGCTTGGCATTACAGGTATGACAGTATCTCAGGTACTCGGTTGCGGTGCTCAGAAGGGTAAAGCAGAGTATTACCGTGGTGTTGCTATTGAAAGTAACCTCCTTCCTAAGATGAAGGTTGAAATCGTAGTTTGCAAGGTTCCTGTAAAGGCAGTTGTTGATGCGGCTGTTAAGGCACTTTACACAGGTCATATCGGTGACGGCAAAATCTTTATCTATGATGTTGAAGATGTTGTTAAGGTTAGAACAGGCGAAACAGGCTACGACGCTATGCAGGATGTTGAATAATCCCCAATAGCTTAATTAACCTATCCTTTTTAATTCACATAAACCGAGACACCCCGAACGGCAATAGCTGTTCGGGGTGTTTTGGCATATAAATGTTTAGCAAAGATAATTGACTTTGTTTTGTATATGCTATATAATAATAGTGTAAAGAATGATATTTGACACTATTAAGGCGGTGGGGCATATGACAGATTACAGAAAGCTTTGTATAGATTTGTTCGGAACAGATAACGAAACCGAGTTAAAGGATATTGCAGGCAGGCTTAAAGGCGGAAGAAAAAATAAGTTGACCGAAACGGATGTTAAAAATGCAATTGAAATGCAGAAAAACGGTAAAACTACTGCTGAAATAGCACAAACCTTTAATGTAAGCCGTCAGACAATTTCAAAATATCTTAACAAGCCCTTGGACGGTAATTATGTTATGCGGCTTGATTTTATGTTCCGTCAGAAGGTGTGTACGGAAATATATGTCAACTTTGCCGATAAGAAAATAAAAATTGTGAATCGCACCAATGATATAATGAAAAGAGCTTTCGGTATAAATGAAAATCCGGATTGGAACGATTTTGAACAGTTTCTTGAAGAAAGATGTTTTCCGAAATCAAGGGCATTCCGAAAAACTATTTTGAAAAAAATCGGAGCGTACGGCTACGATACTTTGCAGATACTTGAAAAAACAGACGGAAGAACGGCTGAGGATAACCAATATATAAGGTTTACAAGAAAGGAGCTGTACGCTTTTTGATTAAGAAAATCAATCTTGACAATTACTCACTTATAGATACAAAATCTGCTTCTTCAAAAGGCAATCAGCAAAAGTGGCTTGTAAACGATTTTTGGTACAAAGCAGACCATATGGGATATGAGGGCTTGTGTGAGGTTGTTGTATCTGAATTGTTGAAAAAATCGAATATAACCGATTTTGCGGAATATTTTCCGATAAAAATAGAATTTGTAGGTCGAAAGCTTAACGGTTGTTATTCAAAAAACTTTCGCAAAAAAAATGAAAGCATTGTCACGCTTGAGCATTTGTCAAAGCAATGGTTTGCGTCATCAATGGCAAAAAATCTTTTAAAGTACGATGATGTGAAGGATAAAATTTCCCACACCGTTGATTTTATTGAGAATAAAACAGGTTTGAAAAATGTCGGAAAATATATAACAGCAATGCTTGAGCTTGACGCATTTTTTCTGAATGAGGACAGGCATACCAATAATATTGCGTTTATACTGAATGATGATACAGGCGAATACAGATTTTGTCCGTATTTTGATTTCGGACTTTCGCTGCTTGCCGACACAACCGAGGATTACCCTCTCGGAGAGGATATTTACAACTTAATCCCAAAAATTCACGCAAAACCTTTTGATGTAGATTTCGATGTACAGCTTGATGCTGCTCAGGAACTGTATGGTGAACAGGTAAAATTTTCGTTTATGAGTTCCGATATAGAAAAATCTTTTGAAAAAGTCAGCGGATATTATCCCGATGAAGTTGTGATAAGAGTGAAAAATTTAATCTATAATCAAAAACACAAATACGGTAATATGTTTGAGTAATGTTTAAATGAAAAATTGCCCGAAAAATGTTGAAAAGTGTAAAACAAATTTGCAATGAAAATGTTTTTACAAAATTGTAAAAAATATTGTCATAATTCCTTTAAGTAAATAACAATAGGGGTTAATCTTGTAAAATAATAAGATGAATGAAACAATATGCGGTGGTGAGGTTCTTGAAAAATGCTTTGTTGATTTCACACTCTGAACAGAGTGCCGTTTCTTTGTCACAATTGCTCGGAAGCGAAGGCTATACGGAGATTTCCGTCTGCCAAACCTCACAGGAGGCTAAGGAGCTTGCAAATGGTGAGGTTTTTGACCTCATCTGCGTCAATGCACCGCTTGAAAAGGAAAACGGCATTGAGCTTTCAAAGTACTTTGCCGGAACAACCCGTTCAAGTGTTGTGATTATCGTTCCGCAGCGAAATGCGGATTATGTGAATGACGCACTTACGGAGCACGGTGTTCTTGTTATTGCAAAGCCCGTAAACAAGCACCTGTTTCACCACTTTTTGCAGTTTACGGAATGTTTTAAGATGCGTATGTTCCGTGTGATTGAGGAAAATGAAAAGCTCAAGCATATGGTTGCGGATATGAAGATAATAAACAGAGCAAAGTTCCTGCTTATTACCTGCCTTAATATGTCCGAAGATCAGGCGCATCGCTATCTTGAAAAACAGGCTATGGATCTCAGAACAAGCAAGCTTGAGGTTGCAAAGCAGGTTATCAGAACATATGAGAACTGACTGCGATTTTTTTAGTTTATTGAAAGGAATGTGTTTTTATGAGCCGTGCGGCATACTTAATCCTTGAAAACGGAACAGTTTTTGAGGGCAAGGCGTTTGGTGCCGAAAAAGAAACTACGGGAGAACTTGTTTTTACTACAGCAATGACAGGTTATCTTGAAACACTCACCGACCCCAGCTATTACGGTCAGGTGGTTATTCAGACATTCCCTTTAATCGGCAACTATGGTGTTATCCCTGCCGATTTTGAGAGTGACTCTCCGTCGCTGAAAGGTTATATTGTACGAGAATGGTGCCAAGTTCCTTCAAACTTCCGTTGTGAGGGTGATCTTGACACCTTTTTAAAAGAGTCGGGAATTCCCGGCATTTACGGAATCGACACCCGTGCGCTCACAAGAATTGTGCGTGAATACGGTGTTCTGAACTGCAAAATATCCTATTCTCCCGATGTGACAAAGGAAGAACTTGACGAGATTAAGAACTATGTTATTACAGAGGCTGTTGAAAGCACTACTATAAAAGAAAAAGAGCATTTTGACGCTGAAAACGGCGACCTCAATGTTGTGCTTATGGATTTTGGCGCAAAGCATAACATCGGCAGAGAGCTTGTTAAGAGAGGCTGTAACCTTACAGTTGTTCCCGCTCACACAACAGCGGATGAAATTAAGGCTATGAATCCCGACGGCGTAATGCTTTCAAACGGACCGGGAGATCCTTCGGACAACACAGAGATTATTGCAGAGCTCAAAAAGCTTTGTGACTTCGGGATTCCGACCTTCGGTATCTGTTTCGGTCACCAGCTCCTTGCGCTTTCACAGGGCGCAAAAACAGAAAAGCTCAAGTACGGTCACAGAGGTGCAAACCAGCCTGCAAAAGAGGTTGAAACAGGCAGAGTTTACATTACATCACAGAACCACGGCTACGCTGTTGTAAGCGACAGTATGCCCGAAAACGGCAAAGTAAGCTTTGTAAACGGTAATGATAACACCTGCGAGGGCGTAAACTACACAAATATGCCTGCTTTCTCGGTTCAGTTCCATCCGGAAGCTTGCGGCGGTCCTCACGATACAGCATTTTTGTTTGACCGTTTTATTGAATTGATGAAGAACAACAGAAAATAAGAGTCCGAAATTCGGATTACTATTCAGCATAAGAACAGATACAATAATTACTTGAACGAGGAATGATTATATGCCACTCAAAAAGAATATCAAACGAGTTATGGTAATCGGTTCGGGCCCTATCGTAATCGGTCAGGCTGCCGAATTTGACTATGCAGGCACACAGGCTTGCCGTGCGCTTAAAGAAGAAGGACTTGAGGTTATTCTCGTAAACTCAAACCCTGCTACAATTATGACTGATAACGCAATGGCTGATAAAATCTACATTGAGCCGTTGACGCTTGAAACAGTTAAGAGAATCATCAAAAAGGAACGCCCTGACAGCCTTCTTTCAACCCTCGGCGGTCAGACGGGTCTTACCCTTTCAATGCAGCTTGCAAAAGAGGGCTTCCTTGATAAATACAATGTTCAGCTTCTCGGTGCAAACCCCGAAACAATTGACAAGGCGGAGGACAGACAGCTTTTTAAGGACACAATGATTGAAATCGGTCAGCCTGTTATTCCGTCACTTGTTGTTACAGATGTTGAATCAGCTGTTAAGTTTGCCGATGAAATCGGTTATCCTGTAATTATCCGTCCTGCATTCACACTCGGCGGTACAGGCGGCGGTATTGTCGATAACGAGGAAGAGCTTCGTGAAATCACATCAAACGGTCTTGAACTTTCTCCTATCACACAGGTGCTTGTTGAAAAATGTATATCAGGTTGGAAGGAAATCGAGTTTGAGGTTATGCGTGACAGCGACGGAAATGTTATTACTGTCTGCTCAATGGAAAACTTCGATCCTGTAGGCGTTCACACAGGCGACTCAATCGTTATCGCTCCTACGGTAACACTTGCCGACAAGGAATATCAGATGCTCAGAAGTGCGGCTCTCAACATTATCTCTGCACTTAAGGTAGAGGGCGGCTGTAACTGCCAGTTCGCACTCAACCCCGAAACATTTGAATATGCGGTTATCGAGGTTAATCCCCGTGTATCCCGTTCATCGGCACTTGCGTCAAAGGCAACAGGTTATCCTATTGCAAAGGTTGCCGCTAAAATTGCTATCGGTTACACACTTAATGAAATCAAAAATGCCGTTACAGGTACAACATACGCTTGCTTTGAGCCGGCGCTTGACTATGTTGTTGTAAAATTCCCGAAATGGCCTTTCGATAAATTTGTATATGCAAAGAGAACACTCGGTACTCAGATGAAGGCAACAGGCGAGGTTATGGCTATTGCTCCGACATTTGAGCAGGCTATTATGAAAGCCGTAAGAGGTGCCGAGATTTCTCACGATACTCTCAACGACAAGGAATTTGCAGAGCTTTCAAACGCATCGGTTTATGACAGACTCAGTGTTTGCGATGACAGAAGAATCTTTTGCGTATATGAGGCTCTCAAGAGAGGCATTACAGTAGAACAGATTCACAACATCACTCTCATTGACGAGTGGTTCCTTGAAAAGCTCAAAAATCTTATTGCCGTTGAAAACGAACTCAAGAACGGCGAGCTTACGGAGGATCTCTATGTTCGTGCCAAGAACAAGGGATTCCTTGACAGAACAATTGAAAAAATCACAGGCAAGAAGGTTGAAAATTCGCTTGTTCCTGTTTATAAAATGGTTGATACCTGTGCCGCAGAATTTGAGGCTGAAACTCCTTACTTCTATTCAACATTTGATAAGGAAAATGAAGCTGAGGAATTCATCAAAGAGCAGAAGAGTGACAAGAAAACAGTTATCGTATTCGGTTCGGGTCCTATCAGAATCGGTCAGGGTATCGAATTTGACTATGCGTCTGTTCACTGCGTATGGGCGCTCAAAAAAGCAGGCTACGATGTTGTTATCGTAAACAACAACCCTGAAACAGTATCAACAGACTTTGACACAGCCGACAGACTTTATTTTGAACCGCTCACAACCGAAGATGTTATGGGCATAATAAAGACAGAGAATCCGTTCGGTGTAGTTGTTGCATTCGGCGGACAGACAGCCATTAAGCTTACAAAGTTCCTCAGCGACAACGGTGTAAATATTCTCGGCACATCATACGATGCCATTGATATGGCAGAGGACAGAGAGCGTTTTGACGAGCTTCTTGAAAAGTATCATATCAAGCGTCCCCGTGGCGTAACGGTTATGACAACAGACGAGGCTCTCGATGTTGCAGACAAAATCGGTTATCCTGTTCTTCTCCGTCCGTCATATGTTCTCGGCGGTCAGAATATGATTATTGCATTCAACGAAGATGATGTCAAAGAGTATATGGCAATCATTCTTGCACAGAATATTGAAAATCCGATTCTTATTGATAAGTACCTTCAGGGTACAGAGCTTGAAGTTGACGCCATTTGTGACGGTGAAGATATTCTTATTCCGGGTATTATGGAGCATATCGAGCGTGCCGGTGTTCACTCGGGCGACTCAATTGCGGTTTATCCGGCATGGAATCTCTCAGACAGAATGACTCAGATTATTATTGAAAGCTCAAAGAACCTTGCAATCGAGCTCCGTACAAAGGGACTTGTAAACATTCAGTACCTTATCTATAAAGACGAACTTTATGTTATCGAGGTAAATCCCCGTTCTTCAAGAACAATCCCTTACATCAGTAAGGTAACAGGCGTTCCTATGGTTGACCTTGCAACAAGAGCAATGCTCGGTGAAAAGCTCAAAGATATGGGCTACGGCACAGGTCTTTACAGAAAGAGTCCTTACATTGCGGTTAAGGTTCCCGTATTCAGCTTTGAAAAGCTTATCAATGTTGATAACCACCTCGGCCCCGAGATGAAGTCAACAGGTGAAGTTCTCGGTGTTGCAGGCACACTTGAGGAGGCTCTCTATAAGGGACTCATCGGTGCAGGCTACAAGATGAAGAAAAAGGGCGGTGTGTTCATCACAGTCCGTAATTCGGATAAGGCTGAAATCGGTGAAATCGCAAAGAAATACTACGATCTCGGATTCAGAATCTACGCAACAGAGGGTACAGCGGATGTACTCAAGAAGTACGGCATTGACGCCGTAAGCGTAAAGAAAATTCACGAGTCCAAGACAAACAATACTCTTACACTCATTGAATCGGGCAAGATTCAGTATGTTATTTCAACATCTGCAAAGGGCAGAATTCCTTCAAGAGATTCTGTTAAAATCCGTCGTAAGACTGTTGAAAGAAATATTCCGTGTCTTACATCTCTTGATACGGCAAATGCACTTGCAGATTGCCTCAAGAGCCACTATTCACAGCACAGCACGGAGCTTATCGACATTAACCACATGAGAGAGGAAAAGCTTATGTTAAAATTCACTAAGATGCAGGGTATAGGCAATGACTATATCTATTGCAGCACTTTTGATCAGGAAATCAGCAACCCCGAGGCGCTTGCTGTAAGACTTTCCGACAGACATTTCGGTATCGGCGGCGACGGTATTATTCTTGTTTGCCCTTCAAAGGTTGCAGATGCAAAGATGAAAATGTACAACCTTGACGGTTCAGAGGGTAAGATGTGCGGTAACGGTATCCGTTGCGTAGGTAAGTTCCTCTATGACCACGGTATGGTTGATATCAACGAAAAAGACGAAATTACAATTGAAACACTCAGCGGTATCAAGAAGCTTAAGGCTTATACTTCAGGCGGAAAGGTTAACCGCCTCAGAGTTGATATGGGCAAGGCTATTCTTGATCCGAAGGAAATTCCTGTTGTTCTCGACGGTGACAAGGTTGTTGACAGACCTGTTGAAATTGCAGGCAAGAGCTATAACATCACCTGCGTATCAATGGGCAACCCACACTGCGTGGTATTCATGGACGATATTGATAATCTTGACATTGAAACCGTAGGACCGGAGTTTGAAAACGATAAGCTCTTCCCTGAAAGAGTGAATACAGAATTTGTAACAGTTCTCGATGACCATACAATCAAGATGAGAGTGTGGGAGCGTGGCTCAGGCGAAACATGGGCTTGCGGTACAGGCGCTTGTGCCGTTGCGGTTGCCGCTTGTGAAAACGGTTTCTGCAAAAAGGGCGAAGACATCAAGATTAAGCTCAAGGGCGGCGATCTTATTATCAACTATACTGATGAAACGGTATATATGACAGGTAATGCGGAAAAAGTATTTGAAGGCGAAGTTGAGGTGTAATCGTGGAGATAACCGAACATAAGAAAAATAAAAAATATATATTTGTAACAGGCGGTGTCGTATCCGGTCTTGGCAAGGGTATCACAGCCGCATCTCTCGGCAGACTTTTAAAGGCAAGAGGGCTCAAGATTGTTGCTCAAAAGCTTGACCCGTATATCAATGTCGATCCGGGTACAATGAGCCCGTATCAGCACGGCGAGGTATATGTAACGGAGGACGGTGCAGAAACCGACCTCGACCTCGGTCATTATGAGCGTTTTATTGATGAGGACCTTAACAAGTATTCAAACCTCACAACAGGTAAGGTTTACTCAAATGTTCTTGAAAAGGAGCGTCACGGCGACTACCTCGGCAAGACAGTTCAGGTAATTCCTCACATCACAAATGAAATTAAGTCTTTTATCTACAATGTAGGTGAAAAGACCAATGCCGATGTTGTAATTACGGAAATCGGCGGTACGGTGGGCGATATCGAAAGCCAGCCGTTTCTTGAGGCTATCCGTCAGGTATCTCTTGAAGTCGGCAGAGAGAACAGCATCTTTATTCATGTAACTCTCGTTCCCTATATCAAGGGCAGCGAGGAACACAAATCAAAGCCGACACAGCATTCTGTAAAAGAGCTTCGTTCACTCGGTATCAATCCCGATATCATCGTTCTTCGTTGTGACGAACCTCTTGAGGAGAGCATTTTCAACAAGATTGCACTTTTCTGCAATGTAAAGCCGGATTGTGTAATCGAAAATATTACTCTCCCAACGCTTTATCAGGCACCTCTTATGCTTGAAAAGAGCAATTTCTCAAATGTTGTATGTCGTGAGCTCAATATTGTAACGGACAAAAAGCCAGACCTTTCCGAGTGGGAAGAAATGCTTAGCCGTATCAACAACCGCACAAAGAAATGCACGATTGCTCTTTGCGGTAAGTATGTTGCTCTCCATGACGCATATCTTTCTGTTGCAGAGGCACTTCGTCACGGTGGCTATGAAAATTCCGCCGATGTTGAAATCAAGTGGGTTGACTGCGAACTTCTTACAAAGTACAAGGTTGACGAGCTTCTCGGTGATGTTGACGGTATCCTCGTTCCGGGCGGCTTCGGTAACAGAGGTATCGAAGGTAAGATTATGGCTGCAAAATATGCCCGTGAGCATGATATTCCGTATCTCGGAATCTGCCTCGGTATGCAGACTGCAGTAATCGAATACGCAAGAGATGTTCTCGGCTATGCTGACGCCAACAGCGGTGAGTTTACACCCGATGGCAAGCATAATGTTATTGACCTTATGCCTGAACAGGAAGGCATTGAGGATATGGGCGGCACAATGCGTCTTGGTGCATATCCGTGTGTTATCAAGCCCGATTCGCTTATGGCTAAGGCTTACGGTCAGCATGAAATTTCAGAGCGTCACCGTCATCGTTATGAGTTCAATAACGATTTCAGAGAGGAAATTGAAAATGCAGGTATGAAGATTACAGGTACTTCGCCTAACGGACTTCTTGTTGAGGCTGTTGAAGTTCCCGACAACCGTTTCTTCGTTGCTGTTCAGTATCATCCCGAATTCAAGTCACGCCCGAACCGTGCTCATCCGCTTTTCAGAGAATTTATTAAGGCATCACTTGAAAAGTAATTGATTTTTCCACTTAACTTTCAGATTTAAAGGACTGATTTTAATGAAGATTAACAGAAATTTTGACAATCTCGTTCCTAACTATCTTTTTGCAGATGTTGCAAAAAAGACAAATGCATATATTGCGGCTCATCCCGATAAAAAGGTTATCAAGCTTGGTATCGGTGATGTAACCCTTCCGCTTGCTCCTGTTGTTGTTGAGGCAATGAAAAAGGGTGCAGAGGATCTTGCTCACAAGGAAACCTTCAAAGGCTATCCCGATTATGAGGGCTACGAGTTCCTCAGACAGGCTATTTCAGATTATTACAAGAGCTTTGGTGTTGCAGTAGCCGCTGATGAAATCTTTGTATCAGACGGTGCAAAGTCGGACTGCGGTAACATAGGTGACATCTTCTCAAAGGATAATGTTGTTCTCGTAACCGATCCTGTTTATCCCGTATATGTTGACTCAAACATTATGGCAGGCAGAAAAATTGTTTATGCCGCATCAAATGAGGCAAACGGCTTTGCCGCTCTTCCTGATGAAAATGTAAAGGCAGACATCATCTACCTTTGCTCACCTAACAACCCGACAGGCTCTGCATACAATGCCGAACAGCTCAAGGCTTGGGTTGACTATGCTCTTAAAAACGATGCAATAATCCTCTACGATTCAGCGTATGAGGCATTCATCACAGAGGATCTTCCTCGTTCAATTTTTGCAATCGAAGGTGCAAGAAAGTGCGCAATTGAAATGTGCTCACTTTCAAAGACAGCAGGCTTCACAGGTACAAGATGCGGTTACACAGTAATTCCTAAGGAGCTTGAGCGTGACGGTCACAATATCTATGCAACATGGTACCGCCGTCAGGCAACAAAGTTCAACGGTGTTTCATGGCCTGTTCAGTGTGCTGCTGCCGCTGTATTCAGCGAAGAAGGTCAGAAACAGATCAAGGAGAACATTTCTTACTATCAGGAAAATGCAAGAATTATCGCATCTGCTCTTGATGAACTCGGCATCTACTACACAGGCGGTAAGAACTCACCTTACATCTGGCTCAAGTGTCCGAACAATATGGGCAGTTGGGAATTCTTTGACCTCCTCCTCAATGAGGCAAATGTTGTAGGTACTCCGGGTGAGGGCTTTGGCGAAAACGGTGCCGGCTACTTCCGTCTTACATCATTCGGTGACAGAGAAAACACGATTGAGGCCGTTGAGAGAATCAAAAAGGTTCTCACAAACCTCTCAAAGTAACTTGATTGAATTCAGATTATTATATTGAATAAAACACACAGCGGATAACCCGAATTTTAAGGTTATCCGCTGTTCTTATACGGTGAGCCGCCCCTACGCAAAAAAAGGACATTCCATTTGGAATGTCCTTTTGATATCATATTAAAATCAGAACTTAATCTTTTCAGCGATATAATCGTTGAGCTTGTCAATTGCAACTCTTTCCTGCTGCATTGTGTCACGGTCACGAACCGTTACACAACCGTCGTCAACAGACTCAAAGTCATATGTGATACAGAACGGAGTACCGATTTCGTCCTGTCTTCTGTAACGCTTGCCGATTGAACCGGCATCGTCATAATCAGTCATAAAGTCGGCTGAAAGCTGTTCATAAACCTTGCCGGCCTGCTCGTTGAGCTTCTTTGAAAGCGGAAGAACGCAAGCTTTGTACGGAGCAAGTGTCGGATGAAGTCTTAACACAACTCGTGTATCCTTTTCGTCAATAACTTCTTCATCGTAAGCCTCAACAACAAGAGCAAGGAAAAGACGCTCAACACCGAGTGACGGCTCAATAACATACGGAATGTACTTCTCGTTTGTTGTCGGATCAAAATACTCAAGTGTCTTACCGCTTGTTTTGCTGTGCTGTGTAAGGTCATAGTCTGTTCTGTCGGCAACGCCCCAAAGCTCGCCCCAACCGAACGGGAAGAGATATTCAAAGTCTGTTGTGGCTTTTGAATAGAAACAAAGCTCCTCTTTTGCATGGTCACGAAGACGGAGATTTTCTTCCTTAATATTGAGAGAATAGAGCCAGTCACGGCAGAAACCTCTCCAGTATTCAAACCATTCAAGGTCAGTGCCCGGCTTGCAGAAGAATTCAAGCTCCATCTGCTCAAACTCACGAACACGGAAAATAAAGTTACCGGGTGTGATTTCGTTTCTGAAAGATTTACCGATTTGTGCAACACCGAAAGGAACTTTCTTACGGCTTGTTCTCTGAATGTTAGAGAAGTTCACGAAAATGCCCTGAGCAGTTTCGGGACGAAGATAAATTTCATTCTTGCTGTCCTCTGTAACGCCCTGGAATGTTTTGAACATAAGGTTGAACTGACGAATGTCAGTAAAGTTGTGCTTGCCGCAGTTAGGACACGGAATCTCTTTTTCCTTGATGTAATTCATCATTTCTTCATTTGTCCAGCCTGCAACATTTGTACCGTCAAAATCTTCAATAAGGTTGTCGGCACGGTGACGGGTTTTACATTCCTTACAATCCATAAGCGGATCAGAGAAACCGCCGAGATGACCCGATGCAACCCATGTCTGCGGGTTCATAAGGATTGCAGAGTCAAGACCTACATTATATTTGTTCTGCTGAACAAACTTTTTGAGCCATGCGTTTTTGATATTGTTTTTAAGTGCAACACCGAGCGGACCGTAATCCCATGTGTTTGCAAGACCGCCGTAAATTTCGGAGCCTGGGTAAACAAAGCCTCTGTTTTTGCACAGGGCAACGATTTTATCCATGGTTTTTTTGCTGTTTTCCATAACTTAACCTCTCTTAACAGATAGATAGATAAAAATAACCATTAAAATAATACAATTATTTGCAACTGTTGTCAAGTAAAAACACCAAATGTTAGCGCATAACAATAGGTTTAAAACAAGAACTAGAAAAAATTTACAAACTTGCCAAAAACCACTTGTAAATCTGAACATTTTGATATATAATGTAATTACTCGAAATTTGAGTAAAAAAAAGGAGGAATTAGCGATGAAAAAATCATCCAAGGTTCTCAGTTTGGTGCTTGCAGTTCTTATGGCTGTATCCTGTTTTTCAGGCTTGACCATATTCTCTGCATCAGCTGAAGAAACCGACACAAAAATCTATTTTGACGCATCTAATCTCCCTGCAGAGTGGGGAACAACAAAGACAGTATATTGTCACCTTTACGCTGTAGCTGGCGATGATTTACCTGAAACATCTTGGCAGGGTAAGGCAGAGAAATGTAAGAAGGATACTGCTACAGGTCTTTACTACTATGATACAGCAAAATTGAAGTCAGCTGACGGCACAAATCACGGCGGTCTTAAAGACAACGCTGACTATGCTGTAATTTTCTCAACAATTGATACTAAATCACAGAGTCACCAGACCTGTAATGTAACACTCGGCAAGCCTTGTCTCGGCGACACAATTTACCTCACAGGCGGTACAGTTGAGAATACCGAAGATTCATCAAAGCGTGACTTTGCTGCAACATGGAAGAATAACAGCGATAACTACGGTCCAAAGGCTGCAATCACATCACTCGGTCATGTAACTGAGGGCAGATTCCCGATTTACCTTTCAAGAGCAGAAATGGTTGCACAGGCTCTTTTCAACTGGGCTGTTAAGAATGCTAAAAACTACACTCCCGAAACTGTAGCTGACATTTGTGCACAGGTTGAGGCTGAGCCAATGGATGTTTACAACGCTTATGCTGAAATGTATGCAACAGAGCTTGCTGATCCCGTAGCTTATCCCGACTGTGCTCCGCTTACAACAGTAGCTACACTTCTCGGCGTTGATCCTTCAGGTACAACAGCTCCTGCAACAGAAGAGCCTACAACTGTTGAGCCTACAACTGTTGAACCTACAACTGTTGAACCTACAACTGTTGAACCCACAACAGAACCCACTACAGAACCTGCAACAGAGCCTGTTGACGAAACACAGTATGTTGTAGCAGGCGTTGAGTCACTCACAGGTTATGAATGGCAGGGTTCTCCTGCACTTGCTCCCGAAAATGTAATGACAAAGAGCGGCGATGTTTATACAAAGACATTTACAGCTGTTCCGGTGGGCAAAAGCTATCAGTTCAAGGTCGTTGCAAACACAGGCGACGAGCAGAAGTGGATCGGTCTTGACGGTACAGACAACAATGTAACTTTCGATGTAGAAAGTGCTTGTGATGTAACTGTAACTTTCAATCCTGCTACAAACGAGATTGCTGTAACAGGTGACGGTGTTAAAATGGTTACAGACCTTGAAATCAACAGCATTACAGTTGTTGGTAACGGCGAAGACAGCTGGCTTAACGGTGTAGCATGGGGCGTTGACGCTGAAGTTAACCACATGACTCAGATTGCTGACAAGGTTTATCAGATTACATACACAGGTGTTGAATCTGCTGATGCTGCATACCAGTTCAAGTTTGCAGTTAACGACGATTGGGCTGCTAACTGGGGTCTTCCTGAGCAGAGCGCAGCTGCTATAGGCAAAGATTTTGACCTTACATTCAATGGTGAAAATATGCTTCTTAACACAGTTTCTGCCGGTTATCCGGAAGATTCACTCGTTGATGTAACAATCACACTTGATCTTACTAAGTTTGATTATCCGTCACGCTCAGGTGCTAAGGCTAATATTAAGATTGACGGTAACCGTGTTCCGCTTCTCGGCGATGCTGACGGTGACTACTCAATTACAGTTGTAGATGCTACAACAATTCAGAAGATTGCTATCAACCTTATGAGTATTGCTGCTGATGATGCAAATGCATTCAAGACATGTGATGCTAACGAGGATGGCAGAATCTCAATCAAGGATGCTACTATCGTTCAGAAGTACATCGTTGGCGGTTACGAAACAGGCAATGTCGGTTTACCGATTTCTGTTGAATAATTAATCGCTGTTGATTAAATTCACAATTGCAATTTACCCCACAGGGTTTTCCTGTGGGGTTATTTTTTGCCGTAAAACAAGGAAATTTTGCCGATAAAGGTGCAAAGTGCAGTAATATGTGGTATAATCATCGTGCAGATGTTCCGCTTTACTCATACGGTGGGGTCGTTCTGAATTTAAGCAAAGTTATATTTTACTTAGACTCTGAGGAGCTGACGCTCTGCGTTAATTAAAAATGTTCAAAAAGAAAAGAGGCGAAAGATGTATGTATATTCATGATATTTCGAGAGATACTCTTACAACCGAAACATATCCGGGTGATCCCGAAACTGTTGTGACTCCGCTGAGAAGTATTGATGAAGATGACGAGTGCAATCTTTCGCAGATTTCTATGTGCGTTCATGCAGGCACGCATATTGACGCCCCTCTCCACTTTTGCCCTGACGGTAAAGGAATAACCGATTTAAGGCTTAACACTTTCTACGGAAAATGCACCGTAATAACGGTCAAGGGTGTGCTGACGGGCGAAGATATGGACAAGCTGTTGCCGTATTGCCGAAAACGCATACTCTTTCGTGGGAACGGCAAAACATACCTTTCACATTCTGCCGCAATTGTGCTTGCACAAAGCAGGGTGGTGCTTGTCGGTACGGATGCCGAGTCAATCGCACCTCCGTTTGATGAAGTTAAAACACATCTTGAACTTGGCAGAGCGGATATTGCCGTTCTCGAAAATCTCAATCTTTCGGGAGTGGCTGATGGCGAATATGATTTGTGTGCGTTTCCAATAAAGCTCGGCGGAGTTGAGGCGGCACCATGCAGAGCAATACTCTTTGAACAGGAAAAAGGATTAAACTAAGGTGATATTTATGGTAAAAATGGTAGTATTTGATCTTGACGGCACGCTTATGAATTCGCTTACCGATCTTGCTATAAGTGTGAACTACGGTCTGAAGCTTAACGGTCTTGAAGAAAAGCCGGTTGAAAATTATAAAACATATGTCGGAAACGGCAGAGAAATGCTCATCAGAAGGGCAATGGGAGATGCGTGGACCGACCACGAGCTTTTTGAAAAGGTCAAGGCTGATTATGACAGACACTATGCCGTTCATTGCAACGACCACACTGCCGCATATGACGGTTGTGCCGAAATGCTTGAAAAGCTTGCAAAAAAGGGTGTAAAAACAGGTGTGCTTTCAAACAAGCCGGATGAATTTGTTGATAAAATGCTAAAAAAAGCATTCCCAAATCATAAGTTTACTCAGGCATGGGGGCAGAAACCACAGTACAAGACAAAGCCTGAGCCTGATGCTCTGCTTGCACTCCTCAATATGAGCGGTGTAACTCCAGAAGAATGTTTCTATGTCGGTGACAGCGATGTCGATGTGTTTACGGCAAACAATGCGGGTGTAAAAATGGCAGGTGTTTCATGGGGATTCAGGGGAAAAAATGAGCTTATGAACGCCGGTGCACCGTTTGTTGCAGACACAGCCGAAGAACTTTTTGACTACATTTGCAAATTTATATAATAGTATGAACAAGATAAACTATCAGAAAGAACTCGACAGGGTGATTGAAAAAATAACGGGGGAGGGAAAAGTCCCTAAGCTGCTTTTGCATGTGTGTTGCGCCCCGTGTTCGTCATACTGCCTTGAGTATCTTTCAAAATATTTTGATATCACGGTCTATTTTTACAATCCGAATATTTCGATTGCGGATGAGTATAATTACCGCCTGAGCGAAGAAAAGCGTCTTGTGTCGCTTATGCCGTTTGAACATCCTGTAAAGGTAATTGAAGGCGAATATTTGCCCAAGGATTACTTTGAGTATGTCAAAGGTCTTGAAAATGAACCCGAGGGCGGAAAGCGGTGTGAAAAATGTTTCAGACTGCGACTTGAATCCTCTACACGCTACGCAAAGGAACACGGCTTTGATTATTTCACAACCACGCTGACAATCAGTCCGCTGAAAAATGCGCAGTTGCTCAATTCAATCGGTGCGGAGCTTGCCGAGAAGTACGGCATTCCGTGGCTTTACAGCGACTTCAAAAAGCGTGAAGGCTACAAGCGTTCAATCATCCTTTCAAAAGAATATGACCTCTACCGCCAAAACTATTGCGGCTGCGTTTTTTCAAAAAGGGATAGTATGCAGAGAAAAAACTAATTAATATACCAAAAGACAAATCCCCGTCAGAATTTCTGACGGGGATTAATCGTGTTTGCAAATTATTTAACTGAGATTAACGCATATTAACTTGGTTGTTTTACACAACCGATTTGAGGTATTCGACAATTTCCTGCTGTGTACTCATTTCAAGCACCTTTGCGGTAACTTTGTCTGCCTCTTCTTTTGTCCATGTGGAAATTATTTTTCTCACATTGAGAACTGACGGAGCGGAAACGCTGAATTCTGTGAGTCCGAATGAAATAAGCAACGGAATCATCAGCTTGTTTGCGGCAGCCTCACCGCACATTCCGACTGAAATGCCGTTCTGAACACCGCACTCAATTGTGCGCTTGATCATTCTGAGAACGCTTGGCTGAAGGGGAGAGTAGAGGTAAGACACATCGTTGTTGCCTCTGTCACAAGCCATTGTGTAGCCTGTGAGGTCATTTGTGCCAATGCTGAAGAAGTCTGCCTCTTTTGCAAGCATATCTGCGATAACTGCCGCAGACGCTGTTTCAACCATAACACCAACCTGAATGTTTTCGTTGAAATTTATGCCCATATTGCGTAAATCGGCTTTGCATTCTGCGACAAGCTTTTTGCCCTCACGAAGTTCATCCATAGTTGTGATGAGTGGGAACATAATCTTGATGTCACCGAATGCGCTTGCACGCAAAATGGCTTTAATCTGTGATTTGAAAAGTTCACGGTTTTTAAGGCAATATCTGATTGCACGGAATCCCATGAACGGATTTTCTTCTTTTTCAAGTCCAAGGTACGGAATGTCCTTGTCACCGCCGATATCAAGTGTTCTGATAATCAGCGACTTGCCCTTTAAGATAAGAGCCGCCTTTTTGTAGGCCTCAAACTGTTCGTCCTCTGTCGGAATTGAAGTTCTGTCCATAAACAGAAACTCTGTTCTAAAAAGTCCGACACCCTCGCCGTCTGCATCAACTGCCTTGACAGCGTCTTCGGGTTTTCCTATGTTGCAGAAAAGTTCATAAACTTCTCCGCTTGCGGATTTTGTTTCTCGTCCCCTGTAATTTTCAAGCTCTTTGCGTTCTGCAAGAAAAGCGTCACGCTTTTTGGAGTATTCTGCAACTGTGTTATCATCCGGATTAACAATTACAGCACCCTCACTGCCGTCAACTACAACTGTGTCGCCGTTTTTCAGGCTTGATGCGACACCCTCAACACTGAGTACGGCGGGAATCTCAAGCGCTCTTGCAAGAATTGCAGAGTGGGAAGTTGTTCCGCCTGTTTCAGTAATAATGCCTGCTATGTTTTCTTTTACAATACCTGCCGTAACAGAAGGAGTAAGCTCCCTTGCAACAAGCACAGTGCCTTTTGGCGCATCGCTTACTTTAATTTCGTTTACTCCGAGAAGAATGCCGAGAACACCGCTCTTGATATCTCTGACATCAGCCGCACGCTGTTTTGTAAGCTCATCGTCAGCTGCCGAGAACATTGCAATAAACATATCGCACATATGCTCAAGAGCAGATTCCGCACATTGACCGTCTGCAATCAGCTTTTCAATTTCACCGCTGAGATACGGATCTTTGATAATCTGAATGTGACCTGCAAGAATTTCTGCCTCTTTTTCACCGGCTGAACTGCGAAGATTTTCTGCCTGTTTTTCAGTATTGTAGCAAAAAGCATCTACTGCTGCCTTAAAACGCTGTGACTCTGCCTCAGTATCTGTTACTGTTCGTGGAGTGTATTCAAGCGAATGTTCTTCAATAAGCATTACCTTACCGATTCCGATACCCTCGGATGCGGCTGTTCCGTGTAGCATAATCTTCACCTCTTGTAACTGGTCTGTCGGGGCCATTATTCGCCAAGACCGCTCTCAATGAGCTGTACTGCCTCTGCAAGTGCCTCGTTTTCGTCAGCACCGTCGCAAACAACTTCAATTTCACTGCCGCACTTGATGCAAGCCGCAATAATGTTGAGGAGGCTCTTTGCGTTGTACTGATTGCCGTTGAATTTGATTGTTACATCACAGCTGTATTTGCCCATAGCTGTTGCAAAAACCGATGCCGGACGCATATGGAATCCCTGCGCATTTGTGAGTACGAGTTCTTTTGATACCATAATAAAATCTCCTTTATAAAATAAATTTGTGTTTTGAAGTTTTGAATCTAATGTCGTGAAAGTTCTTTGAGTTTTGAGGGGTGGCACCGGCTTTTACACCGGTGCCGAGGAACAAAACATTTCAAAAAACGGGTAATAGCAAATTAATTATTTTTTAATCGGTCTTTTGAGAAGTGCAAGCATAAACATTGAAACTACTGCACCGATTGCAAGAGCAAGGAGGTAGAAATACCATGTACCCTGCATTGTTGCGAATACGAAGATACCGCCGTGAGGAGCCATAAGCTTACAGCCAAAGAGAGCTGAAAGTGCGCCTGCTACTGCAGAACCAACGATACATGAAGGAATAACCTGAAGCGGATGACCTGCTGCGTAAGGAATTGCACCTTCTGTGATGAATGAAAGTCCCATTACATAGTTTACGGGAGCATTCTTTCTTTCTTCGTTTGTCCAACGATTCTTGAAGAATGTGTTTGAAAGAGCGATTGCGATTGGAGGAACCATACCGCCGATCATAACTGCTGCCATAATGATGTATGCCTGATCGTCTGCGTTTGCAAGGTTAAGTGTTGCGAATGCATAAGCTGCCTTGTTGAAAGGACCACCCATGTCGATAGACATCATACCTGCGAGGAGCGCACAGAGCGGAACCATCATTGCAGGATTAGAGGCAATAGCGTTAAGGCCGTTTGACATACCTGAGTTAATCATACCCATGAACGGGTTGACTGCGCACATTACAACGAGAATACCGCCGAGTCCGAGAAGCGGATAGATGAGAACGGGCTTGATACCCTCAAGAGCCTTAGGCATCTTATCGCACATTTTTTCAATACCGAGCATTAAGTAACCGCCTACGAAACCTGCAAGCAAGCCACCGAGGAAGCCTGACGGAACTGTTTCTGCAGCGGCAGGATCCATAAAGGTTGCGCCTGATGTTGCAAGGAAACCGCCTACAAGACCAACGAGAAGACCGGGACGGTCTGCAATTGACATTGCGATAAAGCCTGAAAGGATAGGAACCATAAGGTTAAATGCCACACCGCCGAGTGTCTTAAACCATGCGGCTGCTGGAGTTACCGTACCGAATGCACTGCCAACCTCCTGTGCGTTTACACCGCACGCAATATCAATGAGGAATGCGATTGCAATGAAGATACCGCCTGCTACAACGAACGGGAGCATATGTGATACACCGTTCATAAGGTGACCGTAAGCGCCGCCTCTCTTCTTTGGAGCATCTGCAGAACCGCCTTTGTGATGATATACTGGAACTTCTTTGTTTACAATCTTGTTGATAAGCTCTTCCGGCTTATGAATACCGTCTGAAACGGCACACTGTAAAACGGGCTTGCCGTCAAAACGGGCAAGATTTATTGTGATGTCAGCGGCAATGATGATACCGTCACAATTTGCAATTTCTTCTTCGGTAAGCACATTCTTTGCACCGCCCGAACCGTTTGTTTCAACCTTAATCGGAATGTTAAGGCTATCGCCGGCTTTCTGGAGTGATTCAGCCGCCATATAAGTATGAGCAATACCTGTTGGACAAGCTGTGATAGCAAGAACTCTGTAACCCTTCTTTGCAGGAACTTCTGCCTTTGGTTCATCGGGGAACTTCTCTGTTTCTCTTGCGTCAATAATCGAGATGAATTCTTCCGGAGTTTTTGCGGCTTTAAGCTTTGCGGTAAAATCTTCATGCATCAAAAGCTGCATAAGTCTTGCAAGAACTTCAAGATGAACATCACCGTCTGTTGTTGCGGCAATCATAAAGAGCAGCTTACAGGGCTTACCGTCGGGTGAGTCATAATCTACACCGTCGGGGACTGTGATAGCTGTGAGGGCGGGAGCTTTTACAGCTTCGCTCTTGGCATGGGGAATTGCAACCTCCATACCTACAGCTGTTGTGCCGAGTTCTTCACGGTTGAGGATTCCCTCTTTGTAGGCTTTAACATCCTTGAGGTTTCCGCACTTTTCATGTAATGAAACAAGTTTGTCAATTGCTTCGCTCTTGTCGGCAACTTTAACGCCGAGAGCAATACCCGATTTTTTTAATAAATCTGTGATACGCATATTTTTCTCTCCTTTTTAATTGAATTTTGCAAGCAATTCATTTATTTTTTCTTTTGTGGCAAGTCCGTCAAGAAATGCCGTTGCATTTCCGCACACACTGCCCAATTTCAGCGCATAGGGGTAGCTTTTTGTTTTTTCATATCCTGCCACAAAGCCTGCTACCATTGAGTCGCCCGAACCGACTGTGTTAATTACCTTTTCTTTGAGGACTCCTGCTTTGTGCCTTTTTCCAAATTCGTCAATGAGCATTGCTCCGTCACCGCCGAGTGAAATCAGAACATTTTTTGCACCGAGTTTCTGCAACTCTTTTGCATACTTTTCAATATCATCCTCGGTGTTGATTTCAACTCCGAACATTTCGGAAAGTTCCTGTCTGTTCGGCTTGATGAGGAACGGCTTGTACTTGAGTGCGTTGAGTAAAAGTTTTTTTGTTGCGTCAACTACAATTCGTACATCCTTGCCCTTGATTCTTTCAAGGATTCTTTCATAAACATCATCGGGCATCGTATTCGGAATGTTTCCTGCAATTACGATTGTGTCGCCGTCGGATATTCTGTCGATTTTTGAAAACAGCCTTTCAAGTTCGCCTTCACTTATGTGAGGTCCCTGACAATTGATTTCTGTTTCAACGCCGGCTTTGATTTTTATGTTGATTCTTGAAATTCCGTTTTCAAGCTTAATAAAGTCGGTGATAATCCTGTCGTTGCGAATACCCTTTTCAATGGCGTCACCCGTAAAGCCTGCAACAAATCCGAATGCCGTACTTTCAAGGTCAAGCTCTGCAAGTACGCATGAAACATTGATTCCCTTACCTCCGTAGTAATATTCTTCGGCAGTTGTTCGGTTTGTTATTCCCGGAACAAGCGAATCAAGTCTGACAATGTAGTCAATTGACGGATTAAGCGTTACGGTGTAAATCATTTTTTACCTCCTTTATCACCGTTGCCTGCGAAAAGTCCGGCGTAGGCAGTTTGTCGGTGATTATACAACATTTTTGCAGAGGGGCAAATGTTACGGAATACACCCTGCGAAATTTTGAATGGTCTGCAAGAACAAATGCCATATAAGATTTGTTGATTGCCGTTTCTTTTATAAGACCTTCTTCAATGTCGGGGGTTGTGAATCCCGAACCGATGTCAATTCCGTTTGCTCCCATAAAAGCTTTTGTAAAGTTAAAGCAGTTTATGCTTTTTATTGCTTCGGCACCCACAACAGCCTCGGTAAGCGGTTTTATTTTTCCGCCTACTATATATGTCTGCATACCCTTGTGGATAAGCATTCTGGCGTGTGTTATGCCGTTTGTAACATATGTTGCGTTTGTATTTGTAATGTGGTCAACAAGCTTTAATGTTGTTGTTCCTGCGTCAATATAAACAAAGTCAGAGTCATGGATAAGCTTTGCACAGTATTCTGCAACCGCATCTTTTTCATCGCTCATAACGGTTTCACGATTGCTTACCGCATCTTCAAAAACGCCCTCGTTTCTGGTGATTGAAGTTGCACCGCCGAAAACCTTTGTGAGCTTTCCCATCTCATCAAGAGCGGAAAGATCTCTTCTTATTGTTGACTCGGATGAGTCAAGCAACTTTGTTAATTCCGACACCGTGACCGAATTTTTTTCTTCGAGCAAATCAAGTATTGCACGATATCTGTCCTGTGTAAGCATTATCCTCACCTCTTGACTTATATTATAACACCCATTTTTTAAAAGTCAAGCAAAATCGGTCAAAAAAATTCAAAAAAATTTAAAGACAGCAAAATTAGCTAACAAAAAAGTGTCGAGCATTATTTAAAAACAGTATAATTTTACCGTTTTTGCAATTAAAATTGGTGTTTTTGATTATCTCCATTCAAAATCAGTCAAATTAATTATTTTGACTATAATTCTTTTAGCGTGTTGACTGCAAGGTGTTTTTATACTACAATATTAATCGTTGTGTACAAAAAAAGCCTGCAAGTTTTTTGCAGGCTCAAAACGGCGGAATCACGCATTTATATTTTTTGTTTTTTATGTTTTTTTATACATATATATGTTATATGTCATTCTGACAAATCTTCAAGGACTGTGATTTTTCGTTTTTCGGAGATTATAATATTTTCCTCATTCATCTTTTTTATTTCACGCATCATTGCACTTCGGTCAACAGAAAGGTAATCTGCAAGGTCGGAAAGAGGGAGAGGAAGATAAAAGGTGTTTTTTCCTTTTTCGGTTTTAATGTATTCAAAAAAAGTCAAAAGCTTGCTCCTCAGCGTCTGCTGACAGAGAATGTCTGTGTGAGCAAGACTTTTTTTATGAGATTTTTTGATGTATGCACTTATAATCCGCTGGTGTTTACTGCAATGCTTTTCACAACAGGCTGTAAATTTTGAGTATTTCACGAAATCAATTTTGCAGTTTGTTTTGGCACTCAGATAAAAAATTCTGTTGTCTGATTCGGGTACAATGCAGGTGACGATTATGTCGCCCTTTTCATAAAAAGAAATAATTCTCCGCTGATTTTCGGCATTGTCGGTTGTCAGATAAACAGTTCCTTCTTTTATGATGCAAATTGTGTCATTTTCGGGTGAATATGTAGTTATGATTTCACCCCTTTTATACTCTCTTTCAATAGGTTTAAAACACTCGTTTATCCCGATGAAATCTGATTTTTTAAGCTTTGCACCGCCTATTTCTTCTATCATTTGCAACACTCCATAATGTGTGGTGTTTTTTGTCTTGCCACAAGATATAGTATAGTATATCACATAATTGTTGCCTGTGCAACAGTATTTATATTGCAATTATTGTATAATTGGTCTTGCATTGCAGGGATAGTTTGGTTCCTTGCAATTTTATTACATAACGCATTTTTTAAACGGCATTATTGAAAAATTTATTTTTTTATTCGGATTAACAGATATAGGATATTTTTACCAAGGAAGTACCGCAAAATAATAAAAAGGGGAAGGATTATGAGAATTATTAAGCGTAACGGCTCAGAAGAAGATTTCAACATTGAAAAAATTATTAATGCCGTTAAAAAAGCAAACGGTTCGGGGGAACACAAGTTCCTTACAGACGAACAGATTGAGGATGTTGCCGACTATGTTGAATATAAGTGCAACAAAATCAGGAGAGCAGTGTCCGTTGAAGAAATTCAGGATATGGTTGAGGATCAGCTCATGGCAAAGGGTGCGTTTGAGCTCGCAAGAAGATATGTGCGTTACCGCTACAATCGTTCGCTTGTTCGTAAGGCAAATACTACCGATAACAGAATTCTTTCGCTTATCGAGTGCAATAACGAGGAAGTAAAGCAGGAAAATTCAAATAAGAACCCTACCGTCAACAGCGTTCAGCGTGACTATATGGCCGGTGAGGTCAGTCGTGACCTTACAAGAAGAATGCTTTTGCCGGCTGATATCGTTGAGGCTGATAAGGAAGGTATTATCCACTTCCACGATTCGGACTATTTTGCACAGCATATGCACAACTGCGATCTTGTAAACCTTGAGGATATGTTGCAGAACGGTACCGTTATCAGCGATACGCTTATTGAAAGACCGCACAGCTTTTCAACGGCGTGTAACATTGCAACTCAGATTATTGCACAGGTTGCAAGTAACCAGTACGGCGGTCAGAGCATAAGCCTTGCTCATCTTGCACCGTTTGTTCAGGTTTCCCGTGAGAAAATCCGCAGAGAAACTCTTGCGGAAATCGAAGAACTCGGTGTTCATCCCACAGAAGAGAAAATCAACGATATCGTTGAGCAAAGACTTCGCAAAGAAGTAAACCGTGGTGTTCAGACCATTCAGTATCAGGTTGTTACTTTGCTCACAACAAACGGTCAGGCTCCGTTTGTAACCGTGTTTATGTATCTTAACGAGGCTAAAAACGAGCAGGAAAAGCACGACCTCGCCATGATTATCGAAGAAACTCTCAAACAGCGTCACAAGGGTGTAAAAAATGAAAAGGGTGTGTGGATTACACCTGCGTTTCCAAAGCTTATTTATGTGCTTGAGGAGGATAACATAACAGAGGACAGCAAGTATTGGTATCTTACGGAGCTTGCTGCAAAATGTACCGCAAAGAGAATGGTTCCCGACTATATCTCGGAGAAGGTTATGCTCCAGAGCAAAATTGATAAAAACGGCGAGGGACATTGCTTTACCTGTATGGGTTGCAGAAGCTTCCTTACTCCTTATGTTGACGAAAACGGCAAGCCGAAATATTACGGCAGATTCAATCAGGGTGTTGTGACTGTAAATCTTATTGATATCGGACTCAGCGCAGGCAAAGATCTTGATAAATTCTGGAAGATTTTTGACGAGAGAATGGAACTTTGCCACAGAGCATTGCAGTGCCGTCACGAGCGTCTTACAGGCACTCTTTCGGATGCCGCTCCTATTTTGTGGCAGTACGGTGCTTTGGCAAGACTTAAAAAGGGTGAGAAGATTGACAAGCTTCTCCATGGCGGTTATTCAACGCTTTCACTCGGTTATGCAGGTCTTTGGGAGTGCGTTTACAGCCTTATCGGCAAAAAGCTCACAGAAAAAGAGGGCAAAGAACTCGGCCTTGAAATTATGCAGAAGCTAAACGACTATTGTGCAAAGTGGAAAAAAGAGGAAAACATTGATTACAGCATCTACGGCACTCCTCTTGAAAGCACAACATATAAGTTTGCAAAGTGTCTTCAAAAGCGTTTCGGCATTATCAAGGGTGTAACAGATAAAAACTACATCACTAACAGCTATCATGTTCATGTTACCGAGAATATTGACGCATTCAGCAAGCTGAAGCTTGAATCCGAATTTCAGGCTTTGTCACCGGGCGGTGCAATCAGCTATGTTGAAGTTCCGAATATGCAGGATAACATTCCCGCTGTTTTACAGGTTATCAAGTTCATTTACGATAACATTATGTATGCAGAGCTTAACACAAAGAGCGACTACTGTCAGGTTTGCGGTTATGACGGAGAAATCAAGATCGTTCACGATGACGGCAAGCTTGTGTGGGAGTGTCCTAACTGCGGCAACCGTGATCAGGATAAGATGAATGTTGCAAGAAGAACCTGTGGATATATCGGAACTCAGTTCTGGAATCAGGGCAGAACTCAGGAAATTGAGGAAAGGGTGCTTCACCTTTGATGAATTACGGAGAAATTAAACTCTGCGATATTGCAAACGGTGAGGGAGTAAGAGTATCGCTCTTTGTATCCGGCTGTACGCATCATTGCAAAAACTGCTTTAATCCGCAGACATGGAGTTTTGATTACGGCGAACCTTTTACAAAAGAGGTTGAGGATAAAATTCTCAAAGAGCTTGAACCGTCATATATTGATGGCTTGTCATTGCTCGGCGGAGAACCATTTGAACCTTCAAATCAAAGAGCCTTAGTGCCGTTTTTAAAGCGCGTCAGAGAAAAATATTCCGACAAAACAATTTGGTGTTATTCGGGCTATTTGTTTGACAAGGAGCTTCTTTCCGACAGCAGAGCAAGGTGTGAATGTACGGATGAAATGCTTTCAATGATTGATGTGCTTGTTGACGGTGAATTTGTTGAGGCTCTTCACGATATAAGCCTTGCGTTCAGAGGCTCGTCAAATCAGCGTATTATAGATGTAAAAGCGTCACTCAAAGAAAATAAAATAATTCCCCACAAGCTTATGAAAAGGGGAGTGTAATAAAAAGCGACAGCCGTAAAACTGTCGCTTTTTGTAATATTATTGAATTATTGCGTGGAATGTTGTTGATTTTGTAAGGCAAATAGTGTAAAATGATAGCATACTATTTATAGAATATTATGCAAGGAGCGATTATATATGGTATGTAAAAATTGCAATCACGAAATTGACAACGGAGCAATGTTCTGTACTTACTGCGGAACACCTGTTGAGCAGACTCCGGAGCCTGAAACACAGCCTGTTGAAAATGCTTCAACCGAAGATGCTGCACAGAACCCTTACGAGAATGTGCAGACTGCACAGCCTGAGGTTGATAACGCACAGCCGACTGCTGACAGTCAGTCACAGCAGAATCCGTATTCTCAGCGGTACGGTCAGCCAAATCAGGCTTATTATCAGCAACCGCAGCCTAACAAAACTTCATACGGTCAGCAGTTTACAAACTCACCGAACAATGATTACGGCGCAAATCAAAGCAAGTACGGCAATCAATATCAGAGCTACAACAACGGCTATAATCAGCAGTACAACACGCAGTATCAGCAGACATACAACTCACAGCCTGTACCGCCCGTTGCACCGCCATACGGTACTCCGGATACTCAGCCTGTAAGCATAGGCGGTTGGATCGGCGTTATGCTTTTAACCTGTCTGCCGATTGTAAACCTCATTATGCTCTTTGTTTGGGCATTCAGCTCATCAACAAAGAAGTCACTCAAAAACTACGCAAGAGCCGCTCTTATCCTGGCTCTCATCGGAGTTGTGCTTGTGGTAGTAATTTCAATTATACTTGCAGTCTGCGGTATCAGTATCTTTAACGGACTTTCCAATTCAGGATATTACTATCATTAAATTTAACGGTGAATCGCTGTACCCAATTCGTACAGACAGCTTTATAATGTCAAAAACAAAGTTTACCGATACAAAAAAATCCCTGTCCATAACGGACAGGGATTTTCATTTGCGTTATAAAAAAGTTTTAGGGCTGCGAACCTCGGCTCTTCTAATGTCAAGCCTCGTTGTTCTCCGCTATTCCTAAAATAACTTCCGCTCGTCTAATCCGTTTCAATTACTTACGTAATTTTCACGGCTTAGTCCTCGCCGGTCGTTATTTTAGGGCTGCGAACCTCGGCTCTTCTATTAGTCAAAGAATTTGCTGTGGATAGCGCTTACAGCCTTGTCAGCGTCTGCTGAATCAATAAGAACCGAAACCTTGATTTCGCTTGTGCTGATCATCTGGATGTTGACCTGAGCATCATAAAGAGCCTCGAACATCTTTGTAGCAACGCCTGCGTGGCTTTCCATACCTGCGCCGACAATTGAAATCTTAGCTACCTTATCGTCATAGAGGATTTCCTCTGCACCGAGGTTCTCTGTGTATTCCTTCATAAGAGCAACAGCCTCTTCGCCTCTGTTCTTGGCAACTGTAAAGCTGATGTCCTTCTTGCCGTCATGACCGATTGACTGAAGAATAATGTCAACATTGATATCTTTAGCAGAAAGCTTTGAGAACATCTTAAAAGCAAGACCGGGTATATTCGGAACACCCATAACAGAAATTCTTGCAACATCTGTATCTTTAGCAACACCGCTGATTAACATTTTTTCCATTTTAGTTTTCTCCTTTACAATTGTACCCGAAGCCTTTGTCATACTTGAAAGCACTTCAAGCTCGATATTATATTTTTTAGCCATTTCAACCGAACGGTTGTTAAGAACCTGAGCACCGAGTGTAGCAAGCTCAAGCATTTCGTCATAAGAGATTTCCTGAAGCTTCTTAGCGTTCTTAACCTTTCTCGGATCAGCTGTGTAAACACCCTCAACATCGGTGAAAATCTGACAGAGATCAGCGTGCATTGCAGCCGCAATAGCTACGGCACTTGTGTCTGAACCGCCTCTGCCGAGTGTTGTAATATCGCCGTATTTTGAAATGCCCTGGAAGCCTGCAACGATTACAATGTTCTTCTTGTCAAGCTCTTTCTTAATTCTGTCAGGCTCAACTTTTCTGATTCTTGCGCTTGTGTGAGCAGAAGTGGTATTGAAACCTGCCTGCCAGCCAAGAAGAGAAACAGCGTGGTAACCGAGCTTTTCTATTGCCATTGCAAGAAGTGAAATAGAAATCTGCTCGCCTGCGGCAAGAAGCATATCCTTTTCTCTTTTTGAAGCCTTTGGATTGATTTCGTTTGCCTTTTCAATGAGATCGTCTGTTGTGTCGCCCTGAGCGGATACAACAACTACAACATCATTGCCCTTTGCGTAAGTGTCTGTTACGATTGATGCAACATTCATTACTCTTTCGGCATTGGCAACAGAGCTGCCGCCAAATTTCTGAACTATCAAACTCATGTACTTAATACTCCCTCTGTAAAATTATAAATCAGCCACACGGATACTTGAAAGTACCGAAACACCGTCAGCCTCAAGCTGAGCAATCTTCTCGGCAAATTCGTTGTACGGCATAGCCTTGACAACAAATGCTTTTTCGTCGGCAGGTGCGTCAGCCTTATTGATTACTGTTACCTCACCGAATAATTTTTCTGCCTTTTCTGCAACATTACTGCCGTTTGCACGAACATACATGGCACGGCTTGACTCCTCCCAAGGAAGAATGTTTTTGCCGTTGCCGTCTGCCCAGTAAAGGAACTTTCTTGTCTTGAGGTGCTTACAGCAGTCGATTACATCGGCTACAACTGCGCTTGCTGTAGGAAGCTTGCCTGCACCCTTGCCGTAGAATACTACATCGCCTGTGCAGTCGCCTCTTACCATAATGCCGTTGAACTCATAGTCAATGTTAGCAAGCTGGCTCTTGTTCGGAACGAGCATAGGAGCAACGATAATGTCAATCTTGCCGTCCGCAAGACGCTTAACACTGCCGATAAGTTTAATTACGCAATGGAAAGCCTCAGCGTATCTTACATCTTCAAGTGTAATTTTTGTAATGCCCTCTGTATGTACAGAGTCGGGATAAACATGCTTTCCGTATGCAAGAGATGCAAGAATACAAATCTTACGGCAAGCGTCGTGACCTTCGATATCAGCGGCAGGATTTCTCTCGGCAAAGCCAAGCTCCTGAGCAAGCTTGAGCGCATCGTCAAACTGCATACCGTCTTCAATCATCTTTGTAAGGATAAAGTTTGTTGTACCGTTAAGAATACCGGCAATCTCGTCAACATTGTTTGCAACAAGACACTGGCTCATCGGGCGGATAATCGGAATACCGCCGCCTACCGATGCTTCAAAGAGGAAGTTTGTGTTTGTTTCCTTTGAAATTTCAAGGAGTTCTGCACCGTGAGCGGCAACAAGCTCCTTGTTTGAAGTAACAACACTCTTACCTGCTTTAAGACATCTCTTTACAAAGTCATAAGCAGGATTAAGACCGCCCATAACTTCAACAACAACTCTTATTTCGAGGTCGTTGATGATATCTTCAAAGTTTTTTGTGAATCTGTCTGCAAGCGGGCTGTCGGGAAATTCACGAAGGTCAAGAATCTTCTTGACATAAACCTCTTCGCCGATGCTTGCATAAAGCTTCTGTTTGTGTGTTGTAAAGATTTCGGCAACGCCCGAACCTACAACACCGTGACCCATAATTGCTATTGAAACCATATCTAAAAACCTTTCCTTTCGAGTTTTTGGTTTTAACCTGTTATTTTATTCTGCGGCAGGGGGAGCTTCCTCACCGCCGCCTGACGATTCACCGCCTCCGGAGCTTTCGCCTCCGCCTGAGGATTCCCCTCCGCCGGAAGGTTCTCCGCCTGAATTATCTCCTCCGCCTGAAGGTTCTCCGCCTGAATTATCTCCTCCGCCTGAGGTGTCGCCGCCTGAATTATCTCCTTCGCTGTTGCTTGTGTCGCCGCCGTAATTGCTACCGCTGTTGTCACCGCCGTAATTGGGATTGTAGTAGCTTGAGGAGTCTGAGACATCTGAGCCGTATTCATAGTTACCGCTGTAATATGCACCTCCCGAACTCGGCATATTGTCCTCGGTGTAGTAGCCCACATATCGTCCCGAAATATTATCTGTTGAAACAATAAGTCCCGTTGTAGGATTATATGTTGCCTCAATCAGGTTATCGGATATTTTATATTCCTTGTTTTCTTTGCCTTCAAGGTACTTGCCCATAACATTTGCAAAGAATTTTGTTGCCGTTGTTCTTCCGCTGTAGGAAATGGTTTTAGGTTTATCAAAACCGCACCATGTAGCCATTACGGCATATGGCGAACATCCGCAGAACCATGAATCCTTATCGTCATCGGTTGTACCTGTTTTGCCGACAATGTCCCAGCCTGAAATCTGAGCGTAATGTGCGTTTGTGTGAGCACTGTTTGTAACATTGTAGTGAAGCAGTCTGTTCATGATTCCTGCTGTTTCGGCTGAATAAGCCTGTTTCGGAACTGCGTCACGGTTATCAATGATTATGTTGTCCTCTGAGTCGGTTACATAGTAGTATGTGTACGGTTCGTAGTAAAGACCGCCGTTGCCGAGATATGTGTAAGCAGCCGCCATTTCTCTTACTGTAACACCGCCGTTCATACCGCCGATTGAAAGAGCACCCGTATTCTGTGCATCCTGTTCCGTAAGATTCTTGAATCCCATTTTTGTAACAACCTGCTGATATGCAACACTCGGACCGCCGATAAGCTCCATTGTCTGAGCAGCTGTTGCGTTTGAGGACCACTCGATTGCATCGGGAAGACTCATATTGCCGTTGTAGTAGCCGTATGCGTTGTTAGGACCCGAAACAAGCTGACCGCTTTCATTTGTACGATAGTTGTCAAGCGGTTCATCGAGAACCATTGATGAGAAATAAAGCTTCTTTGATTCGATTGCATAAGGGTAAACAACAACAGGCTTGATTGAAGAACCCGGCTGAAGTACGGAGTTGTAGGATCTGTCCCAGCCGAGAGCGCCTTCTTTCTTTGTTGAAGAACCGACTGTTGCAATTACTCTGCCGTCATATCCCATAATTGTTGACGCAATCTGAAGGTCGGAATCATTTGATTTATCAATATTGAGTGCCGCATTTTCAAGGTAGGTCTGAGCCTTTTCATCCATTGCACAGTAGATTTTAAGTCCCTCTGTGTAAAGCTTTGAAGATGCCGCAGTTTCGCTTATGTTGTAATATTCCGCAATGTCCTTTTGAAGATCACGAAAGAGCTGATCAATATACCAGTTCTGAACATCTGCCTCGTCATCGTCGTCATCGTCATCGGACGCCTGCCAGCCGACAAATGTCATTGTGGCACTTTCTTTCATTGCCGCATCAAATTCGTCTTTAGAAATTTTTTTCTGATCATACATTTCATTGAGAACGATTTCACGGCGCTCCTTGTTGTTTTCGGGGAAAACAAGCGGATTCCATCTTGACGGGTTTTGTGTAATTCCCGCAATTGCCGCACATTCTGCAATTGAACAGTCCTTTATGCTTTTGCCAAAGTAAAGCTGAGCCGCCGATTCAACACCCTGACAGTTATTGCCGAAGTTTACAACATTGAGGTAGGCTTCAAGAATCTGATCCTTTGTATATTCCTGTTCAAGTTTTAGTGCCTTTGTGATTTCACGAAGCTTTCTTGTAATTGAAACCTCGTTGTCATCTGTAATGTTCTTAATAAGCTGTTGAGTGATTGTTGAGCCGCCGTACGAGTCTGAACCGGTTGCAAGATTTGCAACGGCGGAAAGTGTTCTGCCCCAGTCAACACCGTTGTGGTCAAAGAAACGCTTGTCCTCAATTGCGACAACCGCATCTTTCATTGCCTGAGGAATATTCTGATTGTCAACCCAGATTCTGTTCTCGGTATCGTATAGTTTCTGATACTCCTTAAATTCCTTTGTATCCTCATTCTGAATATATATTCGGCTTGTCTGGTTCATAGACTTTGCCTTGAGGTCGATGCCCGTAGGCTCGGACGCAATGGTGAAAATGTAGACAGCAAGTGAAATGCCCGTAATAAGCAGAGCAACCAGGCATACCGAACAAACGGTAATCAGGAACTTGCCAAAACCCCTGAAAAATCTTTTTACACCTCCGTCAGCTTTTTCGGATAATTCATTTTGCTGAATATCCTTCTTATACTGACTGATGTCAGTTTCACGCTTGTTTCGCATATTATCTCCTTTATCAATTCACAATTTACGGTTAAACGAACAACCGTCGGTTTGTAATTTGTCTGAGTGATTTGCACAAACGCAGTGCGCCGGCTGTAATACATAAATTATATAATAACATATATGTTCAAAATTACAAGCAGAAATACTCATTTGATTATTATATCACCTGAAAAGAAAAAAATAAATATATTAATGCAAATTTCTCTTAAAAAATATGCAGAATTAAGGCGGTCTTTTGGTTGGAATTTTATAAAAATGATGAATATAACCGTTGGTTCGGGAAAAAATAAAAGTAAAAACTGACGGAAAGAGTGCTGTATTATGAAAAAAATAGTTGGATTAACAGGTGTGATTCTGATTGCGTGTATGATGATAAGCTCGCTTTTTGCTCCCGTGAATTCTGCGGAAAACACCTCTGCAACAGGCAATTATTCGGTATCTCAGAATAACGGTACAACGGAAGGAGATTACATCATAAAAGCTGAAAAAGGGTATATTGTAGTGTACAAAAAAGGCGAGGACAAAGCGTATCTGACAACCGACTGCAGAGTATCAAATCTTCCTAAAGGCGACGCACTTTACCTTGAAAAAGGAATTGAAATAAAGGGGAAAGAAAACCTTATGAGGGCTCTTGAGGACTATTGCAGTTAAAGGCTTAATGGTAAGATAATTCTTCATATATATTGACTTTTCTGTGCTTTTATATTGACTTTTCTGTGCTTTTGGAGTAAAATCAGACTGATATGCCATAATGTATGGTATCAGGTGCAGAATTTGCCGTAAATTTTTCAAAACAATGAAATCTTGCAAATTTTCTGTTTCTGAAAATCAAGTAAAAATGCAGAAAAGGAGATATTACATATGATTTCTACTGTCATTGACCAGTCGCTCGGTCTTGAGTTCCCTATTTTTCAGGGAGGCATGGCTTGGGTGGCTGATGCATCGCTTGCTGCAGGCGTTTCAAACGCAGGCGGTCTCGGCATTATTGCAGCTATGAATTCCAACGGCGAACAGCTCCGTGAGGAAATCAGAAAGTGCAAAACAATGACCGATAAAATTTTCGGCGTAAACATCATGCTTATGAGTCCGTTTGCAGAGGAAGTAAGCGATGTTGTAGTTGAAGAGGGCATCAAGGTCATCACAACAGGTGCAGGCAACCCCGGCAAGTACATGGCAAAGTGGCTTGAGGCAGGCATCAAGGTTATTCCTGTTGTTCCGAGCGTTGCGCTTGCAAGGAAAATGGAAAAAGACGGTGCTTTTGCCGTTATCGCAGAGGGCGGCGAGTCAGGCGGTCATGTCGGTGATCTCACAACAATGGCTCTTGTTCCTCAGGTTGTTGATGCAGTAAATATACCTGTAATTGCCGCAGGCGGTATTGCAGACGGCAGACAGATTGCCGCAGCATTTATGCTTGGCGCTCAGGGCGTTCAGGTCGGCACAAGATTTCTCGTTGCAAAGGAATGTACTATCTCTCAGGAATATAAGAACAAAATTCTCAAAGCAAGAGATATTGACACGGTTGTAACAGGTAAAAGACTCGGTCATCCTGTTCGTTCAATCCGTAACTCGTTTACCCGTGAATATACAAAGGCTGAGTACGATTCGGCTAATGTTTCCGATGAGGAGCTTGAAAATATGGGACTCGGCAGACTCAGAAGAGCCGTGAGAGAGGGCGATGTTTCTCAGGGTACCGTTCTTGCAGGACAGGTTGCAAGTATGGTTAAAAAGGAACAGCCGGCAAGAGAAATGATTGAAGAGATGTTCTCACAGGCAGAAGAAGTATTGAACGGAGCAACAAAATGGGTAAAATAGCATTTATTTTTTCAGGTCAGGGCGCACAGTACAGCGGTATGGGCAAGGATCTTTACGATAATTCGCCTGCCGCAAAGGCTGTTTACGAAATGGCTGATTCTATAAGAGAAAACACTTCAAAGCAGTGCTTTGAGGGTACAATGGAGGAGCTTTCAAAGACAGTAAATACACAGCCGTGTATTTTTACTGCCGACCTTGCGGCCGCAAGAGCTCTTGTTGAAAAGGGTATCAATCCCGACTGCGTAGCAGGCTTTTCACTCGGTGAGATTTCTGCACTTGCTTTTTCGGGAATCCTTTCCGATGAAGAGGCTTTCAGACTCGTTTGCAAAAGAGGCGAGCTTATGGACAAAGCCGCAACGGAAAATCCGGGTGCAATGGCTGCCGTATTAAAGCTTACTCCCGAAAAGGTTGAAGAAATCTGCTCAAGGTTTGACAAAACATATCCCGTAAACTACAACTCACCGGCTCAGACTGTTGTTGCAACAACAAGTGAAAATGCCGACGCTTTCTGCGAGGCAGTTAAAGCAGAGGGCGGAAGGGCAAAACTTCTTGCAGTAAGTGGTGCGTTCCATTCTCCCTTTATGGCTGATGCCGCAGAGGGACTCGGAAAGTATATGGAAAATGTTGACTTTGCTCAGCCAAAGGTTCAGATTTATTCCGATTACACGGCTCAGCCGTATTCGGGCGATTTCAAAACGCTTGTCAAAGCACAGGTTGAGAATCCCGTAAAATGGCAGACTATTGTTGAAAATATGATTAATGACGGCGTTGACACCTTTATTGAGGTTGGTGTGGGCAAAACTCTCACAGGTCTTGTAAAGAGAATCAACGGAGATGTAAAGGCATTCAAGGTTGAAACTGCGGCTGATATTGACGCACTTGAACTTTGATACTGTTCGGAGGTATAATATAATGAGATTTGAAAATAAAACAGCCGTAGTAACAGGCGGCTCAAGAGGTATCGGCCTTGCAATCGCAACAAAGCTTGCAAAAGAGGGTGCTAACATCGCAATTCTCTATGTTGGTGACGAAAACGAGGGCATTAAGGCTAAGGAAGAGCTTTCACAGTACGGCACAAAGGTTGAGCAGTATTTCTGTGATGTTTCAAATTTTGAAGAGTCAAAGAAGGTTGTCGATCAGGTCATCGAGGAGTTCGGCAGTATCGAAATTCTTGTAAACAACGCAGGCATCACAAGAGATAAGCTCGTTTTAAATATGGACGAAAAAGATTTTGATGCTGTAATCAATGTAAACCTCAAGGGTACATTCAACATGATTAAGCATACATACAAGCACTTTATGAAAAAGCGTTACGGCAGAATTTGCAGCACAGCGTCAATTGTCGGTCTTACCGGCAACGCAGGTCAGGCTAACTATTCTGCATCAAAGGCCGGTATTATCGGTCTTACAAAGTCGGTTGCAAAGGAACTTGCAGGCAGAGGCGTTACGGCTAATGCAGTTGCTCCGGGTTACATTGCAACAGATATGACAAGTGTACTTCCCGATAAGGTTAAGGACGCAATGAAAGCACAGATTCCTGCAAAGCGTATCGGTACTCCCGATGATGTTGCAGATGTAGTAGCTTTCCTCTGCTCTGACGATGCCGCTTATGTAACAGGCGAGGTTATCAGAGTTGACGGCGGACTTGCAATGTAATTGATTTGGAGGATATAATGAGCAGAAGAGTAGTTGTAACAGGTATGGGCGCAATTTCACCGATTGGTAACGATGTGCCTACAATGTGGAAAAATATGGTTGACGGCGTTTGCGGTATCGAAACAATCACAGCTTTCGATACAAGTGACCTCAAGGTTCACATCGCAGGTACAGTCAAGGATTTTGACCCCACACAGTATATTGAGAAAAAAGAAGTAAGAAAGCTTGATCCATATACACAGTACGCAATCGCAGCGGCACAGCAGGCAGTTGACGACAGCGGTATCATAGGCAAGATTGACGAGAACCGTTTCGGTGTTTATATCGGCGCAGGTATCGGCGGTTTGCAGACCTTTGTTAAGAACACAGTGGGCATGGAAAACGGAGGCCCGAGAAAGGTTTCTCCTTTCTTCATTCCGATGATGATCGGTAATATCGCAACAGGCAATGTTGCAATCCGTTTTAACGCAAAAGGTGTGTCTCTTTCGGTTATGAGTGCCTGTGCAACAGGTACAAACTCAATCGGTGAGGCTTTCCACTGCATTAAGGACGGCTACGCTGATGCTATCATCGCAGGCGGTGCAGAGGCGGTTGTTGCTCCTCTCACAATTGCAGGTTTCCAGAATATGAAAGCTCTTTCAACAAACGATGATCCAAAGCACGCATCCCGTCCGTTCGACAAGGATCGTGACGGTTTCATCATGGGCGAGGGCGCAGGCATGCTCGTTCTTGAAGAGTATGAGCACGCAGTTGCAAGAGGTGCTAAGATTTATGCAGAGCTTTCAGGCTACGGCAATACTTGTGACGCACACCATGTTACAGCTCCCGATCCTAACGGTGCAGGTCTTGCAAGAGCAATTAAGATTGCTTTTGAGGAGGCAAATGTTGCCGATGACGCACAGCTTTACATCAATGCTCACGGCACAAGCACACATCTTAACGACCTTACCGAAACAATGGCTATCAAGACGGCTCTCGGTGAAAAGGCTTATGATGCAAATATCAGCTCAACAAAATCAATGACAGGTCATCTTCTCGGCGCAACAGGCGCAATTGAGGCTATCGCTTCTGTTATGGCTCTCAATGACGGTGTTATTCCGCCGACAATCAACCTTGACGAACCCGATGAAGGTCTTGACCTTAACTATACACCTAACAAAGCAGTTAAGCGTGATGTAAATGTTGCCGCTTCAACCAACCTCGGCTTTGGCGGACATGACGCTTGTCTTGTATTTAAAAAATATTAAGCGAGGGAATTACTATGAATAAAATTGAAGAAATCAAGGAATATATTTCCCTTCTTGAAAATTCTTCTTTGAGCGTTCTTGAAATTGAAAAAGAGGACGGTACAAAGATTCATCTTGAAAAAGAACATCCGGCACAGCAGATTTTTAATGCATCTCCAATCGGTGCATATCAGCCGACTGCAACAGATGTTCCTGCTCCTGCGCCTGTTCAGCCACAGGCTCCTGCGGCTCAGTCTGCCGCTCCCGAGGAAGACGCCAAGACTGTAAACGCTCCGATTGTCGGCGTATTCTATGCCGCATCGGCACCGGGCAAGGCTCCTTTTGCTCCTGTCGGAAAGAAAGTAAGCAAGGGCTCAACCGTTTGCATTATCGAGGCTATGAAGTGTATGAACGAAATTCAGGCTGAGGACGACTATGAAATTGTTGAAGTTCTTGTTAAGGACGGAGATCTTGTTGAATACGGTCAGCCGTTATTCAAGGTTAAATAATCGGAGGACAGTATGAATCAGGAAGAAATTAAAAAGATTTTGCCGCATCGTGACAATATGCTTCTTGTTGAAGAGGCTGAAAGTGTTGACGAAAACACGGCAAAGGGCAGATATACAATCAAAGGTGACGAGTTCTTTTTACAGGGACATTTCCCCGGTAACCCCGTTGTTCCGGGTGTTATTCTCTGCGAAATGATGGGACAGGCAAGCTGTTGCCTTCTTGCAGACAAGGTTAAGAACTGCACACCTTACTTTACAAAGATGAACAATGTTAAGTTCAGAAATCCCGTGAAACCGGGCGACACTCTTGAAAGTGTCTGCACACTCACAAAGAGCAGAGGTGCATTCTACTTTATTGACGCAAAGGGTTATGTTGACGGCAAGCTCTGTGTAAGTGCCGAGCTTTCGTTTGCACTTGTTGAAAATAAGTGATTTTAAAGGCTGTCTGTGCCGTTTTGGGTGCAGACAGCCGTAATGCGATAAATAACTGGAAGTGAAAAAATGTTCTCAAAAATTCTGATTGCCAACCGAGGCGAAATTGCAGTAAGAATTATCCGTGCCTGCCGTGAAATGGGCATCAGCACAGTAGCAATTTATTCTGAGGCAGACAAGGACTCCCTGCATGTTCAGCTTGCCGATGAAAGTTACTGCGTAGGCGGTAACCGTGTTGCCGACAGCTACCTCAATATGCCTGCAATTCTCACCGTTGCCGTTGAAAGCGGTGCTCAGGCTATTCATCCCGGCTACGGACTCTTGTCCGAAAATGCCAAGTTTGTTTCGCTCTGTGAACAGTGCAACATCAACTTTATCGGTCCTTCATCCGAAATGATAAAGCTTTTGGGCGACAAGGACAACGCAAGAAAGACTATGCGTGCCGCAGGTGTTCCCGTAACCCCCGGCTGCGATATTGTTGAAAGCGTTGAACAGGCAAAAGAGGAAGCTGAAAAAATCGGTTTTCCGCTTCTCATCAAGGCTCGTTCGGGCGGCGGCGGAAAGGGTATTCGCCGTGTTGATTCAATGGAGCAGTTTGAAGAGGCATTTTTGTCAGCTTCAAGCGAGGCGCAGTCAGCATTCGGTGACGGTGCCTGCTACATAGAAAAATTCATTCACCCTGTAAAACACATTGAAATGCAGCTCTTGTGTGATAAATACGGCAATATCGTATGTCTTGGTGAGCGTGAATGCTCTGTTCAGAGAAAGAACCAGAAGATGATTGAAGAAAGTCCAAGCCCCGCTCTTGACGAGAAAACCCGTAAAGAGATGATGATTGCGGCTGTTAAGGCGGCAAAGGCGGTCAACTATGTCAATGCAGGCACAGTTGAATTTTTGCTTGATATGGACAACAACTTCTACTTTATGGAAATGAACACCCGTTTGCAGGTTGAACACGGTGTTACGGAAATGGTAACAGGACTTGATATTGTTCAGTGGCAGATAAGAATTGCCGCAGGTGCAAAGCTTTCCCGCACTCAGGACAGCATCTTCACACACGGCAATGTAATTGAGTGCCGAATCAATGCCGAAAATCCGGAAAAGGGATTCAGACCGAGCTGCGGAAGAATTACAAGACTTCACACCCCGGGCGGTGCATTTGTAAGATTTGATACGGCGATTTATCAGGACTATTTTGTTCCTCCGTACTATGATTCGATGATCGGCAAGCTGATTGTTCAGGCAAGAAGCCGTGCCGAGGCGATCAGAAAGATGAAAATGGCTCTTTCCGAGCTTACCATTGACGGAATTGACATTAACCGTGATCTTCTTGCCGAGATTCTCTCGGACGAACAGTTTGTGAGCGGTGAATATACAACAGATTTTATGGCAGAGTTTGAAGAGAAACACGCCGACAGGAAGAAGTAAAAGATATGGATTTGTTTGCTTTCAGAAAACCGAAGAATGAGCTTGAGTCCGATGAGGGCGAGAGCAAAAATGTTCCCTTCGTTCCCGAAGAAATGTGGATAAAATGCCCCAAATGCAACACTATGCTCCTTACGACGGATATGGAGGAAAATCTTCATGTCTGCACAAAGTGCAACCACCATTTCAGAATGAACGGACGAGACAGAGTTGAAATGCTTGCCGACAAGGATACCTTTGTTGAGTTTGACGCAGACCTTTCAAGCCATAATATTCTTGATTTTCCGGGATATGACGAAAAGCTTGAAAAGGCGAGAAAAACAGGTGCTAAGGAGTCTGTTATCTGCGGAGAATGTAAGATGAACGGCATTGATACCGTTCTCTGCGTTATGGATCCGACCTTTATGATGGGAAGTATGGGCGTAATTACGGGCGAAAAAATCACCCGTGCGTTTGAATATGCAACCGAAAATGCAATGCCGATTGTTGTTTGTACTGCCGCAGGCGGTGCAAGAATGCAGGAGGGTATCCTCTCGCTTATGCAAATGGCAAAAACTTCTGGTGCGGTAAAAAGACACAGCGACGCAGGTAATCTTTACATCACGGTGCTTACAGATCCGACAACAGGCGGTGTTACGGCATCGTTTGCAATGGAGGGCGACATTATTCTTGCCGAGCCCGATTGCCTTGTTGCCTTTGCAGGTCCGAGAGTAATCGAGCAGACAATTCGTCAAAAGCTCCCCAAGGACTTCCAAACCTCGGAATTTGTTCTTCAGAAGGGCTTTATCGATTCGGTTGTCAGCAGAAATAATTTGAAATCTACACTTGTAAAACTGCTTAAATTGCACGGTTACAGCGGTGAGGAGGCTTAAAAATGACAGCTTACGAAAAGGTTATGGCGGCGAGAGATGCTAACAAGCTGACCTCGGTTGACTATATTGCCCATATGTTCGGGGACAGCTTCATTGAGCTTCACGGTGATCGCAGATATGCCGATGATAAAGCAGTTGTTGCAGGACTTGCAATGCTCTTTGACACTCCTGTTACTGTAATCGGAATTGAAAAGGGCAGAAATACAAAAGAGCGTGTTGAACGCAACTTCGGTCAGGCTCATCCCGAGGGCTACCGTAAGGCTTTAAGACTTATGAAACAGGCTGAAAAGTTCAGAAGACCTGTTCTTTGCCTTGTTGATACAAGCGGTGCGTATCCAGGAATCGGTGCGGAGGAAAGAGGTCAGGGACAGGCTATTGCCGAAAACCTCATGGAAATGATGACTCTCAAAACTCCCGTTCTTACCGTTCTTATCGGTGAGGGCGGCAGCGGCGGTGCGCTTGCACTTGCAGTTTCCGATGAAGTATGGATGCTTGAAAATTCTGTTTATTCGGTAATTTCTCCCGAGGGTTGTGCGTCAATTCTCTGGAAAGACAGCTCAAAGGCGGCTGATGCGGCAGAGGCTCTCAGGCTTACCGCACAGGATTTGTTTGACCTCGGTGTAATCGAGAGAATCATCCGTCAGCCAAAGGCCGGCGATCATGCTATGTTTGAAAGCCTTAAAATGCTCATCAAAAGAACATTTGAAAAGAATCTTGCCCTTGATGACGAAGAACTTTTGAATGCACGCTATGAGCGTTTCCGCAAAATCGGCAGACCCGAATAATTTATTTTAAACCTAAACATAAAAACGGCAGGAAAGACAATTTGCAATACTGCAATGCCTTTCCTACCGTTTTATTTTTTAATTATATGTGCTGTAATCTCCATCGTACATTTCAGGACGATTCACCCAGTCACTAATGGAGTTGTTGCCGAAAATTGATTTGCTGTTGCCCGATACCGCCGCAGTTACATTGATTGCAATGCCTGCAATAATGACCGCACCAATCACACAGGCGGCAACAATTTTCACGATTTTAAAAGCTTTCTTTTTATCAATCGGCTGTTCTGCCGGCGGAATGTAGGGAATGGGTGGCTGATTTATTTCAAGTTCGGGCATTTCATTTTGAATCTGCGGTGCAAAGCCCTCCGCCTGTTCAAAGCCTGTCTGCGGCAAAGGCGAGGTGTACTCAGTTTCGGCTGTTTCATTATTCTGTGTATGTAAAGTTTCGGGAATTTTTGTTCCGCACATCTGACAAAACGCAGACTCGGTTTCAAAACCGCAATTAGGACATTTCATAGGTTTGTACCTCGTAATTTTTGATAGTATGACACCATTTTATAACAATATTCACTTAAAGTCAATAAATGTGACAAAATCGCTCGGAATAAAGTTTGATATTATGTAAATAATATCGCAAAATTTTTGCAAAATAAGCCTGTATCTGTTGAAAACAAGGGTAGTGTAGTGTATAATCTAAGTACGAATTACAACATTATGTTGCAATTCAGAGATTCAATGTTCCATTGAACCTCTGAGGAGCTAACGCTCCTATGTACAAGATTGCAAGCAAGGCAGAGCGTTGCTGCGATTTAAATTTAGTGAATGATTGAATAGAAAATAAAATACACACAGTGAAAGGATGAGTGCCTTGAGAGGACTGTATTCATCAAAGACAAAAATCCGTAATCAAATTTTCACCGAGGTTGCAAGGTTTGCATACGAGGGCGGAGATTATTCAAAATTTGAAAATCTTCCGTATGAAATTATCCCGGGTGAAATTTCAACATACCGTGAAAGTATATTTCTCGAAAGAGCCATTGTCGGCGAAAGACTTCGCCTTGCAATGGGACTTCCGCTTTTGCCCGTTTCAAAACAAGCGCCTATCTCAACAGGTGTTGAAGAAAGTATGATTGACGAAAAGGTTTACGATCCGCCGTTAATCAATATAATAAAATTCGCCTGTCATAAGTGTGCCGAAAAAAGAGTGGTTGTGACAGACGGCTGTCAGGGCTGTCTTGAACACCCGTGTACAGAGGTTTGCCCGAAGGGAGCAATCTCGATTGTACACGGAAAATCGCATATTGACGATGAAAAGTGCATCAAATGCGGAAAATGTCAAGGTGCGTGCCCGTACAATGCAATCATAAAGCAGGAGCGTCCGTGTGCCGCCGCATGCGGTATGAAAGCTATCCACAGCGATGAACACGGAAGAGCAGATATTGACTATAACAAGTGCGTTTCATGCGGAATGTGCCTTGTAAGCTGTCCGTTCAGCGCAATTGTTGACAAAAGTCAGATTTTCCAGACTATTATGGCAATCAACAGCGGCACACCTGTTTATGCCGCCGTTGCACCTGCAATTGCAGGTCAGTTCAAGGGACTTCCATCAAATAAAATCAGAAATGCCTTTAAGGCTCTCGGCTTTACCGATGTTGTCGAGGTTGCGGTCGGTGCCGACCTTTGTACGGTTGAAGAGGCAAAGGATTTTATGGAAGAGGTTCCCGAAAAACAGCCGTTTATGGCGACTTCATGTTGCCCGGCATGGAGCGTTATGGCGAAGAAAACTTTCCCCGACATTGCTCCGTACATTTCAATGGCACTCACTCCGATGGTTCTCACGGGCAGACTTACAAAACAGCATTATCCCGATTGCAGAGTTGTGTTTATCGGGCCATGTGCCGCTAAAAAGCTTGAGGCAAGCCGCAGAAGTATCCGAAGTGATATCGACTTTGTGCTGACTTTTGAAGAAGTTGCGGGAATGTTTGCCGCAAAAGAGGTTGATTTTAACGCTGTTGAGGTTGACGAAAAACCGCTTTCATTCTCAAGCGCAGACGGCAGAGGCTTTGCCGTAAGCGGCGGTGTTGCAAAGGCTGTTGTCAATGCAATCCACAAGCTTGATCCCGAAAGAGAGGTCAAGGTTGCCAATGCACAGGGACTTGACGAGTGCGTAAAGCTTTTGCGTATGGCAAAGGCAGGCAAGTACAACGGCTATCTGCTTGAGGGTATGGCTTGCCCCGGCGGTTGTGTTGCAGGTGCCGGAACAATCAACAATCCCGACAAATCTGCAATGGAGGTTCTCAAAAGCAAGAAAGAATCGTGCTTTGAGGGCGCTGTTGACACTCCGTTTATTGACCGTTTGTCAACACTTGAAAATATGTATAACGAGTTTGATAAGATGAAAGAAATTTAACAGGTCGGGTGATATTTTGAAAATGGTGATGTTAATTTTACGCATAATCGGCATTGCCGTGGCAGTTGTGTTTCTCGGATTTTTCGTAATCCCTATGACTCACGGAATCATCAACCCGGGCAATATTGCAGGAACTTTTTTGTGTCTGTGGCTGTTGTGCGTGTTAATTCCGCCCGTTCACGGAGCAATAAAGGCATTTTGCTTTAAGCATTTGTTTACTAAAATAGTTTTTCGTGTAGTGAATATCGGCTTTATCGCTTTTGCCGTTTACGGTGCGATTGTCACCTCTGCAATGGTGTGGGCAACCTGTCAGGCTCCGCCCGAAAACTCAACTGCAATTGTCCTCGGCGCTCAGGTTAAGCCGTGGGGACCGTCGGTAATTTTGCGTGGCAGAATTGACGCCGCAAAATCATATCTTGACGATTCTCTGAACGCAAATGCCGTTCTCAGCGGGGGACAGGGAAGTGACGAGATTATGAGTGAGGCACAATGTATGTACAATGTGCTGACGGAGTCGAAAATTGATTCTTCAAGACTTTATATGGAGGACAAGTCAACCAACACAACCGAGAATATAAGAAATTCAATGAAAATTATTGAGGACAACAACCTTAATACCGATATTACGATTGTGACGGACGGTTTTCATCAGCTCAGAGCGAGGATAATCTGTTCGCAACTCGGCATAAAAGGAAATGTCGGAGCAGTAAGCTCCGACACAAGGCTTTTGTATGTCCCTACTTACGCTGTTCGTGAGTGGTTCGCTCTTCCGTTTCAGCTTCTGTTTCGGTAGTCACAATCTCGGTGATGTCACCGTTTGTGTCAAAATGAGGCTTTGTCCTGTGACAGTTTGCAAACTCAAGCGGATAAACCTCGTGTTCCGTAACATCAACAATAGGGGAAATCTCCTTTTTGCTGTTCCGTGAGGGCAACTCAATCGGATATTTTTCGTGCTGTCCCTCGTTATGATTAACATCGTAAAAACTCATAATAAAAACCACCTTTCCGTGAGGTGGTTTTATTTTTTGCAGAATTTTAAATTATATGCAAAGAAAACCTAATTTGTATCGTGTTTCAACTCAAGGATGTAGTCGGTTGAAACTTTGTACAATTTTGCAAGAGAAATAAGCACCTCGGTCGGCACGTCACGGTTTCCGTTTTCATACCTAAAGTACTGCGGCTGTTTCATGCCGAGATATTCTGCAACATCATTCTGCGTCATATCATGATCCTCACGCAACTCCCTTATCCTTTTATAATAAGGCATTTTATCACCCTTTTTATTTATTTGCTATTGACAGAATAACATTCTTTGTGATAAAATTTCTGTATAATAACCATATGGTTATAAATTAGAGAAAGGCGGAATTATTATGAAAAGAAAAATTGCGTGTTTATTAGCTTGTGTATTGCTTTGCATAAGTTTTTGTTCATGCGGAAAACAAACATCACCTGTTGAGGACTTTACTTATGAATTTGAAGAGGGAACTGTAAAAATCACGGGATATACAGGTGCAGACAGAGAAATTGTGGTGCCTGATACAATAGAGGAAAGACCTGTAACTACCATCGGTGAGGAAGCATTTAGTGGTTATGATTTGGTGTCAATTGTTTTGCCTGACACTTTGAAGACAATAGAAAAAGATGCGTTTTATCAATGTACTAATTTAAAAAGTATAGAAGTACCTGATGGGGTGACTGAAATTGGTACCCGTGCATTTGATAAATGTGAAGAACTTATAAATGTTAATTTACCTGATACATTAACATTACTTGATTCTGCTGCATTTTATGAATGCATTTCTTTAAAAGAAATAACAATTCCGAAAAAATTAACAGAATTAGAGAATGCATTGTTTTATGGATGTACTTCTTTAGAAAATATCGTAATTCCCGATAATATTGAAAAGATTGGGAAAAAGGTTTTTTATGGATGTGAAAACTTAAAATCTGTTACAATGTCTGACACCCTGATAGAGAAAGAAAAAAATAATTTTGATATATTTGATGGTTGCCCAAATGTGAAGATAAATGGTATACTGATTTCTGAGTTCAATACAGGAAGTTAATGATACATTGAATTAAAGCAAAATGTCAGAAACAGGGATTTGTAATTATAAACCTGTTTCTGACATTTTTGTTTGGATGTATAATTTTTAAGGTGATATAGTAATTGTTGGTACAATCCACCGTAGCGGCGAACACGGTTCGCCGCTACGAATTGTTTTGTGTTTGCACACAAAACAAATGACGGTCACTGACCGCCACTGCAGACAGCACATAACTTTCAATACATAAAAAGTTTTTGTTAAACATAAAATCCCATCAAGGCGGGCATCCAATGAACGCCTCTAAAGGATGACAATTGGATATAAATAAAAATCAGTCGGGAAGACATTGTTTTGCATTATGCAAACTGTCTTCCCGACATTCATTTTACATTTTCAATTTTTAAATTTCAATTTGTAAACTTCCGCTCGGGAAGTATAAGTTTCGCATTAATAAAACTATCTACACGAACAGGGTGCAGCGACACGCTGCTTACATGCTTTCGGGACAAGAGATGTTGAACATTGTAAGAACATTTTTGATAACGGCTCTTACGCAGTTGCAAAGTGCAAGTCTTGCCTGCATAAGACCTTCTTCTTCGCCCTTAACACGGCAAGCGTTGTAGAATTTGTGGAAAAGTGTTGCAAGCTGTGTTACATAGCGTGTAACCTTGGTCGGATCGTAATCCTTTGCCGCACTGATGATTTCGTTGGTGTATGACGCAAGATGATTGATGAGTTCTTTTTCTTCGGGAGCTGTGAGGAGTGCAAGCTCTGCGTCTGTACATTCTCTCGGAGAAATGCCCTCTTTTGCAAGCGACTTGAAGATACTGCAAATTCTTGCGTGTGCGTATTGAACATAATAAACAGGGTTCTGATTGTCCTGACTTACTGCAAGGTCAAGGTCAAAGTCCATCTGTGTGTTAGCCTCTTTGGTGTTAAAGAGGAACCTTGCGCTGTCAACAGGCACTTCGTCAAGCAAATCGCCAAGCTGAATAGCCTTGCCGGTACGCTTGCTCATTTTTACAAGCTCACCGTCCTTAACAAGCTTAACAAGCTGCATAAGAACAACATTGAGCTTGTCACCGTCATAGCCGATAGCGTCCATTGCGCCTTTCATTCTCATAACATGACCGTGATGGTCTGCTCCCCAAACATCAATAAGAGTTGTGAATCCACGGTCAAATTTGTTCTTGTGGTATGCAATGTCGGCTGTAAAATATGTCGGGTTGCCGTTCTGACGAATGAGAACATCGTCCTTTAATTCAAGGTTGTCAATGTATTTCTGTGACTTGCCCTCTTTGAGAAGCTTCTGTGTGAGCACCTCTTTGTTCTTGTACCAAACAGCACCATCTTTTTCGTAGGTAAGTCCTTTTTTCGTGAGAAGGTCAACAACAGCATTAACAGCACCGCTCTTGTGAAGCTCGCTTTCAAAGAACCATTTGTCATAGAAAATTTTGTATTTTTCCATATCAGCCTGCATCTTCTTGATGTTCTTAGGAAGTGCATAGTCAACAAGAGCCTTTTTGCGTTCTTCTGCGCTTACATTTACAAGACTGTCGCCGTTTAGGTCAGCATATTCTTTTGCAAGGTCTTTGATGTCCTCGCCCTGATAGCCGTCCTCGGGAAACTCTATCTCATCGCCCTTGAAAATCTGAAGATATCTTGCTTCAAGTGAACAGCCGAATTTTTCAATCTGATTGCCGGCGTCGTTTACATAAAATTCACGCCATGCGTTGTAGCCCGCTTTGTCAAGAACAGCGGCAAGACAGTCACCGAGAGCGCCGCCTCTTGCGTTGCCCATATGCATAGGACCTGTCGGGTTGGCTGATACAAACTCAACCATAACCTTTTCATCTCTGCCGTATTCACTTCTGCCGTATGCCTCGGGATTGGCAAGGATTTCTCTGATTACAGCTGAATAAAATTCAGTGCCGAGGAAGAAGTTGATGAATCCCGGACCTGCTGTTTCAAAGCGGTCAAACATTGTACCCTCAAGGTCAAGGTTTGATATGATAGCCTGTGCAATTTTGAAAGGCGGCATACGGAATGCCTTTGCGCCTGCCATTGCCGCATTTGTTGCAAAGTCGCCGTGGCTTCTGTCTGCGGGTGTTTCAATGATAAACGGAGCGGCCTCCGCCTGCGGAAGTTCACCGTTTGTTATTGCCTTTTCGATAGCGTTTTCAATTGCTTTTTTTAGCTGTTGTACAGCAAGTGCGTATGTATCCATATCAATCTACCTCATTTTCAAACTTTTCTTTTTCTTCAACCGTAATTTTAAACTTGTTTTCGCTCACAAGGTCATTGTTGAAATCAAGCGTGTAACTGACCTCAAGCGTTCCGCCGTTTTTGGTGAGGGAGTTGTTCATTGTTTTTGTGAAAACTCCTATCATAAGGTCGCCTGCAGGCGTCTGATACAGGCATTGATGCCGTCTGCCTTTTTCAAGCATAAGCTGTGAACGCATGGGACCTTTGCGTGTAATTGTCACCGTATTGTCCTGAACTTTGATGAGATTGTCGTAAAAGCTCTGCGGTGCATCCTCGTCATATTCTTTGTAGCCTATGTAACAATGGTCTTTTTTCATCAGAAAATTTCCCTCTGTGAGAACCTCAATTCTGTCGCTTTCATCGTCAAGAATCTGTTCGCCCAGAATGGAAATCATATATTTGCATTTTTTCTTTTCCTTATCTGTCATATCTTCCCTCGTTAATACTGTTCAATGTCAATTTGTGTAACAGTATGCTCCATATTTCTGCCGAGAAACAGTCCTGCAACGCTTTTAAATCCGTCGGGAGTGTCGCTTACATAAAATTCAGGAGTCTGATGTACACCGTCTGTGTTGAGCAGATTGTTTTCTCTGAGAATTTTTGAGCAATAGATTGCAGTTTCATATCCCGAATCAACAAGCGTAACTCCGTCACCCATAAAGTCAGCAATTGCATCACGCAAAAGCGGATAGTGAGTGCAACCGAGAATGAGGGTGTCAATGCCTGTTTCCTTGAGTTCGGAAAGATATCTTCTGATGACAAGCCGTACAATCTGATCGTCACGACAAATGAAACCGTTTTCAACAAGCGGAACAAAAAGCGGACACGCCTGCTCATAAACCTTGTATTTCGGATTAAGCTTTTCAAGACGGAGCTTGTAGCTGTGGCTCGAAATAGTTGCGGCAGTGCCGATAATTCCGATTTTACCGTTCTTTGTTTTTCGGTCGGCAATGAATGCGGTCGGGTTTACAACACCCGTGTACGGAACGGAAAGCTTTTCTTCAAGCATATCGCCTGCAACCGAACTTACCGTACCGCAGGCTGCAACAACTGTTTTGACATTGTGTTTCAACAGAAAATTTGCGTCCTGAAGGGCATACTTTGAAATTGTTTCACGACTTCTGTTGCCGTAGGGTACTCTTCCCGTATCTCCAAAGTATATTATTTTCTCGTTTGGCAGCACATGCAAAAACTCTTTTACAGCGCTGAGTCCGCCTAATCCAGAGTCAAAAACTCCGATAGCATCTTGACAAGACATAATAAAACCTTCTTTTACATTAATATACAGCTTAAATAATAACACAATAATGTGCGTCTTGCAAGTCAAAACCTTTGACAAATCTGTTATTTGATTGTATAATGAATTCTGACAGACTAATCCGAGAGGAAGATTAAGTTGGAATTTAAAAAAGCTTTTGATTATATCGTCGGCAAGGTTGAAGAAGAACTTGTAAAACAGAATTATACAAAACAGAAGGTTGTTGCCGAAAACGACAACGAGCTTGTTTCGCTTTTTACAAGTGCAGCACTTGCATATTCGGTAGTATATTATAAGGATAAGGAACAGATGGTGCTCCGTTCCTGCACAATGACCGATGAAGGTCCTGACAACGAATGGAAAACACTTGCAACATGGCTTTACGATGAAACAGTCGGCACACAGAAGGATGCCGACAGTATCGCAAATGACTTCATCGAAGGTGTTTCGGGTACACTTGCAATCAAAAGGGCAAAGCAGGTTAAGCAGAAAAAGAAAAAGGATGACGACGGAACCGCCGATCCGAAGTTTCTCGCAAAGCGTTTTGTAACATATTTCCCCGAGCTTCGTGAGGAAATTAAAAACGAGGAAGATTGTTACTTCCCGTTCAGAGGCGCAACATTCGCAAAAGAGCATATTGCTCCGAAGATTCCCATGTATATTAAGCGTGCAAATAAGAATGAAATCGAGAAGTTTGCAAATGTGTTCAATGTTCAGTACAACAACGGTGATGTTGACACAAGGGCAATCATCACAATCGTTTTGCTCAATTCACTTGATGACGCTGAGTATAATGCACTTTATGAGCATTTCAACGACGAACTCAAGGTTGCCGCTTTAAATGCAAGGGCTTTTAAGGGCAAAACGGTAAAACCTGAAAAAGTTAAGAAAGTTAAGGCAAAGGCAAACACTCTTACAAAGAACTGATTTAATTGAAATTCACCGTAAAATCCCGTCTTGACGGGCGGGTTTTACGGAATATCGCAGAAAACACAGAATTTCTGCGGATAAATTGCAAAAAAGGCTTGACTAAAGCCTTTATATATGGTAGAATAACCTTACCTCTGAAAGGGGCTTATTTTTTTGTGCCCTATTGAGGGAGGCTAAAATATTCCGAAAAAACCGGGAGGTGCCGTTATGAGAGTAAAAATCACATTGGCCTGCACAGAGTGCAAACAGCGTAATTACAACACAATGAAGAACAAGAAGAACAGTCCTGACAGACTTGAAATGAACAAGTACTGCCGTTTCTGTAAAAAACACACTCTTCACAAGGAAACAAAATAACGGAGGTACATCATGGCTGAGAAAAAGTCTGAAAATGCAAAAGCAGCTGCTAAAAAGACTGCTAAAAAGCCTAATGTTTTCAAAAGGCTCGCAAAGTACCTCGGCTCCTGTAAGAGTGAAATCAAAAAGATCACATGGCCCACAGCGAAGCAGACAACAAAGAACTTTGGTATTGTCATTGCTATGGTAGCCATTGTAGGCGTATTTATCTTTGCCCTTGATCAGGGCTTGTACGCTCTCGTTGGTCTTTTCATGAACACAACCGCCTGATTCGTATCTGACATTGCTTGAATCACGAAAGGAAGAAAGTTGTTATGGCAGAATCAGAAGCAAGATGGTATGTTGTTCATACCTATTCGGGTTATGAAAATAAGGTTGCAACAGATCTTATGACCACAGCCGAAAACAGAAATCTTCAGGATATGATTATTGATGTCAAAGTTCCTGTTGAAATCGTAACCGAAACAGTCGGCGATAAGACCAAAGAGGTTGAAAACAAACTGTTTCCGGGCTATGTTTTCGTTAAGATGGTCTATACAGACGAAACCTGGTATGTTGTGCGCAACATCAGAGGTTGTACAGGATTTGTGGGACCCGGATCAAAGCCCGTACCACTTACAGATGCGGAAGTTTACAGAATGGGTGTTGAAACACGAAGCGTTAAGCTTAACTATTCTGTCGGCGATTCAGTTCGCATTATAGACGGTCCGCTTGAGGATTTTGTCGGTGTTGTTGAAGAAATTGATGCTGACAAAGATTATGTCCGTGTAGTTGTTTCTATGTTCGGACGAGAAACTCCGGTTGAACTTGAGCTTGCTCAGGCTGAACCGATAGAAGATTAATCAAATAATAATCAGCCGATTGGCTTTTTATTGGGAGTGTAACGCTCCCTGTGGGAGGGACCCTACACAGTGGCGTCCCGCAATTTACCACGAATTTTGGAGGTGCAAACACAATGGCTCAGAAGGTTGTAGGCTTAATTAAGCTGCAGATTCCCGCCGGAAAGGCTACTCCGGCACCACCTGTTGGTCCGGCTCTCGGTCAGCACGGTGTAAACATTGTTGCGTTCACAAAGGATTTTAATGAGCGTACAAAGAATGATATCGGTCTTATCATTCCGGTAGTAATTACTGTATATGCAGACCGTTCATTCACTTTCATTACAAAGACTCCGCCTGCTGCAGTTCTTCTTAAGAAGGCTTGCGGTATCGACAGCGGTTCAGGCGTACCTAATAAGACAAAGGTAGCTCAGATCACTCGTGAGCAGATCACAAAGATCGCAGAGCAGAAGATGCCTGACCTCAACGCAGGTTCACTTGACGCTGCTATCAGCATGATTTCCGGTACAGCAAGAAGCATGGGTATTACAGTAGTTGACTAATTATTTCCGGGTGGGAGGATAATTCCGATTGACCACCTAACAATGGAGGAAGACTGATGAAACACGGTAAGAAATATGTTGACGCTGCTAAGCTCGTTGACAGAACTAAATTATATGATACAAACGAGGCACTTGACACAGTTATCAAGACTGCAGTTGCTAAGTTTGACGAAACAGTTGAGCTTCATGTAAAGCTCGGCGTTGACAGCCGTCATGCTGACCAGCAGGTTAGAGGTGCGGTTGTTCTTCCTAACGGTACAGGTAAAAAGGTTAGAGTTCTTGCAATTTGTAAGGGCGCTAACGAAGAGCTTGCCAAGGAAGCCGGTGCTGACTTTGTCGGTGCTGAGGATATGACACAGAAAATTCAGCAGGAGAACTGGATGGACTTTGATGTTCTTATTACAACTCCCGATTGCATGGGTCTTGTAGGTCGTCTTGGTAGAATCCTCGGTCCCCGCGGTCTTATGCCAAACCCAAAGGCAGGTACTGTAACTCCTGACATTGCCAAGGCTGTTAAAGAAGCTAAGGCAGGTAAGATTGAGTACCGTCTTGACAAAACAAACATCATTCACTGCCCAATCGGTAAGGCAAGCTTTGGCGCTGAGAAGCTCGGTGAAAACCTTGACACTCTCATGGGCGCTATCGTAAAGGCTAAGCCTGCTGCAGCTAAGGGTCAGTACATCCGCTCAGTTGCCATTACTTCAACAATGGGTCCGAGCGTTCGCATCAACCCTGCTAAGTTTGGTGCTTAATTTCAGTTATTTACACAATAGTGTGAATATATAAAATTCGCTGTTCTAAAGACAGCAGGTGCGTAAGCGTAAAGGTTTTTCCTGCCTGCCGAGGAAGATGCAAATTACATTGTTTTGTGTTTTTGCAGCCGTCCGAGGTAAAACGGACGGCTGTTTTTTATGAACTGCGTTACAAATATTTTGGAGGTGAATTTATCTTGCCAAGTCAAAGTGTTTTAGAGCAGAAGAAAGCAATTGTTGCAGAGCTTTCAGAAAGACTCAAAAGCTCAATCACAGGTGTGGTTGTCAGCTACGAAGGTATTAACACAGAGGACGATACAAAGCTCAGAAAAGAGCTTCGTGAGAACGATGTTAAGTACACTGTAGTAAAGAACACACTTCTTTCCCGTGCTTGCGAGGAAGCAGGTCTTGATGACATTAAGCCTGTTCTCGAGGGTACAACAGCTATTGCTACAAGCGACAGCGAGTACGCTGCTGCTGCAAGAATCCTTTGCAACTATGCTAAGGATCATGACAACTTTAAGGTTAAGTCAGCTTATCTTGACGGTGCCGTAATTGATATGGACACAATCGTTGCCCTTTCAAAGCTCCCAACAAGAGAAGTTCTTCTTGCAAATGTTCTTGGTGCATTCCAGGCACCTATCGCATCCTTTGCACGTGCCGTACAGGCTATCGTTGACAAGGGCGGCGTTGAAGCTTGTGCTGCTGAGGCAGCAGAATAATCGGCTGCAATTAATTAAAATTTTACTAATTATCATATTGGAGGTAAATTACAATGGCATCAGAGAAAATTACTGCTATTATTGAAGAATTAAAAGGCCTCACAGTTCTTGAGCTTTCAGAGCTCGTTCACGCTGTAGAGGATGAGTTTGGTGTATCAGCTGCTGCTGCAGTTGCAGTTGCTGGTCCTGCTGCTGACGGTGGCGCTGCTGCTGCTGAGCAGACAGAGTTTGATGTAGTTCTTAAGGCTGCAGGCGGCAACAAGATTGCTGTTATCAAGGTTGTTCGTGAAGTAACAGGTCTTGGTCTTAAGGAAGCAAAGGCACTCGTTGACGGTGCTCCTAAGGCTCTCAAGGAAGGCGTTTCTAAGGAAGACGCTGAAGCTATTAAGACTAAGCTCGAAGAGGCCGGTGCTGAAGTAGAACTTAAGTAATTTTACTTATAGCTTGCATTTTAAGTCCGACAGAAATCTGTCGGACTTTTTTGCGTTTATTGTTAAAATTTGTCATTTTTGATTTTGTATAAATTCAATTTTTTATCTTACAATAAAAGAGTATGGACAATATAATCACAATGTCTGTTTTAACTGCTTTTGATTACTGTTTTGCTTGACGAGCCGATTCTTTTGTGATAAACTATTAACGAACATAGGGTGTTGGATATTAACGCTGACAAGGGGTATTTGTCGCAATTCCACTATCTATGTGAATTCAGAAAACATAGAAAGGTTGATACTGAAATGGCAAAGATTGATTTAACAAAGTACGGTATTACAGGTACCACTGAAATCGTTCACAATCCTTCTTATGAAGAGCTTTTCAAAGAAGAAACAAGACCCGAACTTGAGGGTTATGAAGTTGGTCAGGAAACTGAGCTTGGCGCAGTTAATGTTATGACCGGCGTTTACACAGGTCGTTCACCTAAGGACAAGTTCATCGTTATGGACGAGAACTCAAAGGACACTGTTTGGTGGACTTCTGACGAGTACAAGAACGACAACCATCCTGCATCTGAGGAAACTTGGAAGGCAGTTAAGGAAATCGCAAAGAAAGAGCTTTCTAACAAGAAGCTTTATGTTGTAGATGCTTTCTGCGGTGCTAACAAGGACACAAGAATGGCTGTTCGTTTCATCGTTGAGGTTGCTTGGCAGGCTCACTTTGTAACAAATATGTTCATCACTCCTTCAGCTGAAGAGCTTGAAAACTTTGAGCCTGATTTCGTTGTTTACAACGCATCAAAGGCTAAGGTTGAAAACTACAAGGAGCTCGGTCTTAACTCAGAAACAGCTGTTGTATTCAACATCACAAGCCGTGAGCAGGTTATCATCAACACATGGTACGGCGGTGAGATGAAGAAGGGTATGTTCTCAATGATGAACTACTACCTCCCGCTCAAGGGCATCGCATCAATGCACTGCTCAGCCAACACAGATAAGAACGGCGAGAACACAGCTATCTTCTTTGGTCTTTCAGGTACAGGTAAGACTACACTTTCAACAGATCCTAAGAGACTCCTCATCGGTGATGACGAGCACGGCTGGGACGACAACGGCGTATTCAACTTTGAAGGCGGCTGCTATGCTAAGGTTATCAACCTTGACAAAGAGTCAGAGCCTGACATCTACAACGCTATCAGAAGAGATGCTCTTCTTGAAAATGTTACTGTTGACAAGGAAGGCAAGATTGACTTCGACGATAAGACTGTAACAGAGAACACTCGTGTATCATATCCGATTGATCACATCGACAACATTGTTCGCCCTGTTTCTTCAGCTCCTGCTGCAAAGAATGTAATCTTCCTTTCAGCTGATGCTTTCGGCGTACTTCCGCCTGTTTCAATCCTCACACCTGAGCAGACAAAGTACTACTTCCTCTCAGGCTTCACAGCTAAGCTTGCAGGTACAGAGCGTGGCATCACAGAGCCAACTCCAACATTCTCAGCTTGCTTCGGTCAGGCATTCCTCGAGCTTCATCCTACAAAGTATGCTGAAGAGCTCGTTAAGAAGATGGAAATGAGCGGTGCTAAGGCATACCTCGTAAACACAGGTTGGAACGGCACAGGTAAGCGTATCTCTATTAAGGATACTCGTGGTATCATCGACGCTATCCTTGACGGTTCTATCACAAAGGCTCCTACAAAGACAATTCCACACTTCAACTTTGAAGTTCCTACAGAGCTCCCCGGCGTTGATTCAGGCATCCTCGATCCTCGTGACACATATGCAAATGTTGCTGATTGGGAAGAGAAGGCTAAGGATCTTGCAAGCCGTTTTGTTAAGAACTTTGCTAAGTACGAAGGCAACGAAGCTGGTAAGGCTCTCGTTGAAGCAGGTCCTAAGGCTTAATTCGCCCGACTGCGCTTAACGCATCATAATTGGTGCAACCTTTATCTAATAAAAATTTCACCCGAAAGGTTTTTGAAAAAATTCCTTTCGGGTGTTTTTTTATTTGTATTGCTTTTATTTTAGTGTTGATATATAATTTTATTGTATATCAGTAATAATGACTATGGTGATTTTCTATGTTACAAAAGGATTATGTTATCGAGGCAATGAGGGCTAACGGTGGTTATGCAACATTTCAACAGTTGAATAAACTTGTTGATTGTTCAAATTGGGGAACAAAAACACCCGCCGCAACAATCAGGAGAATTGTTCAAACAAACGATGAATTTTTTAGAATACAATCAGGCTTGTGGGCGTTAAAAGAATATGAAAATGAAGTCAATAAAAAGTTTAAAATTCAAAATAAAAGCGAAAAGAGCTTAAATGAATTTACTCATTCATATTTTCAAGGTATAATTGCAGAAATCGGCAATATCAGAAAATTGGGAACTTATGTGCCTGCACAAGATAAGAATAAGTTGTTTTTAGTGAAAAAGTTATGTGAGGTAGCTACAGTTCATAATATGTACGAATTTACCTATCCCGAAATACTTAGAAAAGCTAAAACTGTAGATACAGTATGGTTTAATGAAAGAAAAATGCCGTGTGCCTTTTATGAAGTAGAACATACAACTGATATAAAAAATTCGTTAAATAAATTTTATGAATTACAAGATTTTAGAGCAAGATTTTGTATCGTTGCATCAAAGGAAAGAAAAAGACAGTTTGATGATATTATAAGTTCTTCAATATACACTCCCATAAGAAAAATAGTTGAGTTTATAGATTATGACTCTCTTGTAAAGCAGTATGAAAATGAGAGTAAAATTGAACAGTCGAGGGTGATTTGATGAAAAATTATGTTATCGCAATAGAAGAAACTGTTGTGCAGGATTTTGAAGTTGAAGCAAACAGTCAAGAAGAAGCACTAAGAAAAGTTGAAACAGGTTATAAAAACGGTCACTATGTTTTAGAATCCGGTGAGGTTCAAGCGAAAAAGATGTCAGTTTTAAACTCTGATAATGAATCTGATAAATGGATTGAGTTCTAATAAGGTAATGGTCAGAAATCAACTGGCTGCAAAAAAATCAGTGCCCGTATCGAAAGCGAGCATATGATTTAAGACATTTTTATGATTTTCAAAAAAACTTACACACTTTTATTGACAAAGCCTCTAATATATTAACAGCCACAAGGCAACTTATCTGTCTTGTGGCTGTTTTGTGGTTTGTTGATTTTACAAAAATGCGGACATTTCTTTTATGTTTTCTTCTTCGGTTTCTAACATTCTTTTGGCGAGGAGGCTGACATGGGGATCATTGCCGTTGTATTCTCGGATTTTGCGTGACATTTTATTCACTCCCATTGTGTTGCCTTTTATCATCATTTCGGCAATGTGCGAAGATGACGAGTCACGCTTTAAATCCCTTTGTGCGGCATAGCGTGTCATTGCTTTTGTCATATTACTCACTCTGTGTGGCTCTGCACCACGATTTTGCAACATTTTATTTGCACAATGATACAGCTTTCCGTATTTAATAAGATGTTCGCACAAAACACCGTCAACCTTGCTGTCCTTCAAACTTTTCCTCACGCTCGTAATTCCCTGACAGCCCATTTCGGCATTCTGCAAAACGCAGTTGAGCATTTCAATATCGTTAGTCATAACAAATCACCTCTGTAGATATTATTTACGGAAATTTTTGTATTTATGCAACCGTAAAAAATTAGGTTGCATCACAGCCGTTTTTATGGTTTAATATCTATTAGATAATAAAAAATAGGTGATTTTATGGTTGACGCAAAGTTACATACAATAAAACTTCCGTATCCCGACAAGGACGACAGAACCGTTTGGGTTTATGTTCCGTCATATTCAGACGGCGAAAAACTTCCCGTAGTCTATATGACAGACGGAAAGAATCTTTTTGACGATAATTCAACTCCGCACGGTTCGTGGGAGGTTGTAAAAGCTGTTGAAAATGAGCAGAAAAGCGGTGTAGGCAACGCTGTAATCGTAGGTATTGACAACGGTAATGCTTGGCGTGACAGCGAGCTTACACCGAAATCAATCGGTGAGGTTCAGCACCTTGAAATGCTCTGCGAGGATTTCAAACCGGAGGGCGAAATCTTTGATAATTTTCTTATGAATACCGTCATTCCGTATGTTGAAAATAATTTCCCCGTATGCACCGACAGACAGAATGTTGCCGTCTGCGGAAGCTCATCGGGCGGACTTATGTCATTCTTTTCGGCTTTTGAACACCCGGAAAAATTCGGCTATGCAGGTGTGTTTTCTCCTGCATTTCTCTGTTACACAAGAGAGGATTGGGCGAAATATCTTTCGACAAAAATTGTTGAAAATATGCCGTACCTCTACATCTATACGGGTAACGGTGACGAGCTTGAAGAGATGATTTTTGAAAGCACCGAAATGCTCTATGAACTTTTGGAAGAAAGCTTCTACCCGTATGACAGAATGAACGAGGTCATTCTTTTTGAAAACGCACACAATGAAAAATCTTGGCGAGAAATTTTCCCCGATTTTCTCCACACATTTTTGAGCAGACTTTGATAATATGAACAGCAAAATTGATATAAAAATATGCACCATTGATATGCTGACGGACCTGCAATATCTTTGCAGAACAACTTTTTACGAAACTTTCTCCGATTCAACCGATGAGGAGGATATGCGAAAATTTCTTGCAGAAACCTATTCAGCGGAAAAGCTGTCAGCAGAACTTGCAAACTCCGAAAGTGTAACCTTTATAGCGTACAAAAACGGTACTCCTCTCGGATATTTAAAACTGAATATCGGCAATGCGCAGACTGAAAAATGCCTTGACAATGTGCTTGAAATTCAACGCATCTATATTCTGAAAAGTGCCAAAGGACAGGGCATAGGCTCAGCCTTTATGCAGATTGCGGAGAATTTTGCAAGTGAGAAAAAACTTTCAACAATATGGCTCGGTGTGTGGGAACATAACGAGCCTGCAAAGAAATTCTACAAATCAAAAGGATATGAAAAATTTTCACAACACACATTTGTCATCGGTGACGATATGCAAACCGATTTCCTTTTGAAAAAGGAAATTTTATGATTTGGGGCAAAACAAAAGGACAGCCTTTAAGACTGTCCCAAAAATGTGATTTGGTTTAAATCAAAATTATGCGATGATTTCGCCGTCAACCGTACCGCCAAGACCTGCGGCATTTGATTCGTCTGTATCAATGTGCATTGCAGGAGCGTAGTTTGCGTTTACTCTGATTACAACATCACCGAATGTTGTTGCTCTGCCTGTATTTTCTCCAACCTTAACCGAAACGAGCTGTTTGTCTTTAAGACCAAACTCCTCGGCAGTTTTCGGATCAAGGTGAATGTGTCTTTTAGCGGCAATTACACCGCATTCGATTTCAACTTCGCCCTCGGGACCGACAAGCTTGCAGCCTGGTGTGCCTGCAATATCGCCTGATTCTCTGACAGGAGCGGCAATGCCGAGCTTACGAGCGTCCGTAAGAGAGATTTCAACCTGATCTGCACTTCTTTCGGGACCGAGAATTGACATTTTCATTTCACTTTTCGGACCTACAACAGTTACCTTTTCAACACAGGCAAACTGTCCGGGCTGTGAAAGATTCTTTTTGTTTGTAAGAGTTGCGCCCTTGCCAAAGAGAGCCTCAAGAGTTTCTTTTGTAACATGAACATGATGCGCTGATGTTTCAACCATTACTTTCATTTTGTGTACCACCATTCAATTAGAATTCGCCGTACGGCTTCGTGTTTATTTTACTACTTTATTCTTGGAATTTCAACATTTTTGATAAATTTAAATCTTTATTTTGGGAGAGAAAATTATGTATAATACCTGGGAAGAATTAAAATCGGCTTGTGAAAACTGTCACAGGTGTGAACTCTGCGAAACTCGCACAAATGTTGTTGTGGGCGTCGGCAACGAAAATGCAGAGGTTATGTTCATCGGTGAAGGTCCGGGCGAAAACGAGGATCTTCAAGGCGAACCGTTTGTCGGCAGAGCAGGCAAACTGCTTGACAAAATGCTTGCGGCTGTTGACCTTGACAGAAACAAGAATATTTACATTGCCAATATGGTAAAGTGCCGTCCGCCGAAGAACCGTGATCCAAAGCCCGAAGAACAGGAAATGTGCATTGAGTGGCTCAGAACACAGGTGAGAATGATCAAGCCGAAAATTATTGTCTGTCTCGGCAGAATTGCGGCGGCAAGGCTTATTAAATCGGATATCAAAATCACAAAAGAACACGGTCAGTGGATTGAGAAAAACGGTGTGCTTATGATGGCAATGCTTCATCCTGCGGCAATTTTGCGTGATCCACGCAGAAAGCCCGACGCTTTTGACGATTTCTTAAAGCTCCGTGATAAAATCAACGAGGTCTGTAATCATACATATGAATAATTTTTTGCAGCGGAGGTTTAGTGTGACCTCTGCTGTTTTTATATGTATAATTTCAAAATATTGTACATACAGATGACGAATACGGTAAGATTTCTGTTGATATTGCGGTATTAATTTGGTATAATTAGTATGCAAAGCACAGTGATTTTTTCTGTAAGAAACATATGAAAAGGGTGATTTTATGAGCCTTGTAGAATTTAATAATGTTTACAAAAGATACAAAACGGGTGAGATTGTCATCAATGCGGTTGACGGCATTTCGTTCAAGGTTGAGGAGGGCGAGTTTGCAATTGTAGTCGGTGCGTCCGGTGCAGGCAAAACAACCGTTCTGAATATTCTCGGCGGAATGGACAGCTGTTCCGAGGGCGAAATCATTGTCGGCGGAAAGGATATAAGCAAATTTAAGGACAAACAGCTTATTGAGTACAGACGGCATGACATAGGCTTTGTGTTCCAGTTTTACAACCTTGTTCATAACCTAACGGCAAAGGAAAATGTTGAGCTTGCCGCTCAGATTTGCAGCAATCCTCTTGACAGCGAAACTGCTCTTGACAGCGTGGGCTTGCTTGAAAGGGCAAACAATTTCCCCGCACAGCTTTCGGGCGGTGAACAGCAGAGAGTTTCAATCGCAAGAGCACTTGCCAAAAGACCGAAGCTTTTGCTTTGTGACGAACCGACAGGTGCGCTTGACTACAACACAGGCAGACAGATTCTGAAATTGTTGCAGGAAACCTGCCGTAAAGACAAAATGACCGTTGTTCTTATCACTCACAACGGAGCAATAACACCGATGGCGGATCACATTATAAGAATGAAAAGCGGAAAAATTGTTGAAGATATTTATAATGAAAATCCGAAAAATGTTGAAGAAATTGAGTGGTAAAAAATAAAAAGGAGGTGTCACAATGACTAAATCCTTGATAAAAAACACATTCAGAGAAATTAAAAATACAAAAGCAAGATTCATCTCAATTATGGCGATTATCGCCCTCGGAGTGGGATTTTTTGCCGGAATAAAGGCAACGGTTCCGTCAATGTACAATCTTGCAAGAACCTACACGGATGAGCAGGAGCTTATGGATTACCGACTTGTGTCAACGGTCGGATTTGATGAGGACGACATAAAGGCGGTAAAAAATACAGACGGAGTAACCTCTGTTATGCCGTCATATTTCTGCGATGTTCAGACCGATGCCGACAGCGGCGGCAGGACTATGAGAGTCATTGCGCTTCCCGAAAAATACGGTGATAATTCCGTTCAGAACAAGCTTGTTTTGACGGAAGGCAGACTTCCCGAAAAGTCGGGTGAAATTGCAGCCGATTCAAGCTCGTTCACGGCAGAGGGTTATAAAATCGGTGACAAAATCAGATTTGCAAAACAGACGGGCGATACAGATACTTCAACCGAACTTAAAACCCTTGAATACACGGTGGTCGGTCTTGTGCAGTCACCTCTTTACATAGCATATCAGCGAGGAACTACGACGGTCGGCAACGGAAAAATCTCGGATTATTTCTACATTTGCCCTGAAGATTTCGCCTTTGAACGCTACACGGAGCTTTATGTAAAAACCGATATTTCGGATAAATTCTTGGCATACACGGACGATTATGATAATGCCATAGAGAATAAAACCGCCGATTTTGAAAAGGTGGGAGAGAACAGGAGCAACAGCTTTACGGTCGAGGTTATCGACAAGGCTAAGAGCGACCTTGCAGATGCAAAACAGGAGTATTCGGACAATAAAGAAAAAACCGAAAAGAAGCTTGCCGATGCAAAGACGGCGATTGATGACGGCAAAAAAGAGCTGAAAACCAAGACCGATGATGCACAGAAAAAACTTGATTCGGCAAAACAGCAGATTGAGGACGGCAAGACACAGCTTGAAAATTCACGCAATGAATATAACACAAAAATTGCCGACGCACAGGCTCAGATTGCCGAAAAGGAAAGTCAGCTTAATTCTGCCGAAAAACAATATAATTCTTCAAAAGCAGAATTTGATAAAGAAATTTCAAAATCACAGGCTGAAATAGAAAATGCGGAATATCAGTTGCAGTCGGCAAAGGATACATTTCAAACCGAACAGGAACCACAGCTTTTGGCAGGAATAAGTCAGGCTGAGAAAGCTGTTTCGGCTTTGCAGTATCAAATCAGTCAGACAACCGATGAAGAAACGCTTGCTGTTTTGAACGCACAGCTTGAACAGGCTCAGCAGAAGCTTGACGAACTCAACGCAACATACGATTCCGCAAAGGCACAGCTTGAAGAAAGCGAAAGCCGACTTTCCGAAAGCAAGGCACTTTTTGAACAGAAAAAGAGTGAGGGACAGGCTCAGCTTGACTACGCATATTCACAGATTTCAAGCGGAAGAACACAGCTTGATGCCGCAAAAGCAGAACTTGCACAACAGTCGGCAGACGGTCAGGCACAGCTTGATTCGGCAGAAAGCAAGCTGAATGACGCTCAGAGCGAGTATGACAGCGGTGTTGCAAAGCTTGCCGAGGAAAAGAAAAACGGCGAGAAAAAACTCTCCGATGCACAGACAGAATACGATGACGGTGTTAAAAAAGCCGATGAAGAATTCAAAAAGGCAGAGGATAAAATCAAAGATGCAGAGGAAGAAATTAATTCTCTTACAGAACCAAAGTGGTATGTCTTCGACAGAAGCGACAACCCGGGTTACTCAACATTTTCTTCAAATGCAGACAGACTCGGCGCTGTTGCAACGGTATTTCCAGTATTTTTCCTGCTCGTAGCGGTGCTTGTCTGCGTAACCACAATGACAAGACTTATTGAGGAAAAGCGTACCGAAATCGGAACGCTGAAAGCACTCGGCTACAGCAACACAAGCATTATAATGAAGTTTGTAATCTACTCGTTGCTTGCGGCTGTTATCGGAAGTGTAATCGGTATTTTAATCGGCATTTTCACCTTGCCGTTTGTAATTTATGATGCTTACAAAATTATGTACTACATCGGCGATATAACGCTGATACCCGACTATACAAGCATAATTTTCGGAATTGTTGCCGCAGTTGTCTGCACGGTTGTTGTGTCGGTTGTAGTGTGTGCAAAATCTCTGCACGAAAAGCCTGCGGCTATTATGCGGCCGAAAGCACCAAAGGCGGGCAAGAGAATTTTGCTTGAACGCATAAAACCGTTGTGGTCACATATGAGCTTTAACTCAAAGCTGACAGCAAGAAATCTGTTCAGATACAAGGTAAGACTTTGTATGACTGTTATCGGTGTGGCAGGCTGTACGGCTCTGATTGTTGCAGCATTCGGTTTGCTCAACAGCTTTGAACCGATGACACACGATCAGTTTGAAACAATCTATAAATACGATGCCATTGTTGTTCCGAAAGACAGCGGAAGTGCCGACAATCTTTCGTTTTTGACAGATACACTTGATAAAAACAGCAATGTCAAACACTCAATGCTTGTTTCACAGCAGGAATGTACGGTAACACACGGCAAAAAAGTCAAGGATAGCGACACAAATCTTGTTGTACCGCAGAATCCCGAAAAGTTTGACGAAATTGTTTCTCTGCATACAAGAAAGGGCAAAGAAGAACTCAAGCTTTCGGACAGCGGAGTAATGCTCAGTGAAAAAATGTGCAGTGAGCTTGGAATAAAAACAGGCGACAAAATCACACTGAATGTTGACGGCAAAAAGGCAGAGGTCAAGGTCAGCGGAATTTTTGAACAGTACATTTACAATTTTGTTTATATGACGCCAACCGCCTATAAGAGCTTGTTCGGCAGTGACTGTACCTATAATATGGCTGATGTCGCACTCAAAGATACCTCGGATTCCGCCTGCGACAAATTCGGTTCACAGGTTTTATCCGATGATAAAATTGCGGCGGTAAGCTACATTGCATCAAGCTTGAACGAATTTAGAAATATGCTCAACTCGCTTGATATGGTTGTTACGGTTATGATAATCTGCGCAGCGGCACTTGCCTTTGTTGTACTCTACAACCTGACAAATATCAACATTGCCGAGCGTGTCCGTGAAATTGCAACCTTTAAGGTTCTCGGATTCTACAACCGTGAAACCTCATCATTCATTTACAAAGAGAACATAATTCTGACTATCCTCGGAATTTTCGTAGGTCTGTTCCTCGGAAACCTTTTGACAGGTTTCATCATTCAGACGGTTGAGGTTGACAACGTTATGTTCGGAAGAGATATTTATTTCACTTCATACCTCTATGCGGCAGGGCTGACATTCCTGTTTTCAATTCTTGTAAATGCGGTTATGAGCTTTAAGATTAAAGCCGTTAATATGGTTGAAAGCCTTAAAAGCGTTGAATAACGGAATATTTTGCCGTATGCTTAAAAAATCTTTTGTAAAATATTGATTGAATACAGCAATTGTGTTATAATACAGAAGAATAGGCTAAATAAATAGGCTGACAGGCAAAATATCTGTGAAAGGATAGTTACAGTAATGATAAAAGCTAATGAATACCGCACAGTCACCTGCGGTGAGTTAAGAGAAGAAAATATCGGACAGCAGGTCAGAGTTGCGGGCTGGGTTGAAAATATCCGTGACCACGGCGGTGTAATGTTCCTCGATATCCGTGATCAGTACGGTGTGCTTCAGGTTGTTGTTCACAACGATGAACTCCTTAAAGATATCAACAAGGAATGTACAGTAACTCTCAGCGGTACTGTTGTTAAGCGTGACGAAGAAACAATCAACAAGAAGATTGCAACAGGTTTCGTTGAAGTTCACACGGAGGACATCAAGGTTCTCGGTAAGTGTAAGAATGTTCTTCCGTTTGAGGTTGCAACCTCTACAAATACCAACGAAGAAGTAAGACTTAAATATCGTTTTCTTGACCTCCGTAACCCGAAGGTTCACAATAATATTATGATTCGTTCGCAGATTATCACATTTCTGCGCAACAAGATGAACGAAATGGGCTTTATGGAGATTCAGACTCCTATCCTTTCAACTTCATCTCCGGAGGGCGCTCGTGACTACCTTATCCCGAGCAGAAAGCACAAGGGCAGATTCTATGCTCTCCCACAGGCTCCTCAGATTTTTAAACAGCTCCTTATGGTGTCAGGTTTTGACAGGTATTTCCAGATTGCACCTTGCTTCCGTGATGAGGACGCCCGTGCAGACCGTTCACCGGGTGAGTTCTATCAGCTTGATTTTGAAATGGCTTTTGCAACACAGGAAGATGTATTTGCTGTTGCTGAAGAGGTTCTTTACGAAACATTCAAGAAGTTTTCAAATAAAGAGGTTTCAAAGCCTCCGTTTGCCCGTATTCCGTATGCAGAGAGTATGCTCAAGTACGGTACAGACAAGCCTGACCTCCGCAATCCGCTCGTAATTGTTGAAATCAGCGATATGTTTGAGGAAACAGACTTTGCTCCGTTCCGCAAAAAGACAGTTCGTTCAATCAATGTTCCGAACGCCGCAGGTCAGTCAAAGAAATGGTTCAAGAAGATGGAGGAGTTCGCTCTTTCAATCGGAATGAAGGGACTTGGCTATGTTAAGGTTAGAGATGACCTCACATTTGACGGTCCGATTGACAAGTTCCTTAAAGATGGCGACCGTGAAGAACTTATCAGCCGTAACGGTTCAAAAGCAGGCGATGTAATCTACTTTATCGCCGATACTGCTCAGGAAGCTCCAAAGCTTGCGGGTCAGATCAGAACAGAGGTTGCAAAGCGTCTTGACCTTATCGATACAAGCCGTTTTGAAATGTGCTTTATCGTTGACTTCCCGATGTTTGAGAGAGATGAAGAAACAAATAAAATTATCTTCACACACAATCCTTTCTCAATGCCGCAGGGCGGTCTTGACAGCCTTCTTAACAAGGATCCCGAAGAGGTTCTTGCTTATCAGTACGATATCGTTTGCAACGGTGTAGAGCTTTCATCAGGCGCTGTTCGTAACCACGATATTGAAATTATGAAGAAAGCGTTCGAGCTTGCAGGCTACAGCGAGGATGACCTCAAGGCTAAGTTCTCTGCACTCTACAATGCGTTCCAGTACGGTGCTCCGCCGCACGCAGGTATGGCTCCGGGTGTTGACCGTATGATTATGCTCCTTACAGAGGAAGAGAACATCAGAGAAGTTATTGCATTCCCGATGAACTCCAATGCTCAGGATCTTCTCCTCGGTTCACCGGGTGAGGTAACAGAACAGCAGCTCCGTGAGGTTCATATTAAATTAAGATAAAAACTGCATTTGCAGTCATATATTCAAACTCAAAGGGCGAGTTATATATTATATGACTTGCCCTATTTTCTTTAAAAAGGACGGTTTTTATGGTAACAAGAGAAGATGTTGAAAACATTGCGTTGCTTTCAAAGCTTTTTGTTCCCGAAGAGGAGCTTGACGGCCTTACAAAGTCAATGCAGGAAATCATAGATTTTGCCGACACAATCAATAACGCTCCGACAGACGGCGAGGAGTTTGACGATATTAACAATCTGTCAAATGTTTTTCGTGAGGATGAGGTTGTTGAGTCCTACGATACAAAGGAGATTCTTTCAAATGCTCCCGAGCAGGCAGAGGATCACTTCCTTGTAAGAAACAGAGAGTAAGGCGGTGTAAAAATGGGTTCTATTGAAAAAATTCATGAAATGCTCGTGTCAAAAGAGTGTTCATGTACCGAGCTTACAAAAAGCTATCTTGACGAAATCGAAAAGGCTGACGGCGAGCTTAACGCATATGTTAATGTAACAGGCGAGGAGGCTCTGAAAACTGCCGAGGCTGTTGACAGAAAAATTGCCTCCGGCGAGGAAATCGGTATGCTCGAGGGTGTTCCGATGACGCTAAAGGACAATATTTCAACAAAGGGAATTGAAACAACCTGTTGTTCAAAAATTCTCACAGGCTATAAGCCGATTTATAACGCAACCGTTTGGGAAACTCTTGCAGGCGAAAACGCAGTTATGCTCGGCAAGACGAATATGGACGAGTTCGCAATGGGCTCTTCATGCGAAACATCATACTTTGGCGGTGCAATGAATCCGTTTGATTCAAACTATGTTTCAGGCGGTTCATCAGGCGGTGTTGCAAGTGCGGTAGGCGCAAACATTGCCGCTTACGGTCTTGGCTCTGATACAGGCGGATCAATCCGTCAGCCGGCATCATTCTGCGGTATTGTAGGTCTTAAACCTACTTACGGTGCGGTTTCCCGTTACGGACTTATCGCATACGCAAGTTCACTTGACCAGATTGGACCGATTACAAAGTCTGTTGAGGACGCTGCAATTGTTTTTGACGCAATTTCAAAGAGAGATGAAAAAGATTCAACCTCAAAGGGCTTTGTCGGTGACACTTATTCAAAACTCAACAATGACATCAAGGGTATGAAAATCGGTATTGCAAAGGAATATCTTGAGGGTGTCCGTGACGATGTAAAAGAGGCTGTCTTAAAGGCTGCCGATATCTACAAGTCAATGGGCGCAGAGATTGTTTACTTTGACCTGCCCGAACTCAAATTTGCCCTTCCTGTTTACTATATCATCGCCTGTGCCGAGGCATCTTCAAACCTTGGCAGATATGACGGTATCCGTTTCGGTTACAAAACCGAGCATTACAACGGCACTCACGATATGGTCTGCCGTACCCGTTCGGAGGGATTCGGCGAAGAGGTTAAACGCAGAATCCTCCTCGGTACTTATGTTCTTTCCGCAGGTTACTATGACGCTTATTACAAAAAGGCTCAGAATCTTCGTGGCACTATCGTCAAGGCATTCAACAACGCATTTGAAAAGTGCGATGTAATCCTTGCTCCGACAGTTCCTATGACAGCATTTGAAAAGGGACACGCTGTAAGCGATCCGATTGAAACCTATCTTACGGATATCTGCACTGTACCTGTCAATATTGCAGGTCTGCCGGGTGTTTCGGTTCCGTGCGGATTTAACGCAAAGGGTATGCCGATTGGTATGCAGCTTATCGGCAAGAGCTTCGGCGAGGCTGAAATTCTTAATGCGGCATACAAATATCAGCAGGCTGCTGCTGAAAACTTTAAGGATACAAAGTGGGGTGTTAAGCTGTGAGTTACGAATTAGTTGCGGGTTTTGAAACCCATATTGAGCTTGCCACAAAGACAAAAATCTTCTGTGGCTGTACTACAAAATTCGGCGGTGCGCCAAACAGCCATTGCTGTCCCGTGTGTATCGGTCTGCCGGGAACACTTCCAAAGCTTAACCGTGAGGTAGTTCGCTATGCAATCCGTGCAGGTCTTGCAGTTCACGGTGAAATAGCAGAGATTTCAAAAATGGACAGAAAGAACTACTGCTATCCCGACCTTTCAAAGGCTTATCAGATCAGCCAGCTTTATGCTCCGCTTATTATAGGCGGTTATGTTGAGCTTTCAAACGGCAGAAAAATCCGTCTGCACCACATTCACATCGAAGAGGACGCAGGAAAGCTCATTCATCAGCACGGCGACACATATGTTGACTATAACCGTGGCGGTGTTCCTCTTATCGAAATCGTTTCAGAGCCTGACATTCGTTCAATTGACGAGGCGAGAGAGTATGTCGAAAAGCTTCAGCAGGTTATGCGTTACATCGGAATTTCCGACTGTAAGATGCAGGAAGGCTCAATGCGTTGCGATGTAAACATTTCGGTTCGTCCAAAGGGCAGCGAAAAGCTTGGTACAAGAACCGAAATTAAAAATATGAACTCAATCAACAACATAGCAAAGGCTATGGAGTATGAGTTTGAAAGACAGGTTGACCTTATTGAAAACGGCGGAAGTGTTGTTCAGGAAACTCTCCGTTATGACGACGCAACCAACACAACATCTTCAATGAGAAGTAAAGAGGACGCTCACGATTACCGTTATTTCCGTGATCCCGACCTTGTTACTATCCATGTTCCGAAAGATGTTGTTGAAGAAATCAAGGCTGCAATGCCTGAACTTCCTGCCGACAAGTGCAGAAGATATATCGACGAACTTGCAATTCCCGAAAAGGATGCACAGCTTCTTACAAAGTACCGCAAAATCAGTGAGTATTTTGACAAGGCTTGCGAGGGCGTTAAGTCACCAAAGACAGTTTCAAACTTCATTATCGGTCAGATATTCCGCAGAACGGAAACTGAGGCTGACAAGGAAATCTTTGATGTTGCGGTTACTCCGGAACAGCTTAACGAGCTTGTAAAACTTCTTGACAGCGGTAAAATCCGCAACAACCTTGCGAAGGCAACACTTGAAAAAATGCTTGACAGCGGCAAGGGTGCTCTTGAATTTATCAGCGAAAGCGATATGGGCGGTCTTGACGAAAACGCACTCAACGATTTGTGCAAGCAGGCTGTTGAGAGCAATCCAAAGGCTGTTGAGGACTATAAGAACGGCAAGGAAAAGGCGATTAAGTCGCTTGTCGGAAATGTTATGAAGAACAGCAGAGGTAAGGCAGATCCTGCTCTTGCAGAGTCAAAAATTAAGGAACTTATCAGCTGATAACTTAAACCTTCACGGGGGTGTGTCTTATGAAAGAAAAAATCAAAGTAACGGCAGTTGTAATGTTTCTCGGAGTTATATTTTCGGGAATTTTGGTTGCATACAAGCTGGTTAATACGATTATCCCGTCATTTGACGGCGGATCGGCATCGGTATTCGACTATCTGCTAATCGTGACTGTCACCGTTTCAATGGTGCTGAAGCTTGCAGTAGGTTCAATGGGACTGAGAGCCGTTTCAAAAAAGACATCACCGCCGGATATGCAAAAAATGTTGAAAACTTCGGGCAAACTCGCAGTAGTGCTTGTGCTTATCGGAGTGCTTAACATCATATTTAATGTTGTCAACGGACAGGTTGTTTTTGTGATTGAAGTGTTCGACATAGCAACCGATATTCTCCTTGGTATTGTGTATATACTTGCCTCCGCAAGCGTTCGTGCCGGCAGAGAATAAGTTCGGATTTTAGATTACCAAATAAAAAATTAACGGTTGGATTTACGAAAAAAGTAATCCAACCGTTTTTTGTTTGGTTTTATGAATATTGCAAGTACATACAGTTTTGTAGGGGCGTTCATCGGACGCCCGCACGGCGAGCCGCCGTTCCCGATTCGTGTAGACAGTTTTAATTAAATGTAAAATTGAAAATTGAAAATGGAAAATTAATGTCGGGAAGACAGTTTGTAATGTAAAAAAACGTATTATGCCCGAGCGTAACATTGCAACCGTTCGCACAATCCCGTAGGGGCGTTCATTGGACGCCCGCACGGCGAGCCGCCGTACCCAATTCGTGTAGATAGTTTGTAATGTCAAAAAAACATATTATGCCCGAGCGTAGCGTTGTAATTGTTCGCACAATTCCGTAGGGGCGTTCATTGGACGCCCGCCAAGTAATGACAGAAAATTTATGATGAAAATAAACTGTATAAATGAGATACAGTTACCAAAATAATACAGTTGAAAAGAGGTCAGCATTGCTGACCTCTTTTTTATGTAATTCTAAAAATGCACTCGCATTCTGAAAAGTTATGTGCGTGCCGAGTAATGCTCGGGCATAATAAGTTTTAGAAAAATGAAACTGTCTTCACGAACCGGGTGCGAGACACTCGCATTAGTCAACCTTTGGCAAGCCGTCAAAGCCCTGCTGGAGGTCGGCATCTGTCGGAATGTAGTCGCTCATTTCGCCGTCATTATACTTCTGATAAGCAACCATATCAAAGTAGCCTGTACCTGTAAGACCGAAGAGAATTGTCTTTTCTTCGCCTGTTTCTTTGCACTTGAGAGCCTCGTCAATTGCAACTCTGATTGCGTGACTGCTTTCGGGAGCAGGAAGAATACCCTCAACTCTTGCAAACTGCTCTGCTGCTGCAAACACGCTTGTCTGCTCAACTGCTCTTGCCTCCATAAGACCGTCATGATACAGCTGAGAAAGTGTTGAACTCATACCGTGGAAACGAAGACCGCCTGCGTGGTTGGCTGACGGAATAAATCCGCTGCCGAGTGTGTACATCTTTGCGAGAGGACAAATCATACCTGTGTCGCAGAAGTCATATGCAAACTTACCTCTTGTAAGGCTTGGGCATGATGCCGGTTCAACAGCGATAAACTTGTAGTCATTTTCGCCACGGAGTTTTTCGCCCATAAACGGAGAGATAAGACCGCCGAGGTTTGAACCGCCGCCTGCACAGCCGATGATAATGTCAGGCTTTACATTGTACTTTTCGAGAGCGGCTTTTGCTTCAAGACCGATAACGGACTGATGAAGAAGTACCTGATTAAGCACACTTCCGAGTACATAACGGTAGCCGTCTGTATGAGTTGCAACCTCAACAGCCTCAGAAATAGCACAGCCAAGGCTTCCTGTTGTACCGGGGTGAGCCTCAAGAATCTTTCTGCCGACTTCCGTTGTTGTTGACGGTGACGGAGTAACGCTTGCACCGTAGGTTCTCATAACCTCTCTTCTGAAAGGCTTTTGCTCGTATGAAACCTTTACCATAAATACCTTGCAGTCAAGGCCGAAATATGAACAAGCCATTGAAAGGGCAGTACCCCACTGACCTGCGCCTGTTTCGGTTGTAACACCTTTAAGTCCCTGCTTTTTAGCGTAGTAAGCCTGAGCAATTGCGCTGTTGAGCTTGTGGCTTCCGCTTGTGTTGTTGCCCTCGAATTTGTAGTAAATTTTTGCGGGAGTGTCAAGAGCCTTTTCAAGAAAATATGCTCTTATAAGCGGAGATGGACGGTACATTTTATAGAAGTTCTGAATTTCTTCCGGAATGTCAATGTATGCGTCTGTATCGTCAAGCTCCTGATCAATAAGCTCATCACAGAACACGGGAGCAAGGTCTGCGTGTGTCATAGGCTTGAGTGTTGCAGGGTTTAAAAGCGGTGCAGGCTTGTTTTTCATATCTGCACGAACATTGTACCATTTTGTCGGGATTTCGCTTTCGTCAAGGTATATTTTGTATGGGATTTTGTTTTCAGCCACTAAAATGACCTCCTTGGAATAATATTTCTCTGTAAACAGAATGTAATCTCACTTTGAAAATTTGCAGGAATTATTTTACATCCTGCACACTTCTGTAATATTGTACCACAAATAAAAGGCTTTGTCACGCAAATTTGTAAAAATTTATTTTGGCATACAAAACCTATATTTTTATTTACACTCTTTTTACAATTGACAAACAGCGTATTTTACAAAACAGTCATAGACTGATGTTGTACGAAAGAGGTACACAAATGATATGAATTTAAGGAGAAAATTCAAATGAAATCTATGACTAAAAAAATTACGGCAACAGCATTATTCGGTGTTCTTGCAGTTTCTGCATTTGCAGGCTGCGGCGGTGCAGGCTCTTCATCAAACGGCTCATCCGATGCAGGTTCGGATGCCGCAAAGTTTGACGCATCAAAAACAATCTCTGTTGTAACAAGAGAAGAAGGCTCAGGAACAAGAGACGCATTCACAGAGCTTACAGGCGTTCTTGTTAAGGACGGCGACAACAAGACAGACAACACAACTACTTCGGCTGTAACAATCAACAGCACAGAGGCTGTTATCACAAATGTTAAGGATAACGATGCGGCAATCGGTTACATTTCACTCGGTTCACTCAACGATACGGTAAAGGCTCTTAAAATCGGCGGTGTTGAGGCAACAGCCGATAATGTAAAGTCAGGCGACTATGCAGTAAGCCGTCCGTTCAACATTGCTTACAAGGGCGAACTCAGCGATGTTGCTCAGGATTTTGTTGATTACATAATGAGCTCAGACGGTCAGAAGATTGTTTCGGACAACGGTTATGTAACAGTTTCGGAAAATGCCGCATACAGCGGTAAGAAGCCGTCAGGCAAAATCAGCGTAGCAGGTTCCTCTTCGGTATCACCTGTAATGGAAAAGCTTGCCGAGGCTTATCAGAAGGTAAACACAAACGCTAAGGTTGAAATCCAGACATCCGACTCATCGGCAGGTATGCAGTCAGCTATGGGCGGTACATGTGATATCGGTATGGCGTCCCGTGACCTTAAAGATGAGGAAAAGAGCGCACTCAAGGTTGAAACAATCGCAAAAGACGGTATCGCAGTAATAGTAAACAATGCAAACACATGTGATGACCTCACACTTGATCAGGTAAAATCAATTTACACAGGTGAAACAACTGTTTGGAGTGACATAATTAAATGAGATTAAACAGATTTCGTGAAAAGGCAATGCAGGGAGTTTTCTTCCTCACAGCTGTAACAAGTATAGCGGCGGTTGTCATAATCTGTATATTCTTATTCTGTAACGGTGTTCCTGCAATGGCAGAAATAGGCTTCTTTGATTTCGTAGGCGGACAGAAATGGGCGCCTACGAATGTGCCTGCATCATATGGAATTTTTGATATGATTATCGCAAGCATATATGTTACTGCGGGAGCAATCATAATCGGTGTTCCGATAGGAATTCTCACAGCAGTATTTCTTGCAAGGTTTTGCCCTGCACCGCTTTACAAGGTGCTTAAACCGGCAACAGAGCTTTTGGCAGGCATCCCGTCAATTGTTTACGGCTTCTTCGGACTTGTGGTAGTTGTACCGTTCATCCGTGATAACTTCGGCGGTGACGGTTCAAGCTGGCTTGCGGCGTCAATCGTACTCGGAGTTATGATTCTTCCGACAATCATCGGTGTGTCGGAGTCGGCAATCAAGGCAGTTCCCGAAAGCTACTACGAAGGTGCTCTGGCACTTGGAGCAACAAAGGAAAGAAGTGTGTTCAAGACAATTCTTCCGGCATCAAGATCAGGCGTTCTTGCAGGAGTTGTTCTCGGCATAGGCAGAGCGTTGGGCGAAACAATGGCAGTTGTACTCATTGCAGGCAATAAGGTTCAGATTCCGCACAGTGTTACGGACGGACTTCGTACCCTGACCGCAAACATTGTTCTTGAAATGGGTTATTCAACAGGCTTGCACCGTCAGGCACTTATTGCAACGGGTGTTGTTCTGTTCGTATTTGTTCTGCTCATCACACTTTCAATGCAGGCTATAAAGAGTAGGAGTGAAAAGCGTGGCTAACAGCGATAACATAAAAAACGATGCCGCTTTGGTTGATGTGTCACAGATTAAGGCAATCAACAAAGTATCGTTTAAACAGAGAATGAAAGCTTACAAAAGAAAGCCCCTTTCACTTGTACTGCTCATTCTTGTAGGTCTTGCGGCGGCACTTTCTGCGGCGGCTCTCATATTTATCATTGCCTATGTTCTTGTGCGGGGTGTTCCGAACCTTACCCCCGATCTGTTCTCACTTGAGTACAACAGCGACAATGTGTCGTGTATGCCGTCAATTATCAACACAATTGTTCTTACGCTTGTAACCCTTATAATTTCCGTACCGTTTGGTGTAGGAGCGGCAATCTATCTTGCCGAGTACGCAAAGCGTGGCAACAAGCTTGTTAAGGTAATAAGAACAATGGCAGAAACCCTTGCCGGTATTCCGTCAATTGTTTACGGTCTTTTCGGTATGCTTTTCTTTGTGTATGCCCTTAACTGGGGTTATTCACTTCTTGCCGGTGCATTTACGCTTGCAATTATGGTACTTCCCACAATTATGCGTACAACCGAGGAGGCACTTCTCACAGTTCCCGATTCATACCGTGAGGGCAGTTACGGACTCGGTTCGGGCAAGCTCAGAACAATTATGAGAATTATTCTTCCGAGTGCGATGCCCGGTATTCTTGCCGGAATCATTCTTGCTGTCGGCAGAATAGTAGGCGAAACAGCCGCACTTATTTATACTTACGGTTCGGCAACAGGCTATGCGGCAGGCCCTCTCAATTCGGGACGATCACTTGCCGTTCATATGTATGTACTTACCAACGAAGGACTTCATACAGATCAGGCATGGGGTACCGCAGTTGTACTTCTTGTACTTGTTTTTGCAATCAATACACTCTCGGCATTTGTTGCAAAGAAACTCGGAAACAACAAGAAGTAACAGGAAAGGATAATTATTTTACAATGGATAAATTTACCATAGAAAACATGAATCTTTACTACGGAAAATTTCATGCGTTAAAGGATGTAAATATCCGTATGAAGAAAAACAGAATCACAGCCTTCATCGGTCCGTCAGGCTGCGGTAAGTCAACTCTTTTAAAGTCGCTCAACCGAATGAATGACCTTGTTGAGGGTTGTAAGATAACAGGCGACATTCGCCTTGACAACGAGGATATTTACGGAGATATGGATGTAAATATCCTCCGCAAAAGGGTTGGTATGGTGTTTCAGAAAGCCAATCCGTTCCCGATGAGCATTTACGATAACATCGCTTTTGGCCCTCGCACACACGGAATCAAAAGCAAGAAAGAACTTGACAGGATTGTTGAAGAATCCTTGCGTGACGCCGCAATCTGGGATGAGCTTAAAGACAGGCTCAAAAAGAGCGCTCTCGGTCTTTCGGGCGGTCAGCAACAAAGACTTTGTATTGCAAGAGCACTTGCCGTAAAACCCGAAGTTCTGCTTATGGACGAGGCAACTTCTGCACTTGATCCTATTTCAACGGGTAAAATTGAGGAGCTTTGCCTTAAACTGAAAAACGATTATACAATCGTTATGGTAACACATAATATGCAGCAGGCTTTGCGTATTTCAGATGAAACAGCGTTCTTTTTACTCGGTGAAATGGTTGAATGTAATTCAACCGACGCAATTTTCTCAAATCCGCAGGATAAGCGTACCGAAGAATACATTACGGGAAGGTTTGGCTAATGAGAGAATATTTTGATAAAGAGCTTACACAGCTTAACGACAGCCTTATTGAAATGGGCGGTCTTGTTGAACAGGCAATCAAAAATACAATGAAGATGATTGTTGACGGCGAAGATTTGCTTGATATCGCAAGAGGACACGAAAATCGTATTAACGAGGCGGAAAAATCCATTCAAAGCAGATGTCTGCACCTTCTTCTTCATCAGGCACCGGTTGCACATGACCTCAGATATGTTTCCGCCGCACTCAAAATGATTACCGACCTTGAGAGAATCGGCGATCAGGCAGTTGATATTGCTGAAATGTCTGTTTACATCAAGGACAAAAAGCAGGTGTTCAATCTTACTCACATTTTGGAAATGGCAGACAATGCCTCAAAAATGGTAACGGAGGCTATTGACGCTTTTGTTAAGAGCGATATTGAGGTTGCCAAAAAGGTAGCCCGTCAGGATGATATCGTTGACGAACTTTTTAACCGTTCAAAGAATGAAACGGTTGAACTCATTCATAAGAATAAGGAACTCGGCTCAGAGGCTCTCGATATCGTTATGATTGCAAAGTATCTTGAAAGAATTGCAGACCATGCGGTTAATGTTGCAGAGTGGGTTGCTTTTTCAATTACAGGCAGCTGCGATTTGTCCGACTGATATATTTTGCTTAACAAACGGGAGCATAGCTGTATGCTCCTGATTTTTGTTTTATTAAACTTTACATTTTTGCAAAAAAAGTCTATAATTATGGCGGATGTTCCGATTTTAATTTAAGTGCAGATGCCCCTTTGCGGTGCATTTAAATACACATTTGTTGAGGGAGAGTATTAGATGTTAATTTACATTGTTGAAGATGATACCGATATCAGAGAGCTTGAATCTTATGCCATGAAAAGCAGCGGATATGAGGTTCAGAGCTTTGGTGAAAGCAAGAGCTTTTTTAAGGCTTGTACAGCCGAAATTCCTCAGCTTGTAATTCTTGATGTTATGTTACCCGATTTTGACGGACTTTCCGTGCTTGAAAAAATGCGCAGGGACGCCGTGACAAAAAATGTTCCCGTTATCCTTGTTACTGCAAAGGGAAGTGAAATGGATAAGGTCAAAGGTCTTGACATGGGTGCCGATGACTATATTACAAAACCTTTTTCGGTCCTTGAGCTTATTTCAAGAGTCCGTGCAATTCTCCGCAGATGTTCTGTTGATGACAGACAGGATGTAATAAAGCTCGGTCAGATTGTTTTTGACGATTCCAAGCACATTGTAACAAGCTGCGGTGAGGAATGTAACCTCACCTTCAAAGAATACGAACTTTTAAAGTATCTTCTCAAAAATAAAGGGATGGCGCTTACCCGTGAAAATATCATTCTCAATGTGTGGGGATATGATTTTGAGGGCGAGAGCAGAACGGTTGATATGCACATTACAACCCTCAGGCAAAAACTCGGCAGCTGCGGAAACCTTATCAAAACCGTGAGAAATGTCGGATATAAGGCGGGGGAATAAAGTGAAACTGAGTAAAAAGCTTTTAAAAAACTTTTCGGTTATCGCTGTGGTGTCCATTCTTCTGACGGCTGTTTTTTCAACAGCCGCTTTCTGGTTTGTGTTTTCCGATGAACAGGAGGCAGAGGTTCGGCAATATACCGATAAAATCATCAGCGTTTATAATTCCGACAGCGAAATCGACCTTTCAAAATATTACGGAATAGGCGATTTTCGTGTCACTCTCATAAAAAGTGACGGTTCGGTTGTATCCGACAGCGTTGACACAGATGTTAATTCTATGCCGAATCACAGTGACCGCCCCGAATTTCAGCAGGCAATCAAGGACGGCAACGGTTCAAGTCACAGAATGTCGGAAACTTTGAATAAAATCACTTACTATTATGCAGAAAAAACCGCAGACGGTTCTGTAATCCGTGTTGCAAAGACAATTGACAGCATTTACGGAATCTTTCTTTTTGTTATTCCGTCAATTCTTATAATTATGATCGGTGTATTTGTCGTATGCACAATTCTGGCAAAGCGTTCCACAAAGAAAATCGTTGAACCGATTAAGGAAATGGCGGACAACGGCAACGGCTCGCCGTATGATGAGCTTTTGCCGCTCTCACAGAAAATTGCAAGCCAGCAAAGACAAATCAAGCGTCAGATGCGCAGACTGCAGTTTGAAAAGGATAAAATTTCAACGCTTATCGAAAATATGGCGGAGGGCTTTATTCTTATTGATGTTGATAAAAAGGTGCTTATGAGCAATTATTCGGCGTCAAAGCTTCTCGGTGCCGATGATGACGGTGTTACCGACAAAACTTTGATTGCATTTTCACGCAACGAGGTTCTCAACGATTGCGTTGACAAGGCTCTTTCGGGCGAGAGTAAAAACGGCGACACAACCGTAAAAGGAAGAGCATTGCAGATTATCACCAATCCTGTTTATTCAAACGGCGAAAAAAACGGTGCAATCTGTCTTATAATTGATGTTTCGGCTAAGAAAAAGGCTGAAAAAATGCGCCGTGAATTCACGGCAAATGTAACGCATGAGCTGAAAACTCCGTTGACTTCAATTTCGGGCTATGCGGAAATCATTGCAAGCGGTCTTGTAAAGCCCGATGATATCCCGAATTTTGCAAATAAAATTCACAAGGAATCGGGCAGACTTCTCTCTCTTATAAGCGATATCATGGAGCTTTCGCAGCTTGATGAAAAATTCAGCGATGAAGAATTTGCCCCTGTTGACCTTGCAGGGGTTGCAGCCGAGGTTGCCGAGGATCTCCGTTCAAATGCCGAAAAGCACGGAATTACAATCACTGTTGATACAAAAACTGCCGTCATAAACGGAAACCGTAATCAGATTTACGAACTTATCTACAATCTTTGTGACAATGCAATCCGTTACAATCGTGAAAACGGTTCGGTAAAAATCATAACAGGCGATGACAATGAACATCCGTTTGTTAAAGTTGCCGACACGGGAATCGGTATCCCCGAAAAGCACCACAAGCGTGTGTTTGAACGCTTTTACCGTGTTGATAAGAGCCGTTCAAAGGAAACAGGCGGCACGGGTCTTGGACTTGCAATTGTCAAGCACATTACCGAAAGACACGGCGGAGAGATTTTTCTTGAAAGCAGTGAACAGGGAACAACATTTACCGCAAGGTTCTGATGTAAATATTTTTACAATCCTTTGCAGAGAAAATAAATTTCAAGCGGTGCTGTGCATACTATATTGTGCAGTGCCGCTTTTTTATTGCTCAAACAATACAATTTCACGAATCTTACATAAAAAATGCCGTGTTTCGACAAATTTCAAAGATAATTACCAAGCTTTCAGACTTTACAAATTCTTTACAATTCATTGACAATCCTATGACTTTAGTTTAATATTATTGATGATAAAGGAGAGTATGTATTTATGGATTTGTTTATGGTTTTACAACTGCTCTGCGGTCTGGCGCTCTTTTTGTTCGGTATGAATTCAATGGGCGACGGTCTTGAGAGCCTTTCCGGTGGTAAGCTTGAAAAAACTCTGGAAAAAATGACTAACAGCACCATGAAAGGATTCATTCTCGGTGCGGCGGTTACTGCGGTGATTCAGTCCTCTTCGGCAACAACCGTTATGGTTGTCGGCTTTGTAAACTCGGGAATTATGAAACTCCGCCAGGCGATCGGTATTATTATGGGTGCCAATGTCGGCACAACAATCACTTCTTGGATTCTCAGCCTTTCGGGTATTGAGGGCGACAGTTTGGTTATGCAGCTTTTAAAGCCGTCGTCTTTCTCTGCCGTGTTTGCCTTTGTAGGAATTATTCTTCTTATGTTCTGCAATTCGGAAAAGAAGAAGCATCTCGGCACAATTTTCCTCGGATTCGGTATTCTTATGGTTGGTATGGATCAGATGAGTGCGGCTGTTGAACCTCTTTCGGATGATCCGACATTCACAGGCTTCCTCACACTCTTTAACAACCCTGTATTCGGTATTCTTGCCGGTGCATTGCTGACCGCAGTTATACAAAGTTCAAGCGCCTCTGTCGGTATTTTGCAGGCATTGTCCAAAACAGGCGCAATCAGCTATTCAATGGCAATCCCGATTGTTATGGGACAGAATATAGGCACTTGCGTAACCGCACTTATTTCCTGTATCGGTGCAAAGAAAAACGCAAAGCGTGCCGCATTTGTACATCTTTACTTCAATATTATCGGCACACTTGTAATTTGTGCATTGTTCTACGGTTCTAACCTCTTTATCAACTACGGTTTTCTTGACGATATCGTAGGTCCCGAGAACATTGCGGTTATCCACACAGCATTCAATCTGCTTGCAACTGCAATTCTTCTTCCGTTTAACAAGTATCTTGAAAAGCTTGCCTGCCTTACAATCAAGGACAAGGAAGAGGATTCGGATGTTCCGTTCCTCGATGAGCGTTTTCTCAACACTCCCTCTGTTGCAACAGAGCGTGCAAAGTCACTTGCTGAAAAAATGGCTCGTCTTTCTGAGGGTACGCTCCTCGGCGCACTTGAACTTGTTGACCATTATAACGAAAAGGTTGCGGAAACAATTCATGAAAACGAAGATATGATTGATTCCTATGAGGATGTTATTTCAACATATCTTGTAAAGCTCAGTTCCAAACAGCTTTCGGCTGACGACAGCAAAACTATTCAGCTCATTCTTCACACAATCGGTGATTTTGAGCGTATCAGCGATCATGCGGTAAGCATTGTAAAGGTTGCTCAGGAAATTCACGAAAAGAACATTTCGTTCTCAAAAGAGGCGAAAGCAGGACTTGCCGTTATGGTTGACGCACTTCGTGAAATTATCAACAACGCTACTGTTGCTTTTGTTGATAATGACCTTGCACTTGCCTCAAAGGTTGAACCGCTTGAACAGGTTATCGACCGTCTGCGTGACAAGCTTAAAGACGCCCATGTTAAGCGTCTTACTAACGGTACCTGTACAATCGAACTCGGTTTTGTATTCTCTGACCTTATCACAAATATTGAGAGAGTTTCCGACCATTGCTCAAACATTGCAATCGGTGTTATTGAAATCAACCGCAACGGCTACGACGCACACGAATATCTCCACGAACTCAAAAATTCAGACGATATTCAGTACAACGCAGATTACAAGGCTTACAAGCAGAAGTACACACTTCCAAAGGAAGCTTTGTCTGTAAGAGAGGTTTCCGTAGGCGTTCCCGTAAACTAAACAAATCTTTTTATAAAATTTAGGGCTACAGAAAAACGAAAGGTTTTTCTGTAGCCCATTTTTTTGCGTGTGAAAGATTTACCTGCGGATTTTTATGCGGTCAGCTTTCGCTTTCGTTAAATACGAAAAAATCCGAGAAGAATTGCAAAGTAGTGGAACACACTTCCTGCAACCGTGAACAAGTGCCATATCGAGTGAAAATATTTTACCTTTTTAATTGCGTAAAATATAATCCCCACCGTGTAGAATACTCCGCCTATTATGAGGAAGATTCCCGAAATTGACGGCATATGTTCCATAAGCGGTTTTATTGCAAAGATTATTACCCAACCCATTCCTATGTAGCAGAATATTGACGGAATCCTTGCTTTTTCAAGGTTGATTGAGTTCATAACTATTCCGAAAATTGCCGATGCCCACACAATTCCGAACAGAATCCAACCTGTCACACCATTGAGGTAGTAAAGCGTAATCGGTGTGTATGTTCCTGCAATCAGCAGAAAAATTGTGTTGTGATCCATTATTCGGAAAAATGCTTTTACCTTTTCATTTGTGAAAGAATGATACAGAGTTGACATTGTGTAGAGTATGATGAGCGATGCACCGTAAATGCATGAGCTGACAACACCCCACGCATTTGTGTGGATTGCCGCCGTAACGATAAGCACAACCGTTCCCGCAATCGACAGACCTGCACCGATTCCGTGTGATACAGAGTTGAAAATTTCTTCCCCGAGTGTATATTTTCTTTTGAACTTTGCCAAGATGAACCTCCAAAAAATAATCTGTACTTAATATTATAAATCATTCCTGCACATATTCAAGATGATTCGTAATGCAAAATATTCCAACGGACTTTATATTTCGTCAAAAATGGTTTCTGTTATCCAAAATTCGCAGATTTATTGGTTTGTAATTCAAACTTGTTGAATTTTTATAACATATTGACACAAGAAGATTTTGTGTAGTATAATCTGCTTAATTTATTTGGCTATAGGAGGAGCGCTTATGCTCAGAATAGAACATTTAACTAAAAAATACGGTGACAAAAAGGCTGTTGACGATTTGTCACTTCATATTCAAAAAGGCGAGATTTACGGCTTTATCGGACACAACGGTGCAGGTAAGACAACAACAATCAAATCCTGCTGTGGGATTCTCAACTTTGACGAGGGCGAAATCTATGTTGACGGTGTGTCGGTAAAAGAAAAACCTCTCGAATGTAAGCGCAAAATTGCTTACATTCCCGACAATCCCGATTTGTATGAGTTTATGACAGGTATTAAGTACCTCAATTTTATTGCCGATATTTTCGGAATCAGCCAGTCTGACCGTCAGGCGAGAATCAGTAAATATGCTGAAATGTTTGAAATTAAAAATGCACTTGCTCAGACAATTGACAGCTATTCTCACGGTATGAAACAAAAACTTGCAATTGTTTCCGCACTCATACATAACCCAAAGCTTATTATTATGGATGAACCTTTTGTAGGTCTTGATCCAAAATCATCCCACCTTCTCAAAACTTTGATGAGAGAGATGTGCGATAACGGCGGTGCGATTTTCTTCTCAACCCATGTGCTTGAAGTTGCCGAAAAGCTTTGCGACAAGGTTGCTATCATCAAAAGCGGCAAACTTATCAAGTCGGGTACAATGGATGAGGTCAAGGGCGATGATTCGCTTGAAGATGTATTCCTTGAACTGGAGGAGAAAGATGCTTAAAACCTTAATTAAACTCCAATTTCAAAAGGCACTTGCACGGTACACCGCAAATTCGTCAAACAAGAAAAAGAACGGCAAAAAAAGTTCGTTTAACTCACCGGCTGTTTATCTTGCTCTTCTCGCTTTTGTCGGTGTTGTATTTGCATTTATGTTCTACAATATGTTCAGCTTGATGGCACCTATGCTTGCAACATCGGGATTCAGTTGGTTGTATTTTCTCTATGTTATGGGTGCGTCGTTTGTAATCAGCACAATAGGCTGTATTTTCCTTTCGCTCTCACAGCTTTATGAGGCAAAGGATAATGAACTTTTGCTTTCAATGCCTATTCCGCCTCGCAGTATTCTCTTTTGCAGAATGTTGCCACTGTATGCACAAAATCTTCTCTTTTGTGCACTTGTACAGGTCCCTGCTTTTGTGGCCTATGCAACAAATGCGTCTGTTTCGGTTTCGCTTGTAGTAAGTCAGATTGTGATTCTGCTTTTAGTTCCGCTTTTAAGCCTGAGCGTTTCGTGCATTCTCGGCTGGCTGATTGCACTTGTAACATCAAGGACAAGACATAAAAATGTTGTGACAATCGTATTTTCACTTGTTTTCTTTGCACTGTATTTTTACCTTTATTATCAGGCAGAGGACCTTGTAAAAACACTCGCTGCAAATTCAATTGGTATCGGTGCAAATATAATGGACAGTGCATATCCGCTTTATCTCACAGGACTTGGCGCATCGGGTGACTTGTTGCCGCTTTTTGGTGTTGCTGTCGTAATTATTGCATTCTTTGCAATTGTTTATGCGGTGCTTTCTCACAGCTTCATAAAGCTTGCAACAGCGAAAAAGGGTGCAAAGAAAGCCGTGTATAAAGAGAAAACTTTGAAAGTAAGCTCTGCATCAAAGGCGCTTTTACGCAAAGAAAGAATGATGTTCACAGGCAACGCAACCTATATGCTTAACAGCGGACTCAGTGCGTTAATTATGGTAGGCGGAACAATTTATGCGGTGTTCCAGCTTAATACGCTGAAGCAATTTCCAAGTACATTGATTGAAATGATTTCGGTATATCTTCCGCTGATAATTTCATTCGTTATTGCAGTTGGACCGATTTCTGCGGCATCAGTTTCAATGGAGGCAAAGAACCTCTGGCTTATGCAGTCGCTTCCTGTATCACCGTTGCAGGTGCTTACGCAAAAGCTGAAACTTCACTTTATTGTAAACGGCGTTGTTTCACTTGTACCCTCGGTTGTTCTCTCTATAATGCTCGGAATGAAACCGGTTAATGTTATTATCACAATTCTTATTCCGATAATTTTCTCGTTGTTCTCGGGACTTCTCGGACTTATGTTTGACCTGAAAAAGCCAAAGCTTGACTGGAATACAACCGCTGAGGCAGTAAAACAGAGTGCAAGCGTTATGCTTTCGTTATTGCTTTCAGTTCTTGCCGTATGCGTACCTGCTATTGCGTATCCGATTCTTCTCAGTTTTGAAATTGTAATCCCAACAGAAATTTTCCTCGCCTGCACAGCATTTTATTTTATCCTCATCAGCCTTCCGGTTTGGTTTTGGATTAAGAATAAAGGCACAAAGGTTTTTGCAAATCTTTAAAACAGAATATCAAAATTAAGAATAAACCTCCGAAAATTTGCAGATAATATTTGCAGAATGTTTCGGAGGTAATTTTTATGAGTAATAATATGGACTTGGGTTATGAGATGTTTTGCTATCAGTGTGAGCAGACTGCGAACGGAAAGGGTTGCACACGGCTCGGTGTTTGCGGAAAAACTCCCGAAATTGCAAATCTTCAGGATTTACTTATCTTTCAGCTGAAAGGCATAAGCTGTTACGGCAAGGTGCTTATTGAAAAAGGTCAGCACATTGACAAGGACATTGTTCGCTTTGTGGAAAACTGCCTTTTTACAACGCTGACGAATGTAAACTTTGATGCCGATGTGCATGTGTCGCTTTTGCGTGAATCTCAGCAAATCAAGGAAAAACTTCGTGAAGTTGTGGGCGAAATCAAAAATCATACTCTGCACGCAACCTACAATCTTCCCGAAACAAAGTCGGAAATGCTCAAAGACGCACCGCTTGCGGGAATTATGTACGAAAAGTCGCTTGACCCCGACATCCGCTCTTTAAGACAGACAATTGTTTACGGCCTCAAAGGCATAAGCGCCTACGGCCATCAGGCTCGTGAACTCGGCTATTTCAGCGATCAGGTTGACGATTTTTACATCACTGCACTTGAGGCGACAACGGATGATTCGCTCACGGTTGAGGAGCTTATCAGAATGACGATGAGAACGGGTGAAAATGCTCTTGAAGTTATGAAAAAACTTGATGAAGCAAACACTGAAACCTACGGCAATCCGTCACCGCACAAGGTTGATGTTCACATCAAAAAAGGTCCGTTTATTATTGTGTCGGGTCACGATTTGAAAGACCTTGAAATGCTCCTTGAACAGTCAAAGGGCAAGGGCATAAATGTTTATACTCACGGCGAAATGCTGCCGTGTCACGGCTATGACGGTTTAAAAAAATATCCGCATCTTATCGGCAATTTCGGCGGTGCATGGCAGGATCAGCAAAAGCAGTTTGACAATATCCCCGGTTGTATTCTTATGACGACAAACTGCCTTATGCGGCCGAGAGATTCGTACAAAGACAGAATTTACAGTACAAATGTTGTCGGCTGGGAGGGCGTTAAGCACATCGGCAAAAAGGAAAACGGCGACAAAGATTTCAGCGAAATTATTCAGCAAGCAATTGAACTCGGAGGTTTTAAGGAAGATGTTGAACCGCACGAAATTCTTGTGGGATTCGGTCATCACGCTACGCTTTCATATGCCGATAAAATTGTCGAGGCCGTCAAAAGCGGAAAAGTCAGACACTTTTTCCTTATTGGTGGTTGTGACGGTGCAAGACCGGGCAGAAATTACTACACGGAGTTTGCCGAAAATGTGCCGAAAGACTGCATAATTATGACGCTCGCTTGCGGAAAATACCGCTTTAACAAGCTCGAATTCGGTGACATCGACGGCTTGCCGAGATTACTCGACATCGGTCAGTGCAACGATGTTTACTCCGCAATCTGTATTGCCGTAGCACTTGCCGATGCGTTTGATACAGATGTAAACGGCTTGCCATTGTCGCTGATTGTTTCGTGGTATGAGCAAAAGGCGGTTGCCGATTTGCTGGCACTTTTAAGCCTCGGAATAAAGAATATCTACCTCGGACCGACACTCCCTGCATTTTTAAGCCCGAATGTGTTGCAGTATTTGTCAGAAACATTCGGCTTGCGTCCAATCAGCAACGCAGAAGATGACCTGAAAACCTGCCTTAAACAGAATGTTTGATGATATACTGTAGCGGCGAAAACG